>JAABUX010001367.1_pt1 | contig 37211 bp, 50 predicted proteins | sample 5561851 | NCBI WGS metagenome assembly JAABUX01 (sample SAMN10711883, study PRJNA513361) | rock metagenome | isolation source: Antarctica rocks | place: Antarctica: Victoria Land, Richard Nunatak red sandstone | collected 2016-01-03 | reverse complement strand
GCGAGCCACGGAAAAACACGCTACCGGGAAGCGTGTGGATAAATCAACCTACCGACGACAGCGCAGTAGCGTGACCGCACACTATTCCGCGCCCACCTCCGGTACCAGACGGCTTGACAAGTTCCGGGCACGCGAACCCGCCACGAGTGCCGGCAAAGGCCACGGAGCAATGGGTCCGTAGCTCACGGATGCACCGAAGCGCAGCCTCGGCCGAATCAGCCGATCGAGTGCCGCGCGAATCTGCACTTCGAGAAATGCGGCGCCGGCCGCAGGCGTTCCGGTGATGTCGAGCGACACGGCCGCGGGAATGACGCCCGCCGGCGGCAATGAAGCGGTAGGCATCGGCGTGGGAGCTTGCGACGCCGGAGCGAGCGGCGTAGGCGATGCGGGTGGCGGAGAGAGCGGCGCGGGCGATAACGCCGCGGCCGGCGACGGCGTTTCGAGCGTCTGCGCCCCGGCAGCGCCGGCGACGGCAAACATCGCGGAGGCGAGCATCGGTAATAGCCGCTTCTTCAAAATCTGATGCTTCGAAATGACTTCACTCGCTCGACGATTCTTCCGACACGTCGCTTCCGGCTGTTTACTGACGCCAAACGGGGGCGTTTGCCCAGTAGACTGCTTTTCCGCTATGTTATCACGTCGGGGCATCGATTCTTCTGTACGTGACTATCGCTCGACGTACGGCTCCAGGTGCAGTTGATACTTGCTACATTGCCGGCAAGCCGGCTGCTTGACTGCGGTGGTCCCCACCTTAAGCGAGTTCCGGCGTGCCGAGGGTGCTTTCGGGAACGACGGGTTCGGGAGGCGCTTCATAGTCGGCTTCTGCGGTCGCGTCCCGGCCTCGCGCGACGCCGATGCGGTCAAAGATAACCGTTAGCGCCGCACTGACGGCGACATTGACGATCAGCGCGTCGAGCCCGATGTAGGCGCTGATCGTCGTGCCGCCGAGGTGCAACGGAAACGTCGGCTTGACGCCTTGCGAGAACGACATCGACGTTCCGGCGAGCATGCCCGCAAGCCAGCCCCAGAGTAGCGCCGCATCGTGGAAGATCCGGCGATGCAGCCCGAGCGCGAGCGCCGGAAACGTTTGGAGAATCCAGATTCCGCCGAGCAACTGGAGATTTATCGCGAACGCTGTGGGAACCCAAATGATGAACAGCAACGCGCCGAGCTTCACGACGAACGAAGCGATTTTCGCGCTCGACGATTCTTGCGCGGCGGTCGCACCCGGCCGAACGTACGCCATGTAAATGTTACGAGTCCACAAGTTGGCTGCTGCGATCGACATGATCGCCGCCGGCACGAGCGCACCGATGGCAATCGCAGCAAAAGCAACGCCGACGAACCAAGAGGGAAACATCGCATTGAACAGCGCCGGAACCGCATCGTTCGGTTTTGCGACCTGGATGTTCGCCGCAATCGCCATGTAGCCGAGCAGTGCGATCAGACCCAGCAGCACGGAATACGCGGGAAGCAAAATCGTGTTCCGCTTGATAACGCTCCCGCGCGCCGAACTGAGCACACCCGTTACTGAATGCGGATACATGAAGAGTGCGAAGGCCGACCCAAGCCCGAGCGTCGCATACGGCCAGTAAGCGCTTGGGCTTAAAATCAGCGAACCCGTACCCGGCGGCGTCGCAGCTCGCTGCAGCGCAAAGTGTGCGTCCGCTAGGGAGAAAATGCGGCCGTACCCGCCAAGACGGATGGGGATCACGATCACGGCAACGATTACGACGATGTAGATGAGCACGTCTTTCACCATAGCGATGACGGCCGGCGCGCGCAGCCCGCTCGTGTACGTGTACGCGGCAAGCACGAGGAACGCGAGGATCAGCGGAAGCTCGGCGAGCGGACCGGATCCACCGCCGAGACCCATCGCCGCGATGACGACTTGCATGCCGAGCAGCTGCAAGGCCACGTACGGCAGCGTAGCCAGGATCCCCGTCACGGCGATCGCGAGCGCGAGTCGCGCGTTGCCGTAGCGGCCGCGCACGAAATCCGCCGTCGTCACGAAACCGTGCCGCTTGCACACGTTCCAGAGCCGCGGCATCAGCAGAAAGACGAGCGGATATGTCAGCACCACGTACGGCAATGCGAAGATGCCGCCGGCCCCAATCGCGTACACGGCCGCCGGAACGGCGATGACGGTGTAGGCCGTATACAGGTCGCCGCCGAGCAAGAACCAGGTGATCAAAACGCCGAATTGGCGGCCGCCGAGGCCCCATTCGTCGATGAGCGTGAGGTCGCCGCGCCGCCACCTTGCGGCCCAGAAACCAAGCCCCGTGACGAGCGCGAAGAGCGCGACGAAAACGCTCAGTGCGATCCAGTTCGGCAACGTCTTAAGCCTCGAGGCGTGCGACGAGCGCGGTTACGAGCGCACCGCCGGCTATCCATGCGAACTGGTACCAGTAGAAAAACGGAAATCCGAACAGGGACGGTTCGGCGCGCGCATAGAGCGACGGGAACAGCAGCCCGGCAAAGGGCAGGACGAACAGCCATTTCCACCTGCCACGCCGGCCCGTCATTTTCATCCGTACTTCACTTATGGTCGATGCTGATTCCGCATTGGAGTGCCCGTTTCGAAGTCGAAGGTCGTGAACCTCGATGCCCGTCGCGTCATCCTCTTCGGCGACTCAAGTCGCGTCGACCCGTGCCGAGTTGGCGTTCGCAATCACGTCCGTGCAGGCGTCCAATCGTCGAACTCGTGCGCGAGGCCGGTCGTTGTTGGTCGATATTCGGCAACCATCGAGCCTTCGCGGTGATTAGATCGGGCATCGTACGCCCGAACGGATGGAACCGCACAACCTCGACGACTTACTGCCCGCCTTGTCGCAGATCGGTCTGGCGCTCTGACTCGCGATGGTCCTTCCGCTCGCCAATGTGTACCCCACGCGGCGCGTCATGCTTATCGTTCTGCCGCTACAAATCGCGGTCTCCTCCCCTCCCGCTTAAGGTGCGATGTGCAACTGAAATTCTGCGACCAGTGCTTGCAGATACGGATGGCGGCTCGTGCCGATCGCCGTCGCGTCGAGCCAGCTGACGGCCAGACCGGCCTCAAGCAGAACCGTTGTTTTACAGAGACCCACGACGTCGGCGAGGTTCTGTGTTGCGAGCACCAACGTGCAACCTGTTTGCGACACGAATTCGCCGATGAGTTTGCGTAGTGCGGGCCGACCATCAGCGTCGACGCTCGAAAAGGGCTCGTCGAGGAAGAGAATCTGGGGTTCGACGACGAGGGCGCGCGCTAATGCCAGACGCTGGCGCTGGCCCGATGAGAGTTTTCGCGCATCGAGGTGCATTGCGCCGGTAAGCCCGACGCTCGACAGCATCGTCTTAGCTTTCTCCTCGGCCGCTCTCTCGTTAAGCCCGATCGCCGCGCGCGCAACGACCTCGACGTTCCAAAGAACCGATCCCCGCAAAACGGCCGGCTGCGCAAACACGCCCGCACATCGGCCGGTTCGTTCAACGCTACCTCGGTAGGGCAGAAGCTCTTGCAGGACGAGCAAGAGCGTCGTTTTTCCGGATCCGTTTAGCGCCAAGCAACGCCGTCCCACTCTCGTCGGCGTAGAATTCGTCGACTATGAGCCGGAATCGGCCGCGCTGCGCAACGACTTTTTGCGCACCTATCGCCATCGCATTTGCAACACGAGCGCGCCACCGGCGATAAGGGCTACGATTCCAAGCAAAACCGTGACATCGGCGAGGGCCGCGCCGAACTCGCCTTTACCGACGTCGAGCATCGTCGCGGTCGTCAACACGCGCGTTTGTCCTTCGATATTGCCACCAGTCATTTGGGCAGCGCCGACTTCGGCGATCGCACGCCCGAAACCGGCTAACGTTGCGGCGAGAAGTCCGGGCGCCGTTTCCCTTGAGAGTAACCAGAGGCGGGCTCGTGCGGAGACGCCGAGCGCGGTGAGTTGATTGCTCAGCGATGGATCCGCGCTCCGAAGCGCAAGCACCGCAAGCGTCCCGATCAACGGCGAAATAACGATCGTTTGCGCGATGATCATCGCCGCCGGTGTATAGAGCAGGTCCAACGACCCGAGCGGGCCGCTGCGCCAGAACGTAAACGCGACGGCCAGGCCAACCGCAACGGGTGGTAACCCTAAACCAACGTTAAAAACGCCGAGAAGAAACATGCGACAGGGCGAGCGGCCGTAGACGATCCAGCTTGCGCCAGCAATTGCAAAACACGCTGCGATAATCGTCGCCGCAAGAGAGACACCGACTGATCGCGCCGCTATCTCGAGCACGGCGCGTCAGCCTAATGTTCCAATGCGGGGACTGGCGCAGCGTCGGCGCTAAACAGCGGTCGCCCGTAGCGTTCTTTGCCAAAGGACGCTATAAGCTGCTGGCCTTGCGGCGATACCACGTACCTCGCGAACGCTTGGGCACCCGCTAGATTTCCCACCCGGCCGGTAATCGGTTTTACGACGATCACGTGATAGACGTTTCGTAGATCCTTGACGTCTTGGACGTCGGGAGTGAGCTCCAGCGTCGAACGTTGCGATAGGTACGTTCCATCGTCGGTCAGCGTGTATGCTGCCTTCTGCGAGGCAATGTGGAGCGCGTCGGCCATCCCGCTTCCCGACTTGATGTACCACGCGCCTTGCGGTGTGATGCCGGCGGCCTTCCAAAACTCGAGTTCTTTCATGTTCGTCCCGGAGTCGTCTGCACGCGAAACGAAAAGTGCGCCGGCCACGGCAATGCGTTTGAACGCATCTACGGCGCTTGCCGCACCGCTGACGTGGGCCGCGTCTGACGCCGGCCCTACGACGATGAAGCTATTGTGCATGACGAGTCTTCGATCGAGCCCGCGGCCGTCGGCCATGTATTGTTCTTCCGCTTTGGGAGCGTGAACGAGGAGCACATCGGCGTCGCCTTTCTCGCCCATCGCGTGCGCGGCGCCCGTGCCGACGGCGATGGTTTTAACCTCGTAGCCGGCCGATCGTTCGAACGCCGGGATCAAAACCTCGAGCAGCCCGGTGTCCTGCGTGCTTGTCGTGGTGGCGAGAATGACGGCCGGCCCGGTCGCCGTCGCCGGCTGAAGCCCGACGGACCCGAGCAAAGGGCTAGGAATAAGGCAGATATTTTCACGCCGGTGCTTTTACCGCCAGAAGCGGCGAAACCGCTGTGTCTAATGCGATCAAGTCATGGCAGTGTGCCGCGTCTCGGCAGCATCTCCGTTCGGTGGAAAGATCTCTGGCTAAGTCGGGCACCTATACATTACATTGACCAGAACCGATCCAACCGCGTAGTATCGATGCATGTCGATGCACCGGTGCTGTCCGGAAACGAAAGTCTATCAGCGTGATCTCACCGAGGAGGCCGCGCTATTCAAGGCGCTCCGTGATCCGGCACGCGTCGCGATCCTCGTTACGTTGGCGCGGGCCGAGCACGAAGTGTGCGTCTACGATTTTACGACGGGTCTCTAACTGAACCAGTCGACTGTCTCGCACCACCTGAAAATCCTCAAGGATGCCGATCTCGTCGACTCGGTGCGCCGCGGCACTTGGGGCTACTACTCGCTCGCCTCTGGCGCGCGCGAACGGCTCGATGCCGCTCTTGCGTCCGTTCTTCCCGTGAAAGTGCTCGCATGAAAATGCACCTCACCCTCGCGACTCGCAATCTCGACGCAAGCGTTGCTTTCTACCGTACACTGCTGTCGGCCGAATCTGCTAAACATTATGACGACTACGCCCTTTTCTCACGAAACGCTGCACGACCGAAGCTGCACTAGCGTCCGCCTCGCCGGCACGCTTCTAGCGTGATGTTTGGGCTCGCGCCCTTCTGCCCATCGCATCACGCGGGTCGGCTCGTGCGATGGCAGCCGATCGTCCCGACCAGATTCATTTTGACGTCGGCGCCAAAATGGAGGGGCGCTGCCAATAACCCTCAATCTCTACGACTAGCCGCCCGACGCGAACATCGCGGCGACGCCGGCACGCGTCGTCGCGTGTAGCACGCACGCCACCGTCTGCACGTCGTAACGACCGTCGCCGCTAAGCCATGCGTCCACCGCTCCCAGCTGCGCGTGGGCAAGCGACTCGGCGAGGAACTCGAGCGGAGCGATCGGTGGCGCGGCGGAACGGCGGGCCAACGCCGTAAGGTGCCGTTCGAGGTTGCGCGCGAGCACGCCGATCATGATTGGACGCGTCGAGCCCTGCAGCAGGGCGCCAGTGAGGGCCCGATGCGCGCGCAGGTGCGTCAATATGTCTCGCAGCGCGTCGGACGGTACGGCCGTCGTTGCCGCTTCGGCGATCAGCGCGAGCGGGCGGGTGACGCTATGTTCGAGCAGATCGTGCTTGCCCTCGAAGTGCTCGTAGAACGTTGAGCGCCCGACATTGGCCGCCGCCGTGAGCTCGCGCACGCTCAGGTCGTCGTAGCCGCGTGCCAGCAGTAGCCGGTCGAACGAGCCCAGCAGCATCGCTCGCGTCCTGGAGATTTGGCGCTGCGAACCGTTGCGAGCGTAAATGGCGGCGCCCCTTTCCGGACATCATGGGCACGCTGTCTGCTTTCGGACAACGCCTGCTGGGCGTTCATCGGCATCGACGGCAACCGTGCTAAGCGTAGCGGATGACACATGAACGAGGAGCTATCCTGCGGACTGCCGGCCCGGTCGCCGGCGCGGTGCTGCTCGCGATCATCGCGTTGGCGCTGCACCCGCATATCAGCGGCCGTCCCGCTCCGCAGTCGGAACTCCGCGAGATCGGCACTCTCAGCGTGCGCGATTGGCTCGTGCACGGAACATTGCTCCTCCTGCTCGGTGCGCTGCTCACCGGATTCGCGAGCTATGCGCTGCGTCGCGGACTCACGCGCCAACCGGTCGTTGCCGGAGTGGTAAGTTTCGCCGTCGGGATCGGCGGCTTGTTCGCTGCCGGACTGATCGACGGCTTTATGTTCCCGGAGATCGCCGCGCGATTCGTCGCCGCCTCACCGGCGGCACAAGATGCCGCGGTTACGACGCTCGCGGCGTGCGGCGTGGCCGTTAACGTGTTGACTGCGTTCGCGATCGTCGCCATGGCGATCGCAATCGGTGCATGGTCGCTCGATCTCGCACATGATGTGGGCGAGAGCCGGACCGCCGGAATTGTCGGCTTCGTCTCGGCAGTGCTGACCGTCTCCGTACTGGTGACGAGCGGCCCGTCTCTCAAGCCGCACACGTTAATGGCAGTATTCTGCGCGCAAGGCGTGTGGTACGTCTGGATAGCGGTGCAGCTCGCACGCGGACGGGTGTAGCCGGTTATCCGCTCCCGATTTTGCCTCCGCATGGCCTAAGCGGCAGAAATACCGTACTCATGCCTTAGGTCGTGCATCGCGGCCGTTAGGATCACATGAAAGTCGGCGTTCACCGAAGGAGTAAACTTCTTATCCATGTCGCCCATGATGTTATGGTGAATCTGGTGAGACATGAGTTCCTCTAGCATGTAGCCGACATCGTAGCGGCCGGCCGGAGTCATTCCCGCGCCGTAGAGAGCCGTTGCGAGCGCTCGTCCGTCTTTCGGATCAGGATGCGGCGACTTCGGAAGTGGAATCAACATGTTGTGAGCATGCTTCACGGCATCGTCGACCGCAAAGGTGAAGACGCTGTAGAAAGCAGCCATGCGCGCAGCGCCGAACTGCTTGATCAGTTTTGCGTTCTCGGCCGATGCATCGGCACCGGCCAGTGTCGCTAGCAGACGGTGCGCGTCGAAATGCGTCGCGCCGCCCCCGGCATCGACGACCGCTACCGTGAAATGCAAATGCGGAAACCCACGATAGACCGACGACTTCGCTGCGGTCTGGAGACCCAGAACAAGCAGAGCTACGAGTGCCACCTGTTTAGATAATTTCATGCTTCCTCATACCGCAATATACCGCAATATTTGTTTGAACTTTCCCGATGTCATGCCGACTGCGGGCTTTCATGCCACCGTAGCGTGCATTGCATCGTGCTCCGCACTAAGCCGCCGCGAGCGGCTCTAAGAGCCTACCCTCATCGCTTTAGGACGTTCGTTGACACTGCATGCGCTCGGGGCGTCAAAGGGCGGAAGTCTCGAGGCCAACCGATTTTTTCGTAAGCTTTGCGGCGGCTCGCGACCGCCGAGACCAAACGCGAGCCGGTCAGTAACGGTGTTCATAAGCTATTCGCTACTTGCGCGTGTTGATGGTCGGGTCGTTACCACGCACTTCTCCGGATGTGGTGATGATCGGATCTTTCTTGCCTCGTGCGATCGCCCAAAAGATCAGAGCGAGCACAAGTAGGGCTAAGAGCGCCCACAACCACCAGGGGACGCCCCTCCTATTCGTTTGCGTACCGGTTACAGGAGCGGCACTCGCAACGTCCGTTGCTGCGGGTCCAGCGGCCGGTGCAACGGCTTGAGCTACAGTGGCGGGGGCAGCTGCGGCGACGCCGCCTCCACTAGGAACAGCTCCCGCACCAGCGGCAGAACGAGTAACGTCCAAGCCGCGCGGAGGAGCTGCGTAAGCGACCGATGCTCCTGCGGCTTCACTGATGACGCGAAGCGGCAACATCGCAGCTCCGCCCGAGACGAAGGCCGCGATCGGCAGCATCGGCTCGGACCAGTTCACGGTGGCGCGACGGCTTCCGAGCGTCATCCGTGCCGGCTCGGTCCCGTGTCTCGTCGCAATAAACGACGAGCCCGTGTTGCTAACCTTCGCTCCAAGCTTTTCAAAAAAGCCGAGGACCGGCACAAAGACGCTATAATTGCGCTCAATGCCATCGATCGTGGAATGCGAGTCGTTAACGCTGATCGGCGACGCGGCCGTCGGACTGGCGTAGGTCACGGAGGACACGTGCGTAATTAGTGCGAGCACTAGCGTTGCCGCGGCAACCGCTCTTTTAAGCCCGAACGCACATGCATCCGGCTCTTTCTTGCGAACCTGATAAGGCACGCGATCCTCCCCGAGTGCAGGTAGCAGCATCAACCTTCCCGAGCTTTCCATGAAATTATTGACAAAACGATTTATAAAGACATCGAGATGATTGGGCGCTGGTTTTGATGGGCACGCTGACAAGACTCGTGGGGAACACTTTCGGTCACATCGCCGGAGTTGTCTTCAAGCGGTGCTCGCGGCTCGATGTAGTCGACGAAGCTTAAACGCGGCGGCGACTCTGCAACCTCTTCAATGTCGGCTTGCAGATCTACGACGCCGGCGTGACATCGCTCCGGCGGGGAGCGCGCAAAGGACTTGGCCCGATACGTGACTACTCACGCCCGTCGTCAGCGGCATCGTCATCGGTAACGAACGGAAATGCCCCCCGGTCTTCGACACGGGGGATCCCTGGTCGGTCCCGTGACGGTGGCGAACGCCGGCGCCGCAAGTGCGCCGGCCGCGACCGCCCGCCGCCAGAGCGTTGGGTTCGCACTAATTGCAATCGGGCGTCGCGGTTCCGTTAATTCGCGCCATCGCCTGTCACAGGGGGGGCGATCAGCCGCTGCTTCGGCTCCCCACCACAACGAGTGGTGGTGTCACGCGTTTCGCGGGCACAACGAACGGCTGTTTGGTCTTGCGGATCAAATGCCGACGGAGTTACGCTTCTGGCGATGCTCGCGAGCCTCGAAGATCTCGACGATTACGATGTGACGGCGCGTCCTCAAATTTGCTCTCAAGTGACGACGAGCTCCGTCTGCTCCCTTTGCCGAGCCGAGCCTCTCCCGCTGGAATCGAGCTACGCGGAAACGCTCGTCTGGCTCGAACGTAATCGCCCCGCGACAGCGCTGGAAATGATGGCGAGAACATCCGCGGAGCTTGCGGAGATCGAATCCAGCATGGGCGGCCGCTCGGGTGGCGATCCCGGCTCACCGATTCAGTGGCGGGCGATCCGAAGGACCCATGCGTACGATTCCCAGCTTAGGCCGGGTTACGCGACTTCGGTCGTCTCGCTCCAGATAGCGATGGCGGACATGGATCAAGAGCAGCGAGATTTCTTCGCTAACACTTTTCTAGCGGCGATCTGCGACATCTGCGCTGCTCGCGCCGACGAAGACAAAGATCTTCTCCTTCTTAGCTACGTGAACCAATGGGCTGACGGAAATGCAGACGTTGCGCATGCACAGCCGAATTGGAGGGATGTCGAACACGTCGCCGCTATGGTGAGGGCGGTGACGCAGCTCGAAAGCCGCAGCGCTTAGAGGACTGTAAGCCCGACAGGCCCCTTAGTGTTTGGGTGCGGAGATTCGCGCAAGAATCCCACTCGTCTTTTTGCCCGCCTCATCGTCGCTTATCGCTGAAATGACGCGTCATTCGGCGCTCTTCGCTCCTCGATCCGGACTAAAATCCTTCGCGGTCTTCTTAGGGTTAAGCCCAACATTCGTGGCACCAGCCGCCATTTGAACCAATCAAATTACGCGACGTCGTTGCAAAAACGGTTACGGCGGCGGCAATCGCGAGAATCTTTATCGTTAGGACCCGCTTCGTGTCACGGCAAGCGTCCGCTTTCGAGGCCGCTGCGGTTGAGTCGTTTTCCGCCGACCTACCGCAAACGAGTTTCTTTGCCCTGACCGTCCCGAAAACGGTGCTTACGGGACAGTATTTGCGTGCCTCTTGTATTGACAAATATCGATTCAGGGAGTAGCATCGAAATATGCCAATGCAGCGGTGCTGTCCCGAAGCGGCCGTTTACGACCGGGACCTGACGGATGAGGCGATGCTCTTCAAGGCGCTAGCCGATCCCGCACGCGTCGCGATCCTCGCGACGTTGGCGCGCGCCGAGCGCGAAGTGTGCGTTTGCGACTTTACCTCCGGTGTCGATCTCAATCAATCGACCGTCTCGCACCATTTGAAGATACTCAAGGACGCTGAGCTTGTCACTTCAGTCCGCCGCGGCACGTGGGGTTACTACTCCCTCGCGCCCGACGCGCGCGACCGACTCGACGCCGCGCTTGCGTCCGTTCTGCCCGGGAAAGTTCTCGCATGAAAATGCACCTCAACCTCGCGACGCACGATCTCGACGCGAGCGTCGCGTTCTATCGCACGTTGCTCGACGCAGAGCCGGCAAAGCACTACGACGACTACGCATTATTTCTCACAGAAGATCCTGGGCTCGAGCTCGCGCTTGATGCGGACCCGGACACGAAGGTCGTTAAGGGCGCCCATTACGGCGTCGTCGTCGAGAAACCCGAAGACGTCGACGCCGCGATCGCGCGTTTTCGCGCGGCGGGCGACGCCGTCGATGTCGAGATGGATGAGACGTGCTGCTACGCCGTCCAAAACAAAGTGTGGGCGACCGATCCGGATGGCCGGCGGTGGGAGACGTACTTCGTCATCGCCGAAGCCGAAGAGCGCGAAAATGAGGCGACGACCTGTTGCCGCACGGACGCGGCTCTAGCGGCCGCGTCGCCGGCGTGCTGCTAGGGTGAACCTCGCGCGCCGCGCTACGGCCGAAGCGGTCGGAACAGCCTTGTTGCTCGCTGCCGTCATCGGTTCGGGCATCATGGCCGAACGTCTCGCCGGCGGAAACGGCGCGATCGCGCTCCTTGCAAATGCGATCGCTACTGGCGGAGCGCTCGTCGCGATCATCCTTGCCTTCGGCCCGATCTCGGGTGCGCACCTCAATCCGGCCGTGACGCTCGCCGATGCATGGCAGCAAGGCGTCGCATGGCGTGACGTGCCGGTCTACGTCGTCGCGCAGCTCCTCGGAGCGCTCGCGGGCGTCGCGATCGGCGGTGCTCCTTCTTCACGCGCTCGACCGTAAGGAGCCGGAATATGCCGTCCGCTAGTGGGAAGCCGCTTGTGCTTTTCGTGTGCAAACACAACACCGGTCGCAGTCAGATGGCCGAAGCCTTTCTGCGTCGTTTCACAGGCGACGACATCGAGGTAGCTTCGGCCGGGACCATCGCTGCCGATCGCCCCGATGCTGGCGTCGTGGCCGCGATGCGCGAGGTCGATATGGACATTTCCGGCGCTCGGCCGAAGCTGCTCGACCCCGCGATCGTGGCGCAAGCCGACCGAATCATCACAATGGGCTGTGACGTCGAAGGCGTGCCGCGCGTCGACGACGATTGGGGCCTACCCGACCCGAAGGGCCAGCCTACGGAACGAGTCCGCGAGATCCGCGACCTCGTTTGCCGCAAGGCCGGCGGCCTTGCTAAAGAGCTTTTGCGGTCAGCCCCATAAGCGACGGACCGTTGCTCTCCTCATCGAACTGAGCCCGCCGGGAATATTGAGAGTCTTCACTGCTGCCATGGTCGAGGCACCCTACGAGTTGCGCCGGCATCCTGAAGCGACACGGCTGACGTGGCTCGCAGCGTTCGCGCACCTGCGCGGCCGCGCGATAACGGATACACTAACGGACCTGCTCGTCGATACAATCCATCGCATCAACGCGAAAGCCGATCGCCCGATTGCCGATGTTCTTCGTCGCGACAAAGACGCGTTCAACTGCTTAAAGCGTGCAGAGATCGAGGTCGACCGCTGTGTCCATGAAGCGACTCATCAGTAGCGAGGCATTTGCAGAAAGGCTTTGCGTGCGGAGTTCTCACGATTCCGCGAAGTCAGGAACGTGTAGACGACGGTATTTTGAATGTTGCTGTGGCCAAGCCAATCTTGGACGAAGCGCAGATCTGAGCCGACGTCGAGCAGATGGGTCGCAATGCTGTGTTTGAGGACATGGAAGTGCCGCTTTTCCGGCGGGATTCTTGAAGTCAAGGTCACTCGTCCGCAACAGCGCAACTTCACTCGCCCGCAAGCCGTGCCGATAGGCGACGAGGAAGATCGCGTTGTTCCGCTTGTGATCGCTTAGCTCGTGGAAGAGGCGACCCGCCTCGTCCTGGCTGAGGAACTTGATAGTCTCGGTCTTTGGGCGGCCCATGGCCGCTGGTTGTCAGCGCTGGTTCCCTATGCTCAAAACACGTCTTCTAAAGCAATAACCTGCGCTTCCACCGACTCTTGGCCGCACAAGTTTGCAACCGGCAGAGGCCCCGAAATTCACTGTAATGAGCAATAAGCTCATTTCGCCGTCTCCGAGCCAAGGGAAAAGGAGCGCCCTTCATGCGCTCCTTGCGATTCACCGGCTCAAATGGCGGCTGGTGACACGAATGTTGGGTTTACCCTTCTTACGAAGAATCTCCGCAACCAAGCACTAGCGCGCGGACGAAGCTCGTTTAGCAAGCACGGCGACGTTCATGGGAAGCTGCTGCGCCGCCTCGTTCATGGTGAGCGCGACGACGTGTTGCAGCGCAATAGTCGTGATGCGCAGGGTTTGAAAGCCGCCGAACGGGTCAAGCTCGACATCTACGGTTGTAACGCGGTCCGAAAGGGCAGTCTTGATTTGTGCGGCGGCAGCGGCAGAAATGACGTGCATCCCCTTGGTGAGGATCAGCGTATACGTTTCACTCACGGTAGCCCCGGCTTCGCGCTCGAACCTGTGCAAACACTTGAGCATGCGCGTGAGCAACCTGAGAATTCTGTGCATTGCGGCCTGTGAGTCGACGTGAACATGGAGAATGGGACTTCGTCATTTGCAAGCAAAGTCGCCATGGCACGAACGCTGCAAGCGGCACGGCGATCGAGACCGGCTTGAGTTAGGATGGAGAGTTCATTGCACCGATCGGGCAACTCGGGTAACCTTTTTCTGGACGCGCTCTCGCCTGAGCTCCGCGCCGCCTGTCTTGCGGGAGCGAGCACCCGTACGTTCCGCCCAAACGAAATCATCGCACGGCGCGCCGACGTTTATGTGGATGTGCATTTTCCGCTTACCGGGGCAATTTCCGAAATCGAACAGGGCGCGGACGGAGGCTCCGCTGAGGTCACGATCGTCGGATTCGAAGGTTGCAGCGGCGTCGAAGCGCTCGTGGATGCGAAAGTTCACCCCTTTCATCGCGCCCCTCAAGTCCCTACGGCGGCAATTACCATTCGGGCGTCGCATCTCGTGGCGATACGCGATCGCTCGAACGAATTGCACAAACTCGTGCACCGGTATGTTGCAGCCCGCCTACGAGGTAGCGGAATCAGCATTGGTTGTTACGCTCGACATCCTATCGTAGCGAGGCTGGCGCGATGGCTGCTCCGCATGAATGATCGCATGAACGACGGTGTATTCGAGGTGACCCATGACTCGATCGCGCTTATGCTCGGCGTCCGCCGCGCGAGTGTAACACGTGCAATCGAGCAGCTCGGTGCCAGCGGAGCGATCGAACGCGGACGAAGCAACGTGCGCATCGTTAATCGCGCGATTCTCGAGCAACGAACGTGCAGCTGCTACCCTGACGCGCGCGATCTATTTACGGAGTTGTACGGCAACAAAGTAAACTTCGGCGAGATCTCCTAACGGCTCCTCGCGGAGATCTTGTCTACGTCAACGCCGAAGACGACTCGACCGACAAGTTTGACGCGTACCAAGCGATTCCCGAACTCACTCATTACGTTACGATCGATTCGCGTCGTCACGTGATGCGACGCTACGAGCGTGTCCATGATGGCTCCTTTGCAAGCCGCGGACCACTTGAGGAATTGGAGGCTACCCAATCTCATAGAGCGGGGTTTATCTATCGAGGAAGTGTACCGCGATACATCGGTTCCTCGGCTCGGAGATCTTCGTAGCCCACGTCTATAGTTCGCGAAGTATCGACTATAGTTCGCGAAGCCTGACGCGTCCAGTAGACGAGGAGCCAATCCGGGCGACCGAGAGAGGACGTAAGAAGTGCGTTGCATGTTACGACGAGCGGGCGCGACGGGTTACGGTCTAGAAAGTCGCGCGCGGCACGGATCGACGCTTGAGTGATCGTTTCGTGGTAGCCGTTGCTTGTGGTGTTCGCAACGCCGGTCGCCGAGTTGTAAGCGCGTATCAATCTCGGCATCTCGCGCGGAACGTCGATTAAAGGACGCTCCCTCAACATCCAGCATGCCACGGCGAATGGGCGGCGTGAGTCCATTCCGATCTCGGCAGAGTGAGATCGAGAAGGCGATGCGCGAGTGAAGCGATATCTGCGTCTGATGTGAAGACGGCTGACTTGTGCATGTCGGGCTCCATCGATGCGGATCTCCCGGCAAGGCAAAACAAGAGAGCCCGCCAGGAAAGGCGGGCTGTTTGGAACGTGAGGAGCGGGGCTAGGTTCGGAAGTGCGTCCCATTGCGTGAAACGCTTTCGCAGCCGGATGTACGGCGGGAACGCTCGTTCGTTTTTTAGCTGAGGCCGCTAGCGTACCGATTCAGAAGTTCGTGACATAAGATCGCAAAGGATTTTTGCCCGAACCGAGGCGCGAGGAGCGCGGAATGTCGAGTCATTTGAGCGACGAGCAACGAAGGCTCGGGCGAAAAGGCGAGCGAGATTATGGTGCGAATTTCTGAATCGGTACGCTAGCGTCTGCGCCGCCGCGCAGCCGTTCGATGTCTTGGAGCGGCGGGAGACCGAAGAGCCGACGGTATTCGCGGCTGAAGTGGGACGGACTCTCGTAGCCGACGCGGTGACCCGCGCTTGCAGCATCGCTCGACTCCGAGAGCAGAATCCGACGCGCCTCTTGCAGCCTCAGCTGTTTCTGAAACTGGACGGGGCTCATGCTCGTGACGGTCCTGAACCAGTAGTGCATCGCCGAGGTGCTCATGTTCATCTCGCGCGCCAGTTCGCCCATGCGGACGGTGCGCGCGGCGTTGCGCTTGAGGTATTCGAGACCCGCGACGATGCGACGCGCGTGTCCGTCGGCGGTTGTCATCCGCTGCAGCATCCAGCCGTTTTCACCCTGGAGCAGCCGGTACGAGATTTCGCGTCGGAGGAGTGGGGCGAGGACGGCGATGTCCTTCGGTTTTCCCGCGAGTACCGCGAGACGGAACACGGCGTCGAACATGTCGTCATCCATCGGACTTACGAAGTGGCTGCGCCCGTCCGCGCGTTCGTCGGCTGTCGCCGGCCCGCTTTCCAGCAGGAGCGCGCCGATGACGGAGTAGTCAAGTACGATGCTCACGCCGAGGAATGGTTTCTCCGGCGAAGCGTTCACGACTTCGCCTACGAGCGGCAGCGCCAGCGGCACCACCAGGTACCGGCTCGAGTCGTACACGTGGCGGGCGCCGTTGACCAGAATGGCTTTCGCGCCTTGCGCCACGACGCACATGACGGCACGATCGATGCTGCTGCGCGCGCCTTCGGCGTTCGAATAGCGCGAGAAATAGACGTCCTTGATCGCCGTCTCGTAGATTCCGTCACCTGCACCGGTAGATTGCGCAATCAGCGCCGCGAGTCGTCCCAGCCGTTCCATCCGTTCCCCCGCCTAGTGAGTAGACTCGAGGCAATACGCGGGCCGCGGAAAGGATCCGGCAATTTCGTGCGCGCCCGGTGCATTGGGCAATCGATCAGGTTGATCCGGCAACCGGCTGGCAGAGCGCGGGGGTAGACTCCGGCCATGCGCTACAACACACTTGGCTCGACCGGCCTCTTCGTTTCTGAATTCTGCTTGGGCACGATGACCTTCGGAGCCCGCGGAAGCTACGCCCACATGGGTAACGTCGGGCAGTCCGAAGCGGACGCCCTCGTCGCCCGGGCGCTGAATGCCGGCGTCAACTTTATCGACACCGCCGACAATTACTCCGAGGGAGCCTCCGAGCGGCTGACGGGCCAGAGCCTCAGGAACCTTGGTACGAAGCGTGACGAGGTCGTCGTCGCGACGAAGGTCTTCGGCGAAACGGGTGACGGCCCGAACCAGCGCGGCTCTTCGCGTGCGCACGTTTTGGACGCGGCGAGGGCAAGCCTGGGACGTCTGCAGCTCGACCACATCGACCTCTATCAGCTTCACGGGTTCGACCCCGCCACTCCGATCGAGGAATCGCTCTCGGCCCTCGACGATCTCGTCAGGCAGGGGCTGGTCCGATACATCGGCGTCTCGAACTGGGCGGCGTGGCAGATTGCTAAGGCGCTGGGCACCTCGGCGCTGCACGGCCTGACGAGGTTCGCGTCCGTCCAGGCCTACTACAGCCTCGCCGCTCGCGACTTGGAGCGCGAACTTGTACCGATGGCCGCGGACGCGGGGCTCGGCGTCCTCGCGTGGAGTCCGCTGGCGGGCGGCCTCCTGGGCGGAAAAGTCGGTCGTGAGAGCGCTTCCGCCGACGGCACACGACGAGCGGCCCTGGCGTTTCCGCCGGTCAATATGGAGCGCGCGTACGACGTCATCGACGTCCTGCGGACAGTCGCTGACCGCAGAGGCGCGACTGTAGCGCAGGTCGCCATCGCGTGGCTCTCGCACCAGCCGCAGGTGTCGAGCGTGCTCCTGGGAGCGAGGACGGTCGAGCAACTCGACGATAATCTCGGCGCGGCAGCCGTCGTGCTCGTCGCAGATGACCTCTCGGCGCTACAGACGGCGAGCGCTCTTCCGGCTGAGTATCCGGGCTGGATGCTCGAGTTTTGGAGCCAGGGCCGCGTAACGCAGCTCCAAACGTCGCGCGCTGGTTGAACCTCGTGACCCGCGCTTCTCGAGAGACCTGGGCATCGGGCTAACTCGATATAGCCGCGCGACTCCGCGCCCGCTGCCGAGGAGACAGCGTCTCCTCTATCGCCCCCGGCTCTGCTGCTCGCCAAGCCGCGTGCCGCAGTCCGAAAAGCGCTCGGATTCTACAGTAGCCTCGAGCCTCGGTCCATAACTCGGTTTACCGTCAGATGCTTGACGTTGTCCCTACCGATGCACATCTCGACGAGGCTTGTAGTTGGGATTGCCAGTTATGAGCGACGAGCTCGAACAGGTGCCTTCCTCAATTCCGTCGCCGACGACCAAATGCAGGACGGACGCAGATGCTACCGAGGCTTCCGCGCCGTAGTGAATAAAGTCGTAAAAACCAATCGTGCCCCCAATGGCTGCGGCTAGTGTTCCCTTGAATGCACCGGCCGCTCCGAAGATCGCGGGCGCGTCTCGATTGCTGCCTTTCACCACTGCATTCGCCGAGACACTCGAAACCGGTACTTTCGTGCCGTCGCCTTTCACGACATAGCGTGCTTCTAAACCGATTTCACCGCCTCGTGCGCGGCGTGCGTGCTGCGCATACGTCACAAGCCCATAGCCGGTTAAGCCGGCAGGAAGAGCTCCGGACGCACCGTCGTCCATCGGAAGTGTCGTGAACTTGATCGCATCGCCGACGTTCGCCGTCGCGGAGCTTACCGGATCGCTAAGTCTCGCCAATACGGTAGGGCACGGCATCAACGGCGGCGGGTTTGATGCGTCCCCGGGCGCCGTCTGCGCGGCGGTCCCGGATGCAACAGCAGTCAGAGCCAATGACAAACCAGCCGCGGAGATGCACGGTCTTCCCAGCCTCAGGTGACTCCTTACGATAGCGACAACGTTAGCGGCACGGTGCTGTATAGATGACGACGGACTCATTGTAGCTAGGAATTCTCCTTACAAGGTATCTGACGTGCCCTTTACGATAATCGCTTAAGGAGCCGCAGCAGTATTGTGCAAACTGAGCATCCGATTGCGCTGAGGTTTTTCGCTGAATACCATCTGAGGTACGGCAGCTGTTCCATGAATCGACGATGTGAACGAGAACTGCGGTATCAAACAGGCAACGGACGATCGTTGTCGTAGCCAGAATGGAGTCGTTCGGGGACATATTAAATTTCAGCATCTGCGCTCGACGCGAGATCGTACGAGCGAGCGCCTGGGATCGTTCGCCGAACGTTAAAACGTTCGTTACAGGTCGCTATCGCGCGTCGGTTTCTCGATCGCGCTGACCGCCCACTTTTCGATCATCGACATGCTACGAAAAAACACGTGGGCCGACATTGTTCGATTGTCCGCAGCATCGACGAGTCGACCATCGTGAAACGTTTCGTCGAGAGCGATATCTATTGCGACTCTAATTGCCGGCCCGCGGCCGCGAAGCGTCCCACTTCCCTGACCGTGTGCCGAGAGCGACATCGCGGCCCGCAACGCTGCGTGCGGTTACCGTAAGCGGAACGACCGCCACATTCCCGCCTGGGACCATGATAGTGGCGTTTGACTTCCAGGTATCGCCTTGTGACGGGCCTGTCGGCATTTGATGCGTTGGGGCCAGTATTAGGTTCAACGTCGCGACCGTCGAAAGTTGTTGTCGTCTGACCGGATCGTCGTCGTTTTACTGGCCTTCAGGCTTGTTGGTGTTTGAGCTCTCACGACGTTCGGCGAGCAGGCCGTCGGCGTAGTTGCACGTCAATTTTTGAGACGCGACCCCGGGCGAATCAATCGTAAGGTCGAAGCCCGCATGATCGGCGCGTGAGGCCGGCGGTCATAGGGCAACGTTTCTTGCCTCCGATCTCAATCGCGCGATGCTTTCCCAGTCCGGGACCTTCGCGCTCGTACCGCAGGTCGTCGACGCGGTCGGCGTCCCGGTCGTCGCCGCGGGCGGTGTCGCTGATGGGCGCTCGATCGCGGCGGCCTTCGCACTCGGAGCGGCCGGCGTGCAGATCGGAACCGCGTATCTTCGCTGTCCGGAAGCTGCGACTCCGTCGCCATATCGAGATGCCCTGCGAGAATCGTCTGCCGATGCCACCTTGGTGACGAACGTCTTCACCGGTCGTCCCGCGCGCGCGTTACAAGACCGGCTTGCGCTCGAGCTTGGGCCGCTCTCAACTACAGCGCTTGACTTCCCTTTGCCGATGACGGCCTTAACATCGCTGCGCGCCGCCGCCGAACGCAATGGCAACGGCGCCTTTACGCCGTTCTGGGCGGGTCAGGCCTCGGCGCTTGGAAGGGATACGCCGGCCGCGGCGTTGACGCTCACACTCATAGAAGAAGCGAAGCGACGTTTCGCTCAGCTCGCGCGGACGGACTAAACCTCTCATGATGTTCCGCGCGTGTTGAGTGTGCGTCGGTTTTCGGCCACCGTTCATTGAAGCCTTCGAGCTTCACGATGACGAATTTAGGTATGAATGCGAAAGCTATTCGGGTCTGCCGCGCACCGAAGGGTCGGCGTAATAACGCCCGATCGAGCCCGCGTCAACGTCGATACCAACGCCATCTGAAACAAGCTTAGCGATATCGGCGTCACTCTTGCCGGCGTCCCGTAGCTGCTCGATTTCGTCAGAAATCATCCCGACAAACTGTTCCAGCCCGAATCGCTGTGGCGCCAGATCGAGCGCGGCCCTAAGCACGTTGTTGGCCTTTGCCGCTTGCTCAGCTGTAAATTCGCCGCCTTCACCCGCCATTCGAATCGCTTCCGAACCGACGACCGCTCTACCTTGCGACCCTCGGTCCACAATCATCCGAGACCGAGGCAGCGCATACGCCTGAATTAGCGTGCACCGTGGGCTCAGCTTGCGTAAGGTGACCGGCTTCGTCGAGCAAGACCGAGAGGCTCCTGGGCTGGCGTAGCCGCGCAGCCGAAGAATCGATCGTTGACGCGGCAACGAGCCTCATAGAGCGTGGTTTCGTGTAAAGTGCGCTCTTTGCTTCACCGAATAGGCGCCACAACCGCTGCGACATGAGTGTTCAGCGACCGACTGCCAATACGCGTTCGAGAGCGCGCTCCTATCGTGCGCCGACCGGCTCCCAACGGCGACGCACGGCACGCGGCGCGGACCTGCACCGCAAGTCGTTCAGCACCACCCGGCTGTACGACTTCCAGGTGTTACGGTCAGCGGCCAGGTTCGCGTTGAGGACCAAGCGCTACACGGAACTACGGCGATGATGGAGCGCTTTCCCGGCGCCGTCGCTGGCCAACGAAGCGCGGGTCGATACACCGTTCTTCCTCGAGGTTATCGTCGCGTTCGAGTGCAAGCGGTGCATCGACCGCTAAACGCGAGGTGAGCAGATAACATGTCGGACAGAAAGCCTAAGTTAACCCGGCGCGCCTTCACATTGTCCGCAAGTCTCGCGGGCGTGGCAGCGAAGACGGGTTTGCTTACCGCTAGCGCTGAGGCTGCGACCAGCGCCTCGGCTCAGGTAGAGATGAGCGGACCGGCGCCTGCGCCCGTCCGGCTCAACGTGAACGGCGTCGAACGAGCGCTCGCGATCGAGCCGCGCGTAACGTTGCTCGATGCGCTGCGCGAACGGCTCGGCCTGACCGGAACGAAGAAGGGTTGCGATCAGGGCCAGTGCGGCGCGTGCACGGTGCTCGTCGATGGGCGGCGCATCAATAGCTGCCTCACACTTGCAATCGCGGCACAAGGCAAGGCCGTGACGACGATCGAGGGCGTGGCACATGGCGATCAGCTGCACCCCGTGCAGGCCGCGTTCATCGAATACGATGCATTCCAGTGCGGGTATTGCACGCCTGGACAGATCATGTCGGCCGTCGGGCTGCTCGCGGAACACCGCGCGCTCGACGATAGCGCGATCCGCGAGCAGATGAGCGGTAATATCTGCCGCTGCGGCGCGTATCCCAACATCGTCGATGCCGTGCGCGCAGCGGGGAACGCGTAATGCAGTCCTTCGCCTACGGGCGCGCCGCGACTGCCGCAGCCGCGCGAGGCGCCGTTAAGAGCGATCCGAACGCCGCCTTTCTCGCGGGCGGAACCTCCATCATCGATCTTACCAAGGTCGGATCCGCCGCGCCAAGCGCGCTCATCGATATCAACGATCTGCCGCTCGGGCGGATCGAAACGCTGGCCGGCGGCCGGCTCCGCATCGGCGCGCTGGCACGCATGAACCAGGTCGCCGACGATCCGACGGTCGGTCGTGCGGCGCCCGCAGTAACCCAAGCCCTCGCGCTCTCAGCGTCGCCGCAACTGCGCAACATGGCTTCGATCGGCGGAAACATCATGCAGCGCACGCGCTGCGTCTACTTCCGGGACGTCGCGACGCCATGCAATAAGCGTGTGCCGGGCAGCGGATGCACCGCGATCGACGGGGACAACCGCCGGCATGCGTTGCTCGGCGCGAGTCCCGATTGCATTTGCACGCACCCGAGCGACTTTGCGGTCGCGATGTTGCTGACCGATGCGACGATCCATGTGGCTAGTGACGCGGGCGAACGTGCGATTGAATTCGACGATTTCCATCGTTTGCCGGGCTCGACGCCGTGGCGCGACACGAATCTGGCACACGGCGACCTCATCACGGCCGTTTCGTTCGTTCCGAGCGCGCTCACGCAGCGCTCCGCGTATTTGAAAATCCGCGATCGAGCGTCGTTCGAGTTCGCGCTCGTCTCCGTCGCCGCCGGCCTTGAGATCGTCGGCGGGACGATTCGCGGCGCGCGACTCGGCCTCGGCGGCGTTGCGCCCGTGCCGTGGCGGTCCCTCGCGGCGGAACGCGCGCTGACGGACCGGCCTGCGACCGATACGAGCTACGCGGCTGCCGCCGATGCGGCGCTCGCCGATGCACGGCCACAACGACTCAACGCCTTCAAGATCGCGCTCACGAAGCGTGCGATCGTGCGCGCGCTGCGCGCCGCCCAAGGTGCGGCATGATCGGCCGTCCGCTCGATCGGCGCGATGCGCGCGCGAAAGTCACCGGTGCCGCGAAGTATTCATACGAAGTCGTCGTGCCCCACGCCGTATACGGCGTGATCGTCGCCAGTTCCGGGATCGCGCACGGTCGGATCGCGGCAATCGACACGGGCCGGGCGTTGCGCGCCCCGGGCGCGATCGCCGTGCTCACGCATCACAATGCGCCGCGGGTCAATTCCGCGGCGGAGCACGCCGATAAGAAACTGCGCTTGTTGCAGGACGACCAGGTGTTGTACGATCGCCAGCCGATCGCGGTCGTCGTCGCCGATACGTTCGAGCGCGCGACCCGCGCTGCGGCGCTGGTCCGCGTGCGCTACGATCGCGCCCCGGCGCTCCTGAATCTGCACGATGACGGCGCGCAGCAATACGCCCCGGCGCACGCCAACCGCGAGCCGACGGATTCTCGTCGCGGCGATCCGGAAAGCGCGTATGCCGCCGCGCCGGTCAAGATCGACAACCTCTACCGCGTCGCCGACGAATTTCATAATCCGATGGAGCCGCATGCGACGATCGCCGTCTGGGACGGCCCGCGCTTGACGCTGTACGATGCTGCGCAGGGTGTGTTCTCACGCCGCTCGACCGTCGCGGCGATTCTCGGATTAGCTGAGAGCGATGTGCGCGTCGTGTCGAAATTCGTCGGCGGTGGCTTCGGGTCTAAGGGCGGCACGCAAGCGCACGTGCTGCTTGCAGCGATGGCCGCGAAAGTCGTGCGGCGGCCGGTGAAAATCGCGCTGACGCGGGAGCAAATGTTTCACGGCACGGGTTTCCGGCCGCGGACGGAGCAACGCGTGCAGCTGGGTGCCAAGCGCGACGGCACGCTCGTCTCGCTCTCGCACGACGTCCTTACACGCACGTCGACCTTCGATGATTTCGTGGAGCCGAGTGCGATCATCAGCCGCATGCTGTATGCCGTGCCGAACGCGGCGACGACCCACCGGCTCGTTCGAAACAACGTGGGAACTCCGACGTATCAGCGGGCGCCCGGCGAGTCGAGCGGGTCGTTTGCGCTGGAATCGGCCATCGACGAGCTCGCACAAGCGACGCAGATCGACCCGATCGAATTGCGCCTGCGTAACTACGCCGAAACGGATCCGCAAAAAGGTAAGCCGTTTAGCTCGAAGTCGCTGCGGGCGTGCTATGCGCAAGGTGCCGAGCGCATCGATTGGTCCCGCCGAACGCCCGCGCCGCGCTCGATGCGCGACGGCGGCCTGTTGATCGGGCTCGGTATGGCGAGCGCGACATATCCCACGAATCGCTCGAAAGCCTCGGCGTCGGTGATGGTCCACGGCGATGGCACCGCGCTCGTGCAGAGCGGCGGCATCGATATCGGGACCGGTGCCTACACGGCGTTCGCCCAACTCGCGGCCGAGGCGCTCGGCCTACCGGTCGAAGACGTGCGCTTCGATCTCGGCGACACGCAGATGCCGCCCGCACCCGTTGCCGGTGGTTCGCAACTCACCGCAAGCGTCGGGTCGGCGATCGTCGCCGTGGGAGCGGCGATGCGCGCAAAATTGGCGGCCCTGAGCCTCGCCGACGCGGCATCACCGCTGCACGGTCTTTCCTACGACGCCATCACAATCGCGAATGGGACGCTATCGGGAGGTGGGCGAAGCGAAAGCGTCGCGGCGCTCGTGCAGAGGAACGGCGGTTCAGTATCGGAGATGGCCGACACAACGGTGATGCGGCCGGACGAAGAGCCGTATTCGGCGCACGCCTTCGGCGCGCAATTCGCCGAGGTTGCCGTCGATCCGGATTTCGGAACCGTGCGGTTGCGCCGTCTCGTCGGTGCTTTCGCCGCCGGCCGCATCGTCAACGCGAAGCTCGCGCGCAGTCAGTTTCTCGGCGGGATGGTCTGGGGTGTAGGGATGGCGCTGCACGAGGAAGGTCGCTACGACGACCGCTTCGGTCGCGTGATGAACGCCAGCCTAGCCGACTACCTCGTTCCCGTCAATGCCGACATCCCGCCCGTCGACGTCGTCATCGTCGACGAGCGAGACGATCGCGTCAATCCCGCCGGCGTGAAAGGCATCGGCGAAATCGGAATTGTCGGTATGGCAGCGGCGATCGCAAATGCCGTGTATCACGCCACCGGCGTACGCGTGCGTGACTTGCCGATTCTTCCGGAAAAGCTGATCGTCGGCTAACGAACGCTTAATGCGAGGGAGAAATCCGAAGCCGCCGACCCGGACGCCGCTCAGAAGTTGACGGTCGGAACGCTGCTCGATCGCGTCGGCGAGGATCGCGATGGGGTTGACCGCCGGCAGCTTGGGCGAGGAGCGCCCCGCGGCGTACGCGATCGGAATGCCGCCGAGCGAATCGGCCGCGTTGAGCTCGTAATGGTGCTGGCCATCTCAAGAGGGAGTTACTTGACGGCGGAAACCTGCTGCTCGCTGACCGCAGCGGCATTGTTGCCCCACGCAGACCGAACGTAGGTCAAGACCGCCGCGATGTCGGCTGCCGTGAGCTGACCCTTCCAGGATGGCATCAAGTAGCGGCCTTGCTCGACCGTGGTAATAATGCCGCAGAGAGATCAACGACGATGCCGGCGATGCGCCGTTATGCGACGAGCACGGCGCGATAGCGCGCTTTTCCTTGTCTCGTATGGTCTAGAGCGGCCTCGGCATCTTCCATGGGAAACGTCTCGATCATCGGCTTGATGCCGTGCAGCGCCGTAAATGCCAGCATTTCCGTCGTTTCGTCGATCGAGCCGGGTTGACCGCCGACAATCGACTTTTCGCCGGCAATCAAACTCCAAGGAGACAGGCTGATTCGCTGGTCCGGAATTCCAACGATGCAGAGTTTGCCTTCCGGCCGCAACGCCGCTAGGTACTCGTCCCACGGTAGGTCCGCCGAGACGGTAGAGATGATGAAGTCGAAGGACCGTGCGGCCTTCTTCAACTCATCCGTTCCGCGGGTTGCGATAAAATGCCGCGCGCCAAAAGTGTGTGCTTGCTCGTCCTTAGCGTGCGAAGAGCTGATGGCTGTCACGTCGCAGCCCCATTTGGTGAGAAATTGCAATGCAAGGTGTCCCAAGCCGCCGATGCCCACAACCGCAACTCGTTGCGTCGGACGAACGCCATACCGGAGCATCGGAGTGAACACCGTGGTGCCGGCACACATCAAAGGACCGGCGTGTTCAGATGCGATTGCTTCCGGGAGCAGGTACGCGAAGCGCCAATTATTTACACGGACGGTCGACCCAAAACCGCCCTTATGGCTACCCATTACCGTCCCCACAACGTCCGCGCAGACGTGTTGCGCACCGCCTTCGCACCACTCGCACTTCATGCACGAACCGCAAAGCGCGCCAACGCCTACTCGTTGACCGACCTTCAATCGGTCGACATTCGCGCCGACGGCCGCAACCGTGCCAACGACCTCATGGCCGGCGACAACCGGATACTGCGACGTGCCCCATTCGTTGTCGACCATGGCAACGTCGGTGTGGCAGACGCCGCAATGCGTCACATGTACGTCCACCTCGTCCGGCCCGAGGTTACCCGTATCGAATGCGAACGGCTCCAGCTTAGCTTTCGCGGACAAAGCGGCGTAGGATTCTACTCGCACAGACTTGCTCTCCGGCATATCACGTATGCTGTTGCGCGTGCGGGTTGTCCATTTCTATAAAAGCCGCACGTCGGCTACACACCATTAGACGAGAATCGAAGGTCTCGCTCAATACACAATGTTCCACGCGCGTTGCACAATTCTCCAAAGTGGGCAGAACCAATCACGTTCGCGCTCAGCCGGAAGTTAGGATGGTCTCCAAAAATTCGCCGGAACAAAATCGTTCAACTACTCGAGCGCATGAATCCGCAGGAGGGAATCCGCCCGTCTCTGATAGACGGCGTTACGTTGATACGCACGACTCGCTCGTCAACACGGGTCCGCGTTCTGTATGAGCCGTGCATCGTCATCGTGGCTCAAGGTCGTAAACGATTGCATCTGCCCGACCGAGTCCTCACCTATGATCCCGGCAACTATCTTGTCCTCACCGTGCCTGTGCCGGCAGATTGCGAAACGGAGGTGCGTGAGAATGAGCCATTTCTCGCAGTCGCTGTCCGGATCGACCTTGCGATGCTGAGCGATTTGCTATTGAAGATAAAACCGGCAGAGCGTCCCATCCAGACTCGAGGCTGGACGCACTTGTGCAGCGCTCCGCGCATGACCGACGCCATAGGCGACGTCACGATTCGTCTTCTCGAAAGCCTGCTATCGCCGACCGATGCGGACGTGCTTGGACCGCAATCGATTCGAGAGCTAACTTACCGCGTTCTTTGCGGCGAAGAGGGAGGTTCTCTTCACAACTTGCTTCTTTCGAACGGAAGCCAGACGCAGATCCACCGCATTTTGCACCGGATGCATGCGGACTACGCTTCTCCCATCGACATTTCGGCACTAGCCCGCGAAGCCGGCATGAGTATCTCGGCACTCCACCTGCATTTCAAAGCAGCGACAGCGACGTCGCCCATCCAATATCTAAAGACTATTCGTCTTTACAAGGCGAGGACGCTCATGGTGCAGGACGCGATGCGCGCCTCCGCTGCAGCGGAGCTCGTCGGTTACGACAGCCCGTCGCAGTTCAGCCGCGAATTCAAACGTCTCTTTGGTGCGCCACCGGCGGACGAAGCAGCGCGAGTCAGAGCTTCGTTGGGTTTCAAGGAGTGACTGCGAACGGGACCTTCGTTACGAGAACCGGGTTTTTCGTGTCAATACTGTACGCCGGTACGGTAACGGGAAACATCTCTTGCTACCTACTAAGAGCCGCTGTTCCGCCTCGGTCTTCAAGGTTCGTTGATATCGCTTCGCGTAGGACGCGTGATGGTCGGAGCGATTACTGCAGTCACCTGTGCTTGTTCGGGAACGGTATGCTCTTGGATCAGTCACGCAACCTCCGGTCGCGCGTGTGACAACACGTATACTGGTCACGAGCGGCCACCGGGCTGGGATACGATCGAAGCCGTTGGCTTGTGTTGCACGTCCTGCATTGCGATTCGCCAAATGCGGGATGCGGGCCCAATCACACCGCTGCGCTGGAGCAAGGATCGGACGAGCGTCTTCGACCTATCCGATTAAGCGGGAACTGCCGACCCATCATACTCTGTTAACGGTTGTCCCGTCGTCGGTCTATCGAGAACTTTCGATGTCCGCAAGCGCGTCCGCAATGCGCCCGAACGCCTCGATTTCCGCAGCGCTAAAGCGTTTGAGCAGCCGCGATTCGGCAGTGGATAGCGCACGGTAGACCAGCGCAGCCGCATTCTTTCCGGCGCTCGTGAGCGAGATTCGGATACTCCGCCGATCGTTTGCATCCATCGCCCGCTTGATGAACTTGCGCTTCTCCAATCGATCGAGGACGCTAGTTAACGTGGACCGACGGTGACCGAAGGCTGCGTGAATATCGCCGATTCGTGATGGGCCGACGGCGTGCAAATGAGCAAGAATATGCGCTTCTGCTTGGTCGACGTCGACGTCCGGGATACCCGCAATAAACAGCGAGATCGCAGGCACGCCGCGGTGCATGCGTGCGATCGATTCCATCAAAAAGTCGCCGGAAGCGGGCGAAGATCGGGTTCGGTCCAGCCGCGGCGAGCGCGGTCGCTATCCAACAGGGGCTGCGAATAGAACTTACGCGGTAGATGCTTGTCAAGCAGGACCGGATGGCGCAGAAGCAGTGCATCCAGCGTGCAACAATCCGGATGCACGACCAAAGTTGCGGCGATTAAACGAATCCAACAGATGGTCAGGGTCGCATGAAACCTATCAGCGTGTCCGAGATGCAGTGCGTAGGCCTCGATGGCACGGAACGTCGAAAGGCTTCCTTCCGTGCACCCATAACGCCGGATATAGAAAAACGCGACTTCGAGGTGCTGCGGGTGATGGAACTCCGCACTCGGAAGCCCCATCGCTTTCAGCCGCACAATCAGCTCCGTGGGGTCGATCTATGCCCCCCCGGCCCCGTGAAGTATGCGTTGATGGCCGATTCCCAATGCGGCGCTTGGCTTACGAAATGGGCTGCAAAGTGTCGCACCTGTGCGTCGCCCTCAGCGCTCAGAGCGGTACGCGCGAAACTGACCGTAGCCCGGCTCATTCGGCCGCTTATCGAAGAGACGGTGATCGTGATGACCGAGAGCTTAGCGTGCGGATCAACCGCAACATAACGCACGACATGATGCTTGAGATCCCAGGTTTGCAAAAGCCAGATCTGCTTCAGCGGCCCCTCGTCGACCGTAAAAACCGCACCCTCTACGGCGGCCGGGCGGCTCGGATGAATAAAAGCCGGTCTCCAATCCGGCGACCAAGCCTGTTCAACGACGGGCCCAAAAGCCGAGGTCGCAGCGTCAACCGGCGCACGCAGCGTAATGCTAAACGAACGCTCCGCATGGACACGCGCGCTAACCTGAGCGCTGAGAGGATGCGGAATCAGAATGAGCGCGGCCAAGGACGACGCGAGTGCTATCTTACCGGCATCGTGTAGCATTGTGCCGATCGTACTATTCATATTCGCACTATGTCAAGTACGAGGGCCGGTTCCGGGTCAATAGCGCGCGAGGACACCATGCCCCAGCATCGTCACGGCCGCTACGCGATCGGGATCTGCGAGGTCGATAAGCCCGCAATTTGGGAGCTTAACGATGCTCAGGCGTTTCAAGTGCCGAGTCCGCTCGATGATTTGCGCGGTTTAGGCTTGGGTGATAATTGCGTCTTAATCTGCAAGCGTTATCTTTTATGTACATACGCTCTGCCGCTTTAGTAGGTGCCGCGTGATCCTTCGATTTACGCTCCGTCGCGCGCTGGTTGCCGGCTGCGCCGCCATCGTTGCCGGATTAGCCGAAAATACGGCGTTCGCGGCACCCGTGGTAACGATTCATATGCCGCTCGCTGCGCGTGCCAGTGCATCGGTCCTCGGCGGCGGCAGGATTAAGCACGTCATCGTACTGATTCAAGAGAACCGGTCATTCGACAACCTCTTCAACGGTTTTCCCGGGGCGGACACCGTCTCGGTCGGCCTCGGGCACAATGGCCAGCGGATAGCTCTCGTCAAGTCCGGGCTCGAGCAGATCTTCGATCCGCAACACGGGCACACGGACTGGCTTACCGAGTACGACGGCGGCAAGATGGACGGGTTCGATCTCGAGAAAACCGATCCGAGCACTTCTCAGGCTAATCCCGCGTACGAGTTCGTCGATCCAAACGAAATTGGGCCATATTTCTCGCTCGCGAAGCAGTACGGGCTCGCGGACAGGATGTTCGCGTCGCAAACAGGACCGAGCTATCCAGGCCACGCGTACATCATCGCCGGGCAGTCGAATTTCGCGATTGGGAATCCGACCGATCCCTTCGGCCGCTGGGGTTGCGACGCGAGGACGGGAACGACGACCGAAGTCCTCACGCCAACCGGTAACGACGTCGTGGATGGGCCATATCCGTGCTTCGACTATCAGACGCTCGGCGATTTACTCGACCGCGCCGGAATTGCGTGGCGCTATTACGCGAATATCGGGTCACAGGCCGGCCTCGCCGAAATTCTACCGGACCCGTACGACGCAATTCGACATATTCGCTTCGGTGCCGATTGGGCCAGCGATACGACGACGAGTCCCGAGCAGATTCTCACCGACATCCCTTTCGGAAATCTCGCGCCGGTGTCGTGGGTCAATCCGCCGTTCGTTGCGTCAGACCATCCACAATCGAATCTCGGTCTTGGGCCTTCATGGGTCGGCACAATCGTCAACGAGGTGGAGCAGAGCCGCTACGCGAGCGATACCGTCGTACTCGTAACGTGGGACGATTGGGGTGGCTGGTACGACCACGTCAAGCCGCGCAGCAAAGACGTAATGGGCCTGGGATTCCGCGTCCCGCTGCTCGTTGTCTCGCCTTACGTCGTGCACCCGGGCTACGTTTCGCACGTCGAGCACGAGTACGGCAGCATCGTGCACTTCATCGAAGACGTGTTCGGTTTACCTTCGCTTGGCCAGCGAGACGCTACGTCCGACGATCTTTCCGATTTCTTTCGTTTCGCGCAACCGCTGGTACGGCGTCCACTCGTGCGAACCCGTGTCGGACGCCAGACGCTGATGCAACTCCCGCCGGATACGCGCGGTGACGAGGAGTAGATGAGCGTACCCCAGGGCGCACCTATATAGGAGTCTTAGAATGAGTATCTTTTTCCAACCGCAGACGGATTCACTACACTGTCGCCGAAACTATTCGCTAAAGCGGTCATCGCGCGCCAGCCGGTGCAGTGCCCGGGCGCAATGACCGCCAGATGAAAGGCCTTCATCGCTTCCACGGTGTCGGGAATAATCTGCTCGTTCGGTCCCGCCAGATGGAAGCCGCCGGCTAAAGCGTAGAGCGGAATCCCGGGGAATGACGCCTGCGCATGGCGGAGCACGTTGATGACGCCGGCATGCGAGCACGCGGTGAACACGATGAGCCCCTTTCCCGTTACATTCACCGCGACGAACCGTTCGTCGATGAGCCACGGGTCCGCCGTCCAACCGACGCCGTCTTCCGAGCGTTGAAAATGAGCCGCTAGCCCTCGTTCGAAAGGCGTTAAGCGAGCGATTTCGCCGCTGACGTAGAACATCGCTTCCTCGAGGACGCGTGGCTCTCGCGTGAGGATGACATCCGCGCCGTTCTCAGTCAACGTGCGCACATCGGGAACATCCTTCTGCGGCATCATCCGATCGTTCGGCATGCGGCGCGCTCGCGAGCGGAACATGTCGGGATGCGCGTAATAAGGGACGCGCTCGCCGCCGTTGCGCGCGCGGATCATGTCCAGCGCCTTCAACATTCCGCCGCTATGGTCCCAGTGGCCGTGAGAGAGCACGATGGCTTCCACCGCACCGAGATCGATGTCGAGGCGCGTGCAATTGCGTTCAAAAGCGTATGCTTCGGGACCGGAATCGAACAGGAAGGTGTGCGCTCGATCTTGGCGACGAGCCGTGATCATATACGAAAGTCCATGACATGCGCAGCAAAGCGCATCTCCTGAAAGTTCAGTCATTCCATGACGCGCGAGATAGGCGAACTCCGTCTCCGTATGGTCGCGTATGGACGACAGACTATCGGTCATGTTGTCGACTATGACATGAAAGTCTACCCGGTCTATCGGCTCCAGCTGGATCATATCGAGCCCTTGTATTCTAGATCGCGACCGAATTCATGGTTTACGACCAAGCTTTTTGCAGCGACCGGCCGGATATCTCACGACCGTTCACGTTTCGCATTTAAGGTCAATGGGCGCTGGTCCGTCTCTCAGCAACCATGCTAAGAGTGCCCAAGCGTCTTGAGAGCCGACTCCCCGAGAGTTTTAACGAAACGTGAGACCACGGCGCTGCAAGACTCGGCGTCACTACGGCTCCTTACGAAACATTCGTCTTCCGTTCGGCCGCCAGGCGCTGCGCGAAGCGCACCGCGTCGACGATTCTGCGCTCGTGAGTGCCCCTTCCGATTTCTTGATGGCCGTCCTCTGCTCGAACCGTGAATGTGACGCGGCTACCATCCACCGCGATGACCTCGGCTTCGACGCTCACGCGCTGCCCGGCCGGCGTCGCCGCTACATGTCGCACATCGACTGCGGTGCCGAGGGCGGTTTCGTTCCCTTCGAGATACGGCTGGATTGCAAGCAGGGCGGCGTTTTCCATAAACTTGATCATCACCGGCGTCGCAAGAATGGGAGGGAGAGTGGCGTCCTTAAACGTGTTTGCAAGATCCTCTTGCCGGACGAGCGTCTCGAACACTCCCTTCGCGCCGATCGGGATGGCTCGCATCGAGCTTATTTGCCCCACTTTTATTGACTTCTCAACGACGCACGCAAGCGCTGTGCGCTCGAAGATACGTTGCGTGCATTCTGCGACCTAGAGTTACAACCTGTAAATGACCCCGTTGTCGGGCGGCGCCGCGAATGGCGTCGAAGCCGGGGCTGCGACCGTCGCGCAGCGCGGGGAAAATACCAGACACGAAGCAAAGAGCGTCGCGCATGATACCGGACACGCGCTCTCGACCGTCTTTTGAGCGGCTTCCGCCGCCGCCGGCCGCTTCTACGGCTCACAGGCGTCTGAGCTACGTCACCTACTCCGGCGCCGTTTAGGCGCTCTTCCAATGGGGCGCACAGCAATGACTGAAAAACGAACTCGAGCCGAACGAACGCGCCTGGCGCTTCGCTCCGCGTGTGCCATCATTACAGTCTTTGCTTTGTCTGCACTAAGTTTAGACGTCGCGCGCGCCACCCCGGACAATGCGCCGACCGCCGACTCGATCATCGAAGACGACGAGTCTCTGCTGACGTTCATACAGGACGAGCCACTCACATCTACGGAGCACGACCGAATAGCCACGAAGATACGCGACGGCTTACAACGCGACCCGGGCCCAATGCAACACGTGGATACGGTCGTACGCAATCTCCTCGTCAAGCTTCCGAACTTGGACGAGCTGACTACCGAAGCGGTTCGCGAAGAGCTACGCGTTCGATTTGCCATGCTTCCCGACTCCGTACTGGAACGGCAGATTCTGGAAAAGCACGATCCAGCCGTCGCGCTCGATCGAAACCACGGATCCGCCGTCACCGCTCGCACGATCGTCATCATCCGCCGAGCATCGCAATGGATGGCGAAGCAGATCGGCGTCGCGGAACCGGTCGACGGTTTTTTACAATCCGAGACGGCATATCTCCGCGCCAACTTCTCGCGCTTCTCGACCGACGACCAGGACGCGTGCACGCACATCGCGCGCAACATGTCGGCAAGCATCGCGCTCTTCATAGCTTGAGCGAGGACGAACGCAAAGCGCGACTTGCGCGGGCTCGCTCCACTATCAGCGGCTCCACGCCCCTCGACGTGATTACGGTCCTCGGGATGGCTCGCACGTATTCGGAATCGCACACTAACGACATCCTCGCAACGTCGGCAGCAATGCTTAGAATGCAAAACATGGAGCGGCTCGTCATGGGTCTTCAGAGCGAGATCAGCGCGCAGGCGTTCGCCCCGCATTTGAACTCGCCCGGTTTTTGAACCTAAAGGTTTCTCCAGCGATACGCCCGCGCCAAGCAATCCGTACACGATCGTCGGGGGGCTCCAAGGCATGCTCTCCGGTTTTCCGCCACGTACTTCTCGATCGAGGCATTTTCCCAAACCGACACTACCGAGGACCTGCAGAGGGTCGACGCATCGGCGCGCTACGATCGCCACCCGCCTCGCTACGTTAGCCAGCTCCTTCCATCGTTGGACGTTCACGCCGATCGCGAGGAGCCATAGCATCAGCGATCCTTCCGCCGATCTTCAAGCCGGCTTTCACGCTGGGCGGTTCGTTAGCGCGATGACGACACGCACGGTGTCGGCTCACGTCATGTTCCGCAGCCTCACGTTCACCGATAAGTGGTCCGTCAATTCCTGACATTGCATATGAGCGCCGGCTCAGCGGCGGTGATCCGCGTCCTCGACGCTACAGTTGCGCTCGTCGCGGCAGGCATGCTAAGGACGAAGCTATCTCTCGACGTTCAACCTCACGTCTCAAAGGAAGTCATACATGTACTATCGAGCAAAGCCGATCCGTCGATTCAGTCCGATCCTCGCCGCGATCTTCTTCGCCGGCGCTTCGTTTGCCGGTGCTTGCGCCGATGAAGCCTCTCGGTCGGTTCCAGCCGGTACACGCGTTAAATTTCATCTCCTGTCCCCGATCGCGTCGAATGAAAGCAAAACTGGGCAAGCCTTTCAATTCGCTTTGCTCAACCCAATTGCGCTCGCGGATGCTTCGATTCCCACGCAAGGCACGACGGGATCCGGGACGGTTTATCTCGCCGGTCACGCCGGATCATCCGGCCACGAAGGCGATCTTACGCTGCGACTGGACTCATTACGGACCGCGGACGGACATACCGTGCTGTTCAACGACCAGCGTTTTAAGATCAATGGACGCAACCGAAAGGTCACGGCGGGATTGCTCGGCTTCATACCGTACGCAGGCATCGGCGCACGTTTGATTCGCGGCTCCGACGTGCGCGTCGACCCCGCAACGCCGATCGAGACCGTCTTGGAGCGCCCTGCGACGATCACCGCTATCGTAAGCGCTTCTCCGGTTCCTTAAGCGGCGGCAGATTAACGTGCTCGGTTAAGTGGTTAAAACCTCAACCGGCTTGCCGCGCTTCCGCGCGCGCCGGAAGTTTCCAGTCTGGTCGTATGAAATGACAGGTATAGCCGGCCGGGTAGTTTTCGAGATAATCTTGGTGCTCCGGCTCGGCCTCCCAGAAGTCGCCGGCTGGGACGACTTCGGTCACCGCCTTGCCTGGCCAGATTCCTGACGCATTGACGTCGGCGATGGTTTCTTCAGCGGTCCGCTTCTGTTCGTCAGTAGTATAGAAAATTGCCGAACGGTAGCTCGTGCCCCGGTCGTTACCCTGACGGTTTAAGGTACTCGGATCGTGGATCTGGAAAAAGAACTCCAGAAGTTTCCGGTAAGCGATCGCCTTAGGGTCGAACAAGATCTCGAGCGCTTCGGCGTGGCTCCCGTGATTCCGATACGTCGCGTTGCGCACGTCACCGCCGGAGTAGCCGACTCGGGTAGAGATTACGCCCGGGTAGCGGCGCAGCAAATCTTGCAAGCCCCAAAAGCAGCCTCCGGCAAGGATCGCGCGCTCGGTCGATTCAGTCATGTCGTTACACCCATCCCACATACGAACAGGTTGCCGCCTATTTGTGGTTGCGGGGATCTCGGTCTCCACGTTGCCGCCGGCTGAGCGATCGCCGCTATCGGTTGAAATCGACGAGCGGGACGGCACGCGCCACTAGTACGCGCGCATTAAGCCGGACATCCTGAGAAACGTCTCGGTTCGCGTGCGATGCCGGAAAACTCGACACTCATGCGCCCTCGGCCGACTTCCGGAAGAGTCGCGCTGACCGGACACTGGCGTGGCCCACCACCCGCATCCTCGCCCTCGTGGCGGGGGCGCTGGATCTCCTGCCGGTCGTAGAACTCCTCCATCGGGCTTCGGCAAAGGAGGCGGGCCACCGTTTGCAGCCGGGGGACTGCCGGGCCGTTAGGAGGCGGCCCGCATGGACCCCCGCCAGGAGCGCGTCCTCTGCCCTTGCCGCCCTGACCGGCGCTCCGGTAACCCTACCGGGACCAACGGGCACCGGAGCGGCGCTTAACCCGCTCTGGCCACGGCCCCGGGCCTCCCCAAATTCCCGAGCAAACCTTTTTCGGTATACACGCCGAGCGAGTTGTTGGCGGGACCGAACGAACGTGTAGCGAGGGCCGGAGCAGCACCACGACCTGCTACGGAAACGAGGATCGTGTCGTTGGAAGTATTGCCGCCGCGCCTCGCACGTTAACGCGGATCCTGTGATCGCCGGATGAAATGCTAGAAAACTTGTACGGTGTACTCCACATTTGCGTGCTGCCGATGCACGTCATGCTTTGCGCCGTGCCGCCGTCGACTGGCATCGTCACGGGTGCGATGCCTTTATCGTCCCAAACCTTCGCCCGAACGCCAACGCTCACGTTGCTGGCGAAGTCAATTTCGCCGTGCTACCAGGTAATAACGCCGACGATGGAACTGAAGAACAGTATGATTTAATTTGCCGGGCAACAGAACAGTTAACATTTCCGCTCGAGGTGTATCACGTTTGCTCGAGCAGCGCCTCTATCGAAATCGGATCGTCGGGCCGTACCGATGCGTCTTTCTCAACTCGCTCGACGGCCCAACCAAGCACGACTTCGGTCTCGGGGACGTGCAGCTACAATGGTTTCTCTCTAAATGTGAAGCAGCTCGAAGCGAAGATCAGACGATCATTCTATTCATGCACACGTATCCGAGCGAACTTCGCAAGAGCGCGGCCGTGGCAGATCGTTCCGTCCGTTTTAGGCGATTTATGAGGCGACCCGGATGATGAGAAGTCGAGACGCGTCATGAAGGTTTGCAACGAGCATTTGGGCGAGCGTAGCGTACGTTTTCCTCATCGCAGGCGCCGCAAGTCTGCCAGGAAGCGAAGCAACTCATCGCCCGTGCGCGTCGGATCCTCAATCGCCGTCATGTGACCTCGGTCTTTCATTATGACAAGCTTACAAGACGGCATCTCGCGCGCCATCAACGCCATGGGTTTCACGAACATCACATCATTTTCACCGTGGAGCGCCAAGCATTCACACCTGATCTGACGGATCCCGGCGATGTGGGGGTTTGGGGTCGTCGTAGTAGGTGCCCTTGAAGGTGGCTACTTCCTCGACGTCACCTATCCGCGAGCAGGCCTCGTACCAGGCGAAGGCGGCTTCCGGCTGGACGGCAATGTGCATGCTGTTAAGGAAGACGTCCTCCCGCGCGTGCGCGCGCGCGGGCGTGGAGCGCGGGCCAGGTTTGTCCCCGCATGCTCTTCTCCATCCGTGGACCTGCCCGGTTCCGGCGCTCGAAGATGTACTCGGGATCGGTGATGTCGCACGCCCAATCGGTAGGATCCGTAGCGGAACCCGTGTCGGTCGACATGAGGCTGAGTAGCCGGTCCGAATGCCGCACGGCATACCGGATAGCCGCCATGCCGCCCGTCGCGTGCGACAAGAGGTGGAATCGCTGCAGCCCCAGGTGATCGGCAAGCACTCCGAAGTCGGAGGCGATCGTCTCTACGTCGTATCCCTTCTCCGGGCCAACCACCTGGGAGAAGCCGTGGCCGCGCATATCGGTCGCTATGACACGGTACCCGGCCCGAACGAGACGATCCACGATTCCCGGGAGCACCCAGTAGAGATGGCAGAGCCGGCCCCGGAAAACTGGACTGAGCGTTGAGTGGAGTCCTTGCCCACCGGCAGAGCGAATATGCCCTGCGATCGGAGCAAGAAATGCCCAAACGCCCACGGCGTAACCACTCACCTTCCT
>JAABUX010001365.1_pt1 | contig 37257 bp, 35 predicted proteins | sample 5561851 | NCBI WGS metagenome assembly JAABUX01 (sample SAMN10711883, study PRJNA513361) | rock metagenome | isolation source: Antarctica rocks | place: Antarctica: Victoria Land, Richard Nunatak red sandstone | collected 2016-01-03 | reverse complement strand
GAGCTGCTCCATCGCCGCGAGCAGGTTGGCGACCTGGTAGGTCGCGCTCTTGGCATCGAGGATCTGGTAGTAGATGACGGAGGTGACGTTGATGGTCACGTTGTCCTGCGTGATGACCGGCTGCGGGGGGAAAGGCAGCACCTGCTCGCGCAGGTCGATCAGCGGGAGCAGGCGGTCGATAAAGGGGATCACGACGGCGACCCCGCTCGCGGCGGTGCGGTGGTAGGCGCCCAGGCGCTGGATAATCCTGACTCGCGCCTGAGGTACGATGCGCACGGCGCGCACGCCCATGGTCAGCACGAGCGCGACGATGATGATCACGGCACTATCAAACGCAATCATTGATGGAGTGATCATGACTGTGTCCTCCCGGTTGACCGGACGATCAGCACCGGGCAAGGGGCCGTGTGGAGCACCCGCTCCGACACGCTCCCCAGCAGCACCGCGTGCATCTCCCCCCAGCCGCGGCTGCCCATGACGATGAGCCCGGCGCCGCTTTCCGCGGCGCTGCGCACGATCTCGTCGGCGGGCGAGCCGTGGCGCACGACGGTCTCGACCGGCGCCGTTGTGTTCAGCTCCGCCACCGTCCGTCGCAGAGCGTCCTGAGCCGCCGCCTCCGCTGCCGTGGTCATCGCGTCCCAGGCCTCCTGAGAGAGCGCTCCGCCGCCGTACAGGCCGGACACCCCGGACAGGCCGGACCCTCCATAAAAGGGCGTCGTCGCGAGCGGCGCCACCACGGCCAGGATCGTGACGTGGGCCAGTGCGGCGGGGTTGAGGAGGTCGCGGACCAAGCGCGCCGCCTCCAGCGACGGCTCCGAGCCGTCGGTCGCGAGGAGTAGATGTGTCGGTGTCATCAGTATTCTTCCTTTCTCGTCTCGGCGCGGTATGGCGAACCCCCACCGTCAAGCCCTGGGTCTATACACGGGGCACGCTGTTGAAGGGACCGCAGCACACCCGCCTGGTCCCACATGGTCCAACTCTCCGCGATCTGATTGGCGGCACAGCGGCTGCGGGTCGTCCCCCGCAGTGTCCCGCCCAGGCTGGCGGGGACGCTACCGTTCCGCACGCTCATCCCTGCACGGCGTGCGGCCCAGGATAGGTCCACCATCTCCTCCTCGGCCACCAGCGCCTCTACCGTGAGGTAGAAGTCGGGGAAAGCGGTGCGATAGAGGGCGACGCCGCTCTTGATGGCCTCGGGACCCCGCACCAGGTCCGGGATGAGGCCGCCGTGGTTGACGTAGGTTGGGGCGAAGAGCACGTCGGCCAGCGCGAGGTAACCCTGGTTCCATATCTCCTCGACCGCCCGCCGCACCAATCCCCTGTTGTGCTCAGTTGTCATTGCCACCTTTCCCCCGCGCCACGGAATGGAACGCGGTCCCCGGCGCGCCGAGGGACCCGTTCCATTCCGTGGCGCCCCCGCAGCCCCGCGGTCCATCACCGGTCCATTGTTCCCTGTTATTGTCACTACACACTAGCGTAGCAGCCCCGCGTATTTCTGCCATGAAGTTTCGTCATCACGCGGCCCGCGCGGCGGCTGCTCCCGCGCAACCCGGCGCACCCCGCAGGGGCAGGGCCTGTGAATTGTCATTGATGTCGATGCCGGGGGCCACTGGGAGCGCGGGCGGCCCGCCCGCTTCCGTCGCGGCCGCACCGGTGGGGTGGCGCGCCACCCTTTGGAGACGCCGTCCCTGCTCCCGGCAGGTCGCCCTCCGAGGCGGGCGGGCCGCCCGCGCTTCCCAATACGTCCGCGCGCCAACGACTTTTCACGAGCCCTGACCCCGCAGGGGCAAGTCGGGTTGCGGGTCCGGTGGCCGCGGGGTATGCTGATGGCACGCGGACCCGACACGAAGGGAGGGTGGCCTATGACCAAGCGGACGATCAGCGCGGGTGTCCCGGCGCACACCCCCAGCCGGGTGCTGCTGGTCATCGACCAGCCCGTGCTTACCGAGGTGGTCAAGCTCGCGCTCCATCACGGCCGCTTCCAGACGGACGTGGCCACGACGGCCCAGGAGGCGCTGGCCGCCCTGGCGCGGCGGCGTCCCCACCTCGCCATCGTGGACATGGACCTCGCGCACGGGCAGATGCTCGATCAGCTCGGCGACACGCCGCCGGGCGCCGAGCGTCTCCCCCTCGTCGCCCTCACGCGGCGCGGCGACCTCAAGACCAAGCTGGCCGCGTTCGAGCGGGGGGTGGACGATATCCTGACCGTCCCCTTCTCCCCCGAGGAACTGGTGGCCCGGGTGCTGGCGTTGATGCGGCGCAGCTACGGAGCGGAGATCGCCTTCACGCCGACGATCCGGCTAGGCGAGTTGGAGATCGACATCCTCAACCGCCACGTGCGCGCCGGGACCTCCGAGCTGCACCTGACCGGGCTGGAGCAGAACCTGTTGTACCTGCTCGCGGCCAACGCCGGGCAGGTGCTGACGCGCGACGAGATCCTGGATGCGCTGTGGGGCGTGGACTTCATGGCGGACAGCAACGTGGTGGACCGACACATCCGCAACCTGCGCATCAAGCTGCAGAACGGGTGGCGGCGCCCGCGCTACATCGAGACCGTGCCCGGGCGCGGCTACCGCTTCGTGCCCACGACCGCGGAGACCGCGGAGGCGGAAGGCGCCGCCCTCTCCTGAGGCGCCCTCTGGAGCCCGAGCGCCGCGCGGATGAAGTTTCGTCATGACACGGCCTCTCAGGGCGCGCATACTGGGGCACAGAGTGCGCGTGGGCAACGGGCCAGATCGTCGTGCCGTGGGCTGATGAGGGACGGGGACGCGTGAGCGCAGCCCGTCGCGCCTCGCTATGATGCTCACCCCGCTGGCGAGCAAGGTCAGTGAAACAACAAGAACAAGCAGGAAGGAGTGTGCCCCATGGATCAAGTTCCCGCCCACGTGCAGTGGTGGTTCATCGACATCTCGGTCCCCAACCTCGTGGTCATCATGCTGATGCTGCTCGTCTTTGGGCTGGCGTTAGTCCTGCCCTATCCGCACCGCGCGCGACGGCACGGCGTCTCATGAGCATGACCTCCGCCGTCCGCCAGCGCCTGCGGCGCACCGTGGCCCTGGACGATCTGCTGCCCGACGAGTTGCCGGCCTACGTCCACTCCTACGTCTACCTCTTCGGCATCGCGACCATCGCCGCCCTGGTCATCCTGATCCTGTCGGGCATTGTGCTCGCCATGGCCGGCCCCACCTGGTGGCACGTCTCGTCCGTCGGCCACTTCCTCAACAGCGTGCATTTCTGGGCGGTGCAGGCGTTCTTTTTCTTCCTGGTGCTGCACCTGTGGACCACCTTCTTCCAGGGCGCCTGGCGCGATGGGCGCGGGGCCACCTGGGTTGTGGGCGTGCTCTGCTTCCTGGTCGGCATCGGCACGGCCTTCACCGGGTATATCTCGCAGCAGAACTTCGACGCCCAGTGGATCGCCGAGCAGGGCAAGGACGCCATGAACGCCATCGGCATCGGCGCCTTCTTCAACGTGCTCAACTTCGGGCAGATGTACGGCTTCCACATCGTAATCCTGCCCGTCATCGTCAGCGCGCTGGTCGGCCTGCACCTGCTCCTGGTGCGCATGCGCGGCGTGGTGCGCCCCTATCCGACCCCCGGCGAACCGGGCGAGGAGGGTCACCCATGAGCCCGCGCCAACGCGCCTATTACCGTGGGATCACCATGGCGCCTTACGACCTGATCAAAGAAGGACTGGTCGGCTTGCTGCTCGTCGGCGTGCTCGTGGTGGGGCTGGCCGCCGCGCTCTCCTCCCCCGACGAGCCACCGCTAACCGTGCAGCACGTGGCCGCCACGGACCCCCTGACCTTCTTACAGACCGCCCTCGGCGAACTGAACGGGACGGACAGCATCAACAACTACGGTCCGCCCTACAACAGTGGCTCCGGCTCCGTGCAGTCCCTGGGCCCCGTCTCGCTCCAACGCCTCGCGGGGGTGCATATCCCCATCGACACGGCGCGGGACATGGTGCTGGGGCCGCTGCGCCGCGTGGCCCAGATGGAGCCGTCGGTCGCCACGGCCCTCCAGACCTTCGACCAGGCGTCGCCCGCGCGGCAGACCGCCTGGGAGACCGCCTATGGCGCCGCGCTGGCCAGGGCGCGCGTCCAGGGGACGACCGTGGGGCTCCCCGCCGGCGGCTACGGCCCGGTCGCGCCGCTGCTAGCCGGTCTGCTGACCCTCGGTCGATCCGGGTTACTGGAGCCGGCCGTGGACAACAGCCCGCGCATCTATTCCACCGACAACACGCGGAGCATCCTCTTTCTCCAATCTGCGGCGTTGCCGGCGCAGGCGGCGCGCTTCCATCTGGTCGGCTCGCAGTGGGGCATGATGAACGAGACCGGCAATTATCTGGGGCAGGCCTGGCTCTGGCTCTACACGCTGGGGTATCAGGTCCCGGCCTATGCCAGTTCGCCGAACGCGGATGCGCTGGTCATGGCCACGATCGCCGTGCTCACGCTGGCGCTCGTGCTGCTGCCCTGGATTCCAGGGCTCAATCGGCTGCCGCGCCTGCTCGGCGTCTACCGCCTGATCTGGCGCGACTACTATCGCGACCGGGCCGCGTCGTCCTCCACCGCGCCCGCGCCTGCCCCTCCAGAGCCGCGTGCGCTCGCGGGAGGCCGCCCATGACCCGCATCCGCATGACCACCGTGCGCGCCGGCGCGGCCATGACCCTGGTGCTGGGCGCCACCCTGGCCGGCCTGATCGGGACAGGCCTGATCTTCACTGCCCTGACCGACCACGTCTGGGGCGCCTTGATCTGGGGGCTGCCCCTCGCGCTGGGCGGCCTGTACTGGTGCGGGCGGGCCCTGGCGCAGGGGCAGCGCAGTCTGCGGCGACGGCGCGTGATCCGCATGAGAGGTGGATGATATGTTTCAGCGGATCATGGTCCCCCTGGCGCCGACGCGGGATACGTCGGCAACCCGCCGGTCGCCCCATGTGCGGACGGTGTAACCCGCGCACCGGCCGGCGTCACAGGGAGGAACACACGACATGGACGAATTGACAGCACTACGGGCGCTCGCCTTCCGCCTGGCCGGAGAGCCAGCGGCGGGAGCGCACGCGCATCTCTACGCCGCCAGACTGCCCGACACTCTGCCGGTCGATATCCCTATCCCCGACCACAGCGACATCATCGGCGCCATCGTCGTCGATCAGCAGCCAGGGGCGCCCTCCTCCTCTCCTCCTCACACGCGGATATTCCTGGACACGCCCCTATCGCCCCTGCAGATCCGCGCGTTCTACCAGGACCGCTTGCACGCGGCGGAATGGACGCCGGCGCCCTCCTTTCTCCCCTCCAACGGAGGATTTTGGGGCGGGGTGGACGAGGGCGGCGACCCGAACGGAGTCAGCGATCTGTTCTGTCGCGGCCAGTATGGCCCCTCCCTGAGCGTGAACGCCGGGCGGGTCCCTGGAGCGCCAACGCAGGTCCTCCTCCAGCTAGATACGCAGGCCCGTCCGTGGATGTGCGCGCCGGTCGATGAGGCCCCCAGCAGGACGACGTTTCGCCGCCTCCCTCCCCTGCTCTTGCCGCCCGGCGCCCAGCCCCTCCGGTCGTGGGGCGGCGGGAGCAGGGGGAATGGCGAGGACACGCGCGGCGCCCGTTCCATGACCGCGATCGAGACAAGCATGGATCAACAAGCCGTGATGGCGCATTGCGAGACGCAGTTGGAGACGAGCGGATGGGTGAAGCAGGAGAGCAGGCAGGATGGTCCGCTCACGTGGAGTAGATGGACATTTCGTGGGACAGACGGAGAGCCCTGGCGCGGGTTACTCTATGTGTTGGCATTGCCCGCCGCCGCCCACCACTACATGCTCCGACTAGAAAGCGAATGGGACGGGGACCAACAGCACGCCTGAATCGCTGATCAAGTCATCTCGTCGTCCAGCGCGGTGTAGCGCAGGTCGGCGTCGGGCAGCGCCAGCACGATCGCGCGCAGCAGGCGCACGGCCCCGTCGAGGTCGGCGCGGTCCAGGACCTCGACGGGGCTGTGGGTGTAGCGCGTGCCGAGGGAGAGCGTGCCGGCCGGGACGCCGCGCCCGCCGAACTGCAAGGCGCCCGCGTCGGTGCCGATACCCATCAGCAACTCGTGCTGCACCGCGACGCCGGCGGACTCGGCCGCGTTCGCCATGAGGCGCCGCACGGCGGGGTGGGCCAGGGTGCTGGCGTCCATCACCTTGATCGCCGGACCCGCGCCCAGGCGCAGGTGGTAGGTACCTGTGTCCGGGGTATCATCGAGCGCGGTGGTGTCGACGGCGAGGGCTACGTCGGCGTCCTGGCCGCCAGCCGCGGCCTGCGCGCCGCGCAGCCCCACCTCTTCCTGCACGGTGAAGATGGCCACCAGCGTGACCGGCAGCGGCCGGCCGCGCAACTCATCCAGCACGGCCAGCAGGATCGCGCAGCCCGCGCGGTCGTCGAGCGCGTGGGCGGTGTAGCAGCCGCTGCCGAGGCCCAGTTCTGCCAGCTCGCCGATGAAGCCGATGGGGTCGCCGAGGCGCACGCCCATGCGCTCGGCGTCCGCCCGGTCGCGCGCGCCGATGTCGATGTACCCCTCGCTGTGCGGCGGGACGACGCCGCGCTCGGCCTCGCGCACGAGGTGCAGGCTCTTGGTCCCGATCACGCCCAGCATGCGGCCGTTGGCCCCGCGCACCCACACGCGCCGCCCCAGCAGGATGCGGTTGTCGAGTCCGCCCACCTTCTCGAAGCGCAGGTAGCCCGTCTCCTCGATCCCGCGTACGCGCAGGCCGACCTCGTCCATATGGGCGGCCACGACGAGGCGCCTGGCGTCCGCGCCGGAGGCCTTGCGTACGGCAATGAGGTTGCCCAGGGGGTCGAGCTCCAGCGTGTCGACCAGAGGACGCGCGCGCCGGGCGACGGCGCGGATCACGTCGTCCTCCGCGCCGCTGGGGCCGGACAGTTCGACAAGCTCGCGCAGATAGTCCAGGGCCGCTGTTGGCATCGCTCTTCCTTCCAATCTACGACAGCATGGGACGACGGGAGGCGCCGCGTCGCTCTCCTGGAAGGATATCCGACGGGTTGCCCATCGACCAGCACACGCACGGTCTGTGAATTCTACACCTGCGACTGCGGTCGCATGGCAGCACACGGACACTGCGGTGTCAGACCGGCGGCGCGGCCAACACCACTCCGTCTCCCACCCGACCGCAGTCGTCGTCCGCTGCTGTGTAAATCGCGGATTTTCATGGGTGGGGGGCGTCCCGCAGGGACATGACAATCTGCCATGCGACCGCAGTCGCAGGCTAGAAGTCACAGACCGTGCCACCACACGTCTGCATGCGCATGCAGGCCAGCGATACTGGTCAGCGGGCGCGCTGGCGCTTGTCGCGGTACAGGGCGTCGTCGGCCGCGCGCAGCAGCGCGTCCGCCGTCCGGCCGGCCTCGGGATAGATAGCGATGCCCGCGCTGAAGCGCAACGGGGACTCAAGCCCCCGTTGAGTGGCTGCGCCCACGGAGAGCCGCTGCAAGAGTGTGTCGGCGCCGACCTGATCGGTCTCAGTCAGGAGCAATGCGAACTCGTCGCCGCCCAGGCGCGCCGCCAGGTCAATGCTGCGCGCCTGATCGTGCAACAAGCCGGCTAGAGCGCGTAGGAGGGCATCGCCGGCCGCGTGCCCGTGCGAATCGTTGACTACCTTCAGGCCGTCCAGGTCGACGAGGATGAGGGCCAGGGATCGCTCGTGCCGCTGAGCGCGCGCCAGTTCTTCGTTGAAACGCTCGTCGAAGTACCGCCGGTTGGCCAGACCAGTCAGCGCATCGGTCAGAGCCTGGCTTGTCAGCGCGGCAAACGTGCGATCCTCATAGGCGAGCAGCATGTGCTGTTCGACCTCGCGGAGCGCGCGGCTAATATGCAGCACGGCGAGCACCAGAGATCGATCACTCGCGCGCCAGTCCTCGGTGATGCTCTCCAGGAGTTGGTCGTGGAGGTGTTGCCCCTCCCCTAATAGAGAGGCCAGCGTTGTCCCCTGCTCCTGCGCGATCAGGCCAAGCGACCGCGCCGCCTCCGTCGTCGCGGCGCGGTCGCCATCACGCATCAGGGCGGGCAATGCGGCGACAAGGTCACGCGCCGTGGAGAGCAGGGCGCCCGACAGCAGCGGGAGGACGTCGAGCCCTTGTTCACCGAGCACGTGTTGCAGCCGCTCGACGAGCAGCCGGTCGGCCGCGCGCGCGATGGCCTGCTCGGCGCGGTCCAGGATATGGGCGGAGACCGCGTCTCGCGCGGTGGTGGACGATGGTGGCATTAAAATCCCTCTCCCTCGATTATCGGCCGTAACGCGCATGGCCCATAGCCCCTGGATGCACTGGAGCGCGCGGCGCGCCCTGACGATCAATGAAGGCGCGCCGCCGGCCTGGAGATCGATGCACAGCCGCACATAGTGTATCCGTTCCAGGCGCGTGATGTCGGCCAGCCCCAACCGGCAGCCATGATTGTGTGTCTGTTCGCGCCTTGCGCTGGCTTTCCGCACCGCAACATGTTAGATTAGACAACGTACATCTTGTCAATGCAAGGACTCTGTTGGATGACACCACGGCATTCGATACAGAAGGTTACAAAGGGTGGCATCGAGTGGTGGCAGCACACCATGAACCGCATGGTGCAGTGCCGCACCATCCCCGCTCTCCTCGATCTAGCGTACGATGCCATCCGTGGCGGACTGGGATACGACCATGTCGGCGTGTTCCTCGCCGACCCGACGCGCCGCCTCCTCGTCGAGGTCGTCTCCACCGACGACACAGGGCGTAAGGCGCAGCCATCGGATAGCGTGATCCCACTGTACGATGACGTTGACGAATCTCTGCTCTCCGATCCGCGGCTGGGGGCGCAAGGGCCTGGGTTCCTGTTCACGGCCGATGGGGCGGAGAAGGGGCAGCTCACGGTTCGACAGGGGAGCAACGGACGGCCTGCCCCTACCCTGTACGTGGCGTTGCGCACGCCTGAAGCGGTGCTCGGCCTCTTCGCGGTCGCCAACCTCGACGGCGAGCGGGCGGTGACGCCGGCGGACGCGCCCCCGCTGGTCGCTCTGGCTACCGCTCTCGCGCCAGCAGTGCATAATATCGCCCTCCATGAGGACGGCGCGCGCCGCGCACGTGACGCGTGGCAACCGAGCCGCGAGACGCCCACGGCAGCGACGGCAGCGACGGCAGCTCCCACGCCGCTGGCGAATGAGTCCGCCGCGCGGCTGCTCGATCGACCGGAGCTGCTCGCGCACCTCGACCGCGCCCTCGACCGCGCCGCGCCATTTGCCGTGGCGCTCCTCGCCATCGACAACGTCACACTGTTCAAGGATACTTACGGCCCAGCGGTCGGAGATCGGGTGCTGCACGACATCGCGACGATGCTGCGCCACATTTGCCGCGATGTCGACGTGGTGGGGCAGTACGGAGACAATGAGCTCGCCGTCGTGCTGCGGGGCATGACGGGCAACGAGGACGGGGCCACCATACGCCGCTTGCAGCGCATGGTGGCCGCGCGTCCGCACATCGCGCCCGACGGCGCTGCCATCCCCGTCGTCCTCGCGACGGGGATGGCGTATTACCCGCTCGATGGGCGCACGCGCCAGGGTCTCATCGCCATGGCGGAGGCGAGCTTGTCGGCGGCGACACGCGGCGGGCGAGGCCGCGGGCGCCCACCGCGTGTCGCCGATCTGCCAGAGGAGCGTTACCTTGGCGTCCTCACGACCTTCATCACCGCGATCGACGCGAAAGACCACTACACGCGCGAACACTCGGAAGACGTGGCGCGTTGGGCGCTGCGGTTGGCCGACGCGGTCGGGATGGATGCGGAGCGGCGCCGGGTCCTGGCGCTGGCCGGAGCGCTGCATGACGTTGGCAAGGTCGCCGTGCCTGATCGCGTGCTCCGCAAGCCGGGCAAACTGACGCGCGAGGAGTATGCAATCATGCGCCACCACGTGTCCTTTGGCGTCGCCATTCTCCGGGGCGTGATCGACGATCCGCTCGTGATCGACGCGGTCGCCCACCATCACGAACGGTGGGATGGGCAAGGGTATCCCGGCGGCCTCAGCGGGGAACAGGTGTCGTTGCTGAGCCGTATCATGCAAATAGCGGACGCCGTTTCGGCGATGCTGCTGGATCGCCCCTATCGGCAAGGCTTACCCTGGGCGCGCGTGACCGCCGAGTTGCGTCACGGGGCCGGGAGGCAGTTCGACCCCGCTCTGGTCGAGCCTTTCATCCACGCCGTCGACCATCCAGGAAGCTAGAAACCGCGCCTCGTCCGCGCGAGCGCCTGCTCCGCCTGTTCCATGAGCACATCCGCCGTGACGCCCTGATCGGGGTAGACGGCCACGCCCGCGGCGAAGCGTAGCGGCGGCTCGTGTGTGGCGGCATCGTCGTCGAGGCGCCGCAGGAACGCCTCGGCGCCATCCCGCCCGGCTTCCAGCAAGAGCAGCGCGAACAGGTTATCCTCGCGGTACGCCGCCAGGTCGATACCGCGGAGCTGCCGGCGCAGGACCGCAGGAAAGGGCGGCGGCGGCGGCCGGTTATTGGCCGCTGGCCCTCCGTCGACGGCAATTAACACCAGGGCGAGCGGGCAGTCCCGCCGCCGCGACCGCTGCAGCTCGTCCACGAACCGTTTGGTGAAGTAGGACGGGCTTGCCAGGCCCGTGCCCGGATCGCTCAGCGCCGCTTGCGCCAGGGCCGTGGTGGCGCTGTCCTGATAGGCCAGTAACACCGCGCGCTCGACCTCCAGGATCGTGCGGCTGATCCGCAGCATGGCTTCGACGAGGGGACGATCGTTCTCGCGCAGGTCGGCCGCGATCTCCCGCAGCAAACGGTCGTGCGTGCTCAGACCCTCGGTCGCCAGCGTGGGCAACGCGACGCCGCGCTCCTGAACCGCCATCCCAAGGGTTTGCGCCGCGGCGAGGACGGCGGGCGAGGCGCCCTCGGCGACCGCTTGAGGCAACACGATCACGAGTGCCTGAAGCAGGGGCAGCAAGGTGTCGGAGAGCACTGTCAGCGCCGCGCTGCCCTCTCGGTCCAGCGCCTGATGCAGCCGTTCTACCAAGAGACGTTCCCCCGCGCGCGCGACAGACTGTTCAGCGCGCGCAAGGATCGCGTCACTCGCTGAGTCCGGGACGGGCGATACGGGCGGCGATTCCATTAGACGACGGCATCCTTGGCTAGCGATAATACCAGGCGCGGCTCCGGTGAGGCGCTCTACTCGCGGTATCGGCACAATGCGACCTACTCTCGGTATCGGCACAATGCGCTTTTCTGGAGAGTGCGCATGCCGCACATAGCCTATACATACTACGAGGAGACGCCCATTAGGACAAAGGGACGATGGAAATAGGCTACACTGATCGACGTGGATGCCTCTACCTCGACCTACGTCACCATTGGCACGGCCGCCGTTCGCGCCGATATCCCCGAGGGGACGCTGCGTCGGTGGATCGCGGCGGGCGCGTTGCCGGCCAAGGTCGACGCCGGGGAGCAGGTCGTGCGCCTGGAGGACGTGTGGCGCCTTCTCTCGCGCGACGCCCCGACGCCACGCGTGGCGCCGAGGAGAGAGGAAGGGGCGGTCGTCGTGACCGGCACAGTCGTCGAGCCCGCGCGCCACCTTGCTCCCGCGCGGCCCGAAGGACTCGCGCTCATTGGCGCCCTGGTCGGCGCGATGATCGGCAAGCTCGACGACCTCTACGGCGAGGCGCTCACCGCCAAAGACAACCAACTGGCCGCCAAGGATGACCTCATCGTCGAGTTGCGCGGGCGCATCGAGCGGGCGGAGCGCGGCCTGGCGGCCCGCGAACACGCGCCGCCCACGGCCCCCCTGCTGACGCCGGAGGAGATAGCGGGGCTGCACAGCGCCAACGAGCGGCAGGCGCGGGAGCTAGGCCGTCTGCGCGCGCGGCTCGCGACGCTGGAAGCGGCCCGCGCTCCCGTCGCCGGATCACACGCGCCGCCTGGCGCACCGACGGACACGGCGGTCGAGGAGGAGACAGCGCCCGCGGCGCCCACGCTACCTGCCGTTCCCTCGGCGGCGCGGCAGGCGCCCGTAACGGGACCCACGATGCCTTCCAGCATGGAGGATGTGAGCCGGCGACGGCGCGCGGCGCGGCGGTCATGGCGGCTGCGCCTGGTTGCCCTGCTGCTGGGCGTCGTGGCCGCGGTTGTCTTCCTCCAGCACATCCTCAACCCGATGGCTCCCGCCGCGACGCGCACGGCGGCGCCCAGGGGCCTGCCCGCACGCGCGCAGACAACGACGCGAACCGCCGTCATCCCGCTGGCCGGCGTCCCGCTAGTCGCGCGCCAGACGCTTGGCGATACGGTCGGGCTGCTGGCCCCGCGCGCGGCGGCGGCTCTTCCAAACGGCTACATCGCCGTTCTCGACGCGGGCAACCGGCGTGTAGCCCTGCTCGATGGCGCCGGTCGTCTCGTGCGTAGTGAGCAGGCCGGCGCGCTACGCGACCCCACCGCGATTGTATCCGCGAGCGATGCCCTGTACGTCCTGGACGCGGGGCGCGGCGCCATCGAGCGATACGACACCAGCGGTCGCTTCGTGCGGGAGGTCGTCCGCGACGGCGCCCTGCGCGGCGGGTCCGGCATGGCCCTGGGCCGTCACGGCCTGCTCTACGTCGCCAACCCCGGTTTGGACAGGATCGTGGTGGTGGGGTCAGTCGACGGGAAGATAGGGCGCGCGATCACCGGCGGGCGTGGCACGGGCGGCGCCGGTGGCGACCGCTTTACGCGACCCGTGGACGTGGCGATGGGCAAACGAGGACTTTATGTGCTCGACGGCACGGACGGTCACATCGTCGCCCTGACCCCGGCGGGCACTATCGCGGCGCAATGGCCCCCCGCGGCGCCATCCACGATCAGCGCCGCGACTACGATGCGCCCGGGACGCCTGGGGCGCCTGATGGCGCTGCCCGATGGTCGCTTGCTCGTCTCCGGGCCGCCCGACGCTGTTCTCGTCTATGCGGCGGACGACACCTTGCCGGTCTTCCAACGCGCGGTGACGCTCCCTAACGGTCAGGGACGTGTCCTCGGCGCGCTGGGCCTGTCTAGCGCGCCCCGTGGCGACCTTCTCGTCACGGACACCGCCGGCAACCGGGTGCTGCTCATGCCAGCCCCCCGTTAGTCGTGCGTCAGGCCACTCAGCGCTGCCGGTACAAGTGCAGCAGGCGCAACAGGAGCACGAGCGCCGCCAAAGGTGTGGCGGGCGGCTGCGCCGACGCTCTCGTGGTAGGGGTCTCGTGGGTCTCGTGGGCTTCGGCTAACCGCTGGCCCAGCGCCATGGCCTCTCTTTCCGCAAACTCAGCCCGTCGGCGCAACTCAACGATCAATTCGTCTTTCGTGGCGAGTTCGCCGTTTTGAGCGGTGATTTGCGCGCGGTAGAGTTCGTCAAGCTTGGCCATATAGGCCGCGGTCGCGGCGGCGATGGCGCGCTGCCGCCGCACGCGGGCGGGGGGCGAGACCGGAACGAGCGACGCCGTTTCTTCCGCTATGTCGGGCAGGCTTCGTATATGATCCGGCGCTCGCTCCGTGGTCCCCATAGCGGCCCGCTCAGCTGTTCCTTCGGGCGTTCTTTCGGGCGCCTCTACGAGGCGCCAGACATCGGCGAGGCGGACCAAACGGCCACGATCGCCCGTTGTCGCCGGCAGCCGGCCGCTCTCAATCCACCGGCGCAGCGTGCTAGCGGGGATGTTAGCGGCATCGGCCGCTCCGGTGAGCGTCACGTAGTCAGTATCATTGCCGTTCACGACGGTTGCGTTGCTCCTGTTGCACGACGCACTCCACACGACCGCGCGGCTGGCGATGTTCTCGTCCGGGCTCAGGGTGTCGGGCCACGAGGGTCGCCCGGCACATCCCTGCCCACGCGGACCGCGCGGTTTGAGTGTAGCACAACGCGACCGTTCACGAGGCTACCAGTCCTGCGACTGCGGTCGCACGGCAAACCACCGCGCTGGACCGGGACCGGCCGCGGCCGCTCGGGGGCCAGTCCGCCATGGGCCGACCGCGGTCGGGTGTGGTCAACGGCCACGGGCCTCTCGCCCTGGTCCGACACCGCAGTGTCCGTGCGCTGCCATGCGACCGCAGTCGCAGGCCCGGACTACATTTTGAGGCGCATCCGCATTAGCATCAGGTGGAGCGTCCTCCCCGGCCAATCTATGCTACACTTTGGTCCTGACGCACAGTAGCATCACGCGCCACGGCGCGTAAACAACGAAGGATGCGCATTCACGCGTCGCCAGCCCTCGCGGCGTATCGCAACCGCGCGGCTCGCGCATAGAAACTCCCTACCGGATGTGCGTCCATGGTGACAGGTGAGGTGAGAGGATGAGATCGACCATCGACGATCCTGTGACGCGGGCGACGGCCATCACCGGCGCGCTGACGGCGGCCGCGGGTCTGGCCCTGGTTCATCCGGCGGCCGCCGATGCGGCGGCCACTGACGCGGCGGGGGCGTGCGCCGAGGGGACTGACGCCATCTTGAACATGGCGCTGACGGTGGAGCGCATCGCCATCACCTACTACTACACGGCGCTCACAACCCCGGCGATCCTGCGCGACAGCCGGCTCGCCGGTGTATCTCTCGATCTGAATAATCCCGCCCGTCCTCCAAACGGCGCTCCACAACACGTGCGCTTCCTGCAAGCGGCGTTGGATGCGGAAGTCAAACATGCGGACCTCCTCGCCCAGATTGGCGCCACGTCGCCCTACAGGCATTTTTATTTCCCGCCCACGACGTTCGCGTCCCTGGGGACTACGCTGAATCGCGGCAGCTTTCTGGGCGTCCTGGAGATCCTCGAGGCAACGTGCGTTGGTCTGTACATCGCCGCGGCCTGCGAGTTCTTGCGCTCAGAGCGACATGATCTGGCCGCGCTCGCCACCGAGATGATGGGCGTCGAGGCCGAGCATCGCGCATTGGGCCGCGTCATCGCCGGTGTCCGTCCCCCCAACGATCTCACGTTGGAGCGGGCGCCCTTCGCCTGCGCGGACGAGAGCGAGGCGGCGCTCCGCCCCTTCCTGACGGGCGCCCGCTTCCTCTACGCCGCCGACGCGACACGGGCGACGGCTCTGCCGACGCGGGCGCAAACCGCGCGCGTGATCGGCAAGTACGGCACGCGTCGCGTGCGCACATTCCTGTAGGAAAGGAGGATCGCTCAATGCGTCGGCGCCATGACAATCCGGTCCAGGTAGGACGGCCGGTCCAGGTAGGACGGCCGGTCGTACGACGGCAGTTCCTGAGGTCCGCGGGAGGGGCAGCGGGCGTGTTGGCCCTCGCCGGCGCCGTCCCCGCTCCGCTTCAGGCGGCGGCGGGGACGGCGCCGTGCGGCGAGAGCGTGCAAGACATCATCAACGCGGCGCTGGTCGCCGAGCAATTGGCCACGACGATCTACTATATTGGCTTGACGAGCCCTACGATCCTGCGCAATAACAAGATCGCCGGGTCGTCAGCCAATCCCAATGCGGTGGGGCGCAACGGGAATCCGGGCAACGTTGCGTACCTGCAAGCGGCGTTGGACCAGGAGCAGAAACATGCCCAGATCCTGGCTGACGCTGGCGCGGTGTCGCCCTTTACACATTTCTACTTTCCCGCGTCGGCCGTCGAGGAGTTGGGGTACACGAGCCATACCGGCACCTATCTCTGGGCGCTGGACCATCTTGAAACAGCCTTCATCGGCGCCTACATGGCGGCGGCGCGACGCTTCGGGGCGCTCGGTCGGGTCGATCTCGCGGCGCTTGCCATGCGCATCCTGGCGGTGGAGTGCCAGCACCGCGCCCTGTATCGGGTCATATCGGGCGACGATCCCGCGGACAATGTCACGCTGGAGGTCGCCAACTTTTCCTGTGTCGCCGATGCCGGCGCCGTCCTTCAGCCGTATCTGACGGGGCGGGGTTTCCAGGGGAGACATGCCCCTGTCGTCCCTATATCGATCCCAACCCCCGCGCAGACAGCGGGCGTGATCGGGCGCACGATGAGCAGTTAAGGACAGTACCGCCGGGCGCGGCATACATAATAGGAGGAGAGGGCGGGCGCCTGCCCGGCCTCTCCTCCTCTGGGGTAGGTATCGTTTGTCGTCGCTGGAGCGGCTATTCATACGACTACAACGGGAGGAGCCCCCATCCTCCCGCCGTAGTCAGTACTTGTCCGTCGCATTAATCGTGCCACAGATGCCAGACGTGCAAGTTGAATTGACAATTGTGAAATGAGTTGGCGAATTGTTGGGCGCCCATGGTTGGTGCTATACTTCGAGTAGTTAGATTGCAAACGACGCTAAGTACCTTAGAGCAGGCGCCTAACGTCGGCCCCGGCCAGAAGAAAGGTGATTATGTTAGCTGGATACGTGCCGATCCTGGTCATCATCGCGGTGGGGGTGGCCGTGGGTATAGGGCTCACGCTGGCCTCGATCTTCCTGGGGCCGCGCCGTCCCACCCCGGCCAAGCTGTCGCCCTATGAGTGCGGGATCATCCCCACGCAGCAGTCGCGCCAACGCTTCCCGGTCAAGTTCTATCTAATGGCCATGCTCTTTATCGTGTTCGATATCGAGGCCATTTTCCTGTATCCGTGGGCCGTGCAGTTACGCGTGTTGGGCCGCTTTGGCCTGGTCGAGATGTTCACCTTCATCGGCGTGTTGCTGATCGGTCTGCTCTATGTGTGGCGAAAGGGGGCCCTGGATTGGGACTAGAGAGTCAATTCGGCGATACGATTATCACCACCACGATCAGTAAGGTTGCCGACTGGGGGCGCAAGTCGTCCCTGTGGCCGGCGCAGTTTGGGCTGGCCTGCTGCGCCATCGAGATGATGGCGTCCGTCTCCAGCCGCTTTGACATGGCGCGCTTCGGCTCCGAGGTGTTCCGCTCCTCACCGCGCCAGTCGGACGTCATGATCGTGGCGGGCCGCGTCTGCCAGAAGATGGCGCCGGTGTTGCGCCAGATCTACGACCAGATGCCCGACCCCAAGTGGGTCATTTCGATGGGCGCCTGCGCCTCGTCGGGTGGCGTCTACAATAACTATGCCGTGATCCAGGGCGTGGACAAGATCGTGCCCGTGGATGTCTATGTGCCCGGCTGCCCTCCCCGCCCCGAGGCGCTGATCGACGCCTTGATCAAGTTGCAAGAGAAGATCGACCGCGAGCGCATCATTACGTCGGCCTGACGTCGCATCGATACCGTCGCATCAGACCGACCGCGGGCTTTCACCTATGATCATGGGAGGCATGGGAGCAGCCGCTGCGAACACCGCATACCGCCCCGCGCAGGCGCCCTATACATACAGGGTACTGCCGGGGCGCGCGTGCGTCCTACGGACGGGATATGCGTATCATTACGGACGGGATATGCGTATCATTAAGGCTCGGTTCGTACAAGCGGGACGAGTAGGAGGGTGGGGGGAATAGGGGATGACCACGGAAGTAACACAGCAAGCTCCGGCGATACCGACCGCCGTCATTGCCGAGCACCCGGCGGTGGCGCCGCTACGCGAGCGATTCGGCCGCGACATCCTGGCCATGGTGACGTTCCGCGGCGAGACGACGATCCTGGTGGAGCGCCTGCGCATCGTCGAGATCCTGACCTTCCTGCGCTACGAGCACGGCCTACGCTACAACTTCCTTGCCGCCGTGCAGTGCTGCGACTGGCTGGGCCACGCCCCACGCTTCGAGATCTCGTATCATCTCCTGGCAATGGATCGCCACGATCGCCTGCGCGTCAAGGTCGGCGTGCCCGAGCACGACCTCGTCGTGCCCTCGGCCACGGCAGTGTGGAACACGGCGAACTGGGAAGAGCGCGAGATCTACGACATGTTCGGCGTCACTTTCGCCGGTCACCCAGACATGCGGCGCATCCTGATGCCCGAGGAATGGGAAGGGCACCCGCTGCGCCGCGATGAGCCTATCGGCGGCGAGGAAGTAGCTTTCACGTCGTAAGTTATTAGTCGTAAGTCATTAGTTTTTAGTAAGTGCATTGATCAAAGAACTAACGACTAATAACTAAGGACTAATGACCCGTAGGAGGAACGACCAATGAGCTTGACAGAAGACTTGACGAGGACGCCGGCCCCGTCCAACGCGATGACCCAGAGCACCATGGCGGGGATGGAAGAGGCTATCACGGTTGGTGAGCCCGAAGGCTTGATGACCATCAACATGGGGCCACAGCACCCCAGCACGCACGGGGTGCTGCGCGTGGTGCTCGACCTCGACGGCGAGACGGTGATCGACGCGCGGCCGGAAATCGGTTACCTGCACACCGGTATCGAGAAGACCATCGAGGACAAGCGCTACGAGGCGGCCATCACCTGCACCGACCGCATGGACTACCTCAACCCGCTGGGCAACAACCTTGGCTACTGTATGGCCGTGGAGAAGATCCTGGGCGTCACGAACGACATCCCGCGCCGGGCGCAGGTGTTGCGCGTGCTGCTGTGTGAGCTGCAGCGCCTGTCCAGCCACCTGGTCTGGCTCGGTACGCACGCCCTCGACCTCGGTGCGCAGTCGGTCTTCTTCTACTGCTTCCGTGAGCGCGAACAGATCCTGGACCTGTTCGAGTGGGCCTCGGGCGCGCGCATGATGACCAGCTATATCCGCATTGGCGGCATCGAGCAGCCGACACCGGACGGCTGGGAGGACGGCGTGCGCAACTTCATCGAGCCGATGGACCGGCGCATCGACGAGTACGAGGGCCTGCTCACCAACAATCCTATCTGGCGCGAGCGCCTGATCGGCATCGGCAAGATCTCGGCCGAGGACGCGCTCGACTACGGCCTGAGCGGTCCCACCTTGCGCGGCTCAGGGGTCAAGTGGGACATCCGCAAGGAGTTCCCCTACACCGGCTACGAGGAGTTCGATTTCAACGTGCCCACGCGCCCCGAGGGCGACTGCTACGCCCGTTACCTGGTGCGCGTCGACGAGATGCGCGAGACCGTGAAGATTATCAAGCAGGCGCTGAAAGTGCTGCCCACCGACGGCGATGTGCTGATCAACGACCGCAAGTTCGTACCCCCGCCCAAGCAAGAGCTGGCCTCGAGCATGGAGGCGGTGATCCACCACTTCAAGCTGGTGACGGAGGGCTTGCACCCGCCGGTCGGCGAGGTCTACCAGGCCGTGGAGTCCCCGCGCGGCGAGTTGGGCTTCTACCTGGTCAGCGACGGCTCCAACCGGCCGCACCGCTGCAGCGTGCGCGACCCCTCCTTCGTCAACCTCCAGGCGCTGGGTAAGCTGTGCAAGGGGCTGCTGATCGCCGACGTGGTGGCTGTCATCGGGTCGATCGATATCATCCTGGGAGGCGTGGATCGCTGATTAGTCATTAGTCGTTAGTCGTTAGTTGTTAGTTATTTGGTGGTTGATCGCTTGCCTTGTATGATGGGCAAGATGGCGGTCAAGAGCTGGCAACTAGAGACGAAAGACTAAGAACTAAAGACTAAGGACTAATAACTATGCTAAGTGACACGACGCGCGCAAAGATTCTACAACTGAAGGGCCGCTACCCCAACAAACGCTCGGCCGTGGCGCCCTCGCTCTACCTGCTGCAGGCCGAGCAAGGCTACTGCTCGCGCGAAGGTATGGAGGAGATCGCGGACATCCTGGAGATGATCCCCGCCGACGTCCTCTCCACGGCCAGCTTTTATACGATGCTCTATAAGGAGCCGGTGGGGCACAAGGTCGTCGACGTTTGCACCAATCTGGCCTGCATGGTCAACGGCTCTGATGAACTGTTGGAGTACGTCAGTGAGCGCCTCAATACGCCTGTCGGCGGTACTAGCCCCGACGGCCGCTGCACTCTGCGCCACGTGGAGTGCCTGGGCTACTGCGACATCGCGCCGCTGATGGAAGTCGATTACCGCCCCTTTGGTCCGCTGACCCGCGAGGTGGTGGACCGCGTGCTGGCCGCGGAGAACCTGCTGCCCAACAGCCCGACCATGGACAGCAACGGCGTGGCCGAATCGTCGCTCAACCTGTCGGGGACGACCTACCTGATGGACCGTCCGCCCGTCCCGTCCTCCAATGGCAATGGGCGACAATAGGCCCCCTCATCCCCAATCCCTCTCCCTGTGCGCGGGAGAGGGGAGCACGAGGTCCCTCACCCCCAACTCCGTCAAGGGGCAAGGCGGAGTTGGACGCCCATAGCGGGCATTATGCTTGTTTCCTTCCCCCCTCGCCCGCGCACGGGAGAGCCGGTTGGGCTGTCGGCTCCGCGGAGCCGAGAGACCAGTCCGCATGGGTCGGGGGTGAGGGTTTTTGTAGAGGAATAGAGATAGATGCAGCAAACTGACGACATCCGCGTCCTGACAAAATACTGGGACGACCCCGACCTGCACCACATCGAGTCTTATATGTCCCACGGCGGCTACGAGTCGTTGCGCAAGGCGCTCTTCGACATGTCGCCAACAGAGGTCACCGACCAGGTGGTCAAGGCCAACCTGCGCGGTCGCGGCGGCGCGGGCTTCCCGGCCGGCCGCAAGTGGAGCTTTATCCCCAAGGACCCGGCGCTCGACAAGTATATCCTGTGCAACGCCGACGAGGGCGAGCCGGGCACGTTCAATAACCGCGAGTTGATGGAGCGCAGCCCCCACCAGTTGATCGAGGGCTGCCTCATCGGCGCCTACGCCATCGGCGCCAGACACGCCTTCATCCTGATCCGCGGCGAATACCGCAAGCCGGCGGACCGCCTGGAGCAGGCGGTGGAGGAGTGCTACGCCAGGGGCATCACCGGCGAGAACGCCATGGGCTCGGGCAAGACGCTGCACATCCTGATCCAGCGCGGCGCGGGCTCGTACGAGGTCGGCGAGGAGACGGCGCTGATCGAGTGCATGGAGGGGTCGCGCGGCAACCCGCGCCAGCGCCCGCCCTTCCCGGCCATCAAGGGCCTCTATATGAAGCCGACCGTGGTCAACAACGTGGAGACGCTCTGTAACGTCTCGCACATCATCCGCAACGGCGGGGAGTGGTTCACCACGATTGGCGCGCCCAGTTGCCCCGGCACCAAATTCTTCAGCGTCAGTGGCAACGTGGCCCGGCCCGGCAACTACGAGTTGCCCATGGGCACCACCTTCCGCGAGATGATCTACGGTCCGGCCGGCGGGGTTCCCGGCGGCCGGCAGGTACAGGCCTTGATGCTGGGCGCGGCGCCGCCGATGTTGCCGGGGTCGCAGTTGGACGTCAACGCGGATATCGACTCGGTGGCCAAGGTGGGCAGCCAGTTGGGCTCGGGCGCGGTCATCGTGGTCGACGACTCCTGGTGCATGGTCGACGTGACCTTGCGCGCGGCGCACTTCTTCCACCACGAATCCTGCGGCAAGTGTACGCCCTGCCGCGAGGGCACCGGCTGGATGCAGAAGATCGTGCAGCGCATCGAGGAGGGCATGGGCCGGCCGGAGGATCTGGACCTGCTGACCGACATCTGTGACGGCATCGTGGGCAAGAGCCTCTGCGCGCTGGGCGAGTTCTCGACCGGCCCCATCCTGAGTTCGATCAAACACTTCCGCGACCAGTACGAGGAGCATATCCGAACCGGCACGTGTCATAAACGGCAAGGTATCGACGCCGTAGCAGTCTAGTTGTTAGCCTTTAGTCGGGGGCAACGAGACGGGGAGCGCGGGCAGCTTGCCCGCTGGGCATCGCCGCCTACCCGTGCGGCGAAACGGACGGCGACCAAAGCGGGCAAGCTGCCCGCGCTCCCCGTCAGTCCGCTTCACCAACGTCGATGTGACAATCTACCAGGGCGGTGCGGTCGGAGGCCTCAAGAGTGTAAAGTAAGCATAGTTCCGTTGCAGTGGTGGAAGGAGCGGGCGGTTTCATGTCAGGCGCGGACATGCCAGGTGAAGAGCAGTACGATTACGATGCGTATTCGATGATCCTGGAGTGGGACCCGCAAGGCCGCATCTACGTCGTGGACGTCCCCGAGCTTCCCGGCTGTCACACGCATGGGAGCACGCGCGTCGAGGCGGTCCAGCAGGGGCACGACGCTATTGCAAGTTGGATCGAGGCGGCGCGCACCTGGGGACGGCCCGTCCCTCCACCGCGAGTATGGGAAGATAACGAAGAGGACTCGACGGCCGCGCATGCGGGACCATACGCCTCCCGTGTATAACGAGCCATATGCCTCCTGTGTATAACGGGGTAGACATAGTAGTAAACTTTCTAGGCTGAGGAGAGCCATGCAGCAACCTGATGAGGTAACACTGACCATAGACGGCAAGGAGGTCTCGGTGCCAAAGGGTACCCTGGTGCTCCATGCCGCGCAGAAACTCGGGATCGACATCCCTACCTTCTGCTACAACAACAAGATGGACCCGCTCGGCGCTTGCCGCATGTGCCTCGTCGCCATCGAGAAGCAAAAGGGCTTCCCGCCCTCGTGCGCGACGCCGGTGGCGCAGGGCATGGTGGTTAACACCAAGACCGAGGCGGTGGAGCGCACGCGCCGCAGCATGCTCGAGTTCCTGCTGATCAACCACCCGCTGGACTGCCCCATCTGCGACAAGGGCGGCGAGTGCCCTCTTCAGAACCTGACCTTCAAGTTCGGCCCCGGCTCGTCACGCTTCGTCGAGCCCAAGCGCCACTTCCAAAAGCACCTGCAGGTCGGCCCGCAGATCGTGCTCGACCGCGAGCGCTGCATTCTGTGCCAGCTCTGCGTGCGCTTCATGGAGGACATCGTCGACGACCCGCAATTGGTGATGATTAATCGCGGCGACAGCACCGAGATCGGTACCTTTCCCGGACGGCCCCTGGACTCGGTATTCTCGGGCAACGTGACCGACATCTGCCCCGTCGGCGCGTTGACCAGCAAGTCGTACCGCTTCCAGTCCCGGCCGTGGGACCTGGAGCACACGCCCAGCGTCTGCCCCTCTTGCGCCGTCGGCTGCAACATCGATATCAATACCCGTCGCGGTCAGTTGATGCGCCTCGCGCCGCGCGAGAACACGGCCGTGGACGATGGCTGGCTGTGCGACATCGGCCGCTACGGCACGCTGTCCTGGGCGCGCTACGACCGCGTCACGTCGCCCCTCATCCGCACCAACGGCCACTTCCTGCCGGTCAGCTGGAGCGAGGCGTTGCAGGCGGCCGCGCAAGGTATGCTTGGCGCGCGCTCCGGCGGCGCCGTAGCCGGCCTGGCCTCGGCCCGCGCGACTAATGAAGAGTTGTACCTGTTCGGCAAGATGCTGCGCGGCGCCCTGCGCACGCCGCACCTGGACACTATCAATGGCTCACGCGGCGGGACCGCCGCCCTCGGCGGCGCGCCCATCGTGGCCATCGAGGACGCCGACGCTATCGTGATCGTCGATGGCGACCCCGTGGCGCGGCAGATGGTGTTGCACCTGCGCTTCCTCAAGGCGGCCAAGCGCCGGGGCGTGCATCCGGTGCTGGTGACGAACGACCCGACGGGCCTCGACGCGCACGCCGCCGTCAAGGTACCCTACGATCCGACCAACCTGGCGCTGACGCTGCGCCAGTTGGCCGCCGAGATCCGCATCACGCGCGCCCGCGCCGCGGCCCTGCCAACGGCCACGGCTAGCGCGGAAGCGACGAGCGGCACGGGCAACACGGGCGTGACGCCGACCCAATCCGGCCCGGCCGCCGCGCCGACCGTGCAACCCGCGGGAGCGGGAGACGGCGGCATCGGCCACACCGTGGCCGCGGCGGCGCAGAGCCTGCTCGGCCGGTTGCCCTTCGGGCATGACAGTGGTCAGGACCGGCCAGACACGACGATGTCGGCGTCGCTGGCGCCCGATGAGGTGGTGGCGGCTGCAGGCGTCCTGGCCCTGGCCAAGAAGGGCCTGGTGGTCTATGACGAGCGCGTGCTGGACGAGCCGGGCGGCCCGGCCATCCTGGAGGCGCTGCGTGAACTGGAGTCGGTCCTGGCCAGCCTCGACGATCTGCCGACCGGGCGCCTGCTGGCGCTGGCCAAAGACACCAATAGCCGCGGCGGCGCCGAGATGGGTGTCGCGCCCGGTCTGCTGCCCGGCGGTCGCCCCGTGGACGACCTGGAGTGGTTCAACACGATCCAGTCGGCCTGGGGCTTGCCCATGCTCAACCAAACCGGCCTCGACGCCGCTGGCATCCTTGGGTCTGCCGCTCGTGGCGAGCTCGATGGGCTCTACCTGCTGGAGACCGACCCCCTGGCCGAGTGGCCCGACGAGGACGTGGCGCGCGAGGCGCTGGCGCGCGTGCCCTTCCTGGTGGTGCAGACGGCGCTGCTCACGCCGACGGCACAGCAGGCCGACGTGATCCTGCCCGCGGCGGGCTTCGCCGAGGAGAGCGGGACGCTGACCAACCTGGAGGGTCGCGTGCAGAGCCTTGGCAAGTCCGTAGAGATCCCCGGCGAGGCGCGCGACGGTTGGGAGATCCTGGCCCTGCTCTGCAACCGCCTGGGCGTCGAGCAGACCTACGAGTCGGCGGCGGCGGTCAGCGGCGAGATCGCCGATGTCGCCAACCTGCCGGCGTGGCAGGTGTTAGGACAGTATCCGCGCCGCGCGCTGACGCCGGTCGCGGTCCCGGTGGGAGGAGGCGCGTAGACCATGGGGAATGCGTTTGGCTCACTCATCGGCAGCCTGGTCATGGCGGTGGTCATCCTGGGCGGGCTGTTGACCGGCTTCGCCTATATGACCCTGATCGAGCGACGCGTGCTGGCGCGCATGCAGGTCCGCTCGGGCCCCAACCGCGTGGGCCTGAACGGCTCCTTTCAGCCGCTGGCCGACGGCATCAAGCTGCTACTCAAAGAAGACATCGTGCCGACGCAGGCCGACAAGCCCGTCTTCACGCTGGCGCCGATCATCTCGGTCGTGGTGGCGCTGGCGGCCTTTGCCGTGATCCCGTTCGGCAGCGAGTTCAACATCTTCGGGTGGGTCATCCCGCTGCGCCTGGCCGACGTCAACGTGGGTATCCTGTATATCTTCGCCGTGACCGGGCTGGGCGTCTACGGGATCGTGCTTGCCGGGTGGTCGTCGTCGAACAAGTATTCGCTGTTGGGCGGCGTGCGCTCGACGGCACAGGTCATCTCCTACGAGTTGGCGATGGGCATGGCGATCATCGGCGTCTTGATCCTGAGCAACTCGCTCTCGCTCAACGGCATCGTGCATCACCAGGAAGGGACCTGGTTCGGCTTCATCCCGCGCTGGAACATCTTCGTGCAGCCGCTGGCCTTTGTGATCTACCTGATCTCGGCCATCGCCGAGGTCAACCGCGCCCCCTTCGACCTGCCCGAGGCCGAGCAGGAGTTGGTGGCGGGCTACCACATCGAGTACAGTTCGATGCGCTTCGCCATGTTCTTCATGGCCGAGTACATCAACATGATCACGGTCAGCGCCATTGCCGCCACGCTGTTTCTGGGCGGCTGGAGCGGCCCCGATGTCCTGGGCGGCCTGCCCTGGTTCTTCATCAAGATCAGCGTCTTCCTGTTCCTGTTCATCTGGCTGCGCGCAACGCTGCCCCGATTGCGGTATGATAGGTTGATGAAACTTGGATGGTACGTCCTGCTGCCGCTGGCGCTGCTCAACCTGGTGGCCACAGCGGTGGTGGTCGTGCTCGGCAATTTTTAGTGAGTGACTAGTGGCTAGTGGCTAGTGACTAGCGATTTCTAGTCACTAGCCACTAACCACTAGTCACTGGGGAGGTCCTATGAGTATCTTAGGCGGCATCGGCGGGTTAGCCAGGGGCATGGGCTTCACGTTCAAGACCATGTTCGATAAGCCTATTTCGATCCAGTACCCGGAGCAGAAGCGCCAGGTCTACCCGCGCTTCCGCGGCCGGCATGTGCTGGAGCGCTACGACAACGGGCTGGAGCGCTGCATCGGCTGTGAACTGTGCGCGGGCGCCTGCCCGGCAAATTGTATCCTGGTGGAGGGCGCGGAGAACCCGCCCGACGCGCCGGTCTCGCCCGGCGAGCGCTACGCCAAGCGCTACGAGATCAATATGAGCCGCTGCATTTTCTGTGGATTGTGCGAGGAAGCCTGCCCGACCGGCGCTATCGTGTTGCGCCACGATTTCGAGTTGGCCGACTACGATATCCCAAGCCAGATCTATACCAAGGAGCAGCTCCTTGTGCCCCTGCCTCACCTCAGCAGCGCGCCCAAAGCAATGACCACGGTGGTTGGGTCCTAGTCCAATGCTGAATATGCTCCATCTCCTGGCGCCGGTCCTGGCCCTATCCCTGCCCGACCCGGTCACGGTGGTGTTCGCCATCAACACGCTGGCGGCGGTCTTCTCGGCCATCAACGTGATCTCGCAGCGTAACCCCGTCTACTGCGCCCTGTTCCTGGTGGCCAACTTCTTTTGCCTGGCCGTCTACTATCTGCTGCTCGACGCGCAGTTCCTGGCCGCGGTGCAAATTATTGTCTACGCTGGGGCCATCATGGTGCTTTTCCTGTTCGTGGTAACGTTGCTGGCGCCCGGGCGCGAAGAAGTGGCGAACGACCGCCTGCGCGTGCTGCAGGCGCCCGCGGTCATCTTGGGCGTGATCCTCGGCGGCGGCGTGGCGGTCTCGCTAATGTTCAACGATATCCACCTGGGTCTGCCTCCAGACAATGCGAACGCGCCGCTCGGCACGGTGCAGATCGTGGGCAGCCAGCTCTTCCAGAACTTCCTGTTCCCGTTCGAGATCACCTCGCTGCTGTTGCTCGTCGCCATGCTCGGCGCCGTCGTGCTGGCCAAGCGGAGGATACAATAGCATGGCAACTCTCACCCCCGCCCCCTCTCCCGCGGTTGGGAGAGGGGGCGCCCCACGATTGTAATGACGTTACAACGACCTGACCCTGAAGGGTCATGGCAGGGACGGACCTTAAAAGGTCAGCTAGGAAGCCCTGCGCGGGCCGGTCGCCCACCGTGGACCGGCTCACGGAGACCCTTCAGGGTCCGTGTCCTGCCATGACCTTTCAAGGTCAGGCGGCGCTCGCGAGCGCGGGGTGCTCCCGAAAGGGGGAAAATATCGTAGCGGGTCTGACCAGGCAGAAGATATAGTAAGACGTGATAGATAAAATGAGGAGAGAGGGAGGGCGTACGGAATGACCACGGCTGGGGTGGCCGATCAAAGTTATCTGCTCGTCGGGGCGATTCTCTTTATTATCGGGGCCATCGGCGTCCTGATCCGTCGCGACCCGCTGGTCATCTTCATGTGCATCGAGATGATGCTCAACGCGGTCAATCTGACCCTCGTGACCTACGCGCACCACCTGCGCAGCATGGAGGGCCAGATTTTCGTGTTCTTCGTGATGACGGTTGCCGCGGCCGAAGTCGTGGTGGGCCTCGCCATCATCGTCTCGATCTTCCGCTCCCGCGAAACTATTAACGTCGACCTGCTCAATTCGATGAAAGGATAGATCAGTAGGCAGTGGGCAGTGGGCAGTGGGCAGAAACGAGTAACTGTCCACTGTCCACTGTCCACTGTCCACTGCACAAAAGATGCAAAGCTACGCGTGGCTCTTGCTGGCGCTGCCTTTGGTGGGGTTCGCGGTGACGGGCGGCCTGGGACGGCGGATGGGACGGACGCTGAGCGCCGTGGTAGGGTGTGGCGTCATCCTGGTTGCCTTCGTCGTCGCGGTCGCCTGCTATCTCTACGTGCACGGGCAGACCGGTCCGCAAACGTCCAACGACATCATCTACTACCGCTGGGCCGACGCCGGCGCCTTTCACCTCGACCTGGGCCTGTTGATCGATCCGCTGACCTGCGTGATGCTGCTGATCGTAACCGGCGTGGGGTCGCTGATCCACATCTACTCGGTCGGCTACATGGAGCACGACGCAAACTTCTCGCGCTTTTTCTCGTACCTCAACCTGTTTATTTTTTCGATGCTGCTGCTGGTGCTGGCCGATAACTTCCTGATCCTACTGGTCGGCTGGGGCCTGGTCGGCCTCTCCTCGTACCTGCTGATCGGCTTCTGGTTCTACCGGCCCTCGGCGGTGCTGGCGGCGCGCAAGGCTTTCGTCATGAACGTCATCGGCGACTTCGGCATGATGATCGCCTGCTACCTCTTGTTCGTGCAATTCGGCACGCTCTCCTACGTGGGCGTCTTCTCGCAGGCGCAGCACATGGCCGTCAACACCGGGATCATGAACTGGATCTGCCTCACGCTGCTGATCGGCGCGGTGGCCAAGTCGGCGCAGTTGCCGCTCTACACCTGGCTGCCCGACGCCATGGAGGGTCCGACTCCCGTCAGCGCGCTGATCCACGCCGCCACGATGGTCACGGCTGGCGTCTACCTGTTGGCGCGCGCGCACGTGCTCTACCTGTTGTCCCCGACGGTGCTGGGCGTCGTGGCTATCATCGGCGGCGTGGGCGCCCTGTTCGCCGCGACCATCGCCCTGGTGCAGACCGACATCAAGCGCGTGCTGGCCTACTCCACCATGAGCCAGATCGCCTACATGTTCCTGGCCTGCGGCGTCGGCGCGTTCGGCGCGGGCATCTTCCACCTCGTCACGCACGCCTTTTTCAAGGCCGTGCTCTTCCTGGGCGCCGGCAACGTCATCCACGGCCTGCACGATGAGCAGGACCTGCGCCGGATGGGCGGCCTGTGGCGCAAGCTACCCATCACCTGGGCGCTGATGCTGGTCGGCTGCCTGGCCATCGCGGGGATCTTTCCCTTCTCGGGCTTTATGAGTAAGGACGAGATCCTGGGCCGCGTGCTGGCCACCGGCGACTGGCACGTCATCCTGTGGCTGTCCGGCGTCATCACCGCCGCGCTGACCGCCTTCTACATGTTCCGCCTGTTCCTGATGACCTTCCATGGACGCTACAACGGGCCGCAAGAGGTCTACGATCACGCTCACGAGGCCCCGCCCGTGATGTGGGTACCGGTGGGCGTGCTGGGCGTGCTGGCCACCGTGGCGGGCTTCTTGCAGTTCCCGGGCTGGACGCACGCCTTCGAGGACTTCCTGGGTCCGGTCTTCACGCAGTACCCCGCTGTGTACAGCAAGGCGCCATACGCCAGGCCCGCGCCGCTGGAGGCCAACTGGACCGCGATCATCTTCATCCTGGTCCTGGCGGCGCTCGGCATCGCCCTGGCCTTCCGCATGTACGGCGGCGCGGCGCTGCGGCCGTTCCGCTACCCGAAGCAGCTCTACACGTTACTGCTCAACAAGTACTACGTCGACGAGATCTACAACGAGCTCGTGGTGCTGCCGGTGCGCAACGGCGCGCGCGCCCTCTATAACGTCGTCGACCGCGAGGGCATCGACGGCATCGTCAACGGCGTGGCGCGCACCATTGGCCGCGTCAGCGCGGGCCTGAGCCCCGTCGAGAGTGGCTTCGTGCGCACCTACGCGCTGTCCATTTTTATTGGCGTCGTGCTGGTGGCCCTGGTGCCGCTTGCCTTCGGTACCACCATCAAGTAGGCCAGGGGAAGGGGTTTCATGCTTTCACTGCTCGTCTTCCTGCCGCTCGCCGCCGCCATCGTGATCGCTTTGATCTCGCGCGACGACGCCGTGGTCAGCCGCAACATCGCGCTCGGCGGATCCCTGCTCACGGCGCTGCTGACGATCTATATCATCCTGAGTCCCAACGGTTTCAAGTTCGACCAGGGGGGCTATCAGTTGAGCGAGGTCCAAACCTGGCTGCCGGCCCTCAACTCGAGCTACCACCTGGGCATGGACGGGCTGAGCCTGCTGCTGGTCATTCTGACCGTGGTGGTGACGCCGGTGGCCATCCTGATGAGCGGCGAGTCGGTGACGGAGCGCGTCCCGCTCTATATGATGCTGATCCTGCTGCTGGAGACCGCCCTGCTGGGCGTGTTCCTGTCGCTCGATCTGGTGCTCTACTACGTCTTCTGGGAGGGCGTGCTGATCCCCGCCTACCTCTTGATCGGCATCTGGGGCGGTGAGCGCCGGGCCTACGCCGCCCTCAAGTACGTGCTCTACACCATGGTCGGCTCGCTGCTGATGCTGGTGGGGGTGGTAGCGGCCTATGTCTACTCGCCCGCGCACAGCTTCGACATCGTCTCGCTCTCGGCCTCGCCGGCCGCGCCCGTGCTGCAAACGCCGATCCTGATCACCTTCGCGCTGGCCTTCGGCATCAAGTCCGCCCTGTGGCCGTTCCACTCCTGGGTGCCCGATGTCTACAACGAGTCAGCCACGCCCACCACTATCATGCTGGCCGGGGTGGTTTCCAAGATGGGCGTGTACGGCTTCCTGCGCATCGCCCTGCCCATGTTCCCCGCCGCCAGCCGGCAGCTGGCCCCCCTGGGCGCCACGCTGGCCGTGATCGGCATCCTCTACGGCGCCCTGCTGGCGCTCTCGCAGTTCGACGGCAAGCGCCTGGTGGCCTGCTCCAGCATCAGCCACATGGGCTTCATCCTGCTGGGCATCTTCTCGCTGACGTCGCAGGGCATCCAGGGCGCCAGCATCCAGATGGTCAACCACGGCGTCACCACGGCGGCTCTCTTCGCCGTCCTGGGCGCCATCGCCTGGCGCTGGGGCACGACCGACCTGCGCCGCATTGAGGGCCTGGGCTCCAACGCCCGCGTGCTGGCGGTCGTCTTCCTGGTGGTCACGCTCTCGTCGCTGGGCTTGCCAGGGCTCAACTCGTTTGCCGGCGAGTTCCTGATCCTGTTGGGGGCCTTCCGCGACGCCGGCGTCTTCGGCGTGGCCGGCACCATCGGCGTGATCCTGGCCGCCTGGTACATGCTGCGCCTCTACCAGGGCGCCATGAACGGACCGGAGCCGGAGGCGCTGGCTGCGCCGGTGCGTGGCGTTGCCATGCGCGCCAACGAGTTGGTGGCGCTGCTGCCCTTGATCGTGCTGATCGTCTGGATAGGCGTGGCCCCCAACGGTTGGCTGCACCCGGCGTCCTTTTCGACGGCCCATATCCTTGGCAGCGTAGGGGGGAACTAGCCCGATGGCTCCGACCGATTCTAATCTGATCACCATCCTGCCGGAGTTGATCGTCGCGCTGACCGCCCTGCTGGTGCTGGTGCTCGACCTTGTGATCGACCGCGACCGGCGCGACTACATGGCCTACGTGGGCATCCTGGGCCTGATCGGCGCGGCCGTGGCCGACGGGATCATCTGGAGCAACGGCGCCGCCTCGAGCGCGTTCAACGGCGCGGTGACGCTGGACGGCTTTACGCTGTTCACAAACCTGGTCTTCCTGACCGTCGGCGTGCTGGTGCTGTTGATGTCGCCGGACTACCTGCGCCGCGAGGGCCTCAGCCTCAGCGAGTACTACGTGCTGATCCTGGCCGCCGTCTGCGGGATGATGCTGATGGGCGCCAGTTCCTCGCTGATGACCATTTTCCTGTCCCTGGAGCTGTTCTCGATCTGCCTCTACGTGCTGGCCGGCTTCGCGCGCACGCGGGCGCGGTCGCAGGAAGCGGGCATGAAGTATTTCTTGCTCAGCGCGTTTGCCTCGGGCTTCCTGCTCTACGGCATGGCGCTAACCTACGGTGAGACTGGCTCAACGCGCCTCTCGCTGATCAACAGCTTCCTGGCGCAGCACGTCGGCGCGGGCGACCCGGTGCTGTTGATCGGTGTCGGGCTGATGCTGGTGGGGCTGGCCTTCAAGATGGCGGCGGTGCCGTTCCACGTGTGGACGCCCGATGTCTACGAGGGCGCGCCCGGCCCGGTGGCCGCCTTCATGTCCGTGGGCACCAAGCTGGCCGCGTTCGCCGCCTTTGTGCGGCTCTTCGGCGCGGCGCTGCCCGCCGTGGTAACGCACTGGGAGGGCGCGGTCTGGTTCCTGGCCGTGGCCACGATGGTGTTCGGCAACGTCGCGGCGGTGGTGCAGACGGACGTCAAGCGCATGCTCGGCTACTCCAGCATCGCGCACGCGGGCTACCTGCTGGTGGCCATCGCGTCTTTTGTGCTGCCGAACAACCAGCCAAACCCGGACGCGCTGCCCAGCCTGCTGTACTACTTCGCCATCTACGCCTTTATCAACATCGGCCCCTTCATCGTGTTGATCGCCGTCTCGCAGCGCGGCGAGCGCTACGAGAGCCTGTCCGACTTCAGCGGCTTGGCGGTGCGCAACCCCCTGCTGGCCGCGGCGATGGCCGTCTTTATGTTCTCGCTGGCGGGCTTCCCGCCGACCGGCGGCTTCCTGGCCAAGTTCTACGTGTTCCGCGCCGCCGTCGCCTCCGGGCACAGCGAGCTTGCGGTGATCGGCGTGCTCTGCTCGCTGATCTCGGTGTTCTACTACCTGCGGGTGATCTTCTACATGTACATGCGCGAGCGCCCGGTCGAGGCGCCGCGCCCCGAGAGGCACGTGGCGTGGACGCTCGCGCTGGCGCTGACCGTGGCTGGCTCGGTGCTGCTGGGCATCATCGCGGAGCCCCTGCTGCACCTGGCGCAGCTGGCGCCCGTCGCGTTGCCGTAGTCCTCACCCCTTTGTTGCTTCTCTCCCACGGTAATAAGGAGAGGGGCTGGGCTGGGGTGAGGGCAGTTGGGGGTGAGAGGGGGCGTCCCGAATGTCCCATTGGCGAGGAGTATGAGAAGAGTGTAGCTTGCGGTATACTAAGAGAGTGCGGAGAGCGTCGTCCCTCGGTACATCCCTTATACGCGTCGATGGCACGCGATCTGCCATACTATCAGTAGAGGTGTCCCGGCGGCGAAGCTGCACTGCGACGGGCAATGCAACGTCTCCCTAGACATGCAGGAAGTTTACAAGTAGGCAACGATGGAACGAGTACTACGAGAGCTTGTTGAGGTCTTGCGCAACATCCTTCGCCCGCGGCAACCCCAGCCTGTGCCTGTACCTGTGCGAGTCTCTCCACAGTACCCGCGCCGGTATCGATAACGAACTCTACCACGCGGACGATCAGGCCGTTGCGCCGGTGTGCGATGGGGCCAGACGCCGGCGACAGGGACGTATCGCGGGGGAGACGGGCGGGAGATAGGTTGCGCCATTTCATACCGATGGCCGCCCGCCCTGTCGGTTGATATCCACCCTTTTGTAGCGTAAAACGGAGGGACCACCGGCCGTCGTCACCTCGAGGTGACGAACGCCGGTGGTCCCTCCGTTTTGTAATCGCTGATCGTCAACTCTGGTACTCTTAGACGGCCACGCCAAGGCGCCAGCATCATGGCGCGCTGACCTGTTGGACCCTGCCTCGCTTTGCCCTTTTGCCGCTCTGTCCCTTCGCCCCTTGGCCCTTCAGTGCCGGAATAGGACACATGCTCGAGACGACAAACCTGACCGACCGCGCGCCCGCCGCGCGTGCTCATACCGCCCCCGCGACCCCCTCCTTCCTGGCACGGCTGCCCCGCTATGCCTATGTCGGGCTGCTGCTCAACGTGCTGGCCTGGACCTCATCGTGGGCGCGCATCGGTCCCTGGCCCTACACGTTCTTCCCGTTGTGGCTCGGGTTCATCCTGGTACTCGACGGACTCAATGTGGCCCGGCTAGGTACCTCGATCCTGACGCGGAGTACGTGGCGCTTTGCCGGCCTGTTCGCCTTCTCGATTCCGTGCTGGTGGGTCTACGAAATCCTAAACATCCCGGTGCGGAACTGGCACTATCGCATGGATCATCCCTATTCCTGGCTGGGCTACCACATCATCTCGTCGATCGACTTCAGCACTGTCCTGCCGGTCGTGATGGAGATGGCTGAATTGCTGGCGACCTTTGCCGTCTTCCGGCCGCGCCTCTGGGCGGCGGCGGTCGGTCCGCGCATGCGGACGGGATGGGCGGCGGCCGAGGGGGGCGCTGGCGTGGTCATGCTGGCCCTGGCGGTGTTCTTTCCGCGCTATGCCTTCGGATTTGTCTGGCTCTGCGTCACCTTCATGCTCGACCCCATCAACAATCTGGCGCGTCGCAAGTCGTCGATGGGCCATCTGTTGGCGGGCGATTGGCGTTTTTTCGTGACGCTGCCCCTGGCCGCGTTGTGCTGCGGTTTCTTCTGGGAGATGTGGAACTTTCCGGCGCTGCCGCAGTGGTACTACACCGTCCCCTTCGTCGACGGGTTCCCGCACCTCTTTGAGATGCCGCTGCCCGGCTACCTTGGCTATCTGCCCTTCGGGCTCGAACTGTTCGAGATGTACCAGTTCGGGTTGCTGGTCATTCGTCGCCGCGAGGATGGGCTGGCGATCTAGTTCAGGGATTGGGCGTGGGGGGCGCCGCGTAGAGGTCGTCGCGGCTGGCCCCATCGAGGCTGCGCGCCCGCGGGATCAGCCGCGGAACCCCCGCGTCGGCGAGGAGCATTGCGCCGTCGCGCCCGACGGGAGGCGGCTGGTCGGAGGTGTAGTGTACGATTAGTGTGTACGATCTTTGAGAGGACCCTACCGCATTATGGCCAGAAAGACCGGCGAACAGATCATTCCCGAGCGTGATGCCCAGCCAAAGCCACGCGCCAGGCGCGATACCGAGTCGGAGCAGCGCGCCACGCGTGAGCCCGTCGTGGGAGCGCGCGCCAGGCGCGACAGGGAGCCGGAGCCCTTGCCCCATGGTCTCTCGCCCTACCTGCGCGAGTTGCTGGCCGACCGCGCGGAACACGTGCGCGTGATGCGCGACCTCCTGGTACAGTCCTACGGCTATACTCCGTTCAAGGAGCGCAGCGATCCGGTCGGCGCGCTCGTCGGCACTATTCTGTCGCAGCACACGTCGGATACGAACTCGCACCGGGCGTATGCCAGCCTGCGTGAGCGATTCCCGACCTGGCAGCAGGTGGCGGACGCCCCCGCGTCCGCCGTCGAGGAGGCTATCCGTAGCGGCGGCCTCGCCGCGATGAAGGCGCCGCGCATCCAGCGCACGCTGCGCGAGATACATCACCGCTTCGGCGCCTACAACCTCTCCGTCCTCGACGGGATGCCCCGTGACGAGGCGCGCGCGCTGTTGTTGAGCCTGGGCCAGGGCATCGGACCCAAGACGGCTTCGTGCGTGCTGATGTTCAGCCTGGGCGTCCCGGCGTTCTGCGTCGACACTCATATCCAGCGCGTCTGCGCCCGGCTGGGCCTGATCCGGCCCGGTGACTCGGCCGAGAAGGCCCAGACGCTGCTCGAGGCCACCGTCGCGCCCGAGGATGTCCATGCCCTGCACATCGACATGATCCGGCACGGCCGTCAGGTCTGCCGCGCCCAACGGCCCCTCTGCGGGCAGTGCCCCTTGCGCGAGATTTGCCTCTTCGGGAGTAGTTAGTGATTACTCCGTCTGCATAAAGACGTACTGGCGGCCCTCGTCGATGGCGACCAGGCGCCAGCCGTCGTGGCCCAACGAGTTCAGGCGGTGCTCCAGGGTGTCGCCCCATTCCTCGTCGTCCATGGTCACAACCTGATAGTGGACCGCGCGGTGCTGGATCACCTGGGGGTTGGCTGGCCGGCTGCCCTCGCGACGGTTCGTGCGCTGCCCGCGGTCGTAGAAGCCGCCCTCGCGCGCGCCACCCGTACTGCCGGCGCCGGCGCCACGGTCACGGTAGCCGCCGGGGCCGCGGTCCTGGAAGCCACCCTCGCGTGGGCCGCCAGCGCCACTGTTCGTACGGTCATAGAAGTTGCCGTCCCGCGGCCCCTGAGTTGGCCCGTTACCGCCCTGGCCGTCGCGGCGCCCTCCCGTCGATCCCTTGTTCCCACCACTGTTATTGCGCGTGCGCGTGGGCCGCTCGTTCCCCGGTGTAAACGGCTGCCGACCACGTGGACCATCGACCATGAATGCTCCTCAATTGTACTGAAATCAGTAGCGACATCATGAATTGCCGCTATAGTGTCCCATTAGTGGTCCGGGTGCGTCCTGAGAGGCGCGCGCCAGGATGGCCGCTCGTCACGCGGCTAGCATCACCACCGCACTGGCGCCCGCGCTCACCGCCCCGCGACGTTTGGCGTGGGTCTGCCACCATCCAGGCTCCGCTCCACAACATAGAGGCGGTGGGGCGCGGGCTTATGCGGCGCGATACGAGCAAGGGACGGTGCTGGGTTGGAGTATACCAGGTGTCTGTGTACAATCCCGCGCGAGATTTGTGGACAGCATGTGGGTACGTGGGGATACGCTGTGGATACGGCCCGACGTTGGGGTGTGACCAGCCATCTATCTGTGGATAAGAACGTGGATAACGACGTGGGATAGCTGAGGATAAGTCCTTGACGCGCTCTTGCTCCGCCGTGTTCCTCTGTCGTACGATAGCCGCACGGGATAATGGCCGATAGCGCGCGGGTAGACAAAGGCCGAGCGGAGGGACTGAAGTACAATGCGGACAGAGACACGGACCGTGGTGGCTCCAGGGAGCGGGCTCAAGAGCCCTGTGGTCGAACAGGGCCCGCGCTGGGTCTTCGAGCTGTGGGCGCGCGGCGCGCACCGCTGCTCGGCCCGTACCGCGCAGGGAGGGCAATGTCGCCGCTACGTCAACCTCCAGTCGGGCGTCAGCCGCTACTGTGAGCGACACCGTGGCGAGCACGACGCCGTCTACTACCTCCAGCCGAGTCAGCACGAACAGGCCTGCCCCTGCGGCTGCGGCTACACTGTCCTGACGCAGGTCCTCAGCGCCACCCTCATCGCGGGCCATCCGCGCAAGGAACGGGCTCTCTGGCCCGTCGCACATGATCAGCAAGAGGATCGTCTGCGCCGGACGAGTTGATAGTCCAGCACGCCGCGGTAGCCATGGTCCCAACACCTGCTCGGCCAGGGTTGGTCATCGTAGGGGCTGACGCCGAACACCATAGAGTATGATACTGTGTGTTTGGAGTGCCGCAGGCCGACTATGTTGGGATCCAGGTTAAAAGAAGAGGGGACGATGAGGAAGGGTCATCTCGCGCTCGTGGCGATCTTGGTCAGCGTCGGCGTCAATGTTGCGTCCGTGTCTGTGTCCGTGTCTGTGTCCGCGCTCACGCCCGCGCCCATGTCACGCCTCACGCGGGCATGGACGGATGGGAGCGGTGCGCGTCCGTCGCCGCGGGCGGCGCATGCCGCTGTCAGACGCGGCCGGTTGCCGTCCGCGGGCGTCGGGCGTGTCAATGACGGCACGCTCCCCGTCGCGCGACCCAGCAGTGGGTGTCGCGGTAGCGCCGTCTCCGGCAGCGCCACCGGCCGCGGCCCGGAGGGTATCACGCGCGGGCCGGACGGCAACGTGTGGTTTACGGAGTACAATGGCAACCGCATCGGCCGCATCACCCCGTCGGGCAAGATCACCGAGTTCTCAATCCCGACGCGCAACAGCGTGCCCTACGGCATCACGCGCGGCCTCGACGGCAACCTGTGGTTCGCCGAGATTTACGGCGACTGCATTGGCCGCATCACGCCCGCCGGCGCCATCACGGAATTCCGCCTGCCCGCGACCGCCTACTATCCCGAAGGGGTCACGCGGACGCCCGATGGCAACGTCTGGTTTACCGCCCAGGTGGGCGGCCAGATCGGCTCTATCACGGGACAGGGCACTTTCACCATCC
>JAABUX010001362.1_pt1 | contig 37328 bp, 30 predicted proteins | sample 5561851 | NCBI WGS metagenome assembly JAABUX01 (sample SAMN10711883, study PRJNA513361) | rock metagenome | isolation source: Antarctica rocks | place: Antarctica: Victoria Land, Richard Nunatak red sandstone | collected 2016-01-03 | reverse complement strand
GATCATCAGCGGCACGCGCAAGCCCAATTCGTACGAGTTGTAAATGCGTGGCGGCGCGACGTGATCGTACCAGCCGCCCCAGTCGTCCCACGTCACGATGATCGCCGTGTTCTTCCAATAGGCGCTGGTACCGACGGCATTCGCGATCGAGGCGACCCAGGACGGTCCGCTGCCGTTGGAACTCTTGGCATGATCGGATTCCGCTCCGGTGGGGATCACCCAACTCACGGCCGGCAGCGTTCCGCCTGAGATATCGTTAAGGACGGTCGTTTCCGGCGTTATGACGTTCGCCCAATCGGGGCCGTTGCGAATATGGGCGATGGCGTTGGGCGCGTCCCAAATGCCGATGGTGCCGGGCGAATAGTAACGCCACGACACGTTCTTCGCATCGAGGAGATCCATGAGCACCGGATGCTCGAAGCACGGATAGGTGCTGTGCGCCTCGCTGCCGCCGGGATCGATTTCGGCGACCGTCGCGTTTGCAGGTGCGGCGCAGCCCGTGCCGCCGAGTGTATTCTCCGATACCAGGAGGTTGCTGCCCACGGTCGGTTCCGACGTGCCCGCGATGATGTACTGGTGCGCGGGAAAGCTCGGGCCTTCGTTGCTCTGGAACATGCGATCGGCAAACGTATAGCGCGATGCGAGCGCGAGGTACGGCGCATTGTCACTCGGTGGTACGTACCCGTACTGCGGGTTCGCGTAAGGACAGTTCGTTCCGCACGACGTGCCGACGCGATTCGTACCGTCCATCTTTCCATTATCGTATGCCGTCAGGAATCCACCGTGCGAATGGTCGAGATCGTAGGAGTTCGCGAGCGGGATCGGTTGCAGCGGAACGGTCGTTCCACTCGATGTCAATCCGCTCGTCGCGATGTCGGCACCCGCGAGCCCCTGGAAGAGATTGTCCGGCGTGCGGTTTTCTTGAAAGACGATGATGACGTGCTGGATCTTCGATGCGCTCGCCGACGTCGTGGGACTCGGCGTCGCGGGGCTCGGCGTTGCGGTCGGAACCGGTGTCGGAACGGGCGTTGCAGCCGTTGTCGGTGCGCTCGTTGGCACGGGCGGTGCGGGCGACGCGTTGCCGCCGCCGCCGCAGCCCGTAAGGCCGACTACCAGCGACAACGATGCCAAGCACGTGCGGTACGTCATACCCGGCAGTGTAGCGCGCTGCGCGCCGCGCTCGCGTTGGAACGCGGTGAGAAGTCTTAGACGCGACGCGGAATCGGAAGCGACACGTTCGAAGTTGCGTGCGTGGTCGATCTTCCGGCAGTTGCCCGCGCGACGGTCGCGCGAATCGAGGCCTTGCTCGATGAAGCGCGTGCGTTACCCGGCCTCGCCTCGAGCGCCGACGAGAGCGCGTACAGCTTACGCGAAACCGAGCGCAGCTATCTGCCCGATACGCTGCGCGCGTATCTCGCGATCCCACCGAGCCAACGCGACGATGCCACGAACGCACTCGTCGAAAAGCAACTCTTGCAACTCGAACGCGCGACGGCGGCACGCTTGGGCGCGTACGCGGAGACCCAACGCCTCGCGCTCGAATCGAACGGCGCTTTTTTCGACGCGCGGTTCGGAGCGATCGAATCGCTGGCACCCGCGCCCGTAGCCGCAGCGCCCGAAGCGCTCGCGCCCGATGAAGCGTCGTCGCGCGCGATGATCGGGCGGTTCTTCGAAACGCTCGCTCCCTCGGTCGCGGGCGATCCGACGGCTCTCCTCGCGCGTGCGGCCGAGCGATTTGGCGCGCTCGTTCCCGCGCTCACGACCATCAAACGCGGGCTCTTCGGTGGCGCGCCGCAAGCCGTCATGATCGACGTCCCCAGCGGCAACGCCGTCTTGCGGTACAAGCTCGCTTCATCGCGAACGGGGATCGAGACCTCGGTCACGCAAATCGTTCGTGGAATCGCATTGCGGACCGAAGCATGCGAGGTCGAGACGTGGTTTGCGGGCCTGGCCGACGATCTCGGTGGCTACGTCGAACGCGATCGTGCCGCACGCGGGCGACTCGCCGCATTCTTCGGAACATAACCGCCTGTCGGTCTCTCGCGCGAACGGAGCATAGCATGGGTTTCTTCGGTAACAACCGCGGCGGCGGTCAGCGACCGGTTGCGACGACGGCGGGTGGCGTCCCCGTCGATGCGATCGCGCGTCTGCGGCGGATGCGCGGCGAAGGCGGCAAGCCGCTCTTCACGAGCGACCTTTCGGTCTCCGAGTTCGTGCTGCTCAAGGAATTGCAGATGCAGCCGCTCGGTCTCGTCCTCGGGAGTTCGATCTTTCACGTGGGTCTGCAATACGCAAATTACTTCAATAACGAAGAACTCGTCGTGCTCACCCAAGCGATGTACCAGGCGCGTGAACTCGCGATGACGCGAATGGAAGAAGAGGCGCAGACGCTCGGCGCCGACGGCGTCGTCGGCGTGCGCCTGCAAGTCGGCGGGTACGCATGGGCGGAGAACGCGCTCGAGTTCACAGCAATCGGCACGGCGGTCGCGGCCCAGAGCGGCGGCGATTATAAGACCGTCGCGGGCAAGCCGTTTACGAGCGATCTCAACGTGCAAGATTTCTACAAGTTGCATGAGGCGGGATACATCCCGGCCGAGCTCGTGCTGGGCACGTGCGTCTACCACATCGCGCATCAAGGCTTCATGCAATCGATGCGTACGATCGGCAACAACGTCGAGCTTCCGAATTATACGGAAGCGATCTACGACGCGCGCGAACTCGCGATGTCGCGCATGCAGGCTGAGGCCGAGGCACACGGGGCCGAGGGCGTCGTCGGGATGCAGATTGTCGAGCGCAATCACATCTGGCAACCGCACATCATCGAGTTTCTCGCAATCGGGACGTCGATCAAAAAACGTCACGAAGGGAAGTCGATCGCGCCGCAATTCGTGGTCTCACTCGACGACTAAATCGAGGGCGAAGGTCGCACCCGCGCCTAGCCGCAATTTTGGAAGTCATGGACAAAACGGTGCGTGACGCGGCAAGTGCGGTTGCGGATATCTCGAACGGTGCCTCGATCGCCGTCGGCGGCTTCGGCCTCAACGGTATTCCGCACAACCTCATCGACGCGCTTCTCGCGCGGGGCGCGACCGAGCTCATGACGGTTTCGAATAACTGCGGCGTCGATGGGTGGGGCCTCGGGCGTCTGCTCGATTCCAAGCGCATCCGGCGCACGACGGGGTCGTACGTCGGCGAGAACAAAGAATTCGAGCGGCAGTATCTTTCCGGCGAACTCGAAGTCGAACTCGTGCCGCAGGGCACGCTTGCCGAGCGTTTGCGAGCGGGCGGCTGCGGCATCGCCGCGTTTTTCACGCCGGCGGGCGTGGGAACGCAAATTGCCGACGGTGGCCTGCCGTTGCGCTACGCGGCCGACGGCAGCGTCGCACTCGCTTCACCTCCGAAGGAGACGCGCCGCTTTGGCGACGCGGAATACGTGCTCGAAGAAGGCATCGTTTGCGATTACGCTCTCGTGCGCGCGAGCGTCGGGGATCGCCACGGCAACCTCATCTTTCACAAAGCGACGCGGAACTTTAACCCGCTCTGCGCGATGGCGGGGCGCATTACCATCGCGGAAGTCGAGACGCTCGTCGAACCGGGCGCGATCGATCCCGAGGACGTCCATCTCCCCGGCGTCTTTGTGCAACGCGTCGTCGAAGTCGGCGCCGAAGGCAAACGCATCGAACGTACCACGACGAGGAAGCGCGCGTAACATGGCACTCACCCGTAACGAACTCGCCGAGCGCGTCGCGCGCGAACTCCACGACGGCCAGTACGTCAATCTCGGCATCGGCCTGCCAACGCTCGTTCCGAATTACATCGCGGACGGCATCACCGTCGTGCTGCAGAGCGAGAACGGCATCCTCGGCATGGGGCCGTACCCGTACGAAGATGCGGTCGATCCCGATCTCATCAACGCGGGCAAAGAGACCGTTACCGTGTTGCCCGGCGCGTCGTTCTTCGATAGCGCCCTTTCCTTCGGCATGATCCGCGGCGGCCACATCGACGTTGCGGTGCTCGGCGCGATGCAGGTTGCGAAAAACGGCGATCTCGCGAATTGGATGATTCCCGGCAAGATGGTCAAGGGCATGGGCGGCGCGATGGATCTCGTCCATGGTGCCAAGCGCGTGATCGTGATGATGGAACACGTCGCCAAAGACGGCACGCACAAGATCGTCGAGCACTGTACCTTACCGCTCACGGGAAAGGCGGTCATCGATTCGATCGTCACCGATCTCGCGGTCATCGACATCACGCCGCGCGGCCTCGTTCTGCGCGAATGCGCGCCTGGCGTGAGTGTCGACGACGTGCGCGCGGCGACCGGCGCCGAACTCTTCGTCGCCTGAGCGCGCATCCGCCCGGCGCTACGTCGAGCGCGCGAGCATCGCAACGTGGGCGCCGTGGTCGCGGAAGTACATTGACGCAAGTTCGATGACGATCCATCCCTCGAACGCGAGCGCCGCCGCGCAGGTGACGAATGCGAGCAGATCGTTGCCCGAGAGTGCGGCCACGACGATGGCGATCAGGACTGCCGGCACCGCAAATGCAGCCGTCGCGATCAACCGGACGAAGACCATCGGCCCACGCGTGTCGAGCGGGTTCGGAAAGAACGCGTAGAGGCCGAGCCCCAGCGACTGCAGCGCGAACATCGTCGCGAACACGATAGGGTACGCCGCGAGCGCGAACGACGTTTCGTGCAGGACGACGCTCGCGGCGAGCGGCGCGAGCACGATCGCCGTCGCGCCGCGCCACGTTCGCGCGAGCGTCCACGCGGCAATTCGCGCGCGCAGCGGCGCGTGCGAGAGCCAGAAGAGCGGCTTCCCCAGATCGTTCGCGAGATCGAGCGCGGCGGCGGACGGGGTCCCGACGAAGACGAGCAGCCCCGACGCCGCCGCGAGCGTCAGCACGAGCGAGAGGTCGTGGAAGCGCAGGTAGAGCTCGCCGACGGCGATCCCGCAGACGAGCCAGAATGCCGCGCCTGCAAGCCACAGCATCGGGACGCCCGGACGGCGTTTGAAGGCGACCCAATCTTTCCAGACGAGCGCGAGCGCGCCGCGCGGAACGCGCGCGTCGCGCGAATGGACGGTGCGTGCCGTACCGACGTCCGACTGCGGTGACGGCTCGACACGCGCGCGTCGGCCGGAGCCGAGCGTCCGAAGCGGCGCTTGCGACATCGCGAAGAGTTCGGGCAGCGCGTCGTTGCCGAGCGCACGGATCGCGAGCGCCGAGAGCGCGAGGACCGCGAGCATCGCCGCGAGCGTCGTCGGCTGCCCTGCGAGCACGGCGTTCGCGATGCGGCCCGGATCGATACCCGTCGCACGCACGAACGGCGTGATCGCGTCGCGAGCGACAAAGCCGGCAGCGCCGAACGCGAAGCCGACCGCCGTAAGCACGTATCCGGCAACTCGGATCGCCGTCGCTCGCGCGCCGCGCGCGAGGAGGAAGACCGGCAGTTCGGCGCCGAGCGGCACGGCGATCGCGAGCACGGTTGCGAACAGCGCGCGCAGGGTTGCGGCGATCCCCACGTGCTTGGGTGAGAAGACGAAGAAGACGTACGCGAGCGTGCCGATATAGCGTCCTGAACTAAGCGTCAGCCGTCGGCCCTGCAACCAGAGTGCCATCGCGATCGGCGAGATACCGGCGTTCGCCAGGAGCACGGCTTCGGCACGCGAGCGGAAGCCCGCGACCCGGCCGCTCGCCGCAAGCGCGATCGAAAGACCGAGCATTCCGAGGTACATGCCGCCGATGCCCGTCGACAGCGACGCGTCGAGCAGACTCGGGCCGCTCGCGCCGCGCTGGCCGCCGACGGTGCGCGTCGTAACGAGATAGCCGATGAAGAGCGCGTACGGTAACCACAATCCCACGCGCCACGGTGAGCGCGCGATCGCGAGCGCCTGATTGCGCACGTATCTCCACTCGAGGTAGAGCAGCGCGCGCATCACGCGGTGATATCGAGGAACACGTCTTCCAGCGTCCCGCCTTCGCGTGCGCCCGCGCGGAGTTCAGCGACGTTGCCCGTCGCGATCGCTCGACCCGATTTCATGATGATGAGGCGGTCGCAGATCGCTTCGGCAGACTCGATGAGATGCGTGCTCATCACGATCGACGTTCCGCTCGCGCTCACGTTCGCGATCAGCTCGCGAAGTTCGCGCTGGCCGCGCGGATCGAGCCCGATCATCGGTTCGTCCAGAAGCAACACCGGAGCATCGGCGAGTACCGTTGCCGCGATGAGCGTCTTCTGCCGCATGCCTTTGGAGAGCGATTGACCCAGCACGTCGCGGTGCTCCGTCAACGCGAACCGCGCGAGCAACTCGTGCGCGCGCGCCGCCCAATCGTCGCTCGCATTCGTACTGCGTGCGACGAACGCGAGATGCTCCCAGACGGTGAGCATCGGATAGACGTCCGGGGTCTCGGGGATCAGCGAGATCGTCCGGCCGCGTTCGCCGCCCAAGCGTTTGCCGTCGAACGCGATCGTGCCCCGATCGGCGCGCAACAAGCCCGAGAGACAGAGGAACGTCGTCGTTTTGCCCGCACCGTTGGGCCCGAGTAACCCGAGCACTTCGCCGCGCGCGAGCGCGAACGTCAGCTCGTTCACGACGACCGCCTTACCGAATCGCTTCGTGAGCCCCGTGACTTCGAGCCGAGCCGGCGTCACGCTGGAAATGCGAGTGGAATCTCCGTCGTTCTTTCGAATTGCGTCCGATAGAGTCGCGCGTAGCGACCGCTGTTCGCCAGCAGTTCCGCGTGCGTGCCGCGCTCGACGATGCGGCCCGCCTCGACGACGAAGATGACGTCGGCGGAGAGAATCGTCGAGAGCCGGTGCGCGATGACGAGGCTCGTGCGGCCGTGCATCGCTTTGTCGAACGCGGCTTGGATGAGCGCCTCGTTCTCGCTGTCGAGCGCGCTCGTCGCCTCGTCGAGGATGAGGATGCGCGGATCTTTGAGCAGCACGCGTGCGATCGCGAGACGTTGACGTTCGCCGCCGGAGAGCTTGTGGCCGCGTTCGCCCGCGACTGTGTCGTAGCCCTCGGGCAGCGACGCGATGAAATCGTGAATGTTCGCCGCGCGTGCGGCCGCTTCGATCTCGGGCTGCGTCGCGTCCTCGCGGCCGTACCGCAAATTGCGGCCGATCGTATCGTGAAAGAGATACGTCTCTTGCGTGACGATGCCGATGTGCGCGCGCAACGCGTCGAGTTTCACCTCGCGCACGTCGATGCCATCGAGACGGATCGTACCCGACTGCGGATCGTAGAAGCGCGGCACGAGCTGCGTGATCGTCGTCTTGCCGGCTCCGGAGGGGCCGACGAAGGCGGCGACTTGACCCGGCGCGATGTGCAGGTCGACGCCGTTCAGGGCCGTGCGATCGCTCCCGTACGAGAAGTGCACGTCTTCGAAACGGATATCGCCCGCGACGCTTGCGAGATCGAGGCCCGTCTGCGGCTCGGCGTCCATGTCGAGATACTCGAAGATGCGTTCGAAAACCGCGAGCGCGCTGATGATCTGCACTTGAATGCCCGCGAGCGCGGATGCGGGGCCGTAGAGCCGCCCGAGCAAAATCACGAAGGTGACGACCGTCCCGACGGTGAGGCTACCGAAGACGACGAGATAGCCGCCGCCGAGCCAAACGATTGCGGGACCGATGATCACCATCGCGGCGATCGCTGCGACGAACCAGCGTCCGACCATCGCGAGCTTGATCTCGAGTCCCATGAGGTCGTCGGAGACGTCGCGGAAGCGCTTCGCTTCGAACGCTTCACGTACGAATGATTTGATTAGCGTGATCCCGGAAATCGAGAGCGTCTCCTGTGTGATCGATTCGATCGCGTCGCGTTTCTCGCGCGTCTGTTTGCGGACGACGTACATCTTGCGGCCCACGGGTGAGAGCGGCAGGATCATGATCGGCACGACCGCGAGGGCGAGCAGCGAGAGGCGCCAGTCCATCACGAACATCGAGACGACGGTCGTGAGAATGGTCGCGATGTTGGTCACGACCGAAACGAGCGTGCCGGTGACGACGCTATCGACGTTGTCGACGTCGCTCGACACGCGATTCATGATCTCGCCCGTCTTCGTATTCGTAAAGAATGCGATCGGCATGCGATGGAGATGCGAGACGAGGCTCGTGCGGATATCGCGCATGATGCCTTCGCCGACGAGCGAGTTGAGATAGCCTTGATAGACCGTCACGAGCGCCGCGACGATCGCCGAGACGACCATCGCCCCGACGTCGAACCACAGACCGTGCAGATCATGCTGCTTGAGCGAACTATCAATGAGGTGACGCGTGAAGAGCGCGGGTGCGAGCCCGAGCGCCGCCGTGACGAGGATGCAGACCAGGACGATCGCTTCCTGGCGCGCGTACGGCATGAAGAGCCGACCGAGACGACGCCAATTGACGGCGCGTTTGATCCGCGGCTTCTCCGGATTGAAGACCGTGGAATACATCATCATCGGTGATGGGGAGCCGCCTAACATCGATCTCCTTCGACCCCGGGCGGCGCCGGGAAGTTGCCCCGCCTACGCGTTTGCGAGCAACTCGAGCGATTCGCGCGTGCGTCGCGCGATCAGGGCGAAGGCGTGCTGGGCGGCGTTTGCGTCGCCGAGCGCTCCGGCTTCCGCGATGCGCGAAATCTTCTCGAGCGATTCGCGCATGTCTTCGGAGGGCGTCGCGACGGCGGGGGCCGGCACGCGGGGTTCGGCGAGTGCCTGCGTCGCGGTCGCAACGGCGAAGATCGCCGATGCGAGCGACAAGCCGCCGTTGATCGCCGCGAGGGCGGGTGCGCGTTCGGACCGCGACGCGAGTACCGCCGACGTCACGACAGCGCCCGTCGCGCAAGCGAGGGCGGCGAAACTCGAACGGACCAATCGCTGCGAAGACGCTCGTTCCACGATTTCTCCTACGCTCACGCGTCGCATTGTTCCGCTAGACCGCCGCGCCCGCGGGCCGCAAACGCGCGAGTTCGGTATAGAGCTCGCGCTCGCGGTCGGTGAGATCCGTCGGCAGCATGCCGATGAGTCGAACGTACTGATCGCCCGAGCCGCCGCCGCGTACGCGCGGCATCCCCTTGCCGCCGAGGCGCAGCAGTTTGTTGCTCTGCGTTCCGGATGGAATCGTCACCGTGACGTCGCCCGTCATCGTCGGTACGCGCACGCTCGCGCCGAGCACGAGATCGTACACCGAGACGGGCAGGTCGACGTACAGGTCGTCGCCCTTACGCTCGTACGTCGCATCCGATGTGATCTCCACGTCGAGAAAGAGGTCGCCGTTCGGACCGCCGCTCGTACCGCGACCACCTTGACCCAGGAGCCTGATCCGCTGCCCGTCGCGCACGCCCTTGGGGATCGTCACGTCGAACTTTTTCGCGGCGATCGTGCGACCGGTACCGTGACACTGCGGACAGATATTGTTATTGAGAACGCCCGCGCCCTTACAGCGCGGACACGCATCTTCGATCTGCAACGACACGGATTTCGAACCGCCGGCGAAGGCATCCGCCAGCGAGATTTCGACCGACGCGTCGAGATCGGTGCCGCGCTGCGCGAACGACGCACCGCGGCGTCCGGGCGCGCTGCCGCCGCCGGAAAAGAACGAGTCGAAGAAATCGGAAAATCCGCTGTTGCCGCCGCCGACGCTCGCGCCGCCGAACGGATCGCCGCCGCCCGCGGCCGTGCGGTACTGTGCGCCCTGCGCGGCCTGCGCTTCGCGATAGCGACGCTGCGCTTCGGCCTGCGCCTGCGCCTGCTCCCAATTGCTGCCGAGCGCGTCGTATTTCTTGCGCTTCTCGGGATCGCCGATCACTTCGTAGGCTTCGGAAATCTCTTTGAAGCGTTCTTCGGCTTGTTTCGTACTCGTCGGGTTGGCATCGGGGTGCCATTTCCGTGCGAGCTTGCGATACGCCGACTTGATGTCTTTCTCGGCGGCGCCTTTCGGGACGCCGAGGACTTCGTAATAGTCTTTGTATTTCAATGCGTGGCGTTACGAGCCCGTATGCTTCGCGACGATGACCATCGCGGGGCGTAAGAGTTCGTCTCCCAATCGATATCCGCGTTGCACGTCTTCGACGACGACGTCGTCCTCGTGCTCGCTCGAGTCGCGCGTCGCGATGGCTTCGGCGACGTGCGGGTCGAACGGTTTTCCGAGCGTCTCGACGGCGACGACGGATTCGCCGACGAGCAGATTCTCGAAACTGCGCAGCGTCGCGCCGAGTCCGCCGCGCAGACCTTCGCTATCGTCGTAGGCGAGCGCGCGTTGCAGGTTGTCGAGCACCGGCAAGAACTTGCCAAGCAGCGCCTTACGGTGTGAAGTAAGGCGTTCGTCGGCCGACCGCAACGCGCGTTTGCGCACGTTGTCGATCTCCGCGCGCGCGTAGGCGAGTTCGTTCAGGCGTTCGGTCGCGAGCGCTTGCGCGGCCGCGAGTTCGGCGCGTAGCGCTTCGAGGTCGCTCGACACGTCGTTCGGCGACGGCGAGGCCGACGGATCGTGCGACGCATTCTCGTGCGTCGCGGCCGTTGCTTCGGTTTCCATCCAGTACTCCACAGGAGCGCGCGCCGACCGCATGCGGCCGGCGCGCGCGGACGCTCGAGTTACTTCGCTTCTTTGAATTCCGCGTCGATGACGTCGTCCGCATGCGGTGCGGTCGACTCTTCGTGCGGAGCTTCCGCGCCGGGGGCGCCATTGGTCGAGCTGTTGGCACCCGCCGCTGCGCCCGTCTTCTGATAGAGGGCTTCGGCAAGTTTGAACGAGGCGGCTTCGAGGGCGTCGGTCGCGGTCTTCACTTCTGCGACCGTCCCATTTTCGCTGACACGACGTAGTTCCGTAAGCGCCTTCTCGACATCGCCCTTGGCCGTCTCGTCGAGCTTGTCGCCGATCTCCTTGAGCGATTTTTCGGTCGAGTACATGAGGCTCGACGCTTTGTTGCGGGTCTCGGCCTCTTCTTTTTTGCGCGCATCTTCCGTCGCGCTCGCTTCGGCGTCGCGCACCATACGATCGACTTCCTCCTTTGAAAGATTGGTCGTCGCGGTGATCGTGATCGTCTGCTCTTTGCCCGTGCCGAGATCTTTAGCCGCGACGTTGACGATGCCGTTGGCATCGATGTTGAACGTCACTTCGACCTGCGGAATGCCGCGCGGCGCGGCCGGGATGCCTTCGAGGCGGAATTGGCCGAGCGACTTGTTGTCGCGTGCCATCTCGCGTTCGCCCTGAAAGATCGAGATGTCGACCGACGTCTGACCGTCTTCCGCGGTCGTGAAGACCTGCGACTTCTTGGTCGGGATCGTCGTGTTGCGATCGATGAGCTTCGTGAAGACGCCGCCGAGCGTTTCGAGTCCGAGTGAGAGCGGGGTGACGTCGAGCAGCACGACGTCGCGGACTTCGCCCGCGAGCACGCCGGCCTGAATCGCCGCGCCGACCGCGACGACTTCGTCGGGGTTCACGGACTGGTTGAGCGTCTCTTTACCCGTGAGTTTTTTCACGAGCTCGGCGACGAGCGGCATGCGGGTCGACCCGCCGACCATCACGATTTCGTCGATCTGGTTGACGTCGATCTTCGCGTCGGCCAGTGCGTCCTTGAACGGCTTGATCATGCGGTCGGTGAGATCGCTGACGAGGCGTTCGAAATCGGCACGCGTCAGCGTGATATCGAGATGCTTCGGTCCCGAAGCGTCGGCCGTAATGAACGGCAGATTGATGTTCGTCTGCGGGAGCGACGAGAGTTCGATCTTCGCTTTTTCCGCCGCTTCCGTGAGACGCTGGAGCGCCTGCTTATCGCCGGAGAGATCGATGCCCTGATCCTTGCGAAACTCGGACACGAGCCAGCCGACGATCTTCTCGTCGTAGTCGTCGCCGCCGAGATGCGTATCGCCCTTGGTGGACTTGACTTCGAAGACGCCGTCGCCGACTTCGAGGATCGAGATGTCGAAGGTACCGCCGCCGAGATCCCATACGAGAATCGTTTCGGAGCCCTTCTTATCGATGCCGTACGCGAGTGCGGCCGCGGTCGGCTCGTTGATGATGCGCAGAACGTCGAGACCCGCGATGCGGCCAGCGTCTTTGGTCGCCTGGCGCTGCGCGTCGTCGAAGTAGGCGGGCACCGTGATGACGGCCTTGGTCACGCGATCGCCGAGATACGTCGATGCGTCGTTGACGAGTTTTTGCAGAACCATCGCCGAGATCTCTTGCGGCGTGTAGTCCTTGCCGTCGATCTTCGTCGGGTGGCTCGTACCCATGTAGCGCTTGATCGATTTGATCGTGCGCTCGGGGTTGGTGACGGCCTGCCGCTTCGCGAGTTGGCCCACGAGGCGTTCGCCGGTTTTCGTGAACGCGACGACCGACGGCGTCGTGCGCGCGCCCTCGGAATTCGCGATGACGACGGGCGTCTGCCCTTCCATAACGGCGACGACGGAATTGGTCGTGCCGAGGTCTATTCCGACCACTTTAGGCATATAAATTTTTTCTTTCCGACCGTCGCGGACCATCTGCACGCGCGATCTTCCGAACGCGCGACGGCGGCTCTCGCCACCCTTCGCCTTGCCACTTCTCGACAATCAAGGATGCGCCGATTCGAACTCCGGCGCGAGTTGTGTCTGCCCCTATAATACGAAACGAGGCCCCGAGAGTTTCGCTCTCGAGGCCTCGTTGCTGCACTTCGTCCTGTACCGGCCGCGCGCGTGCGGACGGAGCGATCCGCGGCCTATGGTGAGGTCGGGTCTTGGCCTTGCTGCGGTGCGAGCAGCGCCGCCTCGGCGGGACGCTCGGCAACCTTCACGTTGACGAGCTTTTTGATGCCGCCGCTCCACACTTGCATCGCAACCGTCCCGCCTGGCTTCGTGGCCTTGATAGCCTTGACGACCTCATCGTTCGTGGTGACGTCGTTGCCGTTGACTTTAAGTATCACGTCGCCCGACTGGAGGCCGGCTTGGTCGGCGGGACCGCCCGGAGCGATTCGAGCGATCGCCACGCCCTTGCCCTTATAGTTCAGCTGAACGCCAAGATCCGGCGTGACCGTCTGGAGCGCGGCACCGATGAAGCCCGAGTTCGTGCCCTGATGCGTACCCGGGTTCTTTTCGAGCGACGCGACCTGTTCTTTGACCGTATTCGCGGGGATCGCGAAGCCGATGCCCTGGGCTCCGGCCTGCCGGTTTGCCGTCGATTGGTTCACGCCGATAAGGCGTCCTTCCACGTCGATGAGCGGACCGCCGGAGTTGCCGGGGTTAATCGGTGCGGACGTTTGCAGCAGACCTTTGAACTGGATCTCGCCGCCGCCCGATTCCGTGCCGATCGTCTCGTCGCGGTTGAATCCCGAGACGACGCCGAGCGACACCGATTGCTTCAGTTCGAACGGCTCGCCGATCGCGATCGCCCATTGACCGGCTTGAACCTTGCTCGCATCCGCAATCTCGATTGGCGGCGGCACGTCCTTAACGCCCGTCACCTTGACGAGCGCGAGATCGGCGCCGATGTTCTCGGCGAACACCGTCCCTGCTGCATGCGTGCCGTTTTGGAAAACAACCTGGATGCTCGAGACGTTCGCGCCGTTGGGCGGGCGAACGACGTGGGCATTGGTGACGATCGTCGCGCTTTCGCCGCTGCGCGAGAAGATGAAGCCCGATCCGGAGGCGCGCGCCTTGAAGCGCTGGACGCGCCCGGGGCCCGCACCGCCGCCGAACATCTGCTGGAAGGGATCGGCGGGGACCATCTGTTGCCCGTTGACGTTGACGTTGATCGCCACGACCGAGGGCGCGACGCGTTTGACGGCGCCGATGATCCGTTCCTGATCGCTGCCGCCCGTGACGAGCGGTGCCGCGCTTACGGATGGCGGCGCGTTCCCCGGCCCCGCGACACCGGCGAAATGCGTGCTCGCGAAGAGCATCATCGAGAAGCTGCCGATGATGGCGCCGACGAGTCCGATGGCGAGCGTTGGCAAAAGTCGTAAGTTCTGCATGTGGTGTGCTGCGTTTCTCCCTGACTTGCGCGGATGAGCGTGCGTACTCGGCGAAGGCGCACGAGTCTCGTCTCGGACGGCTCTTTCCCGTAATTTTAATCTGGCAGGCGGGGCTGGCAACCCCTGGGCCCTTTCGGCGTTCGAGCGTTAGCTCGCGGCACCCGCGGGTTCGTCCGAGACGACGAGGCCGTCGCGCACGCGTACGACCCGCTTGGCATACCGCGCGGTTTCGGGATCGTGCGTGACCATGATGATCGTCCGGCCGCTCTCGTTGAGCTGACGGAAGAGCGCCATGATCTCTTCGCTCGTCGTGGAGTCCAGGTTGCCGGTCGGCTCGTCGGCGAGCAGCACCGCGGGATCGTTGACGAGCGCCCGCGCGATCGCGACGCGCTGCTGCTGGCCGCCCGACAGTTCGTTCGGCTTGTGGGTACCCCGATCGCCGAGGCCGACTTCCGCGAGCATCGCGAGCGCCGTCTGCTCGCGTACGCGTTGCGGGATACCGGCGTAGAAGAGCGGCAACGCGACGTTCTTGATCGCGTTCGTGCGCGAGAGCAGGTTGAAGCCCTGGAACACGAAGCCGAGCTTCTTGAGCCGGATCGCCGCGAGGGCGTTGTCGTCGAGGGTCCCGACGTCGATGCCGTCGAGGGCGTAGCTGCCCGTCGTCGGCCGGTCGAGGCAACCGATGAGGTTCATCAGCGTCGACTTGCCCGATCCCGAGGGACCCATGATCGCGACGTACTCGCCGCGCGCGATGCGGAACGACACGCCGCGGAGCGCGTGCACTTCGAGCGAGCCCGTTTTGTACGTTTTGGTGACGTCCGCGATGACGATCGCTTCGTCGCGCTCATTCATAGCGCAGCGCTTCGATCGGGTCGAGCCGCGCGGCGCGGTACGCGGGGTACGTGCCGAAAACCAGCGTCACGATCGTCGCGAAGCCGACGGCGATCGCGACCGACTGCACCCACGGGATCGCCGGCACCACGCCCGAGATCTGCACGAGCGCGAAGCGATCGACGAGCGCGCCGATCGTCACGCCAACGACGAGCCCGATCCCACAGCCCGCAAGCGACAGCATGAGCGCCTCGATGAAGAACTGCGCGAGCACCTGGCCGCTCGTGGCGCCGATCGCTTTGCGCACGCCGATCTCACGCGTGCGTTCGGTGACCGAGACCAGCATGATGTTCATGATCCCGATCCCCGCCACGACGAGCGAGACCGCGCCGATCAATGCGACGACGAGCGTGAGCGCGGTGAAGATGCCGTCGATGGTCGACGAGAACGAACGTCGATCGAAGGTCTGATACTCGCTGCGGCCGTTCTTGATCTTCTTGAAATAGTCGATGACCGATGCTTCCGTACGGCCGATGTCATTCGCGTCGCGCACGAGGAACCGCGCGGCGAGTAGCGGCCGCGTCCGCAGATATTCCGCGACGTAGGTCGTGTACGGGATGAACACGTCGCCGCCGAACGTGACCGGAACGATGCCTTGCGTAGGCGCGCCTTGAACGCCGACGATGACGAAGCGCCGCTCCGAGACGCGCAGGCTCGTGCCCACGGGATCGCCGCCGCCGGGGAAGAGGCGCTTGTAGCCGTTGTCCGCGAGCACCGCGACGTGCGCGCCGTGCGCGATGTCGTCCGCGGCGAACGCCCGGCCGTAGACGAGCGGCACGGTCGCGAACGTGACGTCGGACTCACTCGAGAGCGTCAGCCGCGCGTGGTGGTGGCCGGCGGTCATCAAGCGCTGCACGCCGCCCGCCGGAATCGCCGCGACGATGTTCGGGAAGAGCGACTTCGTCTTCTCGATATCCGCATATTTGATCGCCGCTTTGCGAACGTCGGCTTGGCGCGTATTCGGGAAGACGTAGAAGCTACGGTCGTTGAGCGTTCCGAGCACGCCCGTGACGGCGCCCGACATGCCCTTGCCGAGGATCTGGATCGCGATGACGGCCGCAACGCCGATGATGAGCCCGAGGATCGTCAGCAACGTACGCGTCTTGTTGCCCAGCAGCACCGCGAGGGCTTCTGCGAAGAACGGGCCGATTTGGGTCAACACGCCGTCACGACCGAAGCGCTTCGATCGGGTCGAGCCGCCCCGCGCGTAGCGCCGGATACGTGCCGAAGACGACGCCGACGAAGACGGAGAACCCGACGGCGACCGAGGTGATGAAGAGCCACGGCACGGGCGCCGGTCCGAGCAGCGTCGCGACCATGCCGTAGCCCAGCAGCACCGCCACGATTCCGAGCACCATGCCCGTGCCGCCGCCGAGCAGCGAGAGGATCACCGCTTCCATCAGAAATTGCAACGTGATGTCGCGGCTGCTGCCGCCGATTGCCTTGCGAATGCCGATCTCGCGCGTGCGCTCGTTGACCGAGACGAGCATGATGTTCATGATTCCGATGCCCGCGACGACGAGCGCGACGCCGCCGATCGCCGTGAGGCCGTAGCCGACCACGGCGATCACGCGCTCGAAGGCGGAGAGGAACGCGACCGCGTCTTGCACGTCGTATTGCGCGCGCGGCCCGTGCACGTGGCGCAGTGTCGCGATGACGGCCGCCTTGACGTCCTCGAGCGAGACGCCGCGCTGCGGATAGATCTGCAACGAATCGATCGGACCCGGCGCGATCTCGTGAAACGTCGAGTACGGGATCTCGATGTAATCGGATTGCCCCACGTTGTTGAAGATGCCGGCTTTGAGTTCGTCGTACACGCCGACGATGATAAAGCGGCCGCCGTTGACGCGCACGGTCGCGCCTAGGGCCCGTCCGGCCGGTCCGAAGAGACGCCGTTCCAGCGCTTGACTGAGCAGCGCGACGTGCGCCGCGGCACGCACGTCGCCCCGATCGATGCGGCGACCCTCGTGCAGCGTGAGCGTATCGAAGACCACATCCTGTTGGCTCGTCACGGCGCCGACGTAATCGACGCCGTTTGCGCGGATGTGATACGTGCGCTGGAAATTCGGAAAGACGTAGCCGAGCGTCGTCGCGTTTTGCGCGAGCAGCGTCGTCACGTCGCGATATTGAATCGAGGCGCTCGCCGGATCGTCTTGTTTGGGATCGACGGAGACGAAGTAGCCGGGGTTTCCGAAGGCGTCGAGTTGGCCCGTGATGCCGCTCGACGCCGCGTGACCGATGCCCAAGACCGCGATGACCGACGCGGTGCCGATGATCATGCCGAGCATCGTGAGGATCGAGCGCGCGCGGTTGCGCCAGATCGCGTCGAACGCTTCGCGCGCGTAGGCGAGCAGCCGCGACACGTGCTACGGACTCGCCGCGGCGGAGGCGCCGGGCGAGGGCGACGGTGCGGGCGTGACGAGCGCCCCCGGCGCGACGTCGGCGGACTTGTCGGCCACGACGACGTCGCCGTCGCGCACGCCCGACGCGATGACGGCCTGCGTATCGTTCTGGAGGTCGACCCGCGTGTCGAGGCGGTGCGTGCGCCCCTGCGCGCCGACGATGTAGAGATAGGTACCCTTGTCGTCTTTGCGTAGCGCGTCGGTTGGTACGACGAGGGCGTGCTTGCGTTCGCGCGTGATGATATCGACATCGACCGTCATCCCGTCGCGCAGGAACGGCAGGCGTTGCTCGAGCGCGATCGTCGTGACGACCTGGCGCGACGTATTGCTCGGGTCGTCGGAACGCTGCGCGACGGGCGAGATGGCGATGACGCGTCCGCGCAGTTTCGCGCTACCGAAATCTTCGCCGCCGACGATCGCGGGTTGCCCCAAGCGCAAGCCCGCGACGTCTTGTTCGTCGACCTTCGTCCGCACGATAAAGTTTTCGTCCGCGGCGAGCGTGAAGAGCGCTTGGCCTTGCGTGACGGCGTCGCCCGGTTGCACCGGCCGCAGCGCGTCGCCGGTTTGCGACGTGACCGATTGCACGATGCCGGCGAACGGCGCGCGCACCTCGAGTTTGCCGGCTTGTGCGTGCGCGAACGCGAGGTCGGTGTCGGCACGCGCGACATCGGCGCGTGCGGCCGCAAGATCGCCCGATTTCGATTGCTCCGCGGTCGTGCGCGCGGAGACGAGTTGTGCTTCCGCCTGGCGGACCGCGTCCTGCGCAGACCGCACGCGATCGCGCAAGACTTGCGATTCGCGCGTCAGCGTACCGCCGAGAATCTCTCGCTCACTGCTCGCTTGACGATACGCGACGCGGGCCTGCTCGTAGCGCGCTTGCGACTGTAAGAGCGCGTCGTGCGAGATGCCCTTCTGCGCGTACAGGTACGCGTTGGCATCGTACGTCCGCTTCGCTTCGGAGAGATCGGTCTGCGCGCGTTGCTGCGTGGCATCTGCGGTGATGCGCTGGCCCTGCGCGGTCGAGCCGCCATAGCCCAATCCGGACTGTGCACCCGCGACGAGATCTTGCTGCGCTTGCGTCAGTTGCGAACGCGCGGCGACGAGACTCGCCTGCGCTTGCAGTACCGTGGAGCGATTTTGCGCGGGCAAAACCGCGCTTGCTTCCGCAATGCTCTGCGACTTGCCGCGCGCGGCCGCGAGCGTCGCGTCGGCGTCGTGGACGCTCGAGGCGATCTGTTCGTTGAAGATCGTCGCGAGCAGTTGATCCGCGCCCACGCGATCGCCGGCGCGGACGCGGACGACGCCGAGGTTGCCCGAGACGCCCGCGGGAACGGTGATCGTGCGCGGCAACTGCACGACGCCCGTCTCGGGCAGGTTCGTCGTAAAATCCGCGTAGTGCACGACCGCTTCGCGCACCGCGACGGCGCCGCCGCCCGGATGCGCGACGGCGAGCCCCACGATCGCGGTGACGGCGAGCGCGGCGACGACGACGAGCGTGGCGATGGGACGATTCATAATCCTCGGAAATCGACGGCGGCGGCGGGATCGGGGGGCGCCAGGGCGACGCGTAATTTAATGAGTGCGTCGACGTAGTTGACGCGCGCGGCGATGAGGTCGTTCTCGGTCCCGAGTGCCGTCTGCTGCGTCTGCGAAACGTCGGTGAACGAGATGAGCCCGGCCTTGTACTGCAGTTGTGCGATGCGCGCCGTCTCGCGCGCCGCCCGGGCGCTCAGTTTCGCGAGCGCGAGGCGTTGCGTCGCCGCGCCGACGTTGCGGTTCGCGGCATCGACGTCGGCCTGGACGCTGTCGTAGGCGTTGTAGAGCGACGCGAGCGACGCGTCGATCTGCGCGCGCGCGGCGTGGTGGGCCGCCGCCCGCTGGCCATAGTCGTAGAGCGGCACGCTGAACGACGAGACGATCTGAAATTGCCAGAAGCCGGGTTTGTGGCGATCGACGGGTGGGATGAGCACCGGCGGCGTGATCGTGAGATTCGGAAACAGAATTTTCTGCGCGTTGTAGCTCGCGGTCGCTTGGGCGTTGCTCGCGTCGATCTGCTGCTGCTGCTGCACGAACGACGTGGGCGAAACTTGACTTCCGAACGACGCGTTCGCTTGGACCGATGGGCGTAGATCGCTATCGACTTGCGCGTCGGCGAATCTCGACGCGGCAAACGACGCGCGCGCGGCCGCGATCTCCGGCCGGTGCATCTTCGCGAGCGTGCCGAGCACCTCGGGCGCGTCGGTCGGGGCGGGCGGTTCGGGGATCGGGTCGGGGACGGCAAAGGCGGTCGCGGCCGGCGCACCGACTTGCACCGCGAGCGATTCGCGGGCGTTCGCTTCGTCCGTGCGCGCCTGCACGAGTGCGGAGGTGGCGCGCGACACGGCGACTTGGGCGCGCAGGACGTCGACGCCCGCGACGCGACCGACGCGTTCCGCCGCGCGCGCGTTGTCCAAGAGCGATTGCTGGTAGGCGAGGTCGTTCTGATCGAGCACGACGATGCCGTGCTGCGCGGCGAGTGCGAAGAACGCGTTGCCGACCGCGATCGTCGTCTGCTCTTCTTGGCGTGCGAGTTCGAGAATCGCGGCGGCGACCTGCTGTTTGGCCTGACCTGCGGCGAGCTGTCGCGTGCCGTTGTAGAGATCGTACGTCGATCCGAGTTGTGCCGTATTCTGTGAGAAATTGTTCGTCGGCGAGACGCCGAACTGCGCGAATTGGCCGCCCTCGTTGCGCGACCGCGCGATCTGATTCTGCAGTTGGCCGGTCGCCGTCGGATATTCTGCGGCGCGCGCTTTCGTGAACGACGAATCGGCGTTCGCGATCGTCGCGCGCTGCGCGAGCAATGCGGGCGCGTGATCGAGCGCGTAGGCGACCGCGCCGAGCGCGTCGAGTTTCTCCGGCTCGCGATCCCCCGGCGCACCGACGAAGCCGCCCGTTCCGTGCAGGCCGTGATAGCGCGAGACGATCGGAGGCGGCGTTCGCGCCGCGATCGCTTCGAGGGTGCCGCCCGTGGGCCGATCGCCGCGCGGGCGGGCGCCCGCGGGCGTCGTGCCGAGGCCGAGGGCGATCGCGACGGCGAGTGCGGCGAACGTGGCCGCGATGTGCCGACCGATGGCGCGGCTCATCGCGCAGCGACCGCGGCGAGCGCGTAGCTGCTGAACGCGATCACGGCGGCGGCACCGAAGGCGATGCCCGTGCCGATGCCGCTCACGCGTCGCAGGCCCGTCCCCACGAGCGCGAACGACCACACGCTGAAGGGGTTGATCGCGCCGAGCAGCGCGGCGAGTTTCGGAGCGCTCGCGGGTGCCGCAATCCCCAGGCTCGGCACGAGTGCGAAGATATCGCGCGCGGACGCGAACTCGCTCGGTCCGACGCGCAACACGAGCAGACCGACGAACAGCGGCGCGATCGCGTAATGCACGAGCGCGACGTTCGCCGCGAGCGCGAAGCAGCGCGCGTAGGTCGCGCCGCCTTTGCCGATCGCGTTCGCGAGCAGCATCACGAGCGCCGCGAACGCGATCCCGGCGAGCGCGAGCAACGGCGCCGCGATCCACGCGTAGTGCTGCACGACGGACGCCGATGCGAGGAGCTGCGCGCGTCGCTCCGCAGAGAGCGCGGCCATCGAGGGATCTGTCGTCGCGGTTCGCGCAAAGCTCGCCGCGACGACGTGTTCGCCCGCCGGCGCCTGAAGGAACGCGCCCAGGGTTCCGACCACCGCGACGATCGCGAACGCCCAGACCCACGTGGGCCGGGCGGCGAGCGATGCGAAGGCGGCGTTCGGGGCGACGATCGTATCCCGGGCGACGACGAGACCCGCTCGCATGGGCGCCTCAGAATAGGACGGCAAAGAGAAACGCCAAGCCGAACGCAAAGACCAGAGCCGTCGTGAACTTCACCTTCACGAGGGCTTCGACGCCGTACGCGAGCAGGACCGACGACCACACCGTGAACAGATCGAAGCGCGCGAGAAATCCGACTTCGCTCTCATTCGATGGGTTCGCGAACACCGCGAGGTTGAGCGGTAGCGCGACGATGAGCGCGTGAAGATCCGAGTAGCTCGCGGGGTTGTGGGCGCGGATCGCGAGCCCGGTCACGAGCTCGCCGATTGCCAAGGGGATCATGCAGTTCGCCGCGAGCGCGATGAACGTGACGATCGACGTCGTCTGTGCCTTGAAGCGTGCGAAGGTCGTGCACGCGGATGCGGTGAGCAAGACGACGAGCAGCGGCGTCATGACCTCGCGCAGCGCGAGTTCGCCCATGAGCCCCTGGCGCGCGGCGGCGATGGCGTCCGGCGTTTTCGGTGCGTTCCCGCCCGGCGGCGGCGGCGCGATCGAGGCCACGTGAATGAGTGCCGGCGCGATGAGGAAGGCGGTCGCGAGGCTCAGGAGCGCGATCACCGCGCACGCCGCGAACCACTCGTGCCGCGCCGCGATCTTTGCAAACGCGCGACGTGGATTGATGAGGATGTCGCGGGGAAGCGTAAGGCCCGCACGCGGCACGTCCTCGGGCGCAGCGGGACTCGGCTGGAGACTCACGCGTCGGTCCGTTCGCGCCCCGGCGTGCGAAATGCTTGCACGAAGCGCGCGGCGCTACGGCGGTGCGACGCGCACCGGAGGCACGAGCAGGTCGACGGGGAGCCGGCGTTCGACGACGGCCGCTGCACGCTCGAGGCCCGCTTCGCGCAACTCTAACAGGCGAAGCCGCAGATACCCGGCCATGCGACGTCGCGCGTGCGCGCCGAAGGCGTCGCTGCGCGCGACGAGTGGATCGCGAGATCGTCCCGCCGGTGGCGCGAGCGTGAGGCGCAGCCTGCGTCTAAGCGTGTGGCGGCCCATGCCAGCCGCAGACGCATGGACGCGAGAGAAGGTGTCGCCTCTTGCGGGCGACGGCGGCTCGCCCACGGAAACGAGCAGCAAGGCAACGAAAGCAAAGACGACCACGTCGAAGTCCTCCGTGGGTCTTATCACGCCGAGCGATCGCGCCGGCAAGTCGGAAAGTACGTTTTTGAATAACCGCAACGGTAACGGCAACGGGTCGGGCTACGGCTCGAGCAACGGCCGCGCTCCTGCCCCGCTCGTCATCGCAAAGCCGCCGAACGAGCCCTACGTCCGCATCATTCCCCTCGGCGGCTGCGGCGAAATCGGTCGGAACATGACGGCGATCGAGACGAACGACGATATCGTCGTGGTCGACTGCGGGCTGATGTTTCCCGACGATACGATGTACGGCGTCGACGTCGTGATCAACGACTTCACGTATCTGCGCGAGAACGTCGACAAGTTTCGCGCGCTGCTCGTGACGCACGGCCACGAAGATCACATCGGCGGTATTCCCTACCTCCTGCGCGAATTCGATATCCCCGTCGTCGGGACGCCGCTCTCGCTCGCGCTCATCCGCGCGAAGATGCGCGACAACCGCTTCAACGATAAGAAATTCGTCGCGGTGCAGCCGGGCGATGTCGTAAACTACGGCGCGATCGAAACCGAGTTCATACATATTAACCACAGCCTTGCCGGCTGCTGCGCGCTCGCGATCACGACACCGCTCGGCACGATTTTTCACACGGGCGATTTCAAATTCGACCAGACGCCGATCGACGGCCGCCCCGCCGATTTTGCGGCGATCGCGGGCATCGGTGAAGACGGCGTGCTCGCGATGCTTTCGGACTCGACCAACGCCGAGCGCCCGGGCCACACCCCCTCGGAGCGCATCGTCGGCGACGCGTTCGCGAACATCTTCGCGCGCGCGCCGGGACGCATCATCGTCACGTCGTTCGCATCCAACGTGCCGCGCATCCAGCAGGTCGTCGACAACGCGATCCGTTTCAACCGTCGCATCGCGCTGCTCGGACGTTCGCTCACGAACGTCGTGCATTACTCGACCGATCTCGGCTACTTGAAGATGCCGCAAGAGCGGATGATCCGCCTCGAAGACATCGACAATTATCCGCCGAACGAAGTCGTTATCATCACGACGGGTTCGCAGGGCGAGCCGATGTCCGCGCTGTCGCGCCTGGCGGTGCGCGACCATCCGCGCATGAAGATCATCGCGGGCGATACCGTGGTCATCTCCGCGACGCCGATTCCCGGCAACGAAAAATCGGTCGGCAAGACGATCAACAATCTCTACCGTCTCGGCGCGACCGTCATTCACGGTACGTCCGCGGGCACGGCGCACGTCTCCGGTCACGCATCGCAAGAAGAACTCTTGCTCATGCTCAACCTCGTGCGGCCGAAATACTTCATCCCGATCCACGGCGAGTATCGCATGCTCGTCACGCACGCGGGACTCGCGCAGAAGACGGGCGTCGAAGCCGACAACTGTTTCGTCATCGAAAACGGCGACGTCGTGCAGTTCACGAAGTCGGGCGCCGAGCGCGTCGGCAAAACCTACGGCGGGAACGTCATGGTCGACGGCAGCGGCGTCGGCGACATCGGCGAAGCGGTGCTGCGCGACCGCAAGCACCTTTCGGTCGACGGCATCATGATGGTCGTCGTCACCGTCGATGCCGAAGAATCGCGCGTCGTTGCGGGGCCCGATCTCGTCTCGCGCGGCGTGTTCTATCTCCCCGACTCGGGCCCCATGATGAGCGATCTCGAGAAGAGGGTCGGCGAGGTGCTCGCGGGCTGCAGCGCCGAGGGCATTCGCGACGTGAACACCGTCAAGGAACACATCCGTCAGGGCCTCTCCAAGGCGATCTACGAAAAGACGAAGCGCAAGCCGATCGTGATTCCGGTCGTGATGGAAGTCTAATTAGCCGGAGGCCGATCACCTTGGATTTGCGCTCATGCGCGGGTGCAGCGGTGGTAGAATATCGGCAACCTCGCGGTAAGATCGCGATCATCTCGTGGAGGTACGCTCATATGAATGATATGGCAGTCGACTTCAAGCGCTATCCATTCACCGTGGACGAATACCATCGCATGTTCGAAGTCGGCGTGCTCGACGAAAGCGCCGCCGTCGAGCTCATTAACGGCGAGCTGATCAAAATGCCCCCAATCGGGCCGGAGCATTTCGGTCGCCACTCGCGCATCACCAAATATCTCGTCGAGACCTTCGCAAATCGGGCCACGATCGTTCCCATGGGCTCGTTCCGTCTTGGGGATCACGACGAGCCGCAACCCGATGTGGCCATTCTTCCGTACGACGGTCGAGCGTATGAGGATGGAAATCTCCCCCGGCCCGAAGCGTTCTACGCCTTCATCGAGATCGCGGTGACGTCGTTCCACTTCGACGCGCGTGTGAAAATGGCACTCTATGCGGCTCGTGGCATTCCAAATTACTTACTCGTCGACGTCGATCGAAATCGGATGATTCTACACGCGAATCCCACGTCGGACGGCTACGCTTCAATCCGTGAAGTGACCGACGGCGAATTCGCACTCGATCGCACTCCGGACGTTCCGCTTTCCGTCGGCGCTTTTCTTCGCTACCGCTCCGTGTGAGTATCCGTAGGAGCGGTCGTGTCGATGGTGACACGGACGCAAGACGCCGCTTCACCTTCGAAAGCCGTCGGTTGAAATGAAAAGGTCACGCTCGACGAATCGTTAATTCGGGCGGACGATGACCAGACCGGCAGCACCGAAACCGCCATCGGCAAGCGCCCTGGTTACGGCGCGATCGATGCGACGCTTCGATGCCGGTCTCACGGACGAACAGCTCGAGACGATCGCGCGCGGCATCGACGCGAACGGGATCGCGGGTGCGGCGCTTAGCCCGAAGAAGAAATGCCTGCGCAATAGCGACGAACCCGTCACGTCGTTCTCGGTGCGCAGCTGACGCACGTGGCAACGAAACGGTCCGCCGCCGCATCTCTCGGCACGATCGCGTACGACGACGACGTCGCCTTCGCCGACGTAACGGATCTGCAGCGATTGATGACGGCGGAGAAAATCTCGTCGGTCGAACTCACCGACATTTACCTCGGTCGGCTCGAACGCTATGGCGCCGCCTACGGTGCCGTCGTCACGATCATGCACGAGCGCGCGCGCAAGGAAGCAAAGCGCGCCGATCGCGAACGCGCGGCCGGTCGCGTGCGCGGTCCGTTACACGGAATACCCTACGGCGCGCAAGATCTACTCGCGACGGTCGACGCCCGGGCGACGTGGGGCGCGGCACCGTATCGCAACCAACAGTTCGATTTCGATGCGACGGTCGTGCGGAAGCTTGCCGATGCCGGTGCGGTGTTGCTCGCGAAGCTCGCGATGGTCGAGCTTGCCGGCGGCTTCGGCTACGATGAAGCCGACGCGTCGTTCACCGGACCGGGCCGCACGCCGTGGAACCGCGACTACTGGAGCGGGGGTTCGTCGAGTGGATCGGGCGCGGCGGTTGCCGCCGCAATGGTGGGCTTTGCAATCGGCTCGGAGACGTCGGGTTCTATCCTTCATCCCGCGACGAGTTGCGGCGTGACGGGTTTGCGACCCACCTACGGTCGCGTGAGCCGTCACGGTGCGATGGCACTGTGTTGGACGCTCGACAAACTCGGGCCGATGGCGCGTTCGGCACGCGATGCCGACACGATTCTGCGCGCGATCGCGGGAAGCGATGCGAACGATCCGACCGCGGTCGACCGCCCATTTAAGGTAGCGCGACGCCGGCCGCGCGTCGGCGTTCTCGCGGACGCGACGAAGAAAACGATGCCTGCGGTACGGGCGAACTTCGAAGCTTCGCTCGCGGTATTCGGCGAGTTCTGCGATCTCGAACCCGATGTGAAGCTCCCCGATCATCCGTACGACGCGGCGGTCGAAACGATCGTGCACGCCGAAGGCGCAGCGGCATTCCGCGAGCTCATCGAAAGTGGTCGGACGCGCGAACTCACGGCGTCTGCGGATCGCACGGGTGGTTACGTCTCGTACGCCACCCTCGCAATCGATTACATCGACGCATTGCGACTCCGAACGCGGATGATCAACGATGTCGAGCGTGCGTTCGGTGCGTACGACGCGATCGTCTCACCGACGCTGCCCACGGTCGCCTACCCGGTCGACGGGCCGTTCCATGCTGCGTACCCCACGTATCCCGGGGCGGTGAATATCATCGAAGCGGGCAATCTCACCGGTACGCCCGCCATCTGTTTTCCCAACGGCTTCGGGCCCAAGGGCCTTCCCACGGGAATCTCCCTTCTGGGCCGCCCGTTCGGCGAAGCGGCGCTCGCGACGATCGCGGGCGGTTATCAGCGACGCACGGATTTCCATCGCCGACGGCCGACGTTATGATGACCGTCCCGCTCGATCGCGCGGCGCTCGACGCTACCGCTGACCCACCGCCGCGCACCTTTCTCGCCGACACGTGGCGGCGCTTACGTCGCACGCCGGGCGCCGTCATCGGGCTCGTCATCGTCGGGCTGATCGCGCTCGCCGCTATTTTCGCACCGCTCGTCGCCGTAAGCGATCCGCTCGCGCAAAATCTCGCGCAACAAGCGCTCGCGCCGAGCCCGCACCACCTCTTCGGTACCGATAAACTCGGCCGCGACATCTTTGCGCGCGTCGTTTACGGCGCGCGCATCTCGATCCGCATCGGCTTCGTTGCGGTCGGTCTCGCGATCACGGCCGGTACCGCGATCGGTCTCGTTGCCGGATACGTGCGCGGCCGCGTCGACACGCTGCTGATGGGCGCGATGGACGTGATGCTCGCGTTCCCTTCGATCATCCTCGCGATCGGCATCACGACGGTGCTCGGGCCGAGCATCAACAACCTGATGCTCGCGGTCGGCATCGTGTACGTCCCGCAATACGCGCGGCTCGCGCGATCGTCCGTGCTCGCGGTGAGCGAACTGGAATATGTCGAAGCCGCCCGCGCGATCGGATCGCGTACGCCGGGGATCCTGTTGCGCCACATCTTGCCGAATATTCTCGCGCCGCTCTTGGTGCAGGCGACGCTCGGCGTCGCGACGGCCGAACTCGAAGCGGCCGGTCTCTCGTACCTCGGCCTCGGCGCTCGGCCGCCGACGCCCGAATGGGGCGCGATGCTGAACGACGCACGCGACTACTGGCTCTCGGCGCCGTGGGCGCTCATCTTTCCCGGGCTGTCGATCACGGCGCTCGTGCTCGGCTTCAACCTCTTGGGCGACGGACTGCGCGACGCACTCGACCCAACGGGCCGTTAGTCCGTGGCCGTCCTCCTCGCACTCGTCGCCGCACTCGTGTACGGCGCGGCGGATTTTTGCGGCGGCATCGCGAGTCGCAAGACGCCGGCGGCGACCGTCGTCGTGGTCTCGCAGATTGCCGGTGTCGTGGTGCTCGCAATCGCCTGGTTCGCATTGCCGGGTCGCTTCTATCCGAGCGACATCGTATGGGGTATCGGTGCGGGCGTCGCGGGCAGCTTCGCCATCGCCGCGCTCTACGCCGCGCTCGCCGTGGGCCGGATGGGCATTGTTTCGCCGATTACCGCCGTCATCGGTGCATCCGTGCCGATCGTCGCGGGGCTCCTCTTTGGCGAACGTCCGTCGACGCTCGCGATCGTCGGCGTCGTGTGCGCGTTCGTCGCGGTCGCGCTCGTTTCGGCGAACGCGGAGACGAAACGGATCTCGGCCCGCGAACCGGGGGTCGCGCTCGCGCTGCTTTCGGGCATCGCGATCGGCGCGCTCTTCGTGCTGCTCGGACACGGCCATCACGACGCGGGTCTCGCGCGTTTGGCGGTGACCCGCGCGACCTCGATCGTGCTGCTCGTCGGATATGCGTTGCTGCGTCGCGAGTCGCTGCGCCCGGCGCCGGGAACGCTACGCATCACGCTGGTCGCCGGAGCGCTCGACATGCTCGCGAACGTGCTCTACGTTGCCGCGACGCGCTACGGACTGCTCTCGATCGTCGCGGTGCTCACGGCGCTCTACCCCGCAAGCACCGTTTTCCTCGCAAGCATCGTCCTGCACGAACGGCTGACGCGCTCGCAGTGGGTCGGTGTCGGGCTCGCGGCGTGCGGCGTTGCGTGCATCGCGGCGTAGCGTTCGTCGCGGCCTGATGTGTCAGCACGATGCGAAGGCATCGTCCATGCGTGTCGCCGCGGCATCTTCGTCGCCCGCGATCGACGCCGCACGTTTCACGAGTTCGGCGCTCGCGAAGCGCGCGGTCAGCGACAGGGGATCCGGTATCCCCGCGAGCGGACCGCCGTCGCCCGCGCGGGCAAACGGGTCCCGCGCCTGGCGACGATCGCTCTCGCGCAACAGTTCCTCGAAGATCATCTGATCGTGTGTCGCGCGATCGATCGGCGGATGCGAGCCGAGATAGGCGATGAGTCGGCCCATCGCGTCAGCGAGCGTTTTCTGGCGATGCAGCGCGCCGTCGAGCGCATCGCCGAACGTCACGAGGTGTGCGCGTTGCTCGTCGCTCGCGACGGCTAGGGCGTCGCTGCGAAACTCCCCCATGACGCCGTTGCCGTCGACGGCCGCCGCGCGCAGTTCGACGTACTGTCGCACGATCTCGCTCACGCCGCGATGCTTTGCCAACTCGCTGCTATCGAGATCGACGTTCAGCAGCGTCTTTTCCGCCACGTCCAGTCGGCGATCGTTCGCCGTGACGATGTCGATTGCATGGACCGCATGCGAGACGAGCACTTTGCACAGCGGCGACGTTACGTGGATGCGTCCGATCTCGCGCAGGCCGATCGCGGGCGCGGATGTCGGCGACGTGACGGCCGTCGGCGGTGCGACGAGTTGCGTTGGTTCCGGCGAGGCGAGGCCCGCCCCGGGAAGCACGACGGTGTAGGCGGCGAGCGACATCGCCAGAAGAGCCGTGCGAACGACGCTTCCGATCATGCCGCCCGTTTCGCCGAGAAACGAAAAGCCCCGCCGACGATTCGGCGGGGCTTTTGTCTGCGGTCGGCTCGCGCTTACGGGTATGTACTCGTGACCCGTGCGGATGTCGTGACGTCGGCCTGACCGTTCGGGCCGGTGATGGGCGGCGTCTGCGCGTTCGAGAACGGATACGCGGCGGCGGTGACCGGGTAGTCGAAACCTGCGGCGTACGTCCGGATCGTGTCGCCGCTGCAGATCGAGCGGCCGCTGGTCGCGCCCGGCCCCGTCGGCCCGACGTTTGCAGGCAGGACGAGCGTCTGCGTACCGGGCATCGTCGTGCGGATTGCGTAGTAGACCGGGCGCGTTTGCGTTCCCGGGAAGCAGTCGGTCGCGCCCGCAGCCGTATCGACGACGAAGACGTACGCTTCGGTCACGCCGGCGGGCACCGTGACGGCGACGCTGCCGCCGCCCGCACCGTCGGGGGCGAACACCGGAGCCGCAAAGGTCGGTAGCGGCTTCAGGTTCGTCAGCGACGCGCTCGTCGCGAGCGTGCCCGACGTCGGGTTGCCGGCACCGTCGAAGCCAGTGGGTATCTGCACGCTCAAGGCATAGCTGCCCGCAACCGGCGCCGCCGCGAAATCGGTGAAGCCGAGCGTAAAGCCGGCGAAGCCGGTTGCCCTGTTTCCATCGCGCGTTTGCGGGAACGCCGGCGGTCCGCCGAGATAGATCGTCTTCGTGGCAGCATAGAACGGTAATGCGTAACGCGTGAAGATCGCCGAGCCTGCGGTCGTGGAATTGTCCGGCTGAAAGCCGAGGCCGGTCACGCCGCCGCTCGCGCCGAAGGTCGTCGGCGGGATCGCCGAGCCGAGTTGCGAGGGGAAGCTGCCGGTGATCGACGCCGTCCCGGCGTCGTTGCCCGCATCGGTTGCGGCTGGCACGGAAAACCCGGCCGGCCCGACGATCGTCGGGGTGCTGAAGAGCGCCGCGCTCGTGGCGTCTTTTTTGCGCAGGGTCGTGACGGTGTTGAGCCCGAGGACGCCGCTGACGTTCGCCGTTCCGACGGCGAACTGCAAGATCCCGGCTTGCAGCGGATTGACGACGGCTTGTTGGGGCGGAACCGCCGTGTTCCCCGACGTGCACGATGTGACGGCGAGGGCGAGCACGGCAAGGCCCGCCGAGGTGTGGAGCGATTTCATGACTGGGAAATCCTTACAACGACAACTGATAGTAGAGGCGCACTTGCGTCGGTGTGTTCGACGGCGTGAGATTGTATGCCGATTGACCGAATCGTTCGGGACCGTAGTTTGCGAAACCGAGACCCGCCGCCATGGCCGCGCCCTGCGTCGCGACCGTGTTGATCTGACCCGTGTACGGGCCCGCAATCCCGGTCGAGACGGGCTGATAGCGCGTGTTGAGCGTCGGTTCGGCGTAAATTTGGTCGAAGACGTTGCTCACGTACACGCCGACGGTGCTGCGCGTATTGGGGAACGAATACTCGAACGACATGTCGGTGTTGAAGCGTGCTTTCGAGAGTACGCCACCGGCAAGCGAGGTTTCCGCGGTGCCGCGCGTCGCCGCAATCACGGGTTTGGTCACGGTGCCCGGATTGACCGGATCGACGTACTGGACGACGCCGGTCGTCGCGCCTGAGTTCGATACGGGACCAAATCCCGGAATGCTGATGTTGACGTTCGGGACGACCGTCGCCTTACCGTTGACGAACGCCGACGTCAGCGTGCCCGCACCGATCGGATAACCCTTGTCGTACGAGATGATCGGATTGAACTTGAAGCCACCGCGCGAGCGATACGTGAGGCCTAATCGACCCGACAGCGGTGAGAGAAAGCCCGCTTTGTACAGGCTGCCCAGGGCCAGCGACTGCGGTGGGGCCGACGGATAAAAATCTTCGAGCTGACCGAGATATCCGGGCGGAATCGTTTGAAGACGATTCACGTACGTCATCGCGAGGAAGCCCGAAAGACCGTACTGCGCGTCCTTCGTGAGCAAAAATTCGACACCGGTCGTTTTGTCGAGGCCGAGATTGGTCAACGTTTGCGGCCCGAAGATCGGCGCGTTCGTATTCGGATCGGTACCGATCGGCTGCTGCGCGAAAATGTTGACGTCGTAGCCGCGCTTGTAGAACGGCGTGATTTTCACGCCGACGTTGCCGCCGAACTCGTGCGAGTACGAGAAGTCGTAATTGTTGTACGTGGCGGGTTTGGTATTGAACGCTTCGAGTCCGGCCGCCGCGACGTATTCGTCGTGAAGCTGCTGGCCGTAATTCGCACACGTCGAGACGTTCTTAGGTCCGCAATACTTGGCCGGGAGGCCAGTGCGGCTATCGCGCGAGGGAACGTTGTAGTAACCACCGGGGATCGAGATCGGGTTGTTGATGATGCCGCCCGGGACGAATTCGACCGATCGGCCGTACGACGCACGGACGGCGTCGTTCTTCCCGATCTGGTAGGAGAACGCCGCACGCGGTTGCACCACCGTCGGATTGAGGACGTCGCTATTGAACGTGAGCGGTGTGTTCTTCGCGTTGAGCAGCGCGTAGTTCTGTTTGTCGATTCGTACGCCGAGGTCGAGCTTCAGCGCGTCGGAAACCGAAATCTGATCGCGCAAGCCGGCACCGAAGGTGCGCTCGCTCCCGGGCGCGCTGAAGTCCGCGTACGGGATGCGCGGATTCGCGCCGATCTGCGCGCCGTACGCGTTGAGATACCCGCACGGCGAGCCGGAGGGCAGCAGCGCGAGCTTCGCGCCGTTGGGATCGCTCGTAGGACACGGCGCCCCGGCGGGCAGAAAGTCCGCAAGTTCGTAGCCGAGCCCTGTGGTAGCCGGCGTGAGCGCTCGGTAGGCGGTTAGATTCGCATTCGTGTCGAGGACCGGTGACGATACTTCGGCGAGGTATGACAGCGAGACGAGGTTCTTCGAGTTCAGCTGTCTTTGGTAAGCGCCCGAAAAACCGGTGCGGAATCCGCCCTGTCCGAAGTTGATCCGACTCGAAGCCGAGCTCTGGTTGTCATATGGCCGCGCGAAGATCGACGTCGCTGCAATGCGATACAGTCGGTTCGCCCAGAAACTGGACGAGTCAGGCGCCTGATCGTATTCAATCTTATAAAACTCGACCGGTTGGTGCTGGTATCCCTGCGCTTGCAACATCTGCGTCGGCGACGTTTGATACGGTAGCAGCGGCACGACGGATTGAAAATCGGCCAGACGATTGGCCGCGGCGGCATTGACGAGATCGGGCGTCGATCCCGCTGGTGCTGCGATGTTGAAGAAGCTGGTCGATGAGTCCGTCACCTGGATGACGGGATCGCACGTCTTGTAGCAGAGCGTATCGGCGCCGCCGTGATTGAAGAGAAAATCCGTCTGCCGATTCTGGTAGAAGAACTGCAGCGAATTCTGACTATTCTTACTGGTCTTAAAAATTAAATTGTCGATGATGTCGCGCGAGTATGAGTAGTCGGAGCTGAAGAACGTTCCTTGCAAAACGGCCGGTTGGCCCGCGAGACCATAGGTACGATACTGATCGTTGCCCAGGAACGCCGTGTAATTCGAAATGCGCCCGTTCGGCGATGCGAAGCCGTAATCGAAGCCGAGTTGGTGCGAAAACGGCGTCAGCAGCGTCTCGAGATCGAGCGTACCGAACGCCGGACGCGAGCCGCGCTTCGAGACGAGGTTGACGGCACCGGCACCTGCGTTGCCCTGCGACGCGTCGCCGGCACCGGGGTTGACTTGCAGCGACTGCACGCCGTTGAGCTGGAGGCTGTTCGCGAACTGATTGGTCGCGGCGTCCGTGTAGTTTACGCCCTCGTATTGATACGCGATTTCCGTACGCGTACTGCCGCGAATCGACGACGAGCCGTAGACGGTCGTCGTGATGCTGGGCGCGCTCTGCTGCAGCTGCGTTTGGCTCGGGTTGAAACCCTTGCCCTGCGCGGTCAACAGTTGGCGGCCCGAACTCTGATAGCTGTCGGTCGTCTGTTTCGGTTGGAACGCCGATGCGGCGCTTCGCGACGTCACGCGACCGATCGTCGCCAGCTCCTTGGTGAGCGACACATTGACGGTCACGCTTTGATCGCCTTGCACCGTCACGCCCGTGATACTCTGCGGTTCGTAGCCCGCGAACTCGAAGGAGACCGTATACGTGTCGACTGGGAGGCCCGTGATGGAGTAAAAGCCTTTCGCGTCGGTCGTTGCCTTGGAGCTTTGAACGGGTGACGATGCCGAGACGCTCGCGCCCGCGACCGGAAGTTTACTCTTGGTGTCCACGACGGTGCCGGTGATGGTGCCGGAGGTGCCGCCGATGGCAAAGGCGGGAAGTGGCGCGGATGCGATGCCGACGGCGGCGACGAGCGCGGCGGCCACCGTGCGCAGCGACGTCAGCGCTCGACCGAACGATCGAAGCTTCATTGGAGATTCCTCATGGAGAACGCGAAGAGCCGCGTCGTCGCAAAACGAAACGGAACTGGCGGAATCGCGTCGTCACCGTGGGAGCGATCCGTTCTCGAACGACGACCGATCACGTTGGGGACGCGCGCCCCGCCAGTGCCCGGTCTGTTTTAATGTTTTCCTAAGAATCCTATGGCCCGGAGTCCAAGGGCGCCTAGAGGGTGGCCCACACGTCGAGCTTTGCTCGCACTTTCGCGATCACGGCGTCCGTGAATTCACTCGTCGATGCGTGGCCGCCGAGGTCGCTCGTCGCGACGCCGGCGTGCACGGTTTCGAGTACGGCTTCGTAGATCGCTCGCGAGGCGCTCGTCGCCCGCGAATCGGCGACGTGTGAGAGTAGGGCCGCGCATGCGAGGATCATCGCCATAGGGTTTGCGACGTTTTTGCCGAAAAGGCGCGGGGCCGTGCCGTGCGGTGCCTCGGCCATCACGCACGCGGGCCGCAGCTGCTCGTCGAAGGCGAGCAGGACGCTCTCCGCGCCCGCGATCGAGCCGAAGAGCTGCATCACGAGATCGGAGAGGCAGTCGCCGTCGCGATTGAGCGATGGAATGACCATCGGGTCGCCGGCGCTCGAGATGAGCAGTGCATAGGTCGCGTCGATGAGCTGCGGCTCGTAGACGACGCCCGGATAGCGCTCGGCCGCCGCGTCCATCTCTTCTTTGAGCATGGCTTCGTACACGGGGCTTACGGTGTACTTCGGTCCGCCGAAGACTTTCGAGCGCGTCTTGCGCGCGTGCAGGAACGCGTATTCCGAAACGACGCGGCAGACGCTACGTTCGATACGCTCGGTGCGGAAGGCGACCTCGTCGTCGCCCGAGCGTTCGCGCCACTCCGTCGCGCCGTATGCGTCGCCCACGGCCATGCGCACGATCGAGATCGGCGAGTTGATACCCGCGACGGGGCGGATGCCCGGCAGTCGGCGGCCGGTACGCACGATCACCTTGCCGTCGATCTCGCGACGCAGGATGGCGTTTGGCGATCCGACGTCGCCTTTGATCTCCGGCGTGATCGTCGCGGCCTTGAGCCCGAGGCCCGTGCGCTTCATGGCGGCTGCGGCTTCGTGAACGATTTTGTTTTTGGTCTCGCGGCGTTTGTCCAGGGAGAGATCGTAGTGTTCGAGGTCGAGTTGCATGCCGATCACGCCCGGATCGATCACGCGTAACGCATCGACGAGCAGTTCTTGGCCGGTTTCGTCGCCCTCGAGAACGACGATCGTGGGAGTCGACATTGCGTTTCGTGTGTCCGCGTCCGACGCGTGCGATGCCTGCCGTCGTTCGTGGCGTTTGCGAACAGGTGTGCGACTCGGTTGAAAGAACGTGAATTGCAATGGCACGTGTCGGCCGAAAGGCTCGTGCGACGGCGCACGCGCGGCTGAATCTCGAGATCGCAGGGATCGCGTCGTTCGGACTCGCGTTGTTGCTCGGCATCGCGCTCGCATCACCCGCGCACTCGGGCGCACTCGGTCGCGGCGTGGCGCACGGCCTCGTCTACGCCTTCGGCGGCGCGGCGGGTATCGTGCCCGTCGTCGTTGCGATCATCGGCGGCATCGTCTTCCTCGAGATCAACGTGCCGCGCATGATCGCAACGCTCGGCTTTTCGTCCGTCAGTTATTTTCTGATCGTCGATGCGTTCTACGCGAGTCGCGGCGGCACGTTTGGGCGGTTGCTGCACGCCGGGCTCGCCGCGCTCGTCGGCCCGGTCGGCGCGACGATCGTGCTCGTGCTCCTCGCGCTCGCGATCGCGGTGTGGATCACCAACGTCTCGGTCAAGCGCGTGATCGGCCTTGGCATCGTGACGGCGGCGCGTGCGCGCGCGCTTGTCGTCGATGCGGCGGGTGCCGCGCACGCGGCGAAGCGAGCTAAACCGGCGCTCGCACTTCCGCCGGGGCCGACGAATTTGCGCGACGCGTTCAAACTTCCGGAGACGCTTCCCAAGCCGCAGAAGGCGCCGTCCGACACGCGCGGCGACGCGGCGAAGCCGGCGCCCGTGCATGCGGCCGCGGCTACCGCTGCGACCGACGACACGGTGATCGACGTGACGCCGGTCGACGCGACCATCACGCACGTTCGCGATATCGGCGTTCGTCCGCAGCCTCCCGATCCTGGAACGTCGCTCGCGCCAATCGCGCCGATCGCGCCGATCGCGCCGATCGATGCGAGGACGTTCGTTAAAGCTGACGGGTCGCAGCGTCCCGTCGCAGTCGCCTCCGTGCTCGTAGCGGGCGATGTCACGGACGCTCGGACCGACGGCGATCTCGAAATTGAAGAGAACGAGTTGCTCGCCGACGACGACTTCGATGAAGAAGAGGACGACGCGCTGGACGCGACAGCTCCGCCGACGGTGACGGCATCACCGCAGCAAACAGGCACCGTCGTCCGCCGGAAATATCGCCTGCCCGATCTCGCACTCTTCGATCCGCCGCAGGCGCAGGTCGTCGATGAATCGCATCGCTCGCTCCTTTTAGAGGATACGCTCGCTTCGTTCGGCGTGGGCGCGAAGGTCACGCACATCGAGCGCGGCCCTTCGATCACGCGGTACGAACTCAAGCCGGAGCGCGGCGTAAAGATCTCGCGCATCTCCTCGCTCGCGGACGACCTCGCGCTCGCGCTCGCCGCGACGTCGGTGCGCATCGAAGCGCCGATTCCCGGCAAGTCTGCGATCGGCGTCGAGGTGCCCAACGCCGTCACGTCGGTCGTGGCGATCAGCGAGATCTTGCAGGCGCTGCCGTTTCGCGGCACGGTGCCTCCGCTGCACATGGCGCTCGGCAAAGACATCACGGGCCGCGCGGTCTTCGGCGATCTGGGCAAGATGCCGCATCTCTTGGTCGCGGGCGCCACGGGCAGTGGAAAGAGCGTCTGTCTCAACGGTATCATCGCGTCGCTGCTGGTCAGCGCGACGCCCGACGAAGTGCAGATGCTCTTCATCGATCCCAAGCGCGTCGAACTCACGATCTACAACGGCATCCCGCACCTCATCAAGCCCGCGATCACCGATGCGAAACTCGCTGCGGGCGCGCTGTACGAGATGACGCGCGAGATGGATTCGCGTTACGAGCGTTTCGCGAAGGCGGGCGTGCGCAAGATCGAAGAGTACAACGCGAAGTTTCCCGGTGAAAAATTGCCGTTCATCGTGATCGTGATCGACGAACTCGCCGACCTCATGCTCATCGCGCCCGCGAAGGTCGAAACGACGATCTGTCGCCTCGCGCAGCTCGCGCGCGCGACCGGCATCCACCTCATCGTCGCGACGCAGCGGCCGTCGGTCGATGTCATCACCGGCATCATCAAGGCGAACATCCCGTCGCGCATCGCCTTCGCGGTGAGTTCGCAGATCGATTCGCGAACGATCCTGGACATGGGCGGTGCGGAGCGACTGCTCGGCCGCGGCGACATGCTCTTCTTACCGATCGACGCGCCGAAACCGATTCGCGCACAGGGCGCGCTCATCACGGGTTCCGAGGTCACGCGTCTCGTCGAGTTTTGGGCGGCGCAGGCGAAGCCCGACAACATGCTCGATGTGGAGTTCACGCCGATCGAAGAAGACGATAAGAACGAAAAGAAGCTCGACCCGTTGCTCTACGAAGCCGCGAAGTTCATCATCGATTCGAAGTTCGCATCGACGGCGCAGGTGCAGCAGCGCTTCCAAGTCGGCCATCCGCGCGCGGTGAAGATCATGAAATCGCTGGAAGAGTTCGGCGTCGTCGGGCCGCACGTCGGCACGAAGCCGCGCGACATCAACGTGGGCTACAGCGAACTCGAAGCGCTCGCCGAACGCCTCGGTCGCTCCGATCAAACCGAGCTGTTCGCGAACGGGAAGTAGCGTGTTCCGCTCGCGCGGGCGGCGCGTCTCAGCGCGCGCGATCGCTCTGGCCGCCGTCGCGATCGCGGTCGTCGGGTTCGCGCAACTCGGCAGCTA
>JAABUX010001361.1_pt1 | contig 37358 bp, 25 predicted proteins | sample 5561851 | NCBI WGS metagenome assembly JAABUX01 (sample SAMN10711883, study PRJNA513361) | rock metagenome | isolation source: Antarctica rocks | place: Antarctica: Victoria Land, Richard Nunatak red sandstone | collected 2016-01-03 | reverse complement strand
CGCAGTGATCGCCCGGCGCGCGGGCGTGCCGGTACCCAAGGCGTAGACCCGCCCGCTCTCAGATCGGGGCCGAACCTCGCCCGCGGGCCCCCCTGGCTCCCCGGGCAGAGGCGCAAGCAGGCGACGGGCCCGCCCCGGGCCCGCCCGGGCAGAGGCGCAAGGAGGCGACGGGCCCGCCCCGGGCCCGCCCGGGCAGAGGCGCAAGGAGGCGACGGGCCCGCTCAGAACGGAGGCTGGATGCGGGGCGGTGGCCCGGGGGCGTGGACGGGCACCGCGATCTCCTCCGAGGCCGAGGAGACGGCGTCCACCAGCTCCTCTTCCTCCTCGGCGGCGCCCTCATCGTGCTCCCCGTCGCAGAGGACCCTGAAGTTACCGGTCACGCCGCCGTCGGCTTGCAGGACGATGCCGGGAAGAATCGACTCGCCCTCCTCCAGTCCCAGCCGCTCGATGTCAAACGGGGTCATCCCGATCCCCCACGTGTTGTGCCCCGGGTTCTCGCGGTCGTGCGCCGCCACGCCTTGGGCAAAGCGCTCTAGGAGTAGGGCGATCTTGCTCGTCTGGACCAAGGCCCTCCAGGGTAGCTGGCCGCTGCTCTGGGCGCAGCGCCCGCCCGCGGGCGGGCGGGGCTGCCATCAGCCTCGCTCGATCAGCTCGATCCGGTAGCCGTCGGGGTCGCGCACGAAGCACAGCCGCGAGCCGCCTTCGCTGACTGTGTACGGGGGGCGCTCGGGCTCGATCCCCTGGCCGGCCAGCCGCGCCAGCGTGCCGTCGAGGTCGGCGCTGGCGATCGCGATGTGGCCGTAGCCGGTGCCGATCTCGTAGGGCTCGGTGGCACCGCTGTTGCAGGTCAGCTCGAGTCGCGGCTCGGGACCGTCCTCAGGCAGGCCCATGAAGACGTTGATCGCCTCCTCGCCGATCGGGAGGCGACCCTTCTCCTCGAAGCCGAGCGCCCGGTAGAAGGCGACCGAGCTGTCGATGTCGAGGATCCGGTAGCAGGTGTGGATCAGGCTCATCTCGCTCACGGGAAGACTACCCCGATAGGCTCCCGGTCGTGATCCTCGAGCGCTCGATGCACCCGCAATGGCTCTCGAACACCTACCTGGTGGCCGACCAGCCCGGATCGCACGCGGTCATGATCGACGCCGGCGGGCCCCTGGAGCCGCTGCTCGGCGCCCTGGAGCGATTATCGCTCTCCCTCTCCCACGTGCTGCTCACCCACCACCACACAGACCACGTCGCTGAGCTCGAGCGGGTGCGCAAGCGTCACCCCGGCGCCGCGGTGCTGATCCATCCCGCCGAGCGAGAGCTGGTCGGTGGGGCGACGGGGACGATGGCGCCGGGCGAGCCGATCCGGTCCGGGGCGCTGGAGATCGAGCCGCTGCACACCCCCGGCCACACGGCGGGGATGCTGTCGCTGCTCGTGGACGGGACCGATGTGTTCACGGGCGACACCCTGTTCAAGGACTCGGTGGGTGGCGTGCGCGCTCCCGGGCACACGAGCTACGCCGACCTGAGGTCCTCGATCATGGACACACTCCTGAAGCTTGCGCCCCAGACGGTGATCCACCCCGGTCACAGCGATCCGACGACCGTCGCCCGGGAGCTCGACTGCAACTCGTTTGTGCGTGTGTGGCGCGGGCTCGACCCCGAGGGCGTGGAGCCCTGCACGGCGCTCGGCGAGCCGGCCACGCTGATCCTGCTGGGCGATGACTACGACGGCGGCCACAAGGCGTGGGTCAGGTGGGCCGATGGCTCAGACGACATCGTCCCCGGCTCGCAGGTGCAGCGAGGCGGCCGTAAGCAGGGCGCGGGGCTGTGAGGGAGGCGACTGCGGACGGGGCTGTGAGCAAGGCGAGGCGAGCCCAAGCGGGGCGAGTCCAAGCGGGGCCGTAAGCGGGCGGGACGAGCCGGCGCTTAGAATCGCTCGCAGTGGCGAAAGACAAGATGCCCACCTCACGCGTGGGGCGGACTGCCAAGATCGGGGGCCTGGCGGCGGGACAAGCGATTCGTCAGGCGGGCACGCATGCGGCCAACGTCACGCGCACCAAGGAGGGACGCGGCGTGGCGCTCGAGCGACGTCACATCGAAGCCGCCGAGCAGATCGTCACAGCGCTCGGGACGATGAAGGGCGCGGCGATGAAGATCGGGCAGGTGATGTCCTTCGTCGACGTCGGGCTTGTGCCCGAGGAGTACCGGGAGGAATTCCAGCGCAAGCTCGCGGCGCTGCGGGACGCCGCCCCTACGGTCACCTTCAAGGACATGCGAAAGGTGATTGAGGAGGACCTCGACGACCCGCTCGAGGAGGTGTTCGAGGACTTCGACCAGGAGCCGATCGCCGCAGCGTCGATCGGCCAGGTCTATAGCGCGACGCTCATGAGCGGACAGCGCGTCGCGGTCAAGGTCCAGTATCCAGGCGTCGCTGCCGCCGTGCGCTCGGACATGCAAAATCTCGGGCTGATCCTTCGCCTGGCCAAGCGGATCGCGCCGGGCATGGACCCCAAGGCAATCGGCGAGGAGATCCGCGAGCGCATCCACGAAGAGCTCGATTACGAGCTCGAGGCCCAGAACCAGCGCGCGCTGGCGCGGATCTTCCGCGGGCACCCGTTCATCGTCGTCCCCGGCGTCGTGGGCTCCCTTTCCCGCGAGCGGGTGCTCGTAACCGAGTACGTGGAGGGGATCGGCTTCGAGGAGTGCAAAGGCTATCCGCAGGAAGATCGCGACCGGATCGGCGAGATCCTCTTCCGCTTCTACTTCGGGTGCCTGTACCGCCACCATCAGTTCTCAGGCGATCCCCACCCCGGCAACTCGATGCTGCTGCGCGATGGCCGGGTCGCGTTCTTCGACTTCGGGCTCTTCAAGCGCATGCCCGCCGGATCGGTCGAGCTCGAGCTGGCCGTGCAGCGGGCGGTGATAGAGGGTGACACCGAGACGCTGATGCGAATCGGCGCTGAGAGCGGGTTCTTGCCCGATCCGGGGAAGTTCGACCCCGAGCGGGTGCTCGAGCACTTCCGCGCCGCGAGCTCCTGGTACACCGTGGACCAGTACGCCGAGCTGACCCCCGAGTGGGCGACCCAGGTCATGATCGACATGGGCGACCCGCGCTCTCAGTACTTCGGCCAGCTCCGCCACGAATCGGCCCCGCCGGATCACATCTTCGGGGCCCGGATGGAGGTACTGACGCTGGCGGTGATCGCGCAGCTATACGCCCGCGGGAACTTCCACCGCATCGCGCGCGAGTGGTTCTACGGCGATGAGCCGGTCACCGAGCTCGGCCGCCAGGAGGCGGAGTTCTACCTGGGGACGGCGGCGTAGGGAGCGCCGTGAGGAGCCCTGCGCCAGCCGTCACGGGCTCGGCGCGTAGAAGGCGGCCGGGGGAGCCCCCTCGCGATCGGCGGCCGGAGCCTAGAGAACGAGCGGTAGATGGTGGTGGGTTGCCGGAGCTCCCCACCACCAACCCGCGATTGCTACGCCGGGAACAGCTTCTTGATGTAGTGGAGGCTGTCCACGCCCTTGAGGACCGCTTTCGCGCCGAGCGGCGTGTCGAACGCGTTGTTCGGAGAAATTCCGAACGTGCTCCCGTTGCGGATCAGCCCGATCACAGCGGCGTGTCGTGCCTCGATCGTGACGATCGAGAGCGCCACCTTGGTAACGGCCTGGACCGAGATGTTGAACGCCTGCCCGGAGTAGGCGTGCACGCCCGTGTTCTCGAATATGAACGACGACTTCATGAAGCGGTCCTGGTTGGCGGTGTCGCCGTGGAAGTGGAACAGCGGACGCCTCTGGGCCTTACTGCCCAGCGCCCCCCGCAGCTTCTTGACGTGCTGGTTCTCGTCGTCGGTGACCGCCCTCAGGAAGGTGCGCAACTGGGGAGCATGCGTACCGTGGAAGAACGGGTTATTGCGTTGATTCTTGGTCGCCTCGTTGTAGAAGCTGGACTCCAGGTACTCGAGCGTCAGGGCGTACCTGAGGATCCCGACGTCACCCGCGCCGAACACCTTGACCGGCGGACGGTCGAGACCAGCCGCCAGCGCCGCGCCCGGGACGAGCGCGCTGAGGACGGCGCCGCCACCCATGACCGCGCCGCCGGTGAGGCCGGCCTTCTTGAGGAACGCAAGGCGAGTGTCGCCGGCACCGCCTTCGGCGATGATCGCTTCGGTCGCCTCGTGCGCGGCCTCGCCGATCGCCTCGTCGACATCGATATCTGAAAGACTGGGTTCTTGGGACATGCAATGCTCCTTGTGTCGATGTACCTCTAGGGGCGCGCACAACCCGCGCGTTTGGGCCGGCCTTTCAAGCCTATTCGCAAAGGTAGCGCGAACGGATCATTTGGCCTACTGCGGAACTTTCGCTCCGCGGACTGTACAACCCGCCAGCAAAGCGATCGGAGCGCTGAAGCTCAAAGCGTTCCTGTCTCGATCCGTGGGGTTCGTGCTTCATCAGTCGAGCTCGCCGCCTAGGACAGGCCGAGGTGCGTGGCTCTCCTCGCGCGGCTCGCGGTGATTGGTCCCGCGGCAGCCGCTTTCGCACGCTCGCCGGTCCCGGCGTTCACACCCGCTGTATCTGCACCAAGCTGGTCGATCCGGGCCGTCCGCTCGGGAGCCCCGCGGTGATCGCGACCCGTTCTCCCGCCTTCAGCCAGCCGAGCTCTACGACGCGGCGGGCCGCATCGGCGATCAGCGCCTCGGTGACCTCGTGGCGGCGCATCGACGCCGCCCGAACGCCCCACATGAGCCCGCAGCGGCGGACCGTCTCCTTGCCCGGCGAGAGCGCGTAGATCGGGACGTGGGGGCGGTGCGCGGAGAGCAGCCGCGCCGAGCGCCCCGACAGCGTCGGGACGACTAGCGCCGCCAGGTGCAGCTCGCGAGCGGCAGCGCAAGCGCTGTAGGCAATCGTGTATGCAGGATCGCGTGCATCGCGCCCGACGCGCTCCTCATTCCAGGCCCGGTAGGGCAGCGCGTGCTCGGTTCGCTGCGCGATCGCCGCCATCATCGCGACCGATTCGACAGGGTAGGCGCCGACCGCCGTCTCCGCCGAGAGCATCACGGCGTCGGTGCCATCGAGGATCGCGTTGGCGACGTCGGCGACCTCGGCGCGGGTTGGGCGTGGGGAGGAGACCATCGAGTCGAGCATCTGGGTGGCGGTGATCGAGGGACGCGCGAGCCGTCCCGCCGTTCGCAGGAGCTGCTTCTGGACCATCGGGACCTCCTCGATCGGGAGCTCGATCCCGAGGTCGCCCCGCGCGACCATCACGCAGTCCGCGGTGCGCATGATCGCCTCGGCCTCCTGCACTGCCTGTGGCTTCTCGATCTTCGCGATCAGCGGCAGACGGGTGTGCTTGCGCACCGCCGTCACGTCCTGCGCCGTGCGTACGAACGACAGTGCGACCAGATCGACGCCGATCGACTCGCCGTAGCGCAGCATATCGAGATCCTCCTCGGGCACCGAGGACAGACCGCGAGTGGAGCCGGGGAGGTTCAGGCCCTGCCGCGATGCGACCGACCCGCCCGCCTCCACGGCGGTCTCTATCTCATCGACTCCAACGGACTGCACGCGGAGTCGAATCGCACCGTCCGCGAGGTAGATGACGTCGCCGGGATCGACGGCACCGGCCAGCCCGGGCCACGCAACCGACATCCGCTGCTCGTCGCCCATCGCGCAGGAGCCGCAGACGAGGATGAGCCGCTCTCCCGGCTTGAGCTCGGCTACGTCGTCCTGTACAGCGCCGATCCGGAGCTTGGGGCCGGGAAGATCCTGCAGGATCGCCACCTGGCGCCCGGCGCGGGACGCCGCGGCGCGAATGCGCTGTGCGTTCTCGGCGTGAATCTCGCGGCTGCCGTGGGAGAAGTTCAGGCGAGCGACATCGAGCCCTGCCTCCACCATGCGCACGAGCGTCTCGGGGTCCCGTGAAGCGGGCCCGATCGTGGCGACGATCTTGGTGCGGCGCATGGAAAGCGGGAACCTACAACCTCGCCGCGCCCGCGTCGCCGCGCCCGCGCCCCGCCCCGCGAGGCGAGACCCGCAGCCTCACGGGTCCGTAGCCGCAACCGTCCACGGCCCCGACCCATTGGCACTCTTCACGAGAGAGTGCCAGCTCGGACGCAGTGGTCGGGCTCACGACCGGCTATAGTCCTCGTTGTTGGCACTCTGCCCTTTAGAGTGCCAAGGATTCGGCATCACATTCCACCCCTGGAGGTTCATCACATGAAACTAAAGCCCCTCGGCGATCGATTGATCGTGCGGGCAATCGAGGAGGAAGAGACGACCGCCAGCGGCATCGTCCTGCCAGACACCGCCAAGGAGAAGCCCCAGAAGGGCAAGGTCCTCGCGGTTGGCGACGGCAAGGTCAACGAGGACACGGGCAAGCGCACGCCGCTCGACGTCACCGAAGGCGACGAGGTCCTCTACAGCAAGTATGGCGGCACCGAGATCAAGGTCGATGGGGAGGAGCTCCTCGTCCTCCGCGAGTCCGACGTGCTCGCAAAGGTCCAGTAACTGAGCGACACCCCTTTCAGTAGCTAGAGGGAGGGCAAGCCCGACCGCTTACGGCGACCGGATCTAGCCCTCAAAATCTGATCGCGGGGTGTGATGCCCCGCGGAGGAAACTAATACATATGGCACATAAAGAACTGAAGTACGAGGCGGAAGCCCGCAAGGCGCTCGAGGCGGGCGTCGACGCAGTGGCCAACGCAGTCAAGGTCACGCTCGGCCCCAAGGGTCGTTACGTGGTCCTGGACAAGAAGTTCGGCGCCCCGACGATCACCAACGACGGCGTGACCATCGCCAGGGAGATCGAGGTCGAGGACGTCTTTCAGAACCAAGGCGCGCAACTCGTCAGGGAAGTGGCAACTTCCACCAACGATGTCGCGGGCGACGGCACGACGACGGCGACAGTGCTCGCTCAGGCGATCGTCCGTCAGGGCCTCAAGAACGTAGCCGCGGGCGCGAACCCGCTGGCTCTCAAGCGCGGAATCGAGCGGGCCGTCGACGAGGTTGTCAAGAACATCGAGACCCAGTCGACCGAGATCTCAGGCAAGGCGCAGATCGCCCGTGTGGCGACCATCTCCGCCGGTGACGAGGAGATTGGCGACGTGATCGCCGACGCGATCGACAAGGTCGGCAAGGACGGCGTCGTGAACGTCGAGGAGGGCCAGACGTTCGGCATGGACCTCGAGTTCACCGAGGGCATGCAGTTCGACAAGGGCTACATCTCGCCCTACATGGTCACCGACCAGGATCGCATGGAGGCGACGCTGGAGGACCCCTACGTCCTGATCGTAAACTCGAAGATCGGCTCGGTCCGTGACCTGCTGCCGGTGCTCGAGCAGACGATTCAGTCGGGCAAGCCGCTCCTGATCCTCGCTGAGGACGTCGAGGGCGAGTCGCTCGCGACGCTTGTGGTCAACAAGCTCCGTGGCACCTTCACCGGAGTCGCGGTCAAGGCGCCGGGGTTCGGCGATCGCCGCAAGCGGATGCTCGAGGACATCGCGATCCTCACAGGTGCCGAGGTGATCACCGAAGAGATGGGCCTCAAGCTCGAGAACACCCAGCTCTCCCAGCTCGGCCGCGCACGGCGCGTGGTCGTCGAGAAGGACACGACCACGATCGTGGACGGCAACGGTGACAAGGATGCCATCAAGGGACGCATCAACCAGATCAAGAACGAGATCGAGAACACCGACTCGGACTTCGATCGCGAGAAGCTCCAGGAGCGCCTGGCCAAGCTCTCGGGCGGTGTCGCCGTGGTCAAGGTCGGTGCGGCTACCGAAACCGAGATGCGTGAGAAGAAGCACCGCGTCGAGGATGCGTTGCAGGCCACCCGCGCGGCCCTCGAGGAGGGCATCGTGCCGGGCGGCGGAGTCGCGCTGCTGGTAGCCCAGAAGGCGCTGAACGTCGATCTGATCGAGGACCCCGACGAGCGCACCGGCGCGAACATCGTCGTGCGGGCGCTCGAGGAGCCGCTTCGGCAGATCGCCCACAACGCCGGTCTCGAAGGCTCGGTCATCGTCAACGATGTCCGCAAGGCCAAGAAGGGTCAGGGCCTCAACGCGGCCAACGGCGAGATCGTCGACCTGGTCAAAGAGGGCATCATCGACCCGGCGATGGTCACGCGCTCTGCGCTCCAGAACGCCGCATCGATCGCCAAGAACATCCTCACCACCGAGGCGATCGTGGCCGAGATTCCTGACAAGGATTCAGGCGGCGGCCCCGGTGGCGGCGGAATGCCCGACATGAGCGGGATGATGTAAGGACGGGCAACTGCTTGACGCCTGGACAGGCGAGTAGTTCCGGGGACCCGGCGCCGCATGCGCCGGGTCCCCGCCTACGAGCCCGCCATCATCGGGCGCTGCACGTAGCCCGATCACACGAACTTGGGATACAAGGACATGCCGCCGTCGACCACGATCGTCGTCCCGGTTACGTAGCTAGCCTGCTCGCTAGCCGCCCAGGCCACCGCTGCAGCGACCTCCTCCGCGTTGCCCATCCGCCCCAGCGGGATCTCTGACTCGACAGCGTGCTTCTGCTCGGAATCGTCGAGCACGAACTTGTTGATCGGCGTGATGATCGCCCCTGGCGCGATGTTCAGCACGCGGATCTTCTGCTCGGCAAGCTCGCGCGCAGCAGTCTCCATCAGTAGCTTGACTGCGCCCTTGCTCGCACAGTAGTGCGCGAAGCCCGGCCAGGGGATGAACTCGTGGACGCTCGACATGTTCACGATCACCCCGCCGCCGCCGGCCGCCATCACCTTGCCGGCCTCCCGCAGGCACAGGAATGCTCCGGTCAGGTTGGTGCCAAGCACCGCGCTCCAGTCCTCGAGGCCCATCTCCAGCAGCGGGATCTGCTTCTCGATGCCGGCATTGTTGACCAGCAGGTCCAGGCCGCCGAGCTCCCCCACGGTCTCCGTCACCAGCCGCTTGACATCCTCCTCGCGACCAACGTCTGCCTGCACGGCGATCGCTTTGGCCGCTCCGCCGCGCTGTAGTTGCTCGGCGAGCTGCTGGGCGTCCTGTGCCTCCTTGTCGGAGTAGTAGTTGACGCACACGCTCGCGCCCTCAGCCGCCAAGCGCTCCGCGCTGGCCTTGCCGATCCCGGTATTGCCACCCGTGACGATTGCCTTGCGTCCATCGAGGAGCATCTCATACCTCCGTATCGTGGTCGTCGGGTCTACACGCAGGTCCGGGGGTCAGAGGACCGTTTGCGTTCCTGCTCGCGTCCACGGCGTGCTCCCTTGCCCTGATCGCGACGGCTCGCCGTCAGCACGCTCTACCTTCATGCTCCTGGCCCGGTCTCACGAACCGGCGTCCGCTCGTGCGGGGCGTGCTGGGAGCCTAAATTGGCGGGCATCAGAGACGCGCCAGCACAGCGCCGCCGTTGCCGCCGCCGTAAGCAACACCGCCGGCCAGGCACCGATGACGAGCCCGAGCAGATGCGAGAGGACGAATGCGCACAGGCCGGCGACCGTGAGCAGCGAAGCGGTCCTGGGCCCGTCCCGCCGCAGCCAGACCGCGATGCAGACCAGCCCGCAGCCCGCGAGCACGAGGCCGCCGAGTGGTCGTGAGCCGCTGGCTAGCGCGACGCCAAAACCGAGAATCAGCCCGGCTGCTGATACCGGAGCCGTCGCGACGCGAGTCATGCGCGGATTATCCACGAGTCTGGCGAATGACGAATCGCTCGCGCGTGGCCCAGCCGGCGATCTCCGCTGAGGTGCCCGTGACCGACCCGGCTCAGACCGCCGCCGGCGCCACCGCGGCTTCACCTCGCCGTGCCGCTCGAGCGTGCTCGCGACTGTCGCCTGAGGAAATCAGGACAGCGGCCAGGATCGCTCCCGCGAGCGCGAAGCCGGCGCCGGCGAGGAAGGCGCGGTCGAAGCCCTTCGTCAGTGCCACGGCGCCATTGTGCGTGCCTGCATGAAGCAGGCCCTGGGTGCGGCTGTTGGCGACAGTGGCGAGGATCGCGAGACCGAGCGCGCCGCCCACCTGCGTAGAAGTGTTGATCAGCCCGGAGGCGAGGCCGGCCTCCCGCGGCTCGGTACCGGACACGGCGGCGATCGTAACCGGAACGAACGCCAACCCGAGGCCGACGGCGGCGAGCAGCGAGGGCCCGAGCACGTCCGCGGCGTATGAGCCCCCGGGCGAGTGCACTTGTGAGAACCACAGCAGGCCTCCGGCGATCAGCAGCATGCCCGCGACCAGTGGTGGCTTGAAGCCGACTCGAGTGACGATCTGGGAGGCGCCCCCGGCCGACAAAATGATCCCGATCGAAAGCGGGAGGTAGGAGAGCCCTGCCTTGATCGGCGAGTAGTGCAGCACGTTCTGGAGGTAGAGCGAGATGAAGAAGAACATCGAGAAGAGCGACATCCCGATCAGCAGCCCGACGATGTTCGCCCCCCTGAGGGTGCGTAGGCGGAAGATCGAGAACGGCATCAGCGGCTGGCGCTGGCGCAGCTCGATTACGAGAAACGCCACGAGCAGGACGGCCGCCGCGGCGAGGCGCAGGAGCGTCCCCATGGATCCCCAGCCGGAGTTGACGGCGTCTACCACCCCGTAGACCAGCAGGGCGAGACCCGCTGTGACGGTCACCGCGCCGGGAAGGTCGAACGACTTCTCCTGATCGGCATCGGCGCGGCTCTCGAGGAGAAGTCGCGGGCCGAGCGCCGCTGCGGCGAGCCCGATCGGGACGTTGACGAACAGCACCCAGCGCCAGCTCAGGCCGCTCGTCAGGATCCCGCCGAGAAGCACACCGGCGGCACCGCCGGCTCCGGCGACCGCGCCCCAGATCCCGAGTGCTCGGTTGCGCTCGGCGCCGTCCGCGAAGGTCGTTGTGATGATCGAGAGCGCGGCCGGCGAGACGGCCGCTGCGCCGAGGCCCTGGATCGCCCGCGCGGCGATCAGCCATCCCTCCGACTGGGCGACGCCGCCGGCGAGCGAGGCGAACGTGAACAGCACCAGGCCGACCGTGAACATGCGCCGGCGTCCGAGCAGATCCGCGAGTCGTCCGCCGAGCAGCAGAAAGCCGCCGAAGGTGAGCGTGTACGCGTTCACCACCCACGAGAGGTCGGAGCGCGAGAAGTGCAGTTGAGCCCCGATCGACGGCAGCGCGACGTTGACGATCGATGCATCGATCACGATCACGAACTGCGCCATCGCGAGCAGCAGCAGCGCGAGGTTCTTGGCGCGCGGCGTCATCGAGGTCGCGCGCGGAGCCATGGTAGATGCTGGGCGCATTTCTAGAGACGACATGGAAGATGACCTCCGGTTCCGTTTACGTCCGGCGTAAGATACGGAAGAATGATTCCCTTTGTCAAGGCTCGAGCGTGAAAATCTTGTCAAGCGCCCAGAGGATGGGCCTCAGTCAAGCGCTCCGGCGTTTGGACGTGAGCCTTCGAAGATGACCATTCCGGTGCAAGCTGAGCGCTCGCAGCGGGCCGATGCGCGCCGCAACCGCGAGCGGATCATCGACGGTGCGCGCGAGGTGTTCGCACGCAGCGGCGCTTCGGCGCAGATGGAGGACGTGGCGCACACGTCGGGGGTAGGTGTCGGAACCGTCTACCGCCACTTCCCGACCAAGGACGCGCTGATCACCGAGCTTGTCCGGCGCAAGTTCGAGTCCTTCGCGCAGACGGCACGCGAAGCGCTCGACGAGGATCGCGAGCCGTTCGAGGTACTCGCCGACGCGCTGCGGCGCAACGCCGCGTTCATGGCCGGCGACGCCGCCACCCAGCACGCAATGCTGGGCGCGGGGGAGGAGATCTGGGCACGCGTCGAGCCCCAGCGCCAGCAAGTCAACGAGCTCTTTCAGCGGCTGGTGCGGCGCGCTCAGCGGGCGGGCACGATGCGTGGCGATGTCGGTGTCGCGGACATTCCGATGCTGATGTGCGGCGTCGGCGCGACGATGGGCCACACGGCCCCCGGCTTCGACTGGCACCGGCATCTCGAGCTCGTGATCGACGGGCTACGCGCACGCTGAGGGGGGAACCCGGGGGTCGCCGTCCCGTCCGCGCTGTCCGCGCCCGCTTCTCCTGCCAGCGGCGGCACTGGCGCTCGGGTTCGCTCCTGCGCCGCTGCGCTCGAACACCGCCAAGCCGAGCGGGCCGAGCACCTCGTTGAGCGCCACGCGGCGGTGGAACGAGCGCTCGCCGCCGCGCAGGACGTCGAGCCAGCGACCGCGCGGCGCCTCTAGGGTCGAGCCGGGCGACCAGCGGGCCCACCCGGCAGCGCCGGCGCCAACCCCCGCGCCGGCCGACCCGCCAACGACTCCCCGCACCCCGACGACCACCAGCACATCACCACCGCGCACGAAAGCGCAGGCTTCATTCCCCGCCGCCAGCGGCTCGTAACCGCCGCCGAAGGGGTCTGGACGCCGTGCCCGCAGCGTGAGCAGCGCCAGGCACGTCCACAGCTTGCACGTCTCCCGGTCCGGCGGCGATCCTCCCATCAGCCGGGAGAGCATCACTTGGTGGTAGCGCCAATCGACGGGGCGGCGGTTGTCGGGATCGACGAGCGCGCGGAAGGGAAGCTCGTCGCCCTGGTAGATGTCGGGGACCCCGGGCACGGTCAGCTTGAGGAGGAGCTGGCCGAGCGCCGCGCGCTCTCCTGCCGCGGCGACGCGCGCCGCGAACGGCTCGAAGTCATCCAGGAACGGGCGGTGGGAGTAAAGCGCACGGCAGTAGCGCTTCACGGCCTGCTCCCAGTCGGCGTCCTCCTCGACCCAGCTACTGTTGCGCTTGGCCTCTCGCAGCGCCTTCTCCATGTAGGACTCGATTCGCTCGACGCCGATCGGCCACGCGCCAACGAGCGTTTGGAAGAGGAAGTACTGCTCGACGCGGTCGGGCGCTCCGCTTTGGGTAAGCGGGGCACAGAGATCGAGCCAGCGCTCCACGTGCTGAGCCCACTCCCCGGGGATCGAGGCGAGCACGCCGATCCGAGCGCGAACGTCGCCCGAGCGCTTGGCGTCGTGGGTCTGCGTGGTCAGGAGGTTGTGCGGAAAGCGAGCGGCGCGCTCGGTATTGGCGGCGTGAAAGGTCTCCACGTCGAGGCAGAAGCGCCCCGGATCGCCGCCGACATCGTTGCACGCAGCAGGCGCCCGTAACGGTAAAACGCGGTGTCCTCGACGCCCTTGGCGCTCACCGCCGGCGTGGTCTGCTAAAAGCGGGTCACGAATCCCGATGGCGCGTCGCGCTCCAGCAGGAGCATCTGCGCCAGCTCGGGTGGCATCTGCGCGGAAGCGATCGCGCGGCGATCCTCCTCGCAGCACCGGCCCGCTCCGGGGTCCACGTAGGTCCGGTAGACGGGAAGCGAGGCGAGCGCCAGCGCCAGGGCGTCCAGCCCGCCTGGCAGCTCCGCGCGCGCTCCCGGCTCGTGCGCGTCCTCTCCGCCCGGCAGCTCCGCGCGCCCACCCAGCTCCCGACCGAGCCGCTCCAGCTCGGGCCTGAACGTCGTGCGCACCTGCTCTAGCTTTGCCTCGAGGGCCACCTCATCAAAGCCGCGCCGGTCTCCTGAGACCTCCTCCCAGAGCGCGGTCAGCGGCGCCTCGCCGGCAGGGTCCACGAACAGCGCGGTCACGTCGGCGAGGAACTCGTAGCCGACAGTCCCGGTGACCGGCCAGTCGCGCAGTCGCTCGCCCGGGTGGAGGATCTTCTCGACCCAGACCCGCTGCGCGCCCGCTGCGCGCAGCCGTGACAAGTACTCCGCCGGATCGGCGAGTCCGTCGGGATGATCGATCCGCAGACCGTCGAGGAGCCCCTCGCGCACCAGCGAAAGCACCAGCTCATGGGTCTGCTCGAAGACGCTGGGGTCCTCCTGGCGCACGCCCGCGAGGTCGTCGATGTCGAAGAAGCGCCGGTGCCGGCCGCTGGCGGGGTCGATATCGAAGAAGCGCTCGCGCAGCTCGGGATCGGCCCAGTAGCGGTTGGCATCGTCCGCCGCCATGTGGTTTGGGACCATGTCGAGCACCACGCCCATGCCGGCGCCGCGGGCGGCGCCGGCGAGCGAGCGGAACCCGGCCTCACCCCCGAGCTCTTCCGACAGGCGCCGCGGTTCGATCACGTCATATCCGTGCCCGGATCCCGGGCGCGCCTGGAGGGAGGGGGACAAGTAGAGGTGCGAGACACCCAGGTCGCGCAGGTAGGGGATCAGCGAGCCGGCCTGCGCGAACCCGAGCTCCGAGGTCAACTGCAGGCGGTACGTCGCCCGCAGCTCAGTCACCGCCGGCCTCCGCTCGCGCACGGGTTATCCGGCCCCGGCCCGAGCGACAAGGCCCCGGCCCGAGGGACAAGGCCCCGGCCCGGCTCTCATTCACGAGACCTGCTTGAGCACGACCGTCGAGTGCGACAGGACCGCGATCTCGGTGCGTGCCCCGAAGTGGGCAGCAGCGGGCTGAGCGTCGGGGTCGCTCGTGGAGAGCTCCAGCGCCCACTGGGCTCCGAAGCGCCGGCGCGGCAGCATGAACGTCCGGTCATCTCCGTGCGCGTTGAACAGGAGCAGGAAGGCATCGTCCTCGATCTCCTCGCCGTGGGGGCCGGGAGTCGGAATCGCGGCGCCGTTGAGGAACATCCCCAGCACCGGCTCGCCGCTCTGCCAGTCACGCCGGGTCATCTTGCGCCCGTCGGGGCGAAACCACCACACGTCGGGAAGGCCCGGGTCGCCCCGCTCCCCACCGAGCAGGAAGCTCTGGCGGCGAAACACGGGGTGCGCGCGGCGCAGCGCGATCAGACGCCGTGTGAAGCCGCTAAGCGCAGCGGCGTGCAGATTCTCGTTCCAGTCGTGCCAGGAGAGCTCGTTGTCCTGGCACCAGCAGTTGTTGTTGCCGCGCTGCGTGCGCCCGGACTCGTCGCCTCCCAGCAGCATCGGGATGCCTTGTGACAGAAGTAAGGTGGTAAGGAAGTTACGCTGCTGGCGCCCGCGGAGCTCGAGGATATCCGGGTCGTCGGTCTCGCCCTCGGCGCCGCAGTTCCAGGAGCGATTGTCGTCGGTCCCGTCGCGGTTGTCCTCGAGGTTCTGCTCGTTGTGCTTGACATCGTAGGAGACGAGGTCCGCGAGCGTGAAGCCGTCGTGCGCGCTGATGAAGTTGATCGACGCGAACGGCTCGCGCCCGTCCGTCTTGTAGAGGTCGGAGGAGCCCGAGAGCCGCGAGGCGAAGTCGCCCCTGCTCGCGTGCCCGCGCCAGAAGTCGCGCATCGTGTCGCGGTACATGCCGTTCCACTCCGACCACAGGACCGGAAAGTTGCCGACCTGGTAGCCGCCCGGCCCGACGTCCCACGGCTCGGCGATCAGCTTGACCTGCGAGAGCACGGGGTCCTGGTGGATCACGTCGAAGAACGCGGAGAGGCGGTCGACCTCGTACAGCTCGCGCGCCAGCGCCGAAGCGAGGTCGAAGCGAAAGCCGTCAACGTGGCACTCGACGACCCAGTAGCGCAGCGAGTCCATGATCAGCCGCAGCACGCTGGGATGAACGGAATTCAGCGAGTTGCCTGTGCCTGTGAAGTCCATGTAGTGGTGCTGGTCCTCTGGCACCAAGCGGTAGTAGGAGCTGTTGTCGGCGCCCTTGAACGAGAGCATCGGCCCGAGGTGGTTGCCCTCCGCGGTGTGGTTGTAGACGACGTCGAGGATTACCTCGATTCCCGCGCGATGCAGGGCCTTGACCATCCCCTTGAGCTCCCTCACCTGCTCGCCCCGGCGACCGCCAGCGGCGTACTCGGAGTGCGGGGCCAGGTAGCCGATCGTGCTGTAGCCCCAGTAGTTGGCAAGGCCGCGCTCGGATAAGAATGACTCGTTACTAATGTGGTGCACGGGGAGCAGCTCGACTGCGGTGATGCCGAGGTCGACCAGGTGCGCGATCGCCGCCTGCGAGGCGAGACCGGCGTAGGTGCCCCGCAGGTCCTCGCTAATACCCGGATGACGGTTGGTGAAGCCCTTCACGTGCACCTCGTAGATGACGGTGTCCGAGAGTGGGATCTTCGGCGGACGGTCGCCCTCCCAGATGAAAGCGTCGTCGGTCACGACCGCCTTGGGCATCGCCGCCGCGTCGTCCTCGTCGTCGAGCTCGAGGTCGGCATCATCCCCGCCGCCCGGCACGTAGGGCAGGACGTTGGCGTCGTGCGCCCAGTCGACGATGCCCTCGATCGCCTTGGCGTAGGGGTCGAGCAAGAGCTTGGCGGGGTTGAAGCGGTGGCCCTCGGGCGGCGCGTAGCGCCCGTACACGCGGTAGCCGTAGCGCTGTCCCGGTCCGGCGCCCGGGATGTAGCAATGCCAGTTCAGCGCCGTGCGCTGGGTGATCTCGATCCGCTCCTCCTCGCTGTCCTCGCCGAACAGGCACAGCTCCACCCCTTCCGCGTGCTCGGAGAAGAGCGAGAAGTTCGTGCCCGCTCCGTCCCAGATCGCGCCGAGGGGAAAGGGCCGTCCGGGCCAGACCTCTCTCGCTGTATCAGCGCTCACCGGATCAGCGATCAGCCGGTCGGCGCTCACCGGATCAGCGCTCCGGACAGCGGCGCCAGCTCGGCGTGCCCGCCGCGCACGCTCACCCCACCGCACGTGGCCAGCTCTACCGCTGCCCCTTCGCAGGGCACCCGGCGCGGCTGGGGGGAGAAGTTGCACAAGAGCTCGAATTGCGCCCGCCGCACCCGCAGCCAGCGCGCGTCTTCGTCGAAGTCGACGGCGTCCGCGTCCCCGCGGGGCAGCGACCGGCGCGCCACGATCAGCTTTGCGTACAGGCTTGCCAGCTCGGGGTCGCGAATCCGCTGGAGCTTGGAGCGCTCGAAGGGCTCGGGCGCCTGCGGGTCGGGGACCTCCCGGTCGAACTGCGCGAAGGCCGCGAACTCCCGTCGGCGCCCTTCGCGCGTGGCATCGGCGATCTCCTTGTCGATGTGGTCGCTGAAGAACTGGAACGGAGCGTCCTCGCCGTACTCCTCGCCCATGAAGAGCAGCACGGTGAACGGAGCCAGCAGCGTGCAGAACGCCGCCAGCGCGCGGGCGGGCGCGGGCATCCGGTCCCCGTAGGCGCGGTTACCGACCTGGTCGTGGTCCTGGGAGAAGACCACGAAGCGCTCAGGCGGTACATCTTCCGCAGGCGCACCGAAGCGGCGCCTGCGAAAGCTCGAGTAGCTGCCGTCGTGGACGTGCGGGCGGTGAAAGGCCTTGGCGAGCTGCGCGACGGTGCCGAACTCAGCGTAGTAGCCCTCGCGCTCGTCGCTCAGCAGTGTGCGAAGCGCATGATGGAAGTCGTCTGCCCATGCGGCATCGCAGGCATAGCCGCCGCGTTCGATCGGCCGCATCACGCGGGGGTCGTTGAGCCCGCTCTCGGCGATCACGAGCGCGCGCGCGTCGGCCTCGTGGACGCGGCGGGCGATGGCCGCGACGATGTGCTCGGCGCTGGAGTCGAAGATCGCGTGAATCGCGTCCAGGCGCAGCCCGTCGATCTCGAAGTCCGTAATCCATCCGGTCGCGCTCTGCAGAACCCACTCGCGCACCGCATCGCAGCCGGCGTCGTCGTAGTTGATCGCGCGCCCCCACGGCGTCTCGTAGGTGTCGGTGAAGTACGGGCCGAACGCCTCCAGCGCCTGCACGCCCGAAGCGCCGACGTGGTTATAGACCACGTCGAGGATCACGCCCAGCCCTGCGCGATGTGCTGCCTGCACGAGCTGGCGCAGGCCGGGCGGGCCACCGTAGGCGGAGTGCGCCGATGAAATGTAAACACCGTCGTAGCCCCAGCCGTGGGCGCCGGGGAATTGCGCCACCGGCATGATCTCGATCGCCGTGACGCCGAGCTGCGCCAGCTCCTCGAGGTACGCGGTGGCCGCCGAGAAGCTGCCCTGGGCGGTGAAGGTGCCGACGTGAAGCTCATAGATCACGGCCCCTCCTTCCTCCAGCGAGACACGCGGACGCTCCGGGCCGCGGGAGCCCTCGCGAAGCTCCGGCGCGCGCTCGGACCCCCGGGAGGGGCCGCTAAGTCCTGGCGATCTCCCGAGCGCTCGGGACTGGCCGCGAAGCCCCGGCGAGCGGCCCACGACTCCGTCCACTCCCTCCAGTACCCGGGACGGCCCCCGCAGCCCCGCCGGCTGCCAGCGCGAGCAGGGGTCGGGCAGTCTGTGGCCATCGACCGCGAACCAGTAGTCGGCGCCCTCGGGGGCGGGGACGACCGTTTCGTAGACCCCGTAGCCGGCGTCCTGCAGGCCGATTTCCTCGGCGCCTAGTGCCAGCGCGATCGACTGCGCGTGCGGGGCCCAGACGCGGAACTCCGTTTGTCCATCGCCGAGCGGGTGCGCGCCGAGCGGGCGCTCCCACGGGTACTCGGGCGCGCTGGGCAGCGCCGGCCTCACTGCGCCTCGGGGACCAGCCAGATCGCCGCCAGCGGCGGCAGCGTCACCTCCGCGGAGAACTGCTGGTCGTGCCAGGGAATCGGCTCGGGCTGCACGCCGCCGAGGTTGCCCAGATCGCCGCCGCCGTAGAAGGCCGAGTCGGTGTTGAGCACCTCGCGCCAGCGCCCGGAGCGGGGCAGTCCCAGGCGGTAGCCGGTCTGCGGGACCGGGGACAAGTTCGCCGCGCATACCAAGACTAGGCCTGGGCCTGGTTCGCGGGCGTCGCCGGCGAGGGCTTCGCCGGCCTCCCGGCCTCCATCGCCCTCGGTGCCCTTGCTCCGGTGCGAGGCGCGCGCGAACGCGATCACGTTGCGGTCGGCGTCGTTGGGCTCGAGCCACCAGAACCCCGATGGATCGCCGTCTTCCCAGAGCGCGGGTTGCGCGCAGTAGGCACGATTCAGATCGCGCACCAGCGTCTGGATGCCGGCGTTCTCCGGTGACTCCAGTAGGTGCCAGTCAAGCGAGCGCTCGTGGCTCCACTCGGCCTCCTGTGCGAGCTCTGAGCCCATGAACAGCAGCTTCTTGCCGGGATGGGCCCACATGTACGCGTACAGCGCGCGAAGGTTGGCGAGCTTCTGCCAGCGGTCACCGGCCATCTTGGAGTAGAGCGAGCCCTTGCCGTGCACCACCTCGTCGTGGGAGAGCGGCAGGATGAAGTTCTCGCTGAACGCGTACATCAGGCTGAACGTCAGCTCGTGGTGGTGGTAGCGGCGGTAGACGGGGTCCTGCGCGAAGTAGCCGAGCGTGTCGTGCATCCACCCCATGTTCCACTTGAAGCCGAATCCCAGGCCGCCGAGGTAGGTGGGGCGCGAGACGCCCGGCCAGGCGGTCGACTCCTCGGCCGCGGAGATGATCCCGGGCTCGGCGCCGTAGATGACGACATTGAGCTCCTTGAGGAACGTCACCGCATCGAGGTCCTCGCGCCCCCCGAACTCGTTGGGGACCCACTCCCCTTCGCGCCGTGAGTAGTCGAGGTAGAGCATCGAAGCGACGGCGTCCACGCGGATGCCGTCGACGTGGTACTCGCGCAGCCAGAAGAGCGCGTTGGCGATCAGGAAGTTACGGACCTCGTGGCGCCCGTAGTTGAAGACGAGCGTCCCCCAGTCAGGATGTGCGCCGCGGCGCGGGTCGTCGTGCTCGTAGAGGGCAGTGCCGTCGAAGCGCGCGAGCGCGAACTCGTCGCGCGGGAAGTGGGCCGGCACCCAATCGAGGAGCACGCCGATGCCGTGGCCGTGGAGGCGATCGACGAGCTCCCTCAGGTCGTCGGCTGAGCCATGGAGGGGGGTCGGCGCGAAGTAGCCGGTGACCTGGTAGCCCCAGGAGCCGGTAAAGGGATGCGCCATCACGGGCAGCAGCTCCACATGGGTGAAGCCCATGTCGGTCACGTATGCCGCCAGCTCGTCGGCGAGCTCGAGATAGGTGAGCGGACGATCGCCCTCCAGCGAGCTCAGCCGCCAGGAGCCCAGGTGGACCTCGTAGATGGAGACCGGCTGGTCAAGCGGGAGCTGCTGGGCGCGCCGGCGCAGCCACCCGGCGTCGCCCTCGCTCCAGCGGTGATTGGATTCGAATACCACCGACGCGGTCTGTGGCGGCTGCTCTGTCTCCTGCGCGTAGGGGTCGGCCCTCAGCGCCAGCTCGCCGCCTGCGCTCAGTAGCTCGTACTTGTAGCGCGCGCCCGGCGCGACGCCGGGCAGGAACAGCTCCCAGATGCCGCCGGACCCCAGTGAGCGCATCGCGTGCAGGCGCCCGTCCCAGGAGTTGAAGTCGCCGACGACGCTCACGGCTCGCGCGGCCGGCGCCCAGAGAGCGAACGCGGTGCCGCTGACACCCTCGTGCTCGCGCACGTGCGCGCCGAGCGTGTCGTAGAGGTGCTCGTGGCGGCCCTCGCCGATCAGGTGCAAGTCGAGCTCGCCCACCGTCGGCGAGAACGCATAGGGATCGTCGACGGTGAAGCTGCCGGCTGGTCCGTAGTCGAGCGCCAGGCGGTAGCGCAGCGGAAGGCTGGCGCTCTCGATCACGCCCTCGAACAGACCGGCTGGGTGGACCTGCTCCAACGCGATCGTGGCGGGCGATGCCCCGGCTGTGGCACCCGGCTTGGCGGGCGTGGCACCCGGCTTGGCGGGCGTGGCACCCGGCTTGGCGGGCGTGGCACCCGGCTTGGCGGGCGTGGCGTCCTCCTGGAGCTCTACCGTGACGCTGCGCGCGGATGGCCTCAGCACGCGTATGACCACGCCGTCGCCGCCGGCTTCCCGATCGGGATGGGGGCCGAGCACCGCATGGGGGTCGCGGTGCTCGCGGCGCACCAGTGCCTCGATCTCGGTCGGCGCGACGCTCACGCCCACGCCGGTTTCGATGTGGTGAGCGCGGCGCTCATGCGGATCACTGTGGTGAGCGCGGCGCTCATGCGGATCACTGTGGTGAGGGCGGCGTTCACGCCGATTCCAGCAGGCGCCGGATGCCCGCAACCGGGATCGAGACCCAATCGGGTCGGTTGTCGAGCTCGTACTGGAGCTCGTAGATGGCCTTCTCCAGCTCGTAGACCGACAGCAGGTTGGCAATCGCCGCTTGGCCGCTGGGCAGCAGCGCCGGGTCGACCTCGGCGAAGTAACGCTCCAGGAACCGTGCGCGCGCCTGCTGCTCGAAGTCCTCCGGCGGCCGCCCGCCGTGCAGGATCTCAACAGCGGTGCTGACGTAGGCGAACGAGCGCAGCATGCTCGCCACGTCGCGCAGGGGCGAGCGCTTCTGGCGGCGCACTGAGAGCGGGCGCGCGGGCTCGCCCTCGAAGTCGATTATCACCCAGCCCCGCCGCGTGTGCAGCGTCTGTCCGAGATGGTAGTCGCCGTGGGTGCGGATCACGCGCCCGCCGATGCCGATCTGGGCGCGCGTGGCAAGGCGCTCGCGGACATCCTGACCGCGGCCGGCGATCGGCGCGAGGCGCTCGTCGTCGGGCAACCGCAGGAAGATCCGCTCGATGTCCTCGTCGATCGTGGCGCTCAAGAGCGAAATCGCCTCCTGGCTGGACTCCTCAGGTGAGAACGCCGGATCGTTGGCGTCGGATGCGAGCGCGGTGTGCATCTGTGCCGTGACGGCGCCGAGGCTCCCCAGCCGCTCCAGGAACGCCTCGGGGCGCTGGTCGATCTCGGCCAGCGCCAGCTCCCAGCCGCCCACCGCATCGGGGAGGAACTCCTGCACCACGCCGAGCGTCGCCGCGAGCGCCTGGCCCTCGTACTCGTACCAACCGTGCAGCGGCGCGATATGCGGGAAGCCGCGTGCGGTCAGGAAGCGCAGCAGCTCGAGCTCGGGGTTGATGCCCGGCTCGAGCTTGCGAAACACCTTCAGCACGAGCCGATCCCCGAACACGACCGAGGAGTTCGACTGCTCGACGCCCACCAGGCGTACCTCCACCTCGCCGGTAAGGGCGGCCGAGCCGTCCGCGCGGTGAAAGGAGAAGCGACCGTCGGGTGTCTCGATCTGTCCGGTCGCCTCGATGCGCGCCAGCAGCTCGAGCGCGTGCCGCGGGTCCGCCAGCGCGTCGTACACGATCCAGTCGACGGTGGTGGCGATCGGGTCGGCGGTGGTGCTCGGGTTCGGAGTGGGGGTGCTGGCGCGTGGCGCGAGCCCCAACGGGAGCTGGTAGAGTTCGTGTGTGCCGGTCGCAAAGCGCGCCTGCACGAGCGCGAGGAACAAGAGCGGGAGCGGGTCCTCGCGCAGCGCGACGCTCTCGACGATCTCGATCCCCGCCACGGAGCGTGACTTAGAGGCGTACCAGCGCTGCTGGGCAACCCATTCACGCAGCTCTTCGATGTCGAGGAATTGTGCGATCTCGGCCTCGGGGGAGGAGCCGGCCGCCGGAAGGGAGCCGGTCTCGGGGAAAGAGCCGACCGCTGAGAGCGAGCCGCTCCTGGGCCTCTGCGCGGGCTCAGGCATCCGTGCCTCGCAGGGACTCGTCGACGAGCGCAAACCAGTAGAAGCCGCGCGGCGCGAGCGTCAACAGGTAAGGCCACTCGCCGATCCGGGGAAAGCGCGAGCGCCCGAACATCTCCACCGGGTAGCGACCCTCGTGGGCACCGAGGTCCAATTCGACTGCTTGGGCGGAACGGGCGACGTTGTGCACGCACAGCACGAGATCGTCCTCGAAGCGGCGCAGGTGGGCGAAGATGCGCGGATTGGAGGACTCGATCGGCTCATAGGTTCCGAAGCCGAACACAGGATGCTCCTTGCGCAGCGCGATGAAGCGATGAACCCAGCGCAAGAGCGAGGTTGCGGTCCGGAGCTGTGCCTCCACGTTGACCGCCTGAAAGCCGAACACCGGGTCCATCAGCGGCGGCGCGTAGAGCTGGGCGAAGTCGGCGCGCGAGAAGCCGCCGTTCCGATCGCCGGTCCACTGCATGGGGGTGCGGACGCCGTCGCGGTCGCCGAGAAAGACGTTGTCGCCCATCGCGATCTCGTCGCCGTAGTAGAGCACCGGAGAGCCGGGCAGCGAGAACATGATCGCGGTCATCAGCTCGATCTCGTCGCGCCCGTTGTCGAGCAGGGTCGCGAGCCGCCGGCGAATCCCGAGGTTGAGCTTCATGCGCGGGTCCTTGGCGTACTCCGCATACATGTAGTCGCGCTCCTCATGCGTGACCATCTCGAGCGTCAGCTCGTCGTGGTTGCGCAGGAAGAGGCCCCACTGGCAGCTCTCCGGGATCTGGGGGGTCTGCTCGAGGATCTCGTAGATCGGCACCGCCTCCTCGCGCCTGACCGCCATGAACATGCGCGGCATGAGCGGAAAGTGAAACGCCATCTGGCACTCGTCGCCGCCGGCGAAGTACTCCACCACGTCCGCCGGCCACTGGTTGGCCTCCGCGAGCAGCACGCGGTCGGGGTAATGGGCGTCGACTTCCTTGCGGACGCGCTTCAGGTATGCGTGAGACTCGGGGAGGTTCTCGCAGTTGGTGCCCTCGCGCTCGTAGAGGTAGGGGACCGCGTCGAGGCGGAAGCCGTCCAGCCCGAGGTCCAGCCAGAAGCGCAGGACATCGAGCATCGCCTCCTGCACCTCGGGATTGTCGTAGTTCAGATCGGGCTGGTGGTTGAAGAAGCGGTGCCAGTAATAGGCCCCGGCGATGGGGTCCCAGCTCCAGTTGGAGGACTCGGTGTCCACGAAGATGATCCGTGCGCTCTGGTAGCGCTTGTCGGTGTCCGACCAGACGTACCAGTCGCGCTTGGGGTTATCCGGGCCAGAGCGCGACTCCTGAAACCAGGGATGGTCGATCGAGGTGTGGTTCATCACCAGGTCGGCGATCACGCGGATGCGCCGCGCGTGTGCGGCGTCGATCACGTCCTTGACATCGTCGACGGTGCCGTAGTCGGGGTGCACCTTGTTGAAGTCCGAGATGTCATAGCCACCGTCGCGCAACGGCGAGTCGTAGAATGGAAGCAGCCAGATGCAGTCGATGCCCAGCCACTGCAGGTAGTCGAGCTTCTCGCTCAGCCCGCGGAAGTCACCGGACCCGTCGCCGTTGCCGTCGTAGAAGCCGCGGATGTGAATCTCGTAGAAGACCGCCCGCTTGAACCACAGCGGCTCGGCCTCGAACCATTGCCGCGCCTGGGACTGCGGCGGGGCCTGGGCTGCCTGGATGCCTTGCGGGGGGGCAGCGGTCTCTCGACTGTCCTGCGGGACGGCTCGCTCGCGCGCCAGGAGATGAGTGAGCGTGGGCGGACCGACCACTAGTCGCCGAGCCTACCTGCGAACAGGGCTGGAGCGTCTGCCGGGCCCGCTGCGTCCGCGGCGGCCACTACGTCAGCACCCGGTTCACGTGCGCCTGGCGCACGCCCGGTTCCAGGCGCACGAAGTTGTGCCCGATGCGCCACAGGTAGCTCTCGTTTGTGAGCAGATCGCGGACGGTGAAGCTGGGCGCCAGCCCGAGCGCCGCCGGGATCAGCGCCGTGCCCTCCTGCGCCTTGCCTGGGTCGAGGTTCACGACGCAGATCACCGTGTTGCCCGGCGCCTGCTTGGCATATGCGATCAGCGCCTCGTTGGCGGTCTCCAGGAAGGTGACGTTCGAGAGCTCCTGCAGCGCGATGTTCTCGTTGCGGATCTGGTTCAGGCGACTGATCAAGGGCAGCAGCTCGCCGTGCAGCGAACGCGCCTTGAGCTCGTACTTCTCGGAGTGCAGGTACTCCTCGGAGCCTTCGGCGACCGCCACGTTCTCGATCTTCTCAAAGCCCGAGTAGATCCCGTAGCTCGGGCTGAGCGTCGCCGCTAGTACGAGTCTCCCCTCGAACGTGGGCCTTCCCCCGTGCTGCAGGTTGGCGTGCAGGATGTCAGGCGTGTTGACGAAGAAGTTCGGCCGAAAGTACTCCTGCTCGCCCGAGTCGGCGAGCTCTGAGACGTACTCGGTCAGCTCGACGCGCGAGTTCTTCCACGTGAAGTAGGTGTAGGACTGGCTGAAGCCGAGCTTGGCGAGATGCCGCATCACGCCGCGGCGCGTAAACGCCTCGGCGAGGAACACGACATCATCGTCGCGCGCGTGCACTTCCTCGATCAACCAAGCCCAGAACGCGAACGGCTTGGTGTGGGGGTTGTCGACCCTGAACACCTTCACCCCGCAGTCCATCCAGCCGAGCACGATCGCCAGCAGCGCATCCCAGAGCGCCCTCCAGTCCGGCGACTCCCAGTTGACGTTGTAGATGTCCTGGTATCGCTTGGGTGGGTTCTCGGCGTACTTGAGCGTGCCGTCGGGACGGCGGTGAAACCACTGCGGATGCTCGTGCAGCCAGGGATGGTCCGCGGAGCACTGGATCGCGAAGTCCAGCGCGACGTCGATCCCGTGCTCGCGCGCGGTGCGGGTGAGCGAGCGCAGATCCGCGATCGTGCCGAGGCCAGGGTCGACCGCCTCGTGCCCGCCCTGCGCGGATCCGATCGCCCACGGCGATCCTGGATCGCCGGGTGCCGCCGTGAGCGCGTTGTCACGCCCCTTGCGGTTCTTGACCCCGATCGGATGAATCGGGGGCAGATAGAGCACGTCGAAGCCCAGCTTCGCCAGCGCGGGTAGCTGCGCTTGCACCCCCTTCAGCCCGCCCCAGGAGCGGGGGAACAGCTCATACCAAGCGCCGAAGCGCGCCCGGACGCGCTCGACCTCGATTCTCAGCGGCGCGGGAAGGCAGACGAGATCCGGGCGCTCGGAATCGAGCTCGACGGCGGCGAGCAGCTCTCGCCCGAGCGCGAGCTCGTGCTTTGCCCCCTGCGGGACGTTCTCGTCCTCTAGCGTCATGATCGCGTGCTCGATCAACGCGCGGGGCCCCTTGGCGCCAGTGCGCTGCGCGGCGGCCCGCAGCAGCACGATCCCTTCCGCTGTCTCGCCCACCAGATCGCGCTGGCCGCCGGCCAGCTTGCGCGCCATCTCGTCGTGCCAGGAGCCGAACGCATCGGTCCAGGCCTCGACCGTGTACTCCCAGCGGCCCTGGCGGTCGAGCTCGAGCGGCGCCGTCCAGCGCACGCCACCGAGATGCGCATCGCGTTGCACCAGCTCGCGTTCACACCACCGCTCCTCGCCGGGCCCCCGGTAGCGGACGACCGCACGGATCAGCTCGTGGCCGTCGCGGAAGATATCGGCGGAGATGCTCACGGTGTCCCCGGTGCAGCGCTTGGCTGCAAAGCGCCCGCCGTCGATGATCGGAGCGGGATGTTGGATCTCGATCCGCTTGGGCGGCTGGTCGGGGGACGGAGGGTCGGGCGGGCTGCCGGGGCCGGGTGGGGTTTGGGTGTGGCTCGGTGTCATCGTCTTCTTCAAAGTAACCCGATCCCCCGATCCGGTAAACCCATCTTCCGTGATCGCGCTTCCGCGCTCAGCCGGCCTTCAGCTCCACGTGACCTCGCTGCCGGGTGGGCGGCTGGGAGCCGACGCGTACCGCTTCGTGGACTGGCTGGCCGCCGCCGGCCAGTCGTGGTGGCAGGTCTTGCCCCTCGGTCCGCCCGACCGCCACCGCTCTCCGTACAAGTCGCGCTCGGCGTTCGCCGCTTGGCCGCACCTGCTCGGGGCGCCCCAGGCTTCTGTGACAGCGGCCGAGAAGCTCGATTTTTGGGAGCGTCAGGCCTATTGGATCGGTGATTGGGAGCGCATGTCGGCACGAGGCGCGCTCGCGGACCAGGTTCGCTTCGAGCGCGAGTGGAGTGCGCTGCGCCTCTACGCCTCCGAACGGGGAGTCGGCTTGGTCGGCGATGTCGCGATCTACGTCGCGCCCGGGAGCGTGGACCATCTCGCTCATCCGGAGCTGTTTCAGCGTGGAGCGGTCGCCGGGACGCCGCCGGACGCGTTCTCGGCCACCGGACAGCTCTGGGGCAACCCGCTGTATGACTGGCCGGCACTGGCGCGCCGGCGCTACCGGTGGTGGGTGGAGAGGCTGCGGCGCACCCTGGAGCTCTTCGACCTCGCTCGCATCGACCACTTCCGCGGCTTCGTGGCGTACTGGTCGGTCCCTGCACGGGCGAGGACCGCGCTGGTGGGACGCTGGCGGCGCGGCCCCGGACGCGCACCGTTCACCGCCGCCGCGCGCGAGCTCGGGGGCGCGCTCGCCGGGGGCGAGTTGCCGATCGGAGGGGGCGCGCTTGCGGGGGGAGGCATGCCGGTGGGGGTCGCGCCGCCGGTGGGGGTCGCGCCGCCGGTGGGGGTCGCGCCGCCGGTGGGGGTCGCGCTCCCGCTCGTGGCCGAGGACCTCGGGGTGATCACGCCCGCGGTCGGGCGGCTGCGCGACGAGCTCGGGTTGCCGGGGATGCTGGTGCTCCAGCTCGGCTTCGAGCCCGGCGAGCCCGACAGTCCCCACCAGCCCGCCAACCACCACGAGCATCGCCTGATCTACACCGGCACCCACGACCACGACACCATTCGGGGCTGGTGGCAGTCGCTTGACCCGCTTCGCCGACAGCGGGTGCAAGCCGAGCTGACCCGCCACGCGATCGCCGAGCGCCAGCCCTGGTGGGCGCTGATCCGGCTGGCCTACTCCTCGCCGGCGCGCGTGGCGATGGTACAGGCGCAGGACGTGCTCGGCTTGGGCAGCGACGCGCGGATGAACGACCCCTCACGGGCGGGCGGGAGCTGGCGCTGGCAGATGCAGCCCGGCGCGCTCACGGGAGCACTCGCGGCGCGCCTGCGCGAGGCGACGCAGGAGGCGGGGAGGTTGGCTGGTGCCGAACTGTCGCGTCTCCGGCCCACCCCTCGGGCGCCAGATGAGACAGTTCGCTCGGCGGCTCGGATTGCGTCTAAACCATCACATGATGCCTAGCCGCAAATGATGCAAACGTTTCGCCGTATGACGATTGATGGAGGCAACCCAAGTCCAGCAGAGCAGGATCGGGAGCGACAACGCCGATCCGACCGTGCTCGACGTGTACGCGGTGCTCGCCTACCTGCGCAACGAGACGGCCGCAGGGCTGGTTACCGAGCTGCTGCTCTCACCCACCCTGCGCTCGGCAGTCAACGCCACCGAGGCCTTCGATCAGCCTCGAGGCCGTCGGGATTGTCACCGCCGCTGGGCGCGCTGCTCGAGCGCAGCCCGATGAACAGAAACGTGACTCGGCGCCTCTGCGGGACTCGACTCGACGAGACGCGGCTTGGGCGGGAGCGCGTTGCCACGGACGTGTCCGGTTGACGCCCCGTCACCGGGCATCTCTGCGGGCGGGGCTTACGGGAGACTGCCGATGGCCAGAGGATGTCCGGATCGTCATAAAACTTCGTCGGCGATCCCGATGTGTTGACGGTCAGACGGTCACGGCTCGGCGACCTGCACGCTGTCGGGGCTCGGTTGGGCAGCGAGGATGACGGTCGCCGCCGGACGGTTTCTTCATACTCGGGGCGATGCCGTTCACCGAGGTGTTCGCGGGATCGCTGTCCGGGACCGCGACGCCGACCTGGATTACCGATCCCGACGGCAACCGTGTCCAAGATCGGCCAGCCGGGCTGAGCAATCATTGCCGATGTCCAAGTAGGCGTGCTGGTTGGATTCGCTCGGCCCGGCACACGATGAGACGATCCAAGAGGCGTTGGTACTCGCTCGGTCCCGCAGGCGAGGTGTGAGGTTCAGATGCGAGCCGAACGGCAGCTTCAACCTGGAGATCTTCAGCCCGTGGAGATGACCGCCGAAGACGCGTTGCTCCTCGCTCGGGCAGCCAGTGGGGACGAGAGCGAGCGTCGCGCGCAGTTCCTCCGCGGCTGACCATGCTGGCCAGACTTATAAGTGACTACTTGATGCCAGATTTCAAACTTCCCCTCTCGGAGTCTGCTTGGACAACAAAAAAACCCTCCGATTCGGAGGGCTTTTGTGAGAGCGGCTGAAGGGACTCGAACCCTCGACCTTCTGCATGGCAAGCAGACCAGAACCCTCTCATTCCGCGAGCTTGCGGCGGTTCAGGATGGCAAAACAGCAGTAATCATAGGCGATTCGGGCCTGTTTGTTGTACGATCTGTTGTACGGCCACCCGTGTTGTACAGATGTTGTACAACGGTTTTCCGCCCGCCCGACGCGATAGAGTCTTGAGCGTGGCCAGCATCTCGGATGTGCAGCAGGGCAGCCTCTTCATCCGGCCCAAGACCGGAGCCGGCGGGCGCGTCTTCTGGGACGCGCAGTGGCGCTACCGGACGACCGACGACGTGCTGTGGCGGCAGAAGACGCGCAGGCTCGGCCCCGCGTGGCAGGAACCTGACGAGGAGGGACGCTGGCGCAAGCGGCGCGGTCGCTGTCAGGAGGGCTGGCTTGACGAGCGGGCCGCGACGGTCGCCGCGGTGGCCGCAATGGCCGAGCACGCCGCTGAGCTGGGAGAGGGGGAGCGCGCCAAGCGGGAGGCCGCGGAGCGGAAGGTCACGGTGCGGGAGCTCGGTCGGGAATGGCTCGAGTGGCTTGAGGAGGTGCGGGGCGCGAAGCCCTCGACGATCCGCGACTACGCGGCCCTGCTGCGCGATCCTGGGATCGCCTACAAGCGGGGCGACCGCGCAACCGCAGGCCGGATCATGGCCGCGTTCGGTGATCGCCCGGTTGAGCAGGTCACGACAGCGGAGGTCAGCAAGTTCCTGCGCGGCCTCGACCGCGAGAAGCTCACACCGAGGAACGTGAACAAGCACCGCCAGGTGCTGGCAGCGATGTTCAGCTACGCCTGCCGGTCGGACACCTACGGTCTCGCGGCGAACCCCGTCACCGGCACCGACAAACGTCGCGAGGCGCCGCCGGTGGCGCTCGACTACTACGAGGTCGAGGAGGTCGAGGCGCTTGCCAGGGTGTGCGAGCGTGGCGAGCACCGGCCGACCCGGGCGGTCGGCGACGACGAGATCGACGCTCGTGCCGCCGAGGATCATCAGGACGCCGAGGCCTTCAGGATCCTGTTCTACACGGGCATCCGCGTCGGCGAGCTACTGACGCTCCGGTGGGCAGACGTCGACCTGGAGGCCCGGACGCTGCTGGTGCGACGCAACCTCTCCGCGGGGGTGGAGACGGAGCCGAAGGGCCGCCGCCATCGCTTCGTGCCGCTGCCAGACCCCGCGATTGCGGCGCTGGCACGACTCGGCGCGCGCGACGAGTTCATCGCCGATGACGACTACGTGATCTGCAATCGCTGGGGCCGGAGGCTCGACGCCTCGGCACTACGCCGCCGCTACCAGCATGGCTGCGAAGTCGCCGGGCTCCGGCGCGTCAAGCTCCACGGGCTGCGGCACGCCGCTGGCAGCATCCTCGCGCGTGTCGCCGATCCCGTCTTCGTCCGTGACTATCTGGGCCACTCGAAGCTGACCACGACCGACCGCTACGTGAGCGCCAAGCACCGGCCCGAGGATTTCGACCGCCTGAACCGGGCTTTCCGCGGTGCCTCGAGCGGCGAGCAGGCCGGTGCGGCGAGCATCGACCCGACCCGCGACCCGACGTAACCCCGCGTGGCTACAAAGTGAACACTGCATGGCCACAAGCAGATCGAAGATCAAGAGTGCGGGCGTCCGCGAGTTACGCGACCACGCGCAATCTACCTATCCCGCCGCGTGCCCGTTGCCGTCAGCAAGCATGGCCACGCGATCGGCTTCTACATCCCCGTCGATCGCGATCAGGAGCAGGTTGACCGGCGCTTGATCATCTGGCGAGCTCGTTGGGGAGGTGCTCCCGGACACCGGCATGACCGAAGCGGAGTTTGCGCAGTTGCTCGGCATGCGGCGCCCGCTCGGCGAATGATCCTTGTCACGCACGCGAGCGTCCTCGTCTCAGAGTTGTTGCGCGAACGAGGACGCGCGCTGGTCAGGCGCCCCGATGTCCAGTTGGTCGTTGCGATGAGGAGCAGTGGGACGAGACCGTGCATGAGCTCGAGCGGCGCCTGCCGTGCTCGAGGCCCGCAGCGTCATTGCCGCGCCCGAGGCGAGGAGCTTCGGGCGCTCGGGGCTACTCTCGTACCTGCTGGCGCGATCGAGGTCGTGTAGCGCGCCACCTACCAGCCTGCGGCCGAAGGCAGGCCGGCGGGTCCCGCGCGATGAGCGCGACTGGCCGGCCGTCGCGCTGGCCACGGTGCTCGGAGTCGGCATCTCACGACGGATGAAGACTTCATGGGGTGTGGCTGCCCGACCAGGGCCGCCGATACGCTCCTCGCTTGAGCTCAGGTACTTCGCAGGATCCTCAGACGACTTCCGTCTGGTCCCACAGGCCGACCGTCGTTGGCTGCTGATCTTCGCCGGGGGCCTCCGCGTACCGCAAGCTCGCGCGCTCGAATGAACGGAACTGGTAAATCGCGTGGTTCATGTGCTGGGCGTTGAAAAGGCCGAGGTCGCTCAGCAACTTAAAGTCGCCAATCGTGAGGCCGGTGACGCGCTCGAATAGAGCCGTATCTAACGACTCGATGACGTGTTTGAGAGCTTCCTCGCGAAAGTCGGTCACATACATGAACACCGGAATCTTGGCGAGAAACTTCTGCAGCTTCTCGCGGAGCTCCTTGCGCTGCTTGGCGGTCTCGCTCTGCACCTTCTTCTGCTCGCTGGTTAGCTGGCCGCCCTGTTCGCGCTTGGCCTTCTTGAGCAGCTTGGTGGAGGTCACCACCTGCCCGGCGTTGTTGACCAGGGCACGGAAGTCCTCGATCTGTTCGAGCGTCTCGAGCAGCCCCGGGTGCTTGAGCACCGCGGCGAGGGTGTGCTCGTTCACATTGACCAGGAGCGGCGAGTTCCACCGCTGCGCCAGGGCGGTGGCGCCGATCCCCGCGGTCGCCCAGTCGAGCACGGCGTCGACGTCGAGTTTGAGCATGCTCCCGCCCGAAAACGCATAGATCGGCAGGTAGTCCAGGAGCTGCCTCACCGCTTGCGACGGCGTCTGGTCCCCGGTGGATGACAAACGGATGCCGTACTCGGCGACGAGCGACAGCGCGCGGTTCGGGTCGAACTCGAAGACGTAACAGGTCGGCTTGCGCACTACCACAGCGCCGTCCTCGTCGCGCGCGCGCCATGGCGATTGCACGCGAAAGGCTGCCTGAAAGTAGCTCTCGGGCGACTTCAGCGACCGAAGCATCAGGATGGCCCCCCACTGCGGCACGGTCACGCCGGTCATCAGCTTCCCGCACGACAGCGTGGTCGAGCCCGGCTTGCCGGCCAGGTTAGCGGCCTGAATCGCATGGTCCACCGGCGGCTTGGCGGCGGCACCCTGCCCGGCGCCGGAGCCGGCAGCGACTACGACCTCGTAGTCGCGGAATGCCGGATGCTGGGCGAGCAGGTCGCGCATCGCAAAGCAGGACGCAACGTCCGGCATGTACCACACGGTGTGACGCACCGCCGCGGCGAAGACGGGCGCCTCGTACGGGAACGGTGCCTTATTGCCGGCGAGCACTTGCATCTTCATCTGGTCAGACAGCTTGCCGCGCAGCATGTTGAGGAACTCGGAGACGCGGCTAGGCTCCTCGAACGCGTAGGCGCCGGGTGCGGTGGATCGGCTGCTCCTCTCGACCTTGGCGGCCTTGAAGTACTCCGACAGCGAGAACGCGTTGTACTCCCCATCGGCCGCCCAGCCGGTCGCCGGGTCGCCCATCTCGTAGCAGTACAGCTCCATGCCGGGCAGGTCGAGGTACGGGTTGGGGCCGTCGGCGTCGTCCCATTCGGCCTTGGCCTGCTGCTCGTCGGGGTAGGTCCAGTTGAAAACCTGATCCTCGGTGAACTCGCCGTTGGTGATCGCGCGGAACGGCGTGCCGGACAGATACAGGTAGTGCGCGGCGGTCAGTCCGAGGTCTTCCTCGGTGATCTGCTCTGCGGGCTCCTCGTTCTCGGCGAGGTCGCTGTCCTCGGGGTCGTAGAGCTCCCGTGCAGTGTCGCGCCACGCACCGAAGTGGTACTCGTCGATGACGATGCAATCCCACTCGGTGAGGTGGATCGCCTCGTTGTGGGCCTTGATCTGGCCATGCTCGTCGCGGCCGGCGAGGTCCTGAAAGGATGCGAACCACACGAGCGGTTCGTGGCCGTCGGCGAGCGCTTCACGCTTCGCCAACGGCGTGCTGCGGTCTACGAACTGCCAGCCCTCGAAGTCCGCGTGGCCAAGCAGGTCGTCGCGCCAGGCCGTCTGCACCGCCGGTTTGAAGGTGAGCACCAGCACCCGCCGCCATCCCATCTCGCGGGCGAGCTGATAGCTGGTGAAGGTCTTGCCGAAGCGCATCTTGGCGTTCCAGAGGAACTTAGGCGCCTTGGCAGGGCCATCCGCCATCTGAGACATGAAATAGCCAGCGGTGAGTGCGACCGCTTCCTCCTGCTCGGGACGCATCGGGAAGTCGTTGGTGCGCGTGGAGGAGAACTTCGTCCCGTTCCGCACCGACACGATCGCCGCCTTGACCTCGTCGAGCGTCGCCGCGAACCACTCGCCGCCGTCACGGCGGATGCCGGCGGAGTCGAGGGCGTGGTGAACGTCGTGGTCCGTGAACTGCGAGCCGTCGTCGCGCGCCGCTGGCTCGTCAAGGAGGATCGTGACGCCGGTGAGGTTCGGGTACGCAGTTCCGAGCTGCTGCTTAATCCGCTCTCGCGCGGTCGCCTTGGTCGTCTGCCCGACCTTGAGGAGGCCGACCCCGTCGAGTTGGGTGGTGCCGACGGGTCGTGTCCACGGCGTCTTGTCCTTGCCGATGACGCTGTAGACGTAGACGCGCTGTGCGCCCGCATGCGAGCCAACGGTCTCCTCCGACGTGGCGGCCGTTGCGGGCTGCTGCTGAGCCGCAGTCATTCGTCGTCGTCGTCGTCGTCCTCCGTCACGACCTGGGCGCCGGCGCGGTGCTTGGCACCGCCGGGCAGGTGACTAGCCGGGATCGGGGAGTCCAGCGATAGATTCACGCTCCGCGGTTTGATGGAGGCTTCGATGTAGTCGATCTCATCCTGCCTCAGTCCGAACTCCGCGTAGAGCTTCTCGTCCGTCCAGCGGACGGTCATGTCCATCATCGGAACGAACCTAAACCGGTCCGGGGTCACGTGTTGCGTCGTCTTGCGCTGGAGCACGAGGAACCGGACGAACTTGGTAGCCAGGTAATGGGCGTAGTTCTCGGTCTTCTCGCGGGAGTCCAACATGCCGGCAATGAAATAGGTCTGGGTGCAGGCGGATCCTGGAGCGAGCGCGATCGGCTCACCCAGCACCACGTCGACGATCCGCCCCTGCGCATCGACTGGCGTATCACCGCTGCTGACCATCGGTAGCAACACCTTCCAACGGCCGATCCACTCACGGTGGCGCTGGATCTGGTCGAGGCGGCTGTAGCCGATCCGGTTTGCATAGATGAGCGGGATTGAGCCCTCGAATGGGTCAGGGACACTTCCCGGATAGTTCGAGCGCATGGTCAAGCCGAACGGTTTGGTGACGCTGCACTGTGCCTCGACGCTCGGCATCGCTCGGTCGCGGACGTTCTCGATGATGCTGATCGCCCGGTTGTCCCTGACGAGGACGCCGTGTCCCTCGCGCAGGTCTCGGGTCGCGGTCGACACGATGCGGCCGTCGATCCGGGTCGACAGTTCGCAATCACCGTCGTGCTCGCGGTCCCACAGGAAGTAGCTGACGCCGCCGCGGATCTTCACGCCGGGGAAACAGTCGAAGATCCTCGGGTTGTCGACGAGAACGCTCAGTCGCCGGTCGTTGATCATGCGCTCGCGGAACTCGTCAAGGCCTTTGCCGCCGGAAAACCAGCGCGACGGAGTGATCATCACCACGTACCGCGGGTCGAGCGTGATCGCCTGCTCGACAAACCGGTGGTAGATGGTTGACGCTGTGGCGCCGTAGCCTTCTGTGCCGATCTGGTAGGGCGGGTTCCCCACGATCACGTCCAACTTCATGCCGGTCATCTCCTTCGTGGGGTAAGCCCCGTGGATGAACGCGTATGCGTAGTTTTCGCGGCTCTCCCCGCGTTCGAGATCCTCGGGCGCACCGCAAACCGTGCAGCGGCCGTCCTTGAGGGTGTGGTGAGCGGGAATAAACGGCAGGAGCCCTTGCTCGGTTTCGAAGCGCACGACCGAGTGCCCGCCGGAGGCGTCACGCGAGTAGTAGACGCTGCGCCGCGAGATGTGGCCGGTCATGTCGGTGATCGCCGCACCCCACAGCATGTTGCGATAGATGTGCTCCCGGCGTGCGTCGAAGTTCGGCTCCCACTCGGCCAGAGCACTCAAGAGCCTGACGGCGATCTCGCGGAGAAAGACGCCGGACTTGCAGAACGGATCGAGCCAGCGGCAGTCGGGATTCGACCAGACCTCCTCGGGAAGCAGGTCGAGCATCGCGCGCGCCAGGTTGGGTGGTGTCGGCACCTCGTCGTTGGAGAGCTGCGCGAGGCAGTCCAGGATGTCTGGCACGCGCTGCAGCACCGGTGCTGTCACGACGTACCGTTCTTCGGATGGTTCACGACCGGGCCGGGGTGGTCAGCGAGCTGGGAGTAGTGCACCGGGAGCTCGTCGCGCTTGGGCGCGTCCATCAGGGAGAACAGGCTGAGGGGCTTGCTCTCGTCGTCCCGCCGTGACCATTCACGCGTGAACGTGCCACCGAGCCCCGGGAGGTAGGCGACCAGCTCGATGGTGGCGGCATCAACCAGAGCATCGGCCTCGATGATGTTGGTCTTGAGGATCGCCTCGGCGGCCCGCGCGAAGGACGGCGAGACGGCCTGCGTGTTGAGGTCGTTGTCGAGATGCGAGTTGATGACGGCGCGGAGGCGATCACGCGATTCCGCGACGTTCTCGGCGCTGATGTCGATCCCGTAGATGGAGGCGAGGCAGCGGAGGATCCAGTGCTCGTAGCGCTCACCGCGCCCGTAGCGGCGCGTCGTCACGAAGGTCAGCTTGCGGCGCAGGATCTCCCCTAAGAAGTTGCCCGAGCCGCACGCGGGCTCCAGGAAGGTCCGGTCCGTGTTGCCTGGGTCCGCGGGGCTCGGGAGCATGCCCGAAACGAGGTCGAGCATCGCGTCCACCTCGCGCTTGTGCGTATAGACCTCGGCGAGGTCGCGTACGCGTCCCCGAGACCTGATTTGTCCCCGGTCTGCCTCCAGCAGATGCTGTTCGTAGAACTCCGTGCTGCTCAAGGCCAACCTTCCATGAGTGATTGTCCCAGACGCGGCGGCGCATTGGCCCGTCCCTGGAGCGGGCGCGAACCTGGGGCCGCAAATCGGCCGGATGCCGCGGCTCTCTGCGGAAGATCTGTGTCGTCCTCGAGCACACATGGAGCCGTCCTCTTAGCCGACAGATCGCGCCCAAAACGACGACCTGCCTGAGCCGCTCTTCGCAGGCGTAGTCAGAGACGCCGCGGCCGTGACTGCTCCACGTCGTGAGCCCGGCGCTCGCCTCGGACGAGCAATCCGGCCCGCCGTCGGGCACTTGCGTACCGATCGTCGCGATGCGCACCCTTCACGTCAGCCCTGCAACGCGGCGAGGGCTGCGTCTGAGCCAGTCGTCGAGTTGTCGCCAAGGCGATCACCCGTCGCCGCGCGGTGCCGCGGCGAATGCGATCGTGCAGGCCGCCGACGGAGCCCGCGCTCGGGCGGTGCCGATCGAACGGCGAACCCTGGGTTGTTCGCGTCAACGCCACGGGCTCTTCCGTTCTAGCACCGCATGTGGAGTGCCGCGCGGTTCCCATCTGGCGCTGCTGGCAGACCCGACTTCATCCTTGGCCTTCCGGATCACGGTACGTTGGGCCGATGAAGGAAGACGTCCTCGAGCAGATCGTCGATGACTACTTGCAGTTCCAGGATTCTTCACGGTGCACAACGTGAGCTTTCGACCGCGTGCGGCGCATCCTGACTACGAGGCGGAAAAGGACCGCGTGGCCTCTGACGTCGATGTGATCGGGTTCCACCCGCGCCTCTCGGGAAGCCAACGAGTTCACGTGGTTAGCTGCAAGTCGTGGCAGACCGGTTTCGACGCGGACTACTGGCTTCGGCTTCTCCGAGAAGAGAAGAAGGTTGGGCGACGCTTCGCCTGGCAATTCTTCCGCGAGCTGTGGATCCCAAAGTGGTCCGAGGCGCTCCGCGAGAAGGTCGCCGACCTGACCGGCGAGACGGACTTCATGTATTCGATCGCCGTAACCGACTTGCGCGGGAATCCGCGAGCCTGGTCAGACGACCCACAGATAGCGACAAACCTCCCGGGGTCATCCGTCGGCTTCCTTCCCCTGTCCAAGATCTGGGCCGAGCTCCTCGACAAGTTGACCACGCGGCCGGCTGCAAGCGAGATCGGACGCCTCGCCCAACTCTTGAAGGCCGCGGGCTTGACGGCACCCGAGCTTGTCGCCGAGCCAAGCGGACCTCCGCCAGGCTCGGAGGCCGCGCTGGTGGAGCAGGCTGAGACGGAGGGCGAGGTCTGAGACGGAAGGGCTGGCAGCGCGCTCGTCCACCGCGCTGCTGGACAGAAAGCGCTCGTTTGCTTCCGACCAACCGGGTCGAATCGGCAGACGTTGTTCGTCGCCGAAGACGTCCTGTGTCAACCTCTTTTCTGCTGAGGAAGGGATGGGGTTGTCAGGTACCGGTAGCGGCGGTGGCGAGATCCGGTCGCCAGAGACCGGGTCCGGCGAGTCGTCTCGTGGCCGC
>JAABUX010001360.1_pt1 | contig 37363 bp, 44 predicted proteins | sample 5561851 | NCBI WGS metagenome assembly JAABUX01 (sample SAMN10711883, study PRJNA513361) | rock metagenome | isolation source: Antarctica rocks | place: Antarctica: Victoria Land, Richard Nunatak red sandstone | collected 2016-01-03 | reverse complement strand
AAGGCCGCATTCTCGTCGCTCTTCGCCGCAGCGGCGGGCATCGGCACGAGGTAGCGGTCCCGCACCGAGGCTAGGGATCGTTCGAAAAATGAATCTTTGACGTTGCACTCGGCGTCGATGACGTTACAGTACGCGCGCGCGACGCCGAGCAACGCATCGCGAGCTTCGGGAAATCGCGGATCGACTGCGTTCAAGAATGCGCCGATCGATTGCTGCTGCCGGTGCCGAATGAAAAAGTCGGCAATCGCGCGGCGGAGCCCGTTGATAGCCGTCGCCTGGGCCGTCGTCATGGCGCGAGCATCGACGAGGGCCGAGCTGAGCTTCCCGGTCGGTTTGGGCGGCGTCCCGACGTTTGCGATCTTTCCTATTCCCTGCACGAAAGCCAGGAGCGCGTCGTCGGCCTTGCGCCATTCCGCCGACACCAAACCCACCGGATATTTCTGCGGTTGCGCTAACGCTATACACGATTCGTGCGTCCGCGCCTTTGGGAAAAACGCGTTTACTGTCGTTGTCGTTGTCGTTGCCACCGCCGGCGCGGGCAGCGGCGCGAGGCCGTCCGGATCGCCGGCATCGGGAGAATCGCGCAATGCGGCCGGGCTTTGCGGCACTTGCGGTGCGCCGAGCGCATCGGCCGGCAGCACTTGATATTCTCGCGCCCGCAGACAGCTGGCGTCGTAATCTGCGGCGATCGCATCGAAAGATTCCCGCGCGGCCTCCGCCGTCAGCGCGTATGCGCGAACGCATGCAAGTCGACGTTGCCGCTCTTGCAACTCGTAACGCAGAGCACGACGGATAATAGCGCGAAGAACTGGACGGCTTTCATGCTGATGCCGGCCTCCCGCCGGCGCAACCGTTTCGAGAGCGGCTACTGCGAAGGGCCCGGCTGATGCTTATCGACTTTGGAAGGGCTCGCCGGCGCGCCGATGATGCCGGTCACCGTGCGGGCGGCGATGCGCGTCAACGCGTCCGGAACGAGTTGTTCTGCGAAGCCCGCGAGAAAACCGTAGACCAAGAGCAGGGTGACCTGTTGGGGGTTCTGCGGGATGCCGGTCCGCGGATCGATCTTCGGAAACTCCGGGCCCGCGATGAGGCCCGAGAGCAGAAGCGCGTAAACGGCGAGCCCGAAAATCGCGCCGAATAAAACCGAAACGAACGCGATGCCGAACCGGTCGGCGTTGGTCTGAATGAAACGGTAGAACGGGTCGACCTCGACGCGTGGGTCCTGCAAGCGCCGCTGAACGCTTATGACGCTGCCGATAACGGCCGCAGCCGACGTCGCGACGAGGTATTCCAATGCGACGACGGGCAGCGCGAGGTGAGCCCGCGGAGCGAGGGCGACGAGCACGCAGAGAACGCTTTGCGCGCCCAGAACGAGCGCGGCGAACCGTATCAGCGCAGCCGTGACCTCGGCTCTGCTGCGAGCCGCGACGCCGTAGGCGCCGTAAAAATAACTCACCGTGCCGATGCACTCGGCGAGATCGGCGCGCAGCACCGCCGGCCCTGCGGTTTTGGGATCGCTGGATGTCGCGATGTATGAAGCGTATCGCGCGTCGCCGATGATCTCGTGCATGCGGCGGCGCCAGCTCGCTAAGCGCGCGCGCACGTCGTCATCGCCGAGCAGCTCGATCGTGCACAGTTCGGCTTGGCCGAGATCGGACCACTTGACGGTGTGGTGATCCAGCCGGCTCTGCAAGCGCCCGATTTCCTCATCGGCTCCAGCATGCTGGCCCGTCGCTGCGGATTTGAGGCGCGCGTAGCTCTCGATGAGCCGCTGCATTTCGTCGATTGCCTCCTCGGGCAGTCGACTTTTAGGTTCCGTGGCGCGCCGCGAACGCACCTTAGCGAACATATGATTTCGGCGCGACGATCGCCCTGGGCGCGACGCCGCTGAGGATGACGCCCGGTGCGGCCGGAACGTGAAGTCCGCGCACTTCGAGCGTGTCGGCGAAGCTGACGCTAAGGTCGGCACTCGCGAGCACGACGCTGAGTTTGTCATCGCGCCGAATCGCGGGGTTAACGTGCGCTGCTAATTTCAAAACAGCATCTCCAAACGGCGCCAAGCGCCGAGGCTCGAGCAGCCGGGCGAGGCCCCTTACTTACAAGCAGCCCAAGCGTGCCTCCTCTGCCTGCTCACCGGCGACCCGCGCGCTCGGCGCTATCGCCTACACCCAGCGAAAATACCGCGCGCTGACGCCCGTTCCCAGCGCCGCCCATGCGCAAAGAATCGCGATCCAGCCGCAGTAGTGCGCGAGCGAATCGCCCTGCATGGCGATGCCGCGAAACGCTTCGATAAATTGCGTGGAGGGCAGTAGCCGCAAAAACGCGGCCACCGGATGCGGGAAGCGGTCGATCGGGATGTACGCATCGCTGAGAAACGAGAGCGGCACGGTTAACACCGATGCGATGTTATTGGCGCTTTCGGTCGAGCGCACGACCGCGCCGATGACGGTGCCGAGCGAGACGAACGTCGCCGCACCGAGCACGAGAATCGTACCGATCGCGACGGGGTTGCCGACGACGTGGACGTGAAATGCGAACGTGCCGACGAGCGCGAGCAACAGCGCCTGCAGCGCGAGCAGCGTCATGCGATAGAGCACGAGCGACGCGAAGAAGATCCACGACGGCAGCGGCGTGAGGTAGATGCGGCGCAGCACTTTCTTTTCGCGAAACGTGGCGAGCATCGCCCCGACGCCCCAGAACCCCGAACTGAGCACCTGCGCGCCGATGAGGCCCGGCACGAGAAAGCTCGACGTGCCGCGCGTGTTCGCGCCGCCGAGCGCAAACGAAAACACGAAGAGAAAGAAGATAGGAATCGCGAGCGACCAGAAGATCATCTCGCTATCGCGCCAAAAATACCACGTAAAATTCATGCGCGTCTGCGCGCCCAGGACGCGAACGGTCGCGCGCAGCGTTCGTGCGTTCACGCAGCGACGCTCGCGCGCTCGTCGTCGAGCGATTCACCGGTAAGGGCGATGAACGCGTCTTCGAGCCCCGGACGGTGCAGGTCGAGTTCGTCGATCGTGACGCCGAGCGCGTTTGCGTGAGCGACGATCGCACCGAGCGCGAGCCCCGGTGCGCCGACCGCCCGCAGCGTCCACCGGTCGTCGGCATGGTGCCACGCGCCGAGCCGCCCGAGTTCGGGCGTCAAGGCGAAACGGCGCGCGACGAAATCGATGCGCGCGTCGCCGCCGTGCGCTGCGACCAGCGCCGCCGGCGTATCGCGCGCGATCACCTTGCCCGCCTGCACGATGCAGATCTCGTCGCAGAGCCGTTCGGCTTCTTCGATGTAATGCGTGGTCAGTACGATCGTTTTTCCTGCGGCTTTCAAGCGTTCGACTTCGTCCCATAGAACGCGCCGGCCGAATGCATCCATGCCGGCCGTCGGTTCGTCTAAAAAGACGACATCGGGGTCGTGCAGCAGTGCGATGGCGAGCGCGAGGCGCTGCTGTTCGCCGCCCGACATCTTGCCGACGAAGCGCTCGAGCTTATCGCCGAGGCCCACGCGAACGGCCAGTTCCGCCGTGCGGGGCGGGACGTCGTAATAGGCCGCGTAGAGTTCGAGAATCTCGCGTACCTTCGCTTTTTCCGGCAGCGACGTCGCTTGGAGTTGAACGCCGATCTTGGGACGCAGCTTCGCGAAGTCGCCGCGCACGGCCGGGTCGAGCCCGAGCACCCGCACCCGGCCCGACGTCGGCGCCGTGAGCCCGATGCACGTCTCGAGCGTCGTCGTCTTGCCGGCGCCGTTACGGCCGAGCAAGCCGAAGACGCTCCCGCGCGGGACGTCGAAGGAGATGCCGTCGACCGCGCGCACGTCGCCGAAGCGCTTGACTAGTGCCTCGACCGCAATCGCCGTTTCTGCCATATCGGTGTGGACGCCGGGCCGGCGCGCTTCGTTGCGCGGGAGCGGAAAGTCGGCGAACGCTGCGAACGCTCGCGAACCATGAAGGCAACGCTCTTCGCCGATGGCGGTTCGCGCGGCAACCCGGGCCCCGCGGCCAGCGGCGCCGTGCTCTTTGCCGAAGACGGCACGGTCCTCGCGGAAGTGGGGCTCTACCTCGGCATCGCGACCAATAACGTCGCGGAGTGGCGGGCCCTGCTCGCGGGGCTCGAACGCGCGCGGGAACTGGGCGTCGAACATCTCGCGATCCGCATGGATAGCGAACTCGTCGTGCGCCAAGTGACGGGGGTCTATCGCGTGAAGCACGCCGATCTCATTCCGCTCGCCTCGCAAGCCAAGGCGATGCTACGGACGTTTAAGAACGTCGAGATCAAACACGTCCCGCGCAAAGAGAACGCCGCGCCCGATGCGGTGGTGAACCAGGTGCTCGATGCGGAGGCCGCTCGCGCGCTTTCGTGAATGAGTCGGGGTCGTGTTCCGCAATCCCATTCCGCCGCTGGTCTTCGTGGCCGCCCTCATCGGGGTTTTCGGCGCCTACGCGTTCTTCCAGCAGGCGTTGCTCCCGCGCTATTCCGCCTCGCGTCAGGTGCTTGGAACGCGCTCGGAATTGCGCTTGGCGATGACGGTGCGGCACGATGCCGGACCGATAGCCGAGGAAGATTACGCGATGCGCGATCTCGACGGCGTCTCGAGCAGTAGTTACAAAGCGCTCGCTCGCAGTGGCCTCGAGATATCGATCGCCGAGCGCCCGCGCGCGACGACCGAAGATGGCCCCAACGTCGCCTTTTTCTTCCAGCAGACGGTCGCCGACGGCATCTGGGAATTACAGTCGAAACCGCCGCGCGGGGACCGGAGCACGCACTACGTGCTCGATATCTATCAAGACGTCAACGGTCAGCACGGCAGCCGGCACGTCACGTTCACCGATCCGCACTACTGGGCCGCGACGGGCGGCCATCAATTCCACATCCATCTGGATAAGAATAAACCCGTGCCGAATGTACTCAAGCTCACGAGTACGACGCTCGTCGAACCGCGCTACGAAAAAGTCGTTAATGACTTTCGCAGTTTTGGCCCCGCCTCGTTTAGGACGAAAGTAACGGCGGCGCGCGCGCGGCTCGGGGTTCGTTCCTGAGACGTTCGTGGCGCGTTGCGTGCGCGGTCGTCGCGGTCGGCCTCGCGGGCTACGCCGGCTACGAAGCGCTCGAGGAACCCGGCAACCAGATTTTCGGAAAGACGGTCGTGCGCGGTGCGCCGACCGTGCGCGAGGTCGCGCTCACCTACGACGACGGCCCGAATCCGCCGTACACCGATCGCATCCTCGACGTGCTTGCGGCCGAACGCGTCCCCGCGACGTTTTTCGTCGTCGGAAGAGCCGCCGCAGCGTATCCCGAGACGATCCGGCGCATCGTTCGCGACGGACATACGCTCGGCAACCACACGTGGGATCATCCCCACTTGATCGTGCAGACGCGCACGGCGGTTCGCCACGAACTCGAACGCACGGATGCCGCGGTCGCGAAGATTACGGGCCGCCACACGACCCTGATGCGGCCGCCGTTCGGGTCGCGCGACTTCGCCGTGATCGGCGTGGCGCACAAACTCGGCTATCACGTCGTAATGTGGAGCGTGCCGTTGCCGCGCGATTGGGAACAGCCCGGCGACGCGACGATAACGCGCCGCGTCACCGAGAACGTCGTCGATGGCGGCATCATCGTGCTCCACGACGGCAACCGCGGCATCCTGTGCGGACGCGAGCCGCGCACGCCGCGGCGTACGTGCGACCGCTCGCAGGATGTCGCCGCGACGCGCGAGATCATCGACACGTTGCGCCGGCGCGGCTTCCGCTTCGTGACGATTCCGCAGCTCATTGCCGATGCGGAGACGCTCAAACCGCTCGCGCGCCGCTAGGCGCCCACGCATCTCCGACGGCGAAGCTACGCCTCGACGATCGCCGCGATATCGAACGTAAGTCCGGCCGGCGCTTCGCCGACGGCGAACGTCGTGCGACGTTGCGGATCGATCCCGAGCGCATACCGCGCACCGTTGCGCGCGTACATCTCGATTTTTGCAACGACGTCGCTCCAGGTGTCGCTCTCAGAAGCGATCTCGACGACCACGTCGGGGCAGACCCGCCAGAACCCGCTACGCTCGTCGTCCGTGAGCGCGGCGATTCGCGCGTCGCCGAGCCACGACGCGTCCGGCGAGCGCACGGCACCGCTCGGCATTCGGAAACCCGTCGAGGAATCGAACACCTTACCGCCCGCCCCGCGCTTGGCCCACGCTAACAGCTGCAGTCCCGCCACGAGGCTGCGCGAGCCGCCGTTGGTGTGCGTCGGACTCACGAGCAGCACGCCCTCGTCGTCGCGCTCGAAGGTCCACCCGGGATTGAGCCGCGAGATGCGTTCCAAGTCGTCGTCGGAAAGGCGGGGTAAGCCCGCAAGTGCGATCGCCACGCCGTAAGTATACCGCGCCTCACGCATAACGCTTCCCGGCAAGCTCGATGTAGCCGTCGGGATGGCGGCCGGTCGGATCGTGATGCGTCCAGTGAACGATCGCCTGGGGTAGCGCATCCGGTATTAATTCGCCGCGAATCGCGACGCGATCGCCCACGACCACGGGGACCCGCGGCGCGAGCACGACGTTATCCACGATTTCGACCTGCCGCCCGTCGTCGCCGCGCACGTCGAAGGATTCGTGGATCGCGTGCGTGCGCGTGCCGTAGAAAAAGTGCGGCGCCGACGTGACGACCCCGGCGAAACTGACTTCGGAACCCATGTCGCCGCTCCATCGCGACGCGCCGCCGCGGCGACAAGAGGCGGCCGCATGCTTCGCGGGCTTCGGCGCGAACGTCGCGTAACGTGATCGTCCTTTTGGCAGCGCTGTTCATGTCGCTCGGGCTCGTAAATCTCGATTTCGGGCGGAATTGGGTGCGCGGCCAACTCCTGCGGCTGGCAATCGGTTTCCCAATCCTGCTCGTTTACGCGTACCTCCAGATGCCGGCGCTGGTCTTTCCGCAGGCCTTCTCGCTCTTGCTCTTGACCCTGGTCCCCAACGCCGTCTATAGCGCGCTGCTGGCCGCGCGGACGGTCGTCGCATCGCGGCGCATCGTGTCGATCCGGCGCACGCCGCTCACGCCGTATCTCATCGCGCTCGCCCTCGTCGGCGGCTTCGTCGGCATCCTCGCGATCCTGCCGGTTGTCGACGCCAGCGGTCTGCGCGACGTGGCGGACGTCACGACGTCGTCGTCGCTGCCGCCGAGCGCGGATATCAAACACATTCGCGTCGTGCCGCAGCAAGCCGCGATCTTCGCGGGCAATAAAGTCGTCGGCCAACTCGGCGCCTATTACGACGTCGGCAATTTCAACGTCCAGGTCGCAAGCGGCAAGCTCGTCTGGGTCGCTCCGCTGGAATTTCACGGCATCGTCCAATGGCTTTCGCGCCGCACGAGCCCGGGCGTCATCGTCGTTAGCGCCGAGAATCCCGACGCGCAGCCCGAACTGCGCACGCGCCAACCGCTACGCTACATCCCGAGCGCGCAACTCAACGAAAATCTCTACCGCCACGTCTACCTAACGTACGGGACCGAACAAATTCTCGAAACGACCCTCCAGCTCGACGACGCCGGCAATCCGCAATACATCTGCACGCTCGGCCGTCCGACGATCGGCTGGAGCGGCACGAAGGTGACGGGCGTCGCGCTCGTCGATCCCGCGACGGGCGCGATGCACCGCGTCGCGCGGGCGGATTTTGCCACGCTGCCCGGCTGGGTCAGCCGCGTCTATCCGGCGGATTTAGCGCTTGCGTACAACGAATGGTTCGGGGCCTTCGTCCACGGCCTGCTCAATAATCTGCTCGTGAAACGCGACGTCCACGTGCCCGCGCGCGACGAGGTTTTCGGGCTGCTCGCCGGAACGCGCTTCGTCTGGTTCGTGGATCACACGTCGCCCGCCAACGATCAATCGATGACGGGCTTTACCTACATGGATACCGTGACCGGGAAGATCACCTACTACACGTCCTCGGGCGGCGAATTCAATTCGCGCGGCGCCGAAGATGCGGTCGCCTCGAATCCCGTCGTGCGTCAAGGTAGACTCTTTCCGACGCAGCCGTTGCTGTATAACGCCTTCGGCCAAAACACGTGGGTCGTGCCGCTCGTCGCGGATACGGGGAAGTATCAGACGGTGGCGCTGGTGCAAGCGAAAAACGGACACGTCGTCGTCGGCGCGAGCGGGAACGCGTCGCCGCAGGACGATGCCTTCGCGCAATACGCCGCGTTCTTAGGCGGCGGTGCGACGGCCGCCGCCGTCGCCGCGGGCGGCGAGCGCACCGTCGCGGGCGCGCTCGACCGCGTCGCGACGGCGCCCTCGGGCACCGTGTTCTTCACCTTACGCGGCAGCCCGCGCATCTACACGGTCGAATCGCACGACGTTCCCGCGGCGCTGCTGGCTCGTTCGGGCGACCGCGTCCGCTTCCGCAGTTTACCGCAACGCGGCGGTGGCTATTCGCCGACGAGCGACTTCAGCGATACGGTCCTCGCCGGAACGGCGCGATGAAGCGCTTGGAAACCGAGCGGCTCGCGCTCGAGCCCGTGACGCACGCGAACGCCATGGTTCTCTGGCGCATCATGCAGAGCGCGCATCTGCGCGAATTTCAGGACGTGCCGCGGCACGCGCGCGACGAATTCGCGCGGCGCGTCGCGGCGCGCCCGAAGCAATTCGATTCCCGCGCGTTCGGCCGTTTCGAATGGCTGCTCGTCGACCGCGAAAGTCGACAGGGCATCGGCTGGATGTCGCTGCGCGTCGGTGACGGCGGCCGCGGAACCGCCGAAATCGGCTACAGCATCGTCGCCACGCACCGCGGCAAAGGCTATGCGTCCGAGGCGGCCGGTGCGGTCGTCGATTACGCTTTCGAAGAATCGGATCTGCGCCAACTCGACGCCTGTTGCGTGCCCGCGAACGCCGCCTCGCGTCGCCTGCTCGCGCGCATCGGCTTCGACGAGATGCGCGTTCAGAAGAACGGCGCGATCGTGCGCGGTGCGCCCGTCGATATCGTGGTGTTCGAACTCACGCGCGAGCGCTGGCTCGCGCGCTCGAACGCGCCCAAACGCACCGCGGCAAATTAAGCGGGATCCGCAAACTCGATCGTCACGCCCGCATCGTCGAAGCCGGTGTAACGCGACCGCTCCCCGCGCAAATACCCGAGCAGCGGTTCGCGCACGACCGCGATGACGAGCTGCGCCGCGAGATCGGCGCGCGCGACCCACTTCGCAGCGATGGCGTGCGCGTCGCCCGGCGGCACGCTGGGTTCTCCCTCGGCGCGCACGCGAAACGCGAAATTGACGAAGTGCACGCCCGTCGCGCGATCGTACGATTCCGCCACGTATGCGAGCGGCCCACGTTCGATCGTCAAACCCGTCTCTTCCAGGAATTCGCGGGCGAGCGCGGTGCCGAGTAACTCCCCGTCACGCTGCCGTCCGCCCGGCAGATTCCAGAGCGCGTCGCGCCGATTGGGATACCGGGACTCGACGAGCAACAGCGCGCCCGCGCGTTCGAGCAGGCCGGTGACGAGATGCACGCGTTCCGAGGGCGACGACGTCGCCGGACTCATGCGTCGCTGCCGGCAGACCGCGCGGGAAAACGCATCCGGACGACCGCGCCGCCGGGCGGCGCGTTCGAGATCGTGACCGTTCCGCCGTTGGCAATCACGCTCGATCGAACGATCGCAAGGCCGAGGCCGTTGCCCTCGCGCGTGCGGCCCTCGTCGCCGCGCCAAAAGCGCTCGAAGCCGTGCTGCAAGGCATTCGCGCTGAAGCCGGGACCATCGTCGCTGACGCGCAGCTCGACGGCGTTGCCGTCGCGCGCGACGTGCAGTCCGACCGAGCCGCCGTCGCGCGCGTACTTGATGCCGTTGTGCAGCACGGCCACGATCGCGCGCGTCAGCGCATCGCGGGCCGCCCGGACCGACGTGTCGTCGCCCGCGCGAACGTCGATCTTCACGCCTCGCTTCGCCGCGAGAACCGCCAGCTGCGCTGCCGAGTCGCGGGCGAGCGCCCCGAGTGCGAAGACGCCTTCGTCGCCCCCCGTCGCTTCGGCGCGCGCCGCACTCAACAGGTCGCGCGTGATCGCTTCGAGCGCTTCGGCGCCTTCGGCGATCGTGCTCAACGCCGTTCGGTATTCGTCGCCGGAGCGTTCGCGGCGCAGCGCGAGATCGGCCTCGGCACGGATGACCGAAAGCGGCGCGCGTAATTCGTGCGACGCGTCGCTCGTAAAGCGGCGTTCGCGCTCGAAGGCGCTCTGCAGCCGGTCGAGCATCCGGTCGAAGGTCGCGCCGAGCCGTCCGAGTTCGTCGCGCCGCGACGGTAACGCGAGCCGCGCCGAGAGATCGTGCGCCTCGATTTCCGAAGCCAGCGTCGCGATCCGGTCGAGCGGCGCGAGGGCGCGGCGTGCGATCGCGCCGCCCAACAGCACCGCGAGCCCCGCGAGGATCGGAATCGCGAGCGCAAATGCGAGCGCGACGGCCTTGTCGAGTTCGTCGATCGCCTCGCTTTCACGCCAGATCGCGAGCGCCCCGATTCTTTTCCCGCCGCCATAGATCGGAGCGAGATACGCGCGGATGTCCTCCTTACCGACGCGCAGCGAAGCGAAGCCCGGTGCCGTCGTCGCGAGCGCGCGCGCGCGCAGGCCCGGGAACGAGCCCTGTCCCGAGCTCGCCGCCCGCCCGCCGTCCCGTTGCCACAGGACGCCGTTGGCTTTGGCTCCGAGAATATCGCCGAACTGCACGCTGTCGCCTTCGTCCATCGTCACGCGCCCGCGACGGCCGTCCGCGATCGCGAGGATCGCCCGGGCGCTCGTGGCGAGCTGCGCGTCGAGCGCCGTCCGCTGCGCGCCGTCGATGACCGCGAGTGCGAGCGCTCCGAAGAGGGCGAGCGAGATGACGAGCGCGCCCGTGTACGAGAGGGTCAGCCGGCCGCGCAGGCTGCGCGGATCAAACATCGGACTCGGGTCCGAAGCGGTAGCCGGCGCCGCGCACCGTGTGGATGAGTGGGGCTTCGCCCGCCGCGGAAAGCTTCGCGCGCAGGCGGCGGATGTACACGGCGATCACGTTGGAGACGTTGTCGCTGTCGCGCTCCCAGACGGAATCTTCGATCATCCGCTGCGTCAGCAGCATTCCGGCGTTGCGCATCAGGTACTCGAGGTACGCCGTGTCGCGCGCCGTAAGGTCGAGCGGTCTTCCCGCGCGCGTGGCCCGGCGCGTCGCGAGGTCGAGGACGACGTCGGCGACGCGCAGTTCGTTGCTCGCGGGTGCGGCGATCCGCCGCCCGAGGGACCGCAAGCGCGCCTCGAGTTCGGCGAAAACGAAGGGCTTACGCAAATAATCGTCCGCTCCGGCGTCGAGGCCGTCGATGACGTCGTCCGTCGTATCGCGCGACGTGAGCATGAGAATCGGCGTCTGCACGCCGTCGCTACGCAGCGCCCGCGCAACCGCGATCCCATCCTTGCCGGGCAGCATGACGTCGAGCAGGATGACGTCGTACGCCGGATCCCGCGCGGCCGCTTCGCCCCCGACGCCGTCGTGCTCGACGTCGACGACGTGCCCGCTCTCGGCAAGGCCCCGGCGCACGACGGCGGCGAGCCGCTCGTCGTCCTCGATCACGAGCACTTTCACGGGGTCATCGTCGCATCACATACCCCCGGCGTGGTGCCGAAATTTCTGCCGGTACGTGAGGTACAGCACGAGGCCGACGATCGTGGAAAGGAACGCCAGACTCGTCAACGTCGTGCCGAAGCCGAGCCCCCCGTCTTTCACCGGCTGCGAAAGCAAGTCGCCCAGCGACGCTCCGAGCGGCCGGGTCAAGATATAAGCGATCCAAAAAGCCAGGACGCCATCGATCTTCAGGACGTAATAGGCGAGCGCGGTCGCAGCGATCGCCGCCGCGAACAGTACCGCCGCGACCGGATATCCGAGTTTGAAGCTCTCCGATACGAGGTCGCCGCCGGACGTACCGAGCGCGAACGTAAAGAGAATCGCGGCCCAGTAAAACGCTTCGCGTTTCGTCGTCGTGATCGCATGCACCGAAAGCGTCCGTTCGCTGAACCACCACAGCGCGAAGACGACTGCCAAAATGCAACTAAAGGCCAGCGTCGTCGTCTGTAGGCCGATACCGAGATTGTCGACGAGGTTGTCGGATACGAGCGTTCCGACGACGCTAATAAATACCACCACCGTCCAGTAGACGCTTCGAATATAGCGTCTGCTTCTCATTTGGAAGAAGAGCGCGACCAAAAAGACCGCGCTCATCACGAACGACGTAACGACCAAACCGAGGTGCAGGCGCTGTGAGAGAAAATCGGCAGCCGTTTCTCCGACGGTCGTTGCGAGAATCTTAATGATCCAGAAGAAGATGGTGACGTTCGGGACCTTGTTGGACATCGTCACGACGCGCCGCCGGGCAGCGCGCTTGGCGCCAGTCGCCTGGTGATGACAAAGGCCGCGAGTCCACCCGCGATTCCGAACGCGAAGCCCGCGACGACGTCCACGGGCCAGTGCAGTTGCGCGGCGACGCGCGCGGCCCCGATCGCGAGCCCGGCGACGAGGGCGACGACGGCGGCGGTTCGGGAGCGCGGCCACAAGTAGGCGACCGCGAGGCCCGCTGCCGCCGCATGATCTGACGGAAACGAATTATCGGCGCCGTGGGCGACCAGCGGCAGCACGTGGTGGACGACGAACGGTCGCGAATGGGCGTAGAGGAGCCCGCCCGTTTTCACGAGCGCCACGGTCGCGACGCCGGCTAAAGCGGCTTCGATGAGCGCTTCGCGCCGGTCCGCGCTCGTCGCGACTGCTACGAGCACGAGCGCGATCGGAACGAGCAGAAACCAAGCTGCAATGAATGCGATGATCGACATATGCTCTCTAGCTTCGCAACGCTGCGTGAACCGGGCATGAAATCCTACGGTGCTTCACCGAGCGTTCACGTCGGCGCCATAGCGTGCGGATATGAAAATGACCACCATCGCCCTCACCGCAACCCTCGCCACTGCCGTAACGACGGGCGTGGCGCTCGCGTCTTACCCGGGAGCGCAGTATGCGAGCCATGCACGCGTTTCGCTCCAGCAGGCGCGAGCGATCGCGACACGCGCCTTCCACGGAACGATCGTCTCGCAAGAGCTCGAATACGAGCGCGGCGGCAGCGGGCTGCGCTATACCTTCGACGTGAAGACGCCGCGCGGGGTGCGTGAAATCGGCGTCGACGCACGCGACGGTGCGGTGCTCGAGAATACGCAAGACGGCCCGGGCCGATAGCGCGCAGCCTTAATCGGCTTCGACCATCAGAACGTCGATCGTAAAACTGCCGTCGGCTTCCACCGCGAAGAGCTCGGCGACGTCGCGCGGCATGTGCTGCTGCAAGGCGCGGATGCTCACGACGTGTTGGGGCGGCGTGTGCATGCGTTCGATCCAGGTCGCGAAATCGATCCGCAGGCGCCGCAACGTCGCGTCACCCGGCGCGAAACCGGCGGCTTCGAGCATCGAACGCCACTGGGCGGGTCCGTAGTCGCGTACGTGCGTCGGATCCCGCAGCAACTCGATCGCTTGCAGAAAGGTGTCGGGCTGCACCGCTTCGGGCGCGACCACATCGACGAACGCCGCGCGGCCGCCGGCTCGCAGTACGCGGCGTGCTTCGGCGAGCCCGGCCGGCACGTCGCTCCAATGGTGTGCGCTGAAGCGTGAGAACACGAAGTCGAACCAGGCGTCGGGGAACGGTAAGCGTTCGGCCGGGCCGCAGATCGGGTTGATATTTCGCAGGCCGCGTTCGTGCGCGGTACGGGTCACCGCAGCAAGCATCTCCGTAGAAAGATCGTACGCCACGACGTTCGCGACGTGCGGCGCGACGGTAAACGCGACGTGTCCGCCGCCGCAGCCCAGATCGAGAACCCGCGCGGTTTCCGCTCCGGCGACGAGCCGGGCGAGTGCGAGTAAATCGTCGCCGTGCGCGTGCACTGCGCTCGTGACGTAGGCGTCCGCGCGGGCCCCGAAGCGCGCCGCGGTGCTGCGCTGATGTTCGTTCACGTCGTTCATGTTAGCCGCATCTCTGTCGTCTGCGATAAGCGTGCCGGCTCCGCCTTTCAAGCAGCGTCGTACGGCTGGTTCGGCTCGTCCGGCTCGTCCGGCGTTACCGGCGTTCCATGCCGCACGGACACCTTCGATTGATTCAGCGTAGACCCCTAAGCGAGACGGACAGTCCGTGCCGCGTACAGCGTTGCGAGCAACGCGGCGGCGTACGCGAATAACAATCCGGCGCTCATCGCGCCGCTAGCCGAGCCGTCGAGTCCGGGATACCGTCCCGAGTTAAGCGCATACAACCCGCCGTCGAGGATCAGGCCAGGCAGGCATGCTAAGACGCCTAACAGCGCGCCATGTTCGAGGCTCGAAACGTGCTCGCGATGTAAGATGCCGCGGGCGACCCAATAGACGGCGAAAAACGTCGCACCCACGATAACGCTAGCCGAAACGCCGACCGGCAATCGATTGTCGGGGCCGAATACGAGGTGCCCCCACGGCACGAAGAACGCTGTTGCTGCTGCCCACACGATAAAACCAAACACGAGGCCGGAACGAACGAGCGTCACACGGACACATCCTTCTGCGGTGCTAACGTCGCGGAGAACGCGACGAAAGCGCGTTGGATTCGGGCTACTTGGCCCGTAAGAACGAGATCGAGTAATAGCCCGTGCAGTGTTGCCAGCAGAAGCGTCGCCGAGGCATCGGGTACACCGCGCCGAAGCAGTAGCGCGTGCCAGTCGGTGAACAATGACGCGGCCACGACACCGCGGCGCGTCGCATCGCGGGCGCCGAGCGCGCACACTTCGTAGAACACGTTGAGAAAGCCACGTTGGCGCGGCGCCGTCATCCACGACCACGACGCTAGCACCATGTCGGAAAGTGTACCGTCTAGCATCGCCGCGGCCGCGAGCCGTCGGCTGGTTTCCGCGACGATGGCATCGAGCAGTCCATCGCGCGAGCCGAAGTGGTATAGCAGCATGCGGGGGCTGACCCCCAGCTCGCGGGATAATGCTCGCAGCGACAGGTTGCCGAGACCGAGCCGCGCGACCGCTTCCAGCACATCGTCGATGAGATCGTCACGGAGCATAGGGTCCACCGGCCTCGCCATGCTTACAGTCTACCCGTCGAGAATCAACTGTTTCAAGAACTGCTGTTTCAAGAATACCGCGCTCAGTGCTTATGACGCGACAGATCCGCCACCTAGGGCGCGGGTTCTTTCGCAACAGTGGGGAGAAGATGCACGACGACAGGTCGGGTCAAAAAGAAATCGCCCATCGTGAAGAAACCGGTCGTCCGCGTTCTCGCCTGCACCGCCGTCCTTATACTCGCGATCGTTCCTCGCGGCGCGGCGTTACTCGCCCAGCAAGCGCCCGCGACAGCAAGGCCATCGACGACGGCCCTTCCGATGTGCACGGCAGCAGATCTTTCCTTAGCGATCGATGAGGAAGGTGGTTATTTCTCGGGCATGTCTCACGGCGGCACGCTCGTCGTGCTCCGAAATATCGGCGCCGCTCCTTGCCGGGTCGAACCCTTCGCTCCGATCATCTTCGAAAAGAATGAGAAGGCGCTTCCGATCCGCTCCTCGGTGACCGGTGCCCGTTTCATGCATCCTGGCCCCGTCGTGCTTCCCGTCATCATAGCAACTGGAGCCGAGCTTACCGCAACGTTGAACTGGGTATCGGGCGAAGTCTTTAGCGATAATCTTTGCTTCTCTCCGACGCGTCTCTCGGTGTCGATCCAAGGAAACGCGCTGCATACGGCCTTCAAAGCACACGTTTGTGGCCAGCGTTCGGAGGGTGTTTCTTTTCGAAAGACCCGTTTTACGCCCGACCCGGTTTACACGCCGGCTTTCATCCCGAAATAGAGCGCTCGCCAGTTGCGAGCGCAACTGGCCGTCTTCCAATCTGCTGAGACGGCCGTAACCGTTAGCTGATTCGAACGGCGATTCTGGTAGGTGGATCGTACCAATTCGCGTTCGGCGTCGTTCGTCGGGACGATTTTCGCAACCGCGCAGGGCAATGCGAAAAATGCACGCTGTGCGAACCCGAGATGGGAAACGGAACCCGCCGACGACCGGGGTCGACGTGCGCGCAAGCACATCGTCCGCGGACGGTCTCGACACAGGGACGGGCGGCAATCACCTCGTCGCCCTGGTCTCCGTCGACGACGGCTCTTCCGAGAGCGCACCGAGATCGAGGCCAGATGCGGTACAATCCTTGCTTGCGGAACTCGCGTGATCGATCGAGAACGCGCTATGTCCCTTGAAGTGACCAACGGCGGTATATCTCGTCCGCCTGAGGCGGATTACCAGAGTCAGCCTCGACGGCGATCGCGCCGATCAAGATTACCGCAATGGCCGGAGCGATCATCGTATCCGTAGACTGGAGCGGAGCAACGCGTACCTTAAGATCTCCCCAAATGACGCGGCGGCCTGAGTATACGCGCATCCCGTGGGTGCCGACAGGGGGCTTGACTAAGGATGGCTAGCTAAGTACGATCGTGGTGTGCGTACGGTAAACGTTCATGAAGCCAAGACGCAGCTCTCGGCGCTGTTGGCGGAGGTCGAATCGGGCGAGCAAGTCGTCATCGCTCGCGCCGGCGTGCCGATTGCCAAGCTCGTAGCCGTTTCTGCGCCGAAGAAACGTAAACTCGGAATGGACGACGGAAAATTGCGCATCGCCGCCGACTTCGACCATGCCTTGATCCCGGATTTCGAACCGTATTCGTGACCGGTTCACGCTACTTACTCGACACGCATGTCTGGCTGTGGGCCGTCGGTTCATCGAAGCAACTCGGTCGGCGGACGCGTACGATCTTGGAGAACCGTGCCAACGGGTTGGTGCTCTCCGTCGCGAGCGCATGGGAGATCGCGATCAAAGTGCGCCTCGGAAAACTTGACGTCGGCGGCGACGTCGAATCGTTTCTTCGTTCGCGGATACGCGGCACGGCGACGGACATTTTGAACATCGAATTCGAACACGTCGTGGCGCTCGCCGCGCTACCGCCGCATCATCGCGACCCCTTCGACCGGCTCCTCGTCGCGCAAGCAAAGCACGAAGGCTTGCCGATGCTGAGCGCGGACCCATGGCTACGACCGTATGGAATCGAGCTGCTCGATCCCGCCAAATAAACTTCTAACGCATCACGCCTTCCAGCCGCCGTCGACCGTAAGACTCTCACCGTCGACGCCCTTCAAGCACACCGCCTCGTCGTACGATTCTGGTACAACTTATTTGAAGCGGCTGCGTGTCTTCAGCAACGCGGCGTAGCAACTTCATGGCGTGGCGTAACCCGATAGGTATGCGATCGAACATGCCGATGAGGCCGCCGGCCGCGACGTGCGCATACGCCCGGATTGCGTCACTCGTCGCGAAAATCTGCACGCCGTTGCACGGTCGCGATCTCACGTTGCCGCCGGCCAATTTGGACGGGGTCGAGGTTACGCCGCAGCGATTGGTGCCGAACAGTCGCTCGCTTCATGCGCGCGAGTGCCTCGAGCATTCGCGAAGTCGATTAGGGCGCACGTCGAGCGGATGTCGCGTTAGCGTCGGGGAGACGGCTTCGCGCGCTCCCAGCGGCGGTGTATGACAGTCATGCTCCGCGCGGCGGTTCGTGACTCATCGCCGATCGAACTTCAGACTTCAACGCCGCGAAGGCGTCATCGAGGTACTGTGCTATGCGCACGTGCCCGCCGTCGTCATACCAGGCGTCGATTGCGAGGCGCAGCGCACCGATCGACGCCATCGCCACAAGTCGCAGCGCGCCGCGTCGGCGTGGTTCGGGCCACAGCGTGCATAAGGCCGAAAACAGCGCTCCCTCTTGCCGTTCATACACCGCGCTCTTTCTCGACCGTAGCGTCTCGGTCGACCGCATAAGGCGATCTATCGCCACGAATTCGTCTGAAGCGAAGCGCGAAATAACCTTGACCAGCGCACTGCGCACGGCATCGAGCGGCGATTGCTGTGGCGATTCTTGTAAGAGCGCATCGTGGAATGCATCGATCGAACCGCTCTGGAAAGCGAGTAATATCTCTTCTTTGGTTTTAAAGTAGTAAAAAAAATTGCGGCGCGAGATGCCCGCGGCCGCCGCGATGGCATCTACCGTCGTCGCTTCGTATCCATGGGCAAAAAACAGCCGAAGTCCGGCGTCGGTGATCTTTGCCAGAGTTGCTCGACGCTTGCGCTGGCGCAAACTGCCCGTCTCGCTAAAGTGCTTCACGCCGGTCCTTGCAATCTTGCACTCAGTGCAGTATGGTGATTTTAGCACCAAGTGCAAAAACCTTCTGAGGGGCTCGTCATAATGACGGCATGGATCGCATCGAATATTCCGTCCCAGCGAGGGCGAACAGCAATCGTCACCGGGCCCGGCGGCTTAGGTTTCCAGACGGCTCTCGCGTTGGCGCGGGCTGGTGCTCGGGTTACGCTCGCGGGCCGCAACCCGGAAAAGGGCGCCGCGGCCGTCGTGAAAATTCGCGCCGCGGCGGACGGCGCCGACGTACGATTCGAAGCGCTTGACCTTGCAAGCTTTACGTCGATCGATGCGTTCGCGGCGCGCTGGCAGGATGAGTGCCTCGATCTGCTCATCAACAACGCCGGCGTTATGACGCCGCCAGCTCGGAATGCCACGGCCGACGGGTTTGAGTTGCAGTTCGGGACGAACTTCCTCGGCCATTTCGCCTTGACGGCGTTACTGTTGCCGCAATTACGTCGTGGAAGGACGGCACGTGTCGTAACCGTGACGAGTTTCGGCGCTAACTTCGGCAAAATCGACTTCGACGATCTGCAGTCCGAGCGCAATTACAGCCCGATGCGAGCGTATAATCAGTCCAAGCTCGCCGATTTGTTGTTCGCCTTCGAACTCCAACGGCGAAGTGAGGCCAACGATTGGGGGATCGCGAGCATCGCGGCACATCCGGGCCTCGCTCTTACCGAATTGATTCCCAACGGCGCGGGCCGTACCAGTATGATCTCGCGGCTCAGTCGCGCGATCGGCCCTCTCGTGATGCAGTCGCCTGCGCAGGGCGCGTTATCGACGCTCTATGCTGCCACTTCGCCGGACGCGCGTGGCGGATTGTATTATGGCCCCAGCGGACCGGGCGGAATCCGAGGCGGGCCCGTTTTGACCAAGCCACCGGTGACCGCGATGGACGTCGGCGTTTCGGCACGCTTATGGGAGCGCGCCGAACGGTTAACTCGCGTAACATTCGAGAGCTCGGTACAACGGGCTTGCTGAAATGATCCGAGCGCTTCGGCGTTATTCGTAAGCCACGATCTTAACCGCGCCTGGCTTTTAAAGCCGCCACGATTACATCGGGTACGGTGGCGCCTCGCCTTTGATCGTGATCCAGCGCCAGCGGGTGTACTCGTCGCTGTTGCCTGGCCCGCCGACGCTCGTGCCGTTGCCCGACGCACCGGAACCCCCGAACGGATTGATGATGTCATCGGCGACCGTCTGATCGTTGACGTGAAGGATGCCCGTGTGAATTCGTTCGCCGAGCGCTATGGCGCGAGTCACGTCTTTCGAAATCACGCCAACGGCGAGCCCATAATCGGTGGCGTTCGCGAGCTCGACCGCTTCGTCGTCGGAGCCGAACGTCGTAATAAGCGCGACCGGGCCGAAGACTTCGTTTTCGAACGCCGCCATGCCGGGACGCACGTTTTCGATCACCGTCGGCGCATAGAACAAACCGTCCGCTCTCCCGCCCGCAACGAGCGTCGCACCGGCGGAGACCGTCGCATCGACGAGCGACGTAATGCCGTCGAGTTGGTGACGATCGATGATCGGTCCGAGCGCCACATCGCCCTTCGACGGATCGCCCACCGGAATCGCTTTGACATGCTCGGCCAGCTTATCGACGAACGCACGTGCAATCTTGGCGTGCACCAGGATGCGGCCCGTCGCCATGCAGATCTGTCCTTGATGGAAGAACGATCCGAAGGTGGCGTTTCTGACCGCGAGGTCTAAATCGGCGTCGTCGAGGATGACGAGAGAATTCTTGCCGCCCAGTTCCAGCGACACTTTCTTGAGCATCCGTCCCGCGGTTTCGCCGACTTTGCGCCCGGCGCGCGTCGAGCCGGTGAATTGGATCATCGCCACGTCGGGCGACGTGCAGAGCGCCTCGCCAGCAGCGCCGTCGCCGGGCAGTACGGCGAGTACGCCCGCCGGTAGTCCCGCCTTCTCAAACGCGCGCGCGATCGCGAAGCCGCCGCACACGCTCGTGCGCGGATCAGGTTTGAGGACGACCGCATTGCCGAGCGCGAGCGCGGGCGCGACGGCTCGCATGGCGAGATATAATGGAAAGTTGAACGGTGCGATGACGCCGACGACGCCGAGCGGAACTCGTTTCGCCAGACTCATCACGCCGGGTTGGCTCGCGAGCATCTGCCCGATCGGTTGCGACGGCAGCGCGGCGGCTTCGTAGAGTGCTTTGATCGTGATGCCGATTTCGAAGTGCGCTTTGCCCGTTACGGAACCACTCTCGCGCACGAGCCAGCCCGCGACCTCGGGGGTCGCCGCCGCGAAGGCTTGCGCCGCGGCTCGCAATATTTCGGCGCGGCGCTCGTAGGGAAGCGCGGCCCACGCCGGCTGCGCGGCCCGCGCGGCCTTCGCCGCGCGCGCGATATCCGCGGCGTCGGCCATGCCGATCGTTCCCAGGGTTCCGCCCGTCGCCGGCTCGGTGACGTCGCGCGTCGCGTTGAGGGCCTGCCAGCCGTCCGCGAAGCCGCGACCGTGCCAAACGGCGGAATCGAGCAAAGATTCTTTAATCGAGTTCATAATCGAACCGTCTTTCCGTGTGGGCGCCGTAGTTACGCTACGATGCGGGCATCCTCGGTGAATGGTAGACCGACGTAGCTTTCGGCGAGGCTCGTGGCCGCTGCGCGCGACGTCGTAAGGTAGTCGAATTCGGCGTATTGGACGCGCCGGTCGAACGGCGTATGCTTGTCGAAACGGTGCAAGAGGCCGGTCATATAGGTTGAGAAACGCTGCGTTTTCCAAATGCGCTGCAGGCAGGTTTGCGAGTAGCCGTCCATCCGTTCGGTGCTGCCGGTCGCGAAGTAACGTACGAAGGCGTTCGCTAAGACGCGGACGTCCGCGATCGCGAGATTCATGCCTTTGGCACCCGTCGGCGGCACGATGTGGGCGGCATCGCCTGCGAGAAAGAGCCGGCCGTACCGCATCGGATCGCATACGTAGCTGCGCATCGGCGTGACGGTCTTCTGAAAAATACGGCCCACGACGATCTCGTCCGCCGCGCCGCTCGTTTGCAGCCGCGCCCGCAACTCCGACCAGATCCGGTCGTCGGGCCAGCCGGCAAGATCCTCGTCGTTATGGCACTGGAGATACATCCGGCTGACCGTACGCGAGCGCATCGACACGAGTGCGAAACCGCGCTCGTGATTGGTGTAGATCAGCTCCTCGGAAACCGGCGGAGATTCCGCGAGGATGCCGAGCCATGCAAACGGGAACACGCGATCGTAGATGGCGAGCTCCCCCGCCGGAATTGCGGCGCGGCTCGGGCCGTGAAAGCCGTCGCAGCCGGCGATGAAGTCGGCTTCGATCGTCGTTTCGCGGCCGTCGGCATCGCGCACCCGCAGGAGCGCGCGGTCGCCCGCGTCCGCTTCGATGGCGACGACTGCGCACTCGAAGCGTAGCTCGAGCCCGGCCCCGACGCGGGCGGCGATGAGATCCTTGATGACCTCTTGCTGCCCGTATACGGTGACCGTCTTGCCGGTCAGCTCCTCGAAATCGATCCGGCGCCGTTCGTCACCGAACTGGAGCTCGATGCCGCGGTGCACGAGGCCTTCGCGACGCATCCGCTCGCCGACGCCCGACTCTTCGAGTAACGACGCCGTCTGATGCTCGATGACGCCCGCACGAACGCGCCCCTCGACGTACGCGCGATTGCGCGACTCGACGACGATCGCGTCGATGCCGGACTCCGCCAGCAGATGCGCGAGCATGAGCCCGGCGGGGCCGGCACCGATAATAGCGATCTGCGTTCGCGACGTCGCGTTCATCACGCACCCGAGCGCAGGAGATACCCGCGCTTGTTCGCAGACGTTTCGCCATGCTCGATATGACGCGGTACGTACCCGCCCTGATCACTCATCTCTCAAATAAACTTTCTCGAGGTGCGTCGGTGCTCTACCGCGAGCGTTACGGAATCGGCATCATCGAGTGGCGCATCCTCGCGCAACTCGGCAGTTCTCCGGGAAGCACGGCGCGCGCCATCTGCGATCGGACCGCGCTCGACAAAGCGGCCGTCAGTCGCAGTTTCGGCGTGCTTTACCAGCAAGGTTTCATTACGTTTCCCAAGGACATGGGTCGCCGCGACCAGATCGCGCGACTGACCCCGAGCGGCCGGCGGCTGCACGACCGAATCATGGAAGTGGCCCTGGACCGGGAAGAGCGATTTTTGGCGCCTCTTTCGAGCGCCGAACGACGGACGCTCGTCAAATTGCTGAACCGGCTGTACGAGCACGTCGATACGATTGACGAGTAGCTCTTTAGCTCGTGAGTTGTGATATCAACGATTGACCTCTGAAAATTACTTTCCTGCCTCGGTGGGCCCTCGATTCTTTAAATTTTTCGCCCCCGGACTTGTCGGACGGGTCGAGCCGGCGCGGCGAACACCTATATGTGCAAAGAGTTTGAGGGCGCACGGACCTCCATTCATCTACTATCGGTGCGCTTTTCAGTTGACATAGCAACTCACACGTAAAGTTTAGCGCGTATCTAAAGGTGCCGTTGCTGCGTAAAAGAATCTTTCGTCATGGCAGACGCCCCAAACGTCGCCAGGATGACGTCGCGCCTACATCGTGACGCGTCAACGCGCTCGTAGCGCGATCACTCGCGCTACTCACATCTCACTTTTGAGGGCTCGAACACATGAAGCGATTCCTACGCCTAACGGCGTTTTTCGGTCTTCTCTGCGCGCTTCTCTCGCAAACGAGAGCGTTCGCTAGCGAAAACGGCGGCGGGATCTATCCCAACGGGGCGGAGAGTTTTCTCACCGCCGCCGTCCCGCCGCCGGGTTACTACCTTATCGATTACGTCAACTATTACGAAGCCCAGCGACTCGTCGGCGCGCACGGAAACGATCTCGCACCGAATTTTCGCGTCGACGCGCTCGCCAATGCCGTGCGCTACGTGCATTGGGGGCCGCAAAAATTCCTCGGCGCTCAGCTCGGACAACAGGTTGTCCTCCCCTACGTCTCGCTGGACGTCAGCGTTGCGGGCATGCACCAGCACAAGACCGGTATCGGCGATCTGACCGTCGATCCGTTGCTGCTCTCGTATCAAAATGCGAAGTTCCACATCGTCCTCACGCCGGAATTCAATCTCCCGACGGGCGCCTACAATAAAAACGATCTCGCGAACATCGGACGCAACTACTTCAACTTCGAACCGGTCGTCGCGTTTACGTATACCGGCGCTAAGAACTTCGAGTTCGACGCGAAGATGATGTACGATATCAACGGGACCAATCCCGATACGCGATACAAGTCGGGTAACGAGTTCCACACCGACTATGCGCTCGGGTACTCGCACCACGGCACCTGGCTCGGTGTCGCCGGATATTATTACGCGCAGACGACGAACGATTTCGTCAACGGGAAGATCGTCGGCACCGACGGCTTTAAGGGAAGCGTGTTTTCGTTCGGGCCCGATATCCACTTCGTCGCCGGTAAGAGTCTCTTCGCCCTTAAGTGGGAGCATGAAGTCGGTGTAAAATATCGTCCTCAAGGCGACAAATTTTGGCTCAAACTCATCCAGTCCGTCGGTAAAGACTAGGTCGGGCGACGGTCTCGACCGGACGAATAAAAGTGGCGGTCTTCCTGCTCGAAGATCGCCCGCGAGACCGAACGTTAGCCGCCTAACGTCGGCCCAGGCCGACGAGCATCTCGAATATTTCGTTTCCAACTCTAGAACGAGATCGCCGATGCAATCGGGCCCGCCACCGCACGAGCGCTCGCGGTGGAAACGAAGTTGAGGCCATCGATCCCGCCTGCACGCCAGGTTTTTTGGCTTGTTCGGCAACGCGCCCTAGAAAAAACCGACGATCTTCCTGCTCGAAGATCGTCGGCGAGACGAAGGTTAGCCGCCTAACCTCAGCCCATCTTGACGACCGCCTTCACGACGATTCCCGCCTCGGAATCCCGAACGGCATTGTCGATGCGATCGAATGGATAGAACGTCACGAGCCGCTCGAACGGAAACCGTCCCTGACGGTACAGATCGATCAGCGTCGCGACGAACGTCTGCGCAACGGCGTCGCCCTCGACGATGCCGCGAATGCTCCGGCCTGCCGTCATAACGTGCAGCACGTCGAGCGTCATCTCGGTTCCGCCCGGGCTCGCGCCCACGATCCCGCACGTGCCTCGCGGCGCGAGGCTTTCGACCGCCTGGCGGATCACGCGCGGCAGGGCCGTCGTTTCGAGCGAAGCGTCGACGCCGGCGCCGTGGAGTGCCACGATCGCTTCGGCCGGGTTTTCCCGCGAGGCGTCGATCGTGTGCGTCGCGCCGAGTTCGCGCGCGAGGGCGAGACGCTCCGGGTTGATATCGACCGCCACGATCGTCGTCGCGCCGACGACCCGCGCCGCCATTACGGCGCTCAAGCCGACCGAACCCGCGCCGAAGACGGCAAAGCGCTGTCCGGGCCGCACCGCGAGCGCGTTCATAACGGCACCCGCACCCGTTTGCACACCGCACGCGAGCGGGCCGAGGAGTTCCAGCGGTACGTCGTTTGCGACTTTTACGACGTTGCGCTCGCGACAGATCGCGTGCGTAGCGAACGACGACTGGCCGAAGAAGTGGCTGTGGATGAGCGAGCCGTCGCTCGAAAGCGCCGTGCTCCCGTCGCCGCGCGCGCCCGCGAAATTGTGCGCGAAGAATGCGTAGCAATACGTCGCCGCGCCCGCGAGACAGCTCGGGCACTGGCCGCACGAATCGTAACTCATGACGACGTGATCGCCGGGCACGACCCGCGTCACCGACGTGCCGATGCGTTCGACGACGCCCGCGCCTTCGTGTCCGAGGACGATGGGTTGCGGGACCGGAAACGCTTGATCGCGCATCGCAACATCGGTATGGCAAACGCCCACCGCCACGAGACGCACGACGATCTCGTCCGCGCGCGGTTCGCCGAGTTCGAGCGTTTCGAGTGCCATCGGCGCGTGTCTCGCACGCGTGACGGCGGCTTGTACGAGCATCGAGTTATCCTTTCGATTCGTTGCGGCCGGGGAAGTGCAAGCGGTACCCGACCGGCATGACGGAAAGCCCGAAGCGCGCGCCGAGTTCGCCCCAGATGCCGCGCGGTAGAAACAGCGAGAACCCCAGCGCCGCCGCGCCGAGCGCGACGAGATACCACACGCCTTGACCCCCGAAGAGACTTTCGATCGCGAAGAAGAGCACCGCGCCGAGCAGCGGGCCTTCAAACGTTCCGAGGCCGCCGACGAGCGTCATAAAGATCATGTACGCCGTCCATTGGACGCCAAAGTAGGTGCGTGGCTGGAACGTAAGCAGCGTCGAAAGCGTGATCGCACCTGCGGCCGCACAGCCGGCGGCGGCCAACACGAAGATGATACGTTTGGTCGCCATCACGCGCACGCCGACCGACGCCGCGGCTTCTTCGCTATCCCGAATCGCTTGGATCGAAGCGCCCGTCCGGCTGCGGAGCAAGAAGAAGACCAGTCCGACGACGATCGTCATGAGCGCGAGGGCGAACCAATAGTTGTTCGCGCGCCGTTGCTCCACCGCGAACGCGGAAAGCGCGCGTAGCGACGTCCCCGTTTCGCCTTGCACCACGCCGTCGAGATTGACGAGTAAATGCGCGAGTTCGGCGAACACCCACATGCCGATCGCGAATTCGCCCCCGCGTAAGCGCAACGCCAAGGGCGAAAGCGCGAGCGCGAGCACGCCGACGATGATGGGCGCCGTCGCGAGCGCGACGTAGGCCGGCGTTCCTTCGTGCGCGAGTCGGATCGCAGCGTACGCGCCTAGCCCGAAAAAGGCTTGCTGGCCGACGGAGACGAGGCCCGCATAGCCGGCCAACGCGTTCCACATCGCGGCCAAGATGACGTAAACGAAGAGCGTCGTCAGCCGATCGGTGAGGTACGCGCCGAGGAACGCCGATCCGAAGGCGAGGACGCCCAGGACCGCAAGCAGGCTCACAACACCGGCGATCGAGGCGAGATTCCAGCGCCGCACACTGATGAGCCCGGGCGTTCGTACGCGCGCTCCGATCATGCCGCCGTCTCCGGCGTTTCCGTGCGTGCGTATGATCGGACGAGCCGCTCTAAACCAACGCGTAGCAGCATGCGTCGATCGCGACCGGCGAGCGCAAAGCGTGCTGCGAGCACCGCGAAGAACAGCGCGTGCCCGCCGATGAGGAAGCCTTGCGGGCTGATCTGCGAACCGAGATTTTGCGCCACGCCCAGTGCGATACCGCCGACGAGCGTGCCCCATAGCGACCCCGGGCCGCCGATTACGACCGCTTCGAATGCGAAGATGAGTTGCGTCGCGCCGGCATACGGTTCGAAGGTCGCCCGCATGCCCAGAAACGCACCCGCGATGCCCACGGTCGCAATCGCGATGGCGGCGGCCGCGGCGTAGACGGCGCGCGAATCGATGCCGACGAGTTCGGCCGTATCGGGATCTTCCGCCGTCGCGCGAATCGCGCGGCCGAGCGGCGTCGCGGTCAAGACGAATTGCAAACCGCCAAGCGTAACGATCGCGATGCCCAGCGTCATGAGCGCGAGCTTGCCGACGGTGGCGCCGCCGGGCAGCGTCCAGCTCGCGAACGCGAGATCCCCGATGCCGGGTGCGAGCGAACGCGTATCCGCACCGAAACGTTGGAAAAGCAGGTTATCGATGACGACCGCGAGCCCGAACGTCGCGAGCAGCGGCGTGAGCGCGCCCGACCGTAAGCTGCGTTCGAGCACGCCGCGTTGCAGGAGCCACCCCGCGGCCGCCATCGCGGGCACGATCGCGAGCAGCGCGAGGAACGGCGAGATCCCCAAGCGTTCGACGAGCAGCAGCACGAGGTAGCCGGCCATCACGGCGAGGCTGCCGTGCGCGAGATTGATCACGCGTAGCACGCCGTACATGAACGAGAGCCCGCAGGCAATCAGCGCGTAATAGCCGCCGAGAAAGATACCTTGCAGCAGTTGATCGATCACGACGCACACGCCTCCCCACGACGTAAGCCGAAGTAGGCTTCGGTAATCGTGTCGCGCGACACCGCGTTCGTCGCTTCGTCGAGCACGATGCGGCCCTCGAGCATGCACGCGACGCGCGTCGCCGTACGCAACGCGCGCGCGAGATCTTGCTCGATGAGCAGTATTGTCGCGCCGGTCGCGACGACGGTGCGCAGCGACTCGTATACGACGTCGACCGCGTGCGGTGAAAGCCCGAGCGACACTTCATCGAGCAGGAGCGCGCTGGGATTTGTCATCAGTGCACGCCCGATTGCGGTCGCCTGTTGTTGGCCGCCGGAAAGGTCGCCGCTGCGGCGGCGCAGGTGGGGCTTCAGCATTGGAAAGGCCGCGAGCACGCTATCGAAGTTCCACGGACCGCTGCGGCCGGTGCGCCCCGCCACGCGCAGATTGTCTTCTACGGTCAGGTTGCCGAAAAGTCGCCGGCCTTCGGGAACGAGGGCGATCCCCGCGCGCGTCCGGTCGTGCGCGCGCAGCGCCGTAACGTCGGCGCCGTCGAAGCGCACGCGCCCAGCCGACGCGCGATGCGCGCCGGCGATCGTACGCAAGAGCGTCGTCTTGCCCGCGCCGTTCGCGCCGACGAGCGCCACGATCTCGCCCGCCGCGATCCGCAGCGTGACGCCGCGAACCGCCACGAGCAGCTCGTGGCGCGCTTCGAGATCCTCCACGGCGAGGAACTCCCGCGCTGGCGTGCCGTTCACGCGACGCTCCGGCCGAGGTACGCTTCCACCACCGCGGGATGTTGCAACGCGCGGTCCGGAACGTCGTCGGCGATCACGCGGCCTGCGTCCATGCACACCAGCCGTCCGACGATCTGCAACAGGACGTGTAAGATGTGCTCGATCCAAACGATCGCGATGCCGCGACCGCGCAGCTCGCGCACGATCGCAACGAGTTCGTTCGCTTCGGCATCGGTGAGGCCGGCGCCGATCTCGTCGAGGAGCAACACGCGCGGTTCCGTGCCGAGCGCGCGCGCGAGTTCGAGCCGTTTTCGGTCGAGCAGGCCCAGCGCCGCCGCCTTCCGGTTAGCGACGCCGAGCATCCCGCAGAGCCGTAGCGCGTCGATGCTCGCGTCGTACGCGCGCGCGCGCGCGAGTCCGCCGCCCTGTGACGCCGCGACGTACACGTTTTCGAAAGCCGTCATCTCCGCGAACGGCCGCGGCACCTGATGCGAGCGCGCGATGCCCGCGCGGCAACGCGACGCTGCATCGAGCTTCGAGACGTCGGCGCCATCGAATGCGACGCGGCCCGACGTCGGCGGGTACGCACCCGCCAGGACGTTGAGCAGGGTCGTCTTCCCGGCGCCGTTAGGTCCGACGACGCCCACCGCTTCGTTCGCGTCGAGACTGAAATCGACGCGGTCGACGGCGGTGAACGCGTTGAAGCGCTTCGTGACGGCGGACGCGACGAGCACGTGCGCCATCAGTTGTACGGCAGCAGTTTCGCAGCGACCGGAACGTTGCGATCGTTCGCGTTTTCGGTCAGCACCATCTCGAAGGGGAACTTGCCGCCCGGCTTCGCTTTGATCCACTGATTGCCGATCTCGCTGCTGGTTGCGACGTTGGGCACCGGGCCCTTGGTGAAGTCGACGACGCCGACGATCGTCGTGGTCTTCAGATGCGCGAGCGCTTTGGCGACGGCGGCTTTGTTCTTGGGATTTCCGCTATTTTTGATTGCGGCGAAGCCCGCGTCGAAGAGCGACATCGAGGCCCCGACTTGTTGGTTCCATTGACGGCCCGTGGTTTTCTCGTAGCCGTCGGCGAGCGCTTGCGACGAGAGTCCGGTCACCGAGGATTTGTAAGGGAACGTTGGATGCCAGTACGTCGCACCCGAAAGTTTGTCGCCTAGCGTACCGAGCGCCTCGATGCTCGAGGGGAAGAGCCCTGTCTTTGCAATCGCGGCGATCTTCACCATCTTCGTATAACCCTGTTGCGCGGCCTGACGCCAAAACGTCGCGAAGTCGGGCGGAATGGGAAAGGTGTTGAAAATCTCGCAGCGTCCGGCTTTGAACTTTGCGATCTGCGCCGAGTAATCGGTCGTGCCGTCTTCGTAGCCGCCGGGATCGACGATCGTGTAACCCGCTTTTTGCAAGTCGGGAATGAGGTGCGCGCGGATCGCGTTGCCGTCGGCGTCGTTGGGATAGAGGACGGCGACTTTCTTGTTCGTCGCAATCGTCTTCCAATTCGAGACGTACGAATCGAGAAAGTTCTTTACGCCAAAACTAAAGTGATACGTCCATTTGTACGGCGACGGGCCGCCCGGCTTCGCGCCGCGACCGAAGTACCACGCTTCCCACGGCATGACGGTCGAGAGGCACGGCACGCCCGCGGCTTCGCACGCATCGGCGACCGGGTTGACGACTTCGGGCGTCGAGGTTACGAGCATGATGTCGATTACGTTGCGATCGATCAGTTCTTTCGCGAGTTGGCCCGCGCGCGCGGGATCGGACTGCGTGTCGCGATCGAGGATCTCGACGGCGTACGTTTTTCCGCCGCTGATGACGCCTTTCTCGAGCGCTTTGCGCACGAGGCCGAGCACGTAGGGATCGCACTCGCCGAAACCGCCGAGCGGCCCCGTGCGCGGGCTGATGAAGCCGACTTTGAGCGTTTCGCTCGCGCTTGCGAAGCGAGAAAACGCGGGCGATCCCGCAAGCGCGAAACCGCCGAGCGAGCTGACGGCGGTGCGAACGAAGCGTCGACGAGAAATGTCCAGCGGCACGGAGAACTCCTTACGGTTGAAGGTTCTTTAGGGTGCGATCCTACATGCTCGCGAGCGCGTGTGTCGCGTTGCCGATCGAGCGGACCGTATCGACCACCGCGCGGATGTGCGCGTGCATCGCGCGTTCCGCTGCGGTTTCATCGTGGGCGCGCAGCGCGTCGAAGATCGCCCGGTGCTCACCCAGCGAGCGCGCGATGCGGCCGGGCTCGAGCACGGTGCGAAATTGATAGCGAACCGCTTGCGTTTGTAAGACGGAGAGCAGCATCGCCGCCGTCTGGTGACGGGCGATCTCGAGGATCGCCCGATGGAACTGCGTGTTGAACTGCGAGTACGCGAGCAGATCGGCAGTGTCGTGGCAACGCTGCATTTGCGCGAGAATTCCGGCGAGTTCCAGTTCGCCCGTCGCGTCGATCCGACGCGCCGCGTGTCGTGCGACGAGACCCTCGAGCATGGCGCGGGTTTCGAGGATTTCCGCCGCCTCTTCCGCTGTGTAGGCGCGCACGCGCACGCCGCGATTGGGCTCGCGAACCACCAGGCGCTGCTGCTCGAGCAACGCGAGCGCGCCTCGAATCACGGCACGGTTCGTCGCGAGGTCGCGCGCGAGGTCGAGTTCGACGAGGCGCTCGTTCGGCGCGACCTCACCGGCGACGATCGCTCGTCGCAAAAGGTCGGCAACGTCGCTTGAGGTGCGATGCTGCGCAGGACTGGGGTTCGTTTCGCTGAAGATTGGCGCCATGGTTGACAGCAACATTGGCGCCCGGATTGTAATACCCCTTTGGCAGCACACGACAAAAGTCTTCAATTTCGACGGAGGCAGCGCGGCGTGAGCGAATTTCATGGAATCGCGGCGTTTGGTGTCGCCACGCTCTACGAAGCATCGGGCAAATGCGGGCTGCTCGACGTGCCGTGGCACCGCCTGACGCCGGGCAGTCGAGTCGCCGGGCCGGCGCGCACCGTGCACTGCGGCCAAGACGATAACCTGATGGTTCACGCCGCGATCGAGCGCATCGTGCCGGGCGAGGTCGTCGTGCTGACGATGCCCGCGCCGGCCTCGGTCGCGCTTCTCGGCGATTTGCTGCTCACCCAGTTGATCGCTGCGGGCGCCGCGGGCGTGCTCGTCGATGCGGCCGTGCGGGATGCCGACGATCTCGCGACGATGGCCGTGCCCGTGTGGGCTCATTGGATTTCCGTGCGCGGCGCGAGTAAGCGCATCGTGGGCGAACTCGACGTACCGGTCGTCGTCGGCGGCACGACGATCGCGCCCGGCGACATCGTGGTGCTCGACGGCGACGGCGCGATCGCGATCGCGCTCGCGCGACTCGATGAGGTCGTCGCGGCCGCGCGCGCACGGGCGCACCTCGAAGCGACCAATCGCGCCCGCTACGCCGCGGGCGAGCGTTCCTTCGATATCAACGGTTTGCGCGCGGTCGTCGCGGCCGGCGGCGCGTGAGCCAGACTGCGATCCCATGCACGCTCATGCGCGGCGGAACGTCGAAGGGGCCGTTCGTCCTCGAGCGCGATCTGCCGAGCGACGCGAGCCTCCGCGATCGCGTCTTGGTTGCGGCGCTCGGCTCCGATGCGCGTCAGATTGACGGGATCGGCGGCGCGGATCCGCTCACGAGTAAGGTCGCGATCGTTTCGCCGTCGACGCGACGCGATGCTGACGTCGATTATCTCTTCGCGCAAGTCGTCGTCGGCGAAGCGCGCGTCGACCTCTCGCAGAATTGCGGCAACATGCTCGCCGCCGTCGGTCCCTTTGCGATCGAGCGCGGGATCGTCGATATTGCGGGGGACGTGACGGCCGTGCGCATCCACATGGTCAACACCGCTTCGATCGCCGTCGCGCACGTCGAGACGCCGAACGGCGCCGTCCGTTACGACGGCGACGCGCGAATTGACGGGGTCCCCGGCACTGCGGCGCGCGTCCGCATCGATTTTCTCGACGTCGCGGGAGGCAGTTGCGGCGCGCTGCTGCCGACGGGCAGCGTGCGCGATCGCATCGAGGGGGTCGACGTGACGCTCGTCGATAACGGCATGCCCGTGGTCGTCATGCGCGCGTCGGATTTCGGGCTCACGGGATACGAGATGCCCGCAGCGCTGGAAGCGAACGTAGAGTTGTGCGAGCGTGTGGAAACGATCCGGCTCGCGGCGGCGCCGGCGATGCGGCTCGGCGACGTGCGCGCGAAAAACGTGCCGAAGATGTGCTTCATTTCGCCGCCGGCGAACGGTGGGACGCTGGCGACGCGCACCTTCATCCCGCACAAGGTGCACAAGGCGATCGGCGCCTTCGGCGCGGTGAGCGTCGCGACAGCGTGCGCGTTGCCGGGTTCCGTCGCAGCCGACCTTGCGGGCGCGCGCGGCCTCGGACTACAGGCGTTCGAGATCGAGCATCCCACGGGATTCTTCACCGTCGAGTTGGAGATCGAGCGCGACGACGGCGTGCTGGTCGTGCGCCGGGCCGCACTGTTGCGCACGGCGCGCGCACTCATGCGCGGCGAGCTCTACGTACCGGGCGACCTCTGGAGGCAGCCGCGTTGATCATCGATTGTCACGGTCACTACACGACGGCCCCCTCGGGCTTACAAACCTTTCGCGCTGCGCAACTCGCCGATGCGGACGCGTTGCCCTCACCCTTCGACGTCGCGGTGAGCGACGACGAGATCCGCGCGAGCCTCGAGGCCGCGCAACTGCGCCTCTCGCGGGAGCGCGGCACGGACCTGACGATTTTCTCACCGCGCGCGTCAGCGATGGGGCACCACCTCGGGACCGAAGCGACGGGCACCGCGTGGGCCCGCGCCTGCAACGATCTCATCGCGCGCGTCTGCGAGCTCTACCCGGACAATTTCGTTGGCGTCGCGCAACTGCCGCAAGTGGCGGGCGGCGATCTCGCCGCGAGCATCGCGGAAATGGAACGTTGCGTGAACGAACTCGGCTTCGTCGGCATCAACCTCAATCCGGATCCCTCGGGCGGACATTGGACGGCGCTGCCGCTCACCGACCGGTTTTGGTATCCGCTGTATGAGAAGATGTGCGAATTCGACGTGCCGGCGATGATCCACGTCAGCGCGTCGTGTAACGCGAATTTCCACGCGACGGGTGCGCACTATCTCAATGCCGATACGACCGCCTTCATGCAGTTCGTTCAGGGCGATCTCTTTGCCGATTTCCCGAGCTTGCGCTTCGTCATCCCGCACGGCGGCGGTGCGGTTCCGTACCACTGGGGCCGCTTCCGCGGGCTCGCGCAAGATCTTGGGCGGCCGACGCTCGAGGAGGGCGTACTCGGCAACGTCTTTTTCGATACGTGCGTGTACCATCGCCCGGGTATAGCGCTCTTACTCGACGTCGTTCCCCACGACAACGTGCTCTTCGGGTCTGAAATGGTCGGCGCGGTCCGCGGCGTCGATCCGCGCACGGGCCACAATTACGACGATACGAAGCGCTATCTCGACGCGTTGGATCTCGATGTCGTCTCGCGCGCGAAGATCTTTTCCGGCAACGCGTTGCGCGTCTATCCGCGAATCGCGCGACGGCTCGCACCGGCCGCCGCGAGCGCGGGAGCGTAGCGTGGCGCTCGATCTCAATGCCTACCATCCCGCGCCGCGCACGCCGACGTTCTTCGCGCCGCCGGGTGCCGTCGACGCGCACTGTCACGTCTTCGGCCCGGGCGACGCCTTCCCGTACGCCGCGACGCGCAAATACACACCGGCCGACGCGCCCGCGGGCGCGCTCTTTGCGCTGCGCAACCATCTCGGATTCGCCCGGAACGTCATCGTGCAAGCGAGTTGTCACGGGACCGACAATGCGGCAATGGTCGACGCCCTGCGGCGTGCCGGCGATCTGGCGCGCGGCATCGCGTTCGTCGACGCCGCGATCACCGAGCGCGAACTCGCCCAACTCGACGCTGCGGGCGTGCGCGGCGTTCGCTTCAATTTCCTCAAGAGACTCGTCGACGCCGCACCGCGCGCCGATTACGAACGCATCGTCGCGCGCATCGCGCCGCTCGGTTGGCACGTGGTCGTGTATTTCGAAGCACCGGAACTCAAGGAATTAACGCCGTTCATTACGTCGTTGCCGACGACGGTCGTGCTCGATCACATGGGCCGTCCCGACGTCGAGCTCGGCGTCGATCACACGCAGTGGCAACGATTTCTCGCGCTCCTGGACGCATACGAGAACATCTGGGTGAAGGTGAGCGGGCCGGAGCGGCTCTCGAAGCTCGGACCGCCATACGACGACGTCGTGCCGTTCGGCCGCGCCCTCGTCGCACGCTATCCGACGCGCGTTTTGTGGGGCACGGACTGGCCGCACCCAAACATGGAGACGCACGTGCCCGACGACGGCGAACTGGTGGACTTCATCCCGCGCATCGCTCCGACGGCCGACCTCCAACGGGCGCTGCTCGTCGATAATCCGATGCGGCTGTATTGGGGGCAGCGGTAACATGGCGGACGGCGATCCCTTCGACGACATCCCCGGCACGACGCTATTCGATGCGCAGCGTTCGCGGCAAGGCTATCACCTCAACATGTTCTGCATGTCGCTGATGAGCGCCGAGAATCGCACGGCGTTCAAGGCCGGCGAACGCGCCTACCTAGCGACGTACGCCATGACGGAAGAGCAACGCCAAGCAGTACTCGCGCGCGACTGGAATCGCATGCTCGAACTCGGTGGCAACATCTATTACACGTCGAAATTAGGCGCGACGGACGGGCTGTCGTTTCAGACGCTCGCCGCGCAGATGACCGGTTCGACGCAAGAGGCCTACGCGCAGATGATGGCCGACGGGGGCCGCCGTATCGAAGGCAATCGCAGCAAACGCGAGCCGGGCGACGGCCGTGGCTAGCATCGTCGGCGGCGTCGCGACCTCACACGTGCCGGCGATCGGCGCCGCGCTCGACAACGGCAAAGCGGGCGATGCCTATTGGCAACCGGTCTTCGCAGGCTACGAGTTCTCGAAACGTTGGATAGCACGGGTCGCGCCCGACGTCATCTTTCTCGTGTACAACGACCACGCGTCGGCGTTCTCGCTCGACATCATTCCGACGTTTGCGCTCGGCTGCGCCGCGGAGTTCGCGATCGCGGACGAAGGCTGGGGACCGCGCCCGGTACCCGTCGTCATCGGCCATCCCGAACTCGCCTGGCACATCGCGCAATCCACCATCCTTGACGAGTTCGATATGACGATCGTCAACAAGATGCAAGTCGACCACGGCCTCACCGTACCGCTCTCGTTGCTCTACGGTCGGCCCACGGCGTGGCCCGTGACGGTCGTTCCGCTCGCGGTCAACGTCGTGCAGTATCCGCCGCCTGACGGGGCACCGCTGCTACATGCTCGGTAAGGCGATCCGCCGCGCGATCGACGCTTACGATCGTCCGCTGCGCGTCGCGATCTTCGGCACGGGCGGCATGTCGCATCAACTCCAAGGCCCACGCGCCGGGCTCATCAATAGTGCCTTCGACCGCGCGTTCCTCGACGAACTCGTCTCCTCGCCGCAGACGCTCGCACGTCGTCCGCACATCGAGTACGTGCGCGAAGCCGGGTCCGAAGCGATCGAACTCGTCATGTGGCTCATCATGCGCGGCGCGCTCGACGACGACGTCCGCGAAGTGCACCGCTTCTATCACGTTCCGGCGTCCAACACGGCCGTCGGCCATCTCATCCTAGAAAATCGTAAGGAGACCGCATGATCGACGTCGCGCTCGCGGGTCAAGGGGCCTTCGGTATCAAGCACCTCGAAGCGATCCGCCACATCGAGGGCGTCCGCGTCGTTTCCCTGACCGGCGGCAGTCTCGAATCGACGGCAGCGGTCGCGCAGCAATTCGAGATCCCGCACTGGACGACGGATCTTACGGAAACCCTTGCGCGCCCGGGACTCGATGCCGTTATCCTGGCGTCACCGACGCAGATCCATCGCGCGCAAGCCGAGGCGTGCATGCGCGCCGGCAAACACGTGCTCATCGAAATCCCGGTCGCCGATTCCCTCGAAGACGTCGAGGCGCTACTGGCCGTGGAACGCGAGACGGGGACGATCGCAATGGCGGGTCACGTGCGCCGTTTCAACCCGAGTCACCAATTCGTTCACTGCTTGATCGAACGCGGCGAACTCGCGATCCAGCAGATGGACGTCCAGACGTATTTTTTCCGACGTACGAATACGAACGCGCTGGGCCAGCCGCGCTCGTGGACCGATCATCTGCTCTGGCATCACGCCTGCCACACGATCGACCTTTTTCAGTGGCAGACGGGCGAGATCGCCGACGTCGCCCACGCGATCCAAGGCCCGATCCACCCAACCCTCGGCATCGCGATGGATATGAGCATCGGGCTCAAAGTTCCGTCGGGCGCGATCCTCACGCTATCGCTCTCGTTCAATAACGACGGGCCGCTCGGTTCGACGTTCCGCTACATCGGCGACACCGGCACGTACCTCGCCTATTACGACGACCTCAGCGACGGGAAGAAGAACCCGGTCGACCTTTCAGCCGTCGACGTATCGATGAACGGCATCGAGCTCGAGGACCGCGAGTTCTTCGCCGCCATCGGCGAACGGCGCGAACCGAAGTCCAGCCTGGCCCAAACGCTCGCCGCCTATCAAACTCTGGAAATGCTAGAACGTAAGCTCGGTCGCGTGGTCGCGTAGCGCGTTTCGAGAGCGCGAGTTGCGACGGCATCGTCGTGGCTCTGCGACTTATTGCAGGTGCGCGACGCTAGCGGTCTGGGCTGCCCATGGCTGCAGCAAAGCACACGAATCGACCGCGCTAAGACGGCCGACATAGGTGACGGATCTCTTCCTCAAACGAAGTGCTCGTTGCACCTCCACTTTTGCGTCCAACTCGTATCCGGGGGCACCTGCGTGAGGCGCCCGTGTCCGCCACGCAACACCTACGGCGTCTCGTTTCAATTCTTCGCTGAAGGAGTGCCGTTGTCACCATCGTACTGCGCTGTCACTTCTTTCGCCGGCGCTCATAGGTGCGTCCTGAATGCAGTTACTTAGCGCTCGACAATGTTTTCCGTTGATACGATGAAGTCGCATTCATTCAGGTCAAGGAATGATTCCTCATCGGGCCGGATACGCTTCAGATAGTCGGGATCGGAAAAGCATTTACCGAGGGCGGCGACATCGTCAAACCATAGTTCGGTTATGCCGTCGAATTTGGTCGGCGGCATGCTCGGAAGTTCGACATCCATTCGATGCTGCTGAACGTATCGGCGCACCGTCTCTTTAACCACGGGGACTGACATTAACAAGTCGGCGTGATTCGAGCGATGATGCTCGACGAACTGCTTCTGCGTGAGCGACGGTTTTCGAACGAGCAGGATCGTGAATTCGATCACTGGTAGTTCCTTTATAGTCGCGCTGAGCGCGTCCAAATAGGTTCGACAGGTCGGTTTGAGGTCGTGAGGCTGAGCTCGCTACGGCGAAGATAGCAGAGAGAGTCGGGAGACCACATAAGAGTATCGCGTCGG
>JAABUX010001359.1_pt1 | contig 37368 bp, 37 predicted proteins | sample 5561851 | NCBI WGS metagenome assembly JAABUX01 (sample SAMN10711883, study PRJNA513361) | rock metagenome | isolation source: Antarctica rocks | place: Antarctica: Victoria Land, Richard Nunatak red sandstone | collected 2016-01-03 | reverse complement strand
TGCTGCCCCCCCTGCTGCGCCCCGCCCCGCCCCCGACCGAGCTGACCGTCGTGGTGCCCTGCTACAACGAGCGCGCCAATGTCGCCCCGATGGTGGCGCGTCTGGAGGCGGCGCTGGCCGGCATCGCCTGGGAGGCGGTGTTCGTGGATGACAACAGCCCCGACGGCACGGCGGAGGCTGTGCGCGCCATCGCCCACACCGATCCTCGCGTCCGCTGCCTGCGCCGCCTGGGCCGCCGCGGCCTGGCGAGCGCGGTGATCGAGGGGGCGATGGCGTCGTCGGCGGACTACGTGGCGGTGATCGACGGCGACCTGCAGCACGACGAGACGCAGTTGCCCGCCCTGCTGCGAGCCTTGCAGTCGGGCGCAGACCTCGCAGTGGGCAGCCGCCATGTGGAGGGCGGCGACTCCGCCGGGCTGTCCGGGCGATGGCGGCACCGGGTATCCCATGCCGGCATCCGCGTGGCGCAAGCGGTGCTGCCGGTGCGGCTGTCGGACCCCATGAGCGGCTACTTCATGCTGCGGCGCGAGCTGTTCGAGCGGCTGGCGCCCCGGCTGACCGGGGAGGGCTTCAAGATCCTGCTCGACCTCGTGTTGTCCTCGCCGGGGCCGATCCGGGTGCAAGAGGTGCCGGTGCGGTTCCAGCCGCGCGTGGCCGGGGAGAGCAAGCTCGACGTGCTGATCATGCTGCAGTTCGGCGGGCTGCTGATCGACAAGGCGCTGCGCAACACGGTGCCGCTGCGCTTTATTTCGTTCGGGCTGGTAGGGCTGGTCGGCGTCGGCGTTCACCTGCTGGCGCTGCAGGCTGCGGCGTCGGCCGGGCTGGCGTTCCAGGGAGCGGAGATCGTGGCGACCCTGGTGGCGATGCTGGCCAACTTCAGCCTGAACAACGCCGTCACCTATCGCAGCGTGCGGCTGCGCGGGCCGGCATTGTGGCGCGGGCTGGCGTTGTTCGTCGCAGTCTGCGGGCTGGGGGCGGTCGCCAATGTCGGCATCGCACGGACGCTGTATGGCGCGCAGGGCGGGTGGACCCCATCGGCGGTGATCGGTGCGGTGATCGGCATGGTGTGGAATTATGCGGTCTCGGCCACTCTGGTCTGGAACCGGCGGTGAGGCCGGGCGCGGGAGGAGCCTGACCAGGGATGGCCGCACAGTCGATGTGAGCCGCCTTTGCGGCGTGGCGCTCCGGGACCTGCGGAGCCTGCATTCGCTCAAGCAACCCTGGTTTGCTGCGTCGCAAATGCTCCTTGCAATGACGAGTGCGAAGCAAGTCAGGGCTGCTGGAAGGCGATGCGGCATCACCTGCCCGCGACGATCTCCGCCAGCGCCTGCCCGACCTCCGTCGTCCCGGCCTGACCGCCCATGTCCCGGGTACGGGGTCCGCCGTCGCGCAGCAGCGTCTCGATGGCGTCCGACACCGCCGTTGCCGCTGCGGTCTCCCCCAGGTGCTCCAGCATCATCGCGCCCGACCAAACCTGGCCGATGGGGTTGCAGATGCCGCGCCCGGCGATGTCGGGGGCGGAGCCGTGCACCGGTTCGAACATGCTGGGGTGGGCGCGTTCCGGGTTGATGTTGGCGCTGGGCGCGATGCCGATGCTGCCGGCGACAGCGGGGCCGAGGTCGGACAGGATGTCGCCGAACAAGTTGCTGCCCACCACCACGTCGAACCAGTCGGGGTGCTGCACAAACTGCGCACACAGGATGTCGATGTGGAACTGGTCGGTCGCGACGCCGGGATACTCCTTGCCGATGGCGGCGAAGCGTTCGTCCCAGTACGGCATGGTGATGGTGATGCCGTTGGACTTGGTGGCCGACGTCAGCTTCCGGCGCGGGCGGGTCATCGCCAGCTCGAAGGCATAGCGCAGGATGCGATCGGTGCCGTGCCGGGTGAAGACGCTCTGCTGCGTGACGAACTCGCGGTCGGTGCCTTCGAACAGGCGTCCGCCGAGGCTGCTGTACTCGCCCTCGGTGTTCTCGCGCACGACGATGAAGTCGATGTCGGCCTCGGTGCGGCCGGCCAGGGGCGTGCGGGCGCCGGGCATCAGGCGGCAGGGGCGGACGCTGGCATACTGGTCGAAGCCGCGACGTATAGGGATCAGCAGGCCCCACAGCGAGATGTGGTCGGGCACCTCGGGCGAGCCGACCGCGCCTAGGAACACCGCATCGTGCTGGCGCAGTTGGTCCAGCCCGTCGACGGGCATCATGGCGCCGGTGTGCTGGTAGCGTTCGCAAGACCAGTCGTAATGCGTGGTGTCCAGTTGGAAGCCAAAGCGGGTCGCGGCGGCCTCCAGCACGCGTAGCCCTTCCGGCACGGTCTCCTTGCCGATCCCGTCGCCGGGGATCGAGGCGATCTTGTAGGTTTTCATCTGGCGCCCTCCTTAGCCCTGGTAGAATGGACGGCTGCGGCCCGGCAGTCTAGGAAGCCTGGCGGCTGAACTGGACGGTTCAGCGAGCGGCGCGGCAAGCGGGGCGGGCACATGGCGGCAGGAAACACGGCGGCGGCGGGCGTGGACACGCACATGACGGACTGGGACCGCGACGCCGCGCTGACCACCGCGCGCATCCTGCTGGAGATCAAGGCCGTCAACTTCCGGCCGGAGGAGCCCTACACCTTCACCTCCGGCTGGAAGTCCCCGGTTTACATCGACTGCCGCAAGATCATCTACTTTCCCCGTGCCCGGGTAAAAATCTGCGAGCTGGCGGCGGAGAAGATCGGCCGCCACGTCGGCTACGAGAGCATCGAGTGCGTGGCCGGCGGGGAGACGGCAGGCATCCCCTTCGCCGCCTGGATCGCCGACCGGATGCTGGCGCCGATGGCCTACGTCCGCAAGAAGCCCAAGGGGTTCGGCCGCAACGCCCTGATCGAGGGTGACGTGCCGGAGGGGCTGCGGACCCTGCTGGTCGAGGACCTGACGACCGACGGCGCCAGCAAGATCCAGTTCGCCCAGGCGCTGCGCGATGCCGGGGCGCTGGTGAACCATGCCTTCGTGGTGTTCTTCTACGGCGTGTTCCCCGGCAGCTTCCAGAAGCTGGCCGCGATGGACATCACGCTGCACCACCTGGCCACCTGGTGGGACGTGCTGGAGGCCTGCCGCGACCGCCCCTACTTCGCCGAGCCCGCCCTAGCCGAGGTGCGCCGCTTCCTGGAAAACCCAGTCGCGTGGTCCGCCGCGCACGGCGGCGTCGCGTCCGCCGAAGAAGCTGCGGAGCGCAAGGCGGCTGCGCTCTAGGTGGCCGTCCGCGCGCCTGCGCTGGCTGCGCCCGGTGCCACCTGGCTGAACACCCCGGCGCCGCTGACCCTGGCGGAGCTGCGCGGGCGCATTGTGGTGCTGGATTTCTGGACGCTGTGCTGCGTCAACTGCCAGCACATCCTCCCTGCCCTGGCCAAGCTGGAGGCGGCGTTCCCGCGCGACGTGGCGGTGATCGGCGTCCACTCCCCCAAGTTCCCGCACGAGAAGGACCCTGCCGTCGTGCAGGCCGCCATCGAGCGCCTGGGCATCACCCACCCCGTGCTGCAGGACCCCGACCGGCACCTGTGGAACCAGTATGCCGTGCGCGCCTGGCCGACCCTGGTGTTCGTGGACGCCGAGGGCTACGTGCAGGGCCAGTCCAGCGGCGAGCCGAACCCGGACGAGCTGCTGCGCCGCGTGCGCTCCCTGGTGCGCTCCGCCAAGCAGGACGGAGCGCTGCGGCCGGGCATGCCGCCGCCCGAGCCTGCCGACCCGGCGCCGACCCGCTTCCGCTTCCCAGGCAAGATCAGGCCCATTCCTGGCCGGCCGCGCGACGCCGCATGCTGGGCGCTGGCGGACGCCGGGCACCATCAGGTGGTGCTGCTGGACGACGCGGGCGCCGTGGTGGCGCGCATCGGCAGCGGCGTCGCCGGGCTGCGGGACGGTCCGGCCCTGCGCGCCTGCTTCAACGCGCCGCAGGGCGTGGCGGCGGACACGGGCGCGGTATGGGTGGCCGACACCGGCAATCACTGCATCCGCCGAGTGGACCTGGCGACCGGAGAGGTCCTGACCATCGCCGGCACTGGGGCACGCGGCGGGGTGCTCGGCGCGGCGGCCCCGGCGCTGGACACCGCCCTCGCTTCCCCTTGGGACTTGGTGCCCTTCGGCGGTGGTGTGCTGTTCGCCAATGCTGGCACCCATCAGCTCGGCGCGCTGGACCCTGTGGCCGACCAGGTGGAGCGGCTGGCGGGTACCGGGGTGGAGCACCTGCTCGACGGCCCGGCGGCAGATGCCATGCTGGCCCAGCCAAGCGGCCTGGCGCTGGACGGCTCCCGCCTGTTCTTCGCCGACAGCGAGAGCAGCGCCATCCGCATGCTGGACCTGGACGGCTTGCAGGTGCAGACCCTCGTCGGCACCGGGCTGTTCAGCTTCGGTGCGCGGAACGGACCGTTGCAGGATGCCGAGTTCCAGCACCCGCTTGGGGTCAGCATGCTGGGTGCAAACACGCTGCTGGTCGCCGACAGCTACAACGACCGGGTGCGCGTGCTAGAGCGAATTGCGTGTAGGTCCGGCACCTCGATCCCATATGCCTGGTTTTGGGATGGGGTGTGATGGCTGGGGCGTATTCGGCGGACCTGCGGGAGCGTGTGTTGACGGCGGTGGAGGCGGGCGAGACCGTGTCGGCGGTGGCCCGGCGGTTTGCGGTGGGCCGTTCGACGGTGCAGGACTGGGTGCGGGCGCTGCGGCAGAGTGGCCGGCGCGAGGCGGGCCGGATGGGCGGGCATCGCAAGCCGGTGATTGCGGGCGAGGCGGAGGCGGTGCTGCGGCGGATGCTGGAGGGTGCCAACCACCTGACCTTGGTGCAATGCCGGGATCGCCTGGCCGAGGAGGCCGGGGTGTCGGTGCATCTCGTGACCGTGCACCGGGCGCTGGCTCGCATGAGGTGGAGCTGGAAAAAAGCGCACCCTGCGCGCGGCCGAGCAGGACCGTGAGGACGTGGCCGCCGCGCGGGCCGCCTGGCTCTCGGACACGGAAGCAGGGGTGGGCGGTGTGGCGCCGGAGCGGCTGGTGTGCCTGGACGAGTGCGGCGTGCTGACCAACATGGCCTGCCTACATGGCCGTGCGCCGCGCGGCCAGCGTGCCCGTGGGAGCGTGCCCGCAGGCCGGTGGAAGCGGCTGACCGTGCTGGGCGCGATGACCACAGACGGCATCGTCGCCGCCATGTCGGTCGAGGCCGCAACCGACACCCTGGTGTTCACGGCTTACCTGGACCAGGTGCTGCTGCCCAAGCTGCACCAGGTGCGGCCCGACGCCGTGCTGGTGATGGACAACCTCGCCGCGCAAGACGCCTGCGGTGCGCAAGCTGCTGGACGCCTCAGGCTTCGCCTACCGCTACCTGCCCGCCTACAGCCCCGATCTGAACCCCATCGAGCCAAGCTGGGCCAAGATCAAAGGCAAGCTGCGCGCAGTGGCCGCACGCACGGCAGACGCACTGCACAAAGCCCTTGGTCCGGCGTTAAATGCCATCACGGCCAAAGACGCCCAGGGCTACTTCAGGAACTCAGGATACCAAGTTGCCAGACCTAAACGCAAACCGCTCTAGACTTGCAGGTCCGGCAGGTGCGCGACCTGGATGATGGGGTTTGCCAGGATCGGCTATGCCTGCCGCCTGGCGGCGAGCCGGCCGGCGTCTGCGCCGACCCGCGCGCGCCGGGCGCCGACCCGCGCATCCTGGTGGTCGAGACCAACCGCCACCGAATCATCGAGGTGCGGCCCGCCCGCCGGACGCACCGGACCTGGGCGGAATGAGGCTGGCAGCCGGGCTGGCGGCGCTGCTGGCCCTGGTTGCCCTCACCGCCGCCCTGTTCAGCTTCGCACCGGGCCTGCTGCTGGTATTCGGCGTCATGAGCCTGCTGGGCACCAACTCCGCGGCGCAACCGGATTGGGTGCCTGCCGCCATCATCGCGACGCCCTGGGTCCTGCTGGCCGCCTTGTGGGCCACCTACGCGGCGGCGGTCCTGCGCGACCGGTTATGGCCCGGCGTCACGCGCCGATAGTGGTTCCAACCCCGCCCTGTAGAAGCGTATGCTGCTGCCTTGCTCCCTACAGGTGCCTCCCATGACCCCCTCACCCGCCCTCGCCAACTCCCCCGCCGCACGGGACCGCGCCAACGCGCTGCACTCCTTCACCGACCTGCAGGCGTATCTGGACGTCGGCCCCATGATCATCACCCGCGGCGAGGGCGTGCGCGTGTGGGACGATAGCGGACGCGACTACATCGAGAGCGTCGCCGGCCTGTGGTGCGCCAGCCTAGGGTTCAGCAACGAGCGCCTGGCCCGCGCCGCCTACGACCAGATGATGAAGCTGCCGTTCTATCACTCTTTCACGGCGAAATCGCACGAGCCGCTGATCGACCTGTCGGAGATGCTGATCCAGCGCGCCCCAGTGCCGATGAGCAAGGTTTTCCTGGCCAACTCCGGCTCGGAGGCCAACGACTCCGCGGTGAAGATGATCTGGTACTACAACAACGCCCTCGGCCGCCCGGCGAAGAAGAAGCTGATCAGCCGCATCAAGGGCTACCACGGCGTGACCGTCGCGGCGGCCTCGCTGACCGGCCTGCCCTACAACCACACCAGCTTCGACCTGCCGCTGCCGGGCTTCATCCACACCATGACGCCGCACCACTACCACGCAGCCCTGCCCGGCGAGTCCGAGGAGGATTTCGCCACCCGCTGCGCCGAGGAGCTGGACAGGCTGATCGTCTCTGAAGGCCCGGATACGGTCGCGGCGATGTTCGCTGAACCGCTGATGGGCGCCGGCGGCGTGATCGTGCCGCCGCGCACCTACTTCGAGAAAATCCAGGCCGTGCTGCGCCAGCACGATGTGCTGCTGGTGGCCGACGAGGTCATCTGCGGGTTCGGCCGCACCGGCAATTACTGGGGCACCCAGACCTACGCCTTGCAGCCGGACATCATCACCTGCGCCAAGGCGCTGTCGGCAGCCTACTTGCCGATCTCCGCCGTGATGGTGACGGAGCCGGTGTTCGAAGCCCTGGCACGCGAGAGCCACGAGATCGGCACCTTCGGGCACGGCTACACCTACTCCGGCCACCCTGTGCCGGCGGCGGTCGCGGTGGAGGCACTGCGGATTTATGACGAGATTGGCATTGTCGATCATGTGCGCGCCGTCGGGCCGCACCTGCAGGCGGAGTTGCGGCGCAGGTTCGCCGGGCATGCGATGGTGGGGGAGGTGCGCGGCGTCGGCATGATCGCCGCGGTCGAGCTGGTGGCGGACCGTGACACGCACCGTAACTTCGATCCGAAGGCGAAGATGGGCGCGCGGTGGGCCAAGTTGTGCGAGGCGAACGGCGTAATAGCCCGTACCCTGTCCAACGACAGCCTGGCGTTCAGCCCACCGCTGATCATGACTGCAGCCGAGGTGACGGAGATGCTCGACCGGGTGGAACGCGCGCTGGACGAGTTGACGGTGCAGGTGCGGCGCGAGGGGATGGCGATCGTCTAGTGGCGGCTAGGCTTCCGGCTCCGGGTCGGGCGGCATGTCCACGCCGGCGTAGAACTCGGAGACGGGAACCTGGATGCCCACCTCTGGCAGCGCTAGAACATCGTCAGCCAAGAGCGCGGCAGCAGTCCAATCGTCAGTGTCGGACGCACGCCGGAAGACGGTCAGGGCAACGCTGGCAAACTCCAGGATGATGTAGTGCCGGATCGACGGGACGGCGCGGTATTGCCGCAGCTTATCGATTCGATCGTTCCGGCCGGAGGTCTGGCTGAGCATCTCGAATACCGCCACCGCTTCAGGAACGAGGCGGTCCATGCCGGCCCCCTTCGTGCATGTAACCACGGCGTCCGGATAGCGCACGACGCTCCCGATTGTGGCTACGCCAGCATCCTGGGCAAGAACCTCGGACGCGCTGCCCAGCAGGCGGCTGCGTAAAGCGAAGCAGAGACTTTAGATGATCCGACTGTGGTTGAGTATGCCACCCGTCATGGCGACTGGCCGTACGCCGTCAAATTCATACTTCCTGTCGGCCGCATAGGTGTTAGCCCAGGCGAAGAACTCGTCCCGGGTCATCCGCGGCGGGATAAGCGGCACGTTCATGGCACGTAGCCTAGCGCAACCGGGCGCACGGATGTGATCCCGTCAGCTCACGCGGCTGACCGTGTAGTCCGCAACCTGCGCCAGCGCCCGGCGGATCGGTCCATCCGGGAACACCCCCAGCGCCACCTTGGCCCCGGCGGCAAAGCGCTCGGCACGGTCGAGCGTCGCCGAGATCGCCCCGCTGCCCTCCATCAGCCGCATCGCGCGCTCCAGGTCGGCATCACGCTGCTCGCTCGCCTCGATGGTGCGGACCCAGAACGCCCGCTCCTCGGTGTTGCCGGCCTGGTAGGCGGTCAGCACCGGCAGGGTGATCTTGCCCTCTCGGAAGTCGTCGCCGACGGTCTTGCCGAGCGTCACCTGATCGGCAGCGTAGTCCAGCGCATCGTCCACGAGCTGGAACGCGATGCCGAGGTTGGTGCCGTAGTCCGACAGCGCCTCCTCCTCCGCCGCCGAGCGGTCGGCCACCACGGCGCCCACCTGGCAGGCGGCAGCGAATAGGGCGGCGGTCTTGCCGCGGACCACGTCCAGGTAGCGGTCCTCGGACGTGGACAGGTCGTTCTGCGTCACAAGCTGCAGCACCTCCCCCTCCGCAATGGTGGCGGCGGCATGCGACAGGATACCAAGCACCTTTAGAGACCCGTCCTCGACCATCAACTGGAAGGCGCGGGCGAACAGGAAATCGCCGACTAGGACCGACGCCTTGTTGCCGAACACCGCATTGGCGCTGGACAGCCCCCGGCGCAGCAGGCTTTCGTCCACCACGTCGTCGTGCAGCAGGGTCGCGGTGTGGATGAACTCGACGCAGGCCGCGAGGTGGACATGCCGGACGCCGGAGTAGCCGCACATCCGCGCCGAGGCCAGCGTCAGCAGTGGGCGCAGCCGCTTGCCGCCTGCCGCGACGATGTGCGCGGCAAGCTGCGGGATCAGCGCAACCGGGCTGTCCATCCGGGCGACGATGGTGCGGTTGCAGGCGGCTAGGTCCGGCCCGACCAGACCGAGCAGCAAGGACAGCGCATCCGGGGGCGCCGGGTCAGCGCCGTGGGGCGGAAGGGTAGTGGTGACGACGCCCAAGTTTGCACTCCCGACTTGACCGCATCCGACTTGGCTGCGCCCGACCTCACCTGACCAGGCTTGATTTCGCCGGGGCGGCACGCATAGTCCGCGCGACACCATATCGGCGGGCTGGAAAATGGGTCAAGGCGACGGGGCCTCCCGCGTCCCGCTTTGCCGCGCGCCCCTCCAGAGCCAAGGCCGCCATGCGAACCGTCTTGATCTCCAACAACCTGATCCGCCTCAGCTTCCTGTCGGCCCTGCTGCGCGACGCCGGCATCGACTGCGTGCTGCTGGACGGCCATGTCAGCGCCGTGGAGGGCAGCATCGGCGCCATCCCCCGCCGCCTGGCCGTACTGCCAGAGGATGAGCACCAGGCCCGCCGCGTGCTGCAGGAGGCCGGCGAGGCCTGATGAGGACCACTGCCGGCACCCTGCTCGGCGGCAGGGTGAGCTACGTGCAGCCGGCAGACGGCTACCGGACCGGCATCGAGCCGGTGCTCCTGGCGGCGGCGGTCCCGGCACGGCCGGGCGAGCGTGTGTTGGAGGCCGGGTTGGGCGCCGGGGCCGGGCTGCTCTGCCTGGGCGCGCGCGTTCCCGGCGTGCTGGCAACGGGGGTGGAACTCGATCCGGCGATGGCGGATCTCGCCCGTGCCAACTTGGCGGCAAACGGTTTGTCGGACTGGCCGGTCATTACGGCGGACATCACGGGCCTGCAGCTGCCCGCCCGATTCGATCATGCCTATGCTAACCCACCTTGGCACGATCCCGCGGGAACGCCGTCCGCGAACGCCGGGCGGCTCCTGGCGAAACAGGCCCAGACTGCTGGACTGGAGGGATGGGTTGCGGCTCTGGCCCAGCTGCTGCGGCCTGGCGGAAGCCTGACGTTGATCCTGCCTGCGGCGGCCGCGTCGCGGAGCTTGGCCGCGCTGAACGGTGCGGGATGCGGCTCGATAATGCTCGTGCCGTTATGGCCGAAGCCATTGCACGCCGCGCGTCTGGTAATCTTGCAAGGCCTGCGGGACCGCCGGGGACCAGACCAGATTCTGCCTGGATTGGTCCTGCATCGGGACGACGGCAGCTTTACCGCGTCAGCAGAGGAAATCTTGCGGCAAGGATGCGGGTTGCAGACCCAAGCTGACCGGCAGAGCTGCTGACCCGGGCGGCTGATCGGAGGCTACTGATCGGGATGCCGCAGGTGCCAGAGCCTCTCGTGCGCCGCCACAAGGCTCTCGATGCTGCGGCGACGGTTGGTGTCGGCAAGGGCGGGCCGGCGGTTCAGCATCATCTCAAGTGTGGCGATAAGTTGCTCGGCAACCTCGAGGTCCGAGGTGTCGCAGGCGTGGTGGAACGCGACGAGAACCTTGTCCGATAAACGGCGTGTGTGGCGCGGGATGCTCGGCCCCTCGCGTGATGCGCCCTGCTCCTTGTCAAATACGTCGCTCATTGCTTTGCCAAAACCGCTTTCCACGACTTGCCCCACGATGAATTACAACCATCGTAGCCGAAGAACACCCAAGATGTCGATATTTTTGCTGCGTTGCACATTTGCCAGACCCGTAAAGAGTCGCCCCGCCCGCCGTCCCGTTGCAACGGCCGCTGCAAAACCGCTCCCTTCCCGTATCAGGACAACCGTGCCTTGAGGGCGTCGTTCACCAGTGCCGGGTTGCCCTTGCCGGCCATCGCCTTCATGACCTGACCGACGAAGAAGCCGAACAGCTTGTCCTTGCCGCCGCGGTACTCCGCCAGCTTGTCCGGATTGGCGGCCAGCACCGCATCCACCGCGGCATCGATGGCGCCCGTGTCGATCACCTGGCGCAGCCCCCGGCCTTCGACGATAACGGCGGGGTGCTCGCCGGTTTCGACCATCGCCTCGAACACCTCCTTGGCGATTCGGCCGTTGATGGTGCGGTCGGCCAACAGGTCCAGCAGCCCGCCCAGCGCAGCCGCCGACACCGGGCTGTCGCCGATTGCACGGCCCGTCCGGTTCAGCGCGGCGAAGAAATCGCCCATCATCCAGTTCGCCGCCAGCTTCGCATCCCGCCCGGACGCCACGGTCTCGTAGAACGCCGCCGTCTCCTGGTCGGCCACCAGCACCGCCGCGTCGTAGGCCGGCAGCCCGTGCTCGCTCACGAATCGGGCGCGCTTGGCGTCGGGCAGCTCCGGCAGGTGCTCGCGCAGCCCGGCCACCCACGCCTCGTCCAGCACCAGCGGCAGCAGGTCGGGGTCGGGAAAGTAGCGGTAGTCGTGCGCGTCCTCCTTGCTGCGCAGGCTGCGGGTCTCGCCGCGGGCGGGGTCGAACAGCCGGGTCTCCTGCACGACCGCGCCGCCGTCCTCCCAGACCTGCACCTGCCGGGCCGCCTCGGCCTCGATGGCCTGCATGACGAAGCGGACGGAGTTGACGTTCTTCACCTCGCAGCGGGTGCGGAACGGCTCGCCGTGCTTGCGGACGGACACGTTCACGTCGGCGCGCATCGACCCCTCCTCCATGTTGCCGTCGCAGGTGCCGAGGTAGCGCAGGATGGTCCGCAGCTTGCGCAGGTAGGCGCCGGCCTCCTCGGGCGTGCGCAGGTCCGGCTCGCTGACGATCTCCATCAGCCCCACCCCGGAGCGGTTGAGGTCGATGAAGCTGCGGATCGGGTCCTGGTCGTGCAGCGACTTCCCCGCGTCCTGCTCGAGGTGCAGGCGGGTCACGCCGATGCGCTTGGTGCTGCCGTCCGCCAGCTCAATCTCAACGGTTCCCGCGCCGACGACGGGATGGGCGAACTGGCTGATCTGGTAGCCGGCGGGCAGGTCGGCGTAGAAGTAGTTCTTGCGGTCGAACCGGCTGACCAGGTTGATCTGCGCGTCCAGGCCCAGCCCGGTGCGGACCGCCTGCGCCACGCACTCCTGGTTGATGACGGGCAACATGCCGGGGAACGCCGCGTCGACCAGGCTGACCTGGCTGTTCGGCTCGGCGCCGTACTCGGCGGACGCGCCGCTGAACAGCTTGGACCGGCTGATGACCTGGGCGTGTACCTCCAGCCCAATCACCAGCTCCCACGCGCCGGTGCGGCCCTCGATAGAGTAGCTCATGCCGCCGCTCCCGCCCGGATCGACGGCAACGCCGAGAAGCCTGCCGCACGCTCCAGCGCTGCGCCGACGGCGAACATCGTTTCCTCGTCAAATGGCCGGCCGATCACCTGTAGGCCGAGCGGCAGTCCCTGCCCGTCCAGCCCGGCCGGCACCGACAGGCCCGGCACCCCGGCCATGCTGGCAGGCACGGTGAACACGTCGTTAAGATACATCTTCACGGGATCGTCCATGTTCTCTCCCTGAGCGAAGGCCGCGCTGGGCGCGGTGGGCGTCAGCAGCGCGTCCACCTTCGCGAACGCCTCGGTGAAGTCGCGCAGGATCAGGGCACGCACCTTCTGAGCGCGCAGGTAGTAGGCGTCGTAGTAGCCGGCGGACAGCACATAGGTGCCGATCATGATGCGGCGCTTCACCTCGTTGCCGAACCCCTCGGCGCGGGTGTTCTCGTACAGCTCGGTCAAGTCGTCCCCGGCCACGCGGGCGCCGAAGCGTACACCGTCATAGCGGGCCAGGTTGCTGGACGCCTCGGCCGGGGCGACGATGTAGTAGGTGGCCAAACCGTATTTGGTGTGCGGCAGGCTGACGTCCACGATTTCCGCCCCCTCCGCCCGCAGCCAGTCCAGGCCCTGCCGCCACAGCGCGTCCACTTCCGCCGGCATCCCGTCCGCGCGGTACTCGCGGGGCACGCCGATCCGCAGGCCGCGCACGCCCCGGCGGCAGGCGGCGGCGAAATCCGGCACCTGGCGGTCGGCGGACGTGCTGTCCTTGGGGTCGAACCCGGCCATGCTGCCCAGCATGACCGCGCAGTCCTCCACCGTGCGCGCCACCGGCCCGGCCTGGTCCAGCGACGAGGCGAAAGCGACGATGCCCCAGCGCGAGCAGCGGCCATAGGTCGGCTTCACCCCCACGATGCCGCAGAACGACGCCGGCTGCCGGATCGACCCGCCGGTGTCGGTCGCCGTCGCCCCGAGCGCCATCCGCGCCGCCACAGCTGCGACGGAGCCGCCGGAGGAGCCGCCGGGCACCAAGGGCTTGCCGTCCGCCCGGGTCCAGGGGTTCTGCACGGGGCCGTAGGCGCTGGTCATGTTGGACGAGCCCATGGCGAACTCGTCCAGGTTGGCCTTGCCGAGGAACACCGCGCCGTCGCGCAGCAGGTTGGCCGTGACGGCGCTCTCGTAGGGGGGCACGAACGGCGACAGGATGCGGCTGCCAGCCGTGGTACGGGTGCCGGCGGTGCAGAACAGGTCCTTGATCGCCAGCGGCAGGCCGAGCAGCGGGCGCGTGTCGCCGGCAGCCAGGGCGGTGTCGGCCGCGGCAGCGCCCTCGCGGGCGGTGTCGGCCATGACGGTGATGAGGGCGTTCAGCCGCGGGTTCAGCGCGTCCACGGCAGCCAGGTGGGCGTCCGTCAGCTCCACGGCCGAGAACTCGCGCCGGCGCAGACCGTCGCGGGCCTGGACGAGGGTCAGGTCGGTCAGCATCACTCGACCACCTTCGGCACGGCGTAGAACGGGCCTGCGCGGTCCGGCGCGTTGCTCAGCACCTGCTCCCTGATGCCGCCATCTGTCACCTCGTCCGGCCGCAGCCGCAGCGCCATCTGCGCCGCGCCGGTCAGCGGCTCGATGCCGTCCACGTCCACCTCGTTCAACTGCTCGATCCAGCCCAGGATGCCGCCGAGTTCCTGGCCCAGTTGCGCCACCTCGGCCTCGGTCACGCGGATGCGGGCGAGCTTGGCGACGCGACGGATGGTCGCGGGATCGAGCGACATGGTGGGCGTGTCCTATGGTAGAGGGGTGGCAGTGCCCAAGCCGGGCTGCGAAGTGAGGGACCATACTGGCCGACAAGCCCCTCTTCAACATGGTGGAGCTGCGGGCGGCGGTGCCGCCGGGGCAACGGCTGATCGGGTTGGACCCTGGGGCCAAGGTGGTCGGCGTGGCGCTGTCCGATGTCGGGCTGATGCTGGCCAGCCCCTATGGCAACCTGCGCCGGGGCAAGCTGGCCCAGGCGGCGTCGGAGTTGGCGGCCATCGCCCGGCGGGAGGGCGCAGGCGGGCTGGTGATCGGCTGGCCGCTGTCGATGGACGGCAGCATGGGGCCGGCGGCGCAGGCGGTGCGGGATTGGGCGCGGGCGCTGTCCGGGCAGACCGGGCTGCCGGCGGCGCTGTGGGACGAGCGGCTGTCTTCCTCGGCCGTCAACCGGTTCTTGATCAGCGAGCTGGATATGACCCGGGGCAAGCGCGCGGCCGTGGTGGATAGCATGGCTGCGGCCTACACCCTGCAGGCGGCGCTGGACGCTAGCCGGCCGGCACGCGATGAGGGCGGTTAGCGAATTGCAGGCGTGATGCTGCAGGTTTGCGACACCGGGGACTTGAGACGGCTTTCGGATGACCTCGGTCAGTCCGGAGCCAATCCCCTTCCCTAATGCGGGCTCTGCGTTGCCGCGGCGCAGCTTCGGCCCGCTGAATACAGGATAGCCAATTTGTTCTTGAAATGTTCGGAAAAGGGGTAAAGGCTCGCATTCAGAAGCGAAGGCAGACATGGCGGAGCCAATCATCGTTGTTGATGACACCCTCGATCCCGACGCCGAACGGGTCATCGGAGACGGGCTGAATGCCTTCAATGACGAGATCACTGGCATCAATGACCGCCGCAAGCTCACCGTAGTCGTCAAGGACTCAGACACCGGCCAAATTCTGGGCGGCGTCACTGGCCGCACCTCGCTCGGGTTGCTGTTCCTCGACCTCTTCCACCTGCCCAAGCCGCTCCGCGGCGCCGGCCTGGGCAGCCGTATCCTGCGCCTTGTCGAGGAGGAGGCACGCCGGCGCGGCTGCCGGGCCGGCGTACTTTACACCATCAGTTTCCAGGCACCTGGATTCTATGAACGCCACGGCTGGCGCGCGTTCGGCGACATCCCATGCTATCCGCTCGGCACAAGCCGGGTCTTCATGACCAAGGATTTGTAAGCCGCACTGCTTGCCTGCCGCCTGTGCATCGGCATCATCGGGCAGGCATGCCCCTCGATTGAGCGGAATGCTCTTCGGGACCGGCCCTATTCAACAAGCGCGGCGCCACAACCATCCGCAACCCGCCCTGCGGACGCAACGTAATACGCTGACGGGGCACCGGCACCGGCCCAGGCGCCATCGTCAGCCGAAACGACTGCACCATGGTTGCCAGGATCGCCACGGCCTCCAGCATGGCGAAGGACGCGCCGATGCATATTCTCGGCCCCGCCCCAAACGGCAGGTAGGCATAGCGGTGCCGATCCGCGACGGCCTCCGGCAGGAACCGGTCGGGGTTGAAGGCATCGGGGTCCCGCCACAGCGCGGCATGGCGGTGCACGGCATAGACGGGCACGTAGGTCGGCGTTCCCTCCGGGATCACCAGTTCGCCGAGGCGGACATCCTTGGCAGCCGCGCGGGCGACCAGCGGCGCCGGCGGATACAACCGCATCGCCTCCTGCACCACCTGCCGCGTGTAGGCGAGGGCGGCGACATGCTCCGCACCGAGGGCGCCGCCGCCCGTCACGCGCCCGATCTCCTCCACAACCCGGGCCTCCACCTCCGGATGCCCGGCCAGCAAGTACAGGCTCCAGGTCAGCGCCACTGCGGTCGTCTCGTGTCCGGCGACGATGCAGGTCAGCAGGTTGTCGGCGATCTCCTGATCGTCCATCGCCCGGCCGTCCTCCGGATCGTGCGCGTCCAGCAGCAGCGTCAGCAAGTCTGGGCGGACCGCGCCCTCGCCAGCGCGCTCCCACCGGCGTTGATGGACAATGCCGAGCAGCGCGCCGCGTACGTAATCCCGCGCCCGGCGCCCTTGCCGCTTCCGTGGCAGCGGCAGCCAGCCTGGCAGGCCGAGCAAGCCCGCCATCACCGTCCAGGGCGTCGATCCCAAGTAAGCGGCGATGCCGTCCTCGATCCGCGCCTGGTCCAGCCCCGGCGCGCCGGACAGCATCGTCTCGACGATGACGTCATAGGCAGTCTGCATCATCTCATGCGCGACCTCGACCGCACCGCCGGCCGGCAGGATGAGCCAGCGGTCGCGGGTCCGGCCCGCGGCGGCGAGCATGGCAGGGATGAAGCTCAGCAGGCGGTCATACCGGAAGGCGGGGGCCGCGGCCCGGCGCTGCCATCGCCAATGTGCGCCCTCGGCGGTCAGCAACCCCTGGCCCAGCGCCGGGACCAGGGCGCGCTGCATCGAGGCTGCCTTCACGAACGACGACTCCTGCTCGACCAGCACCTGCCGGATCAGCTCGGGGTCGGACACATAGACGACGTCCCGTCCCAGGAAGCGGCGCCGGGCGAACGGCTGCGTGTAGGCGGCGGCCGGCGTCGCCTCCAGCGAGTTGCGCAGCAAGGCACGGAACAGTTGCAACTGGCCGACCGGCTCGCTCAACGGGCGGACTGAGACGGGGGTGGGCGGGGGTGTAAGACTCATATCGTTCTCGCCGCCACAGCCAAGGCCGCGAAGATCAGCCAGCCGGTCCAAGGCACCGCAATGGTGCCCGGTCCTCCCTGTAACGCATCCACATACATGCACGGTTCAAGCGTGCAGCGTATCACGTAGTTGACGGGCACCCCCTGCTAACTCCCCGGCGGCAGGGGGTCGCACGCCGCCGCCGCCGCGCGTGCCAGCACGACCATGCGCCGGGCGGCAATGCCGGCACCGGCAACCTCCCCAGCCAGATGCGCCAGCAACGGGTTCGACAGGATAGCATGGGCGGCCGCGTTGCCGGCGAACTCTGCCGCGCCGACGGTGGCGGCGGCGTTGGCTGTGCGGCGCAGCAACGACAACGTGCCCAGCGTGCCCGGCCGCACGCCGTAGAGCTGCGCCACCTGCCGCACCAGCCGCACCCCGCGCCAGGCGACCAGCAATACATCCAGCGCGGGCGACGGCATGGCGGCGATCCCCGCCACCATCTGTATGGCGGCGGTGCGGCCCAGCCGGTCCGCCTCCGCCCGCAGCGCCTGGCCCGGGCCGGCGCGCAGCAAGGACACGACGGCGTCCGGGTCGTTCACCGCCCGCAACGCTGGCAGCAGGTCGGGGCCGCCGGGCACGGTGGCGGCCCACTCCATTGCAGCACCGGTGATGCGCCGAGCCTCACCGGAGGCCAGGTCCGCCCGCAGCCCGTCCACATGGCGCAGCGCCAGCACGCCCCGCAGATCGCGCCACACGCCGGCCCCCATCATGCCAACGCCGACCGCCGACAAGCCGAGCGTGGTCCAGCCAAGCCAGGCTGCCCGCGCGAACTGGTCCAGCACGAAGTTGCCCAGCGACAGCCCGCCGATCCCCGCCGCAAGCACGGCCGCGCCGGTCAGCACCAGCGATGCACGGCGGGACGGCGCCGGGTCGGCCAGCAGCTCCAGCGACGGCTCGGCCTGCAGCCGTTCGGCCGGGGCCTCCTCCAGCTCGATGCGTGGGCGCGGCGGCTCTTCCAGCTCGATACGCGGGCGCGGGGGCACGGTCACAGCACGCCGTCCAGCAGAAACACCAGTAGCGCGTCCAGCCCCAGTTCCGGCACACCGCCGCGGCCGGCGTCGGGCGGGCGGCGCGGCTCGAACTCGGGCAGTTGCAGAAAGGGGTGCGCCCAGAACGCCGCGTCCGGCGGGCGGTCCGGTACCTCGCCGGGGTAGGACCGCAACAGCCGCTCGTCGCCGATCCGCCGGCCGCGCACGGCCGACACCGGGCGGCCGTCCAGGGTCCAGACGAAGTCCTCGGTGCAGCGCACGGCGGCGACCGGCAGGTGGGCCGTCCGCACGTCGGGCGTGGCGTCGGCCGGGCTGGCCAGGGTCCGCAGCAGCGCCGCGAGGTTGCCGCGCTGCCGCTCCGCCACATGATCCGACTTCGTCGCGGCGTAGGCGACGCGCGACACCGTCTTGGGCGGCAGGCGCAGGCGGCCCAGGGCAAGCGCCGCATCCAGCAGCGACCGCCGCCAACGCAACGCTCCCGACGCGGCAGCCAGCGCACCGGCTGCGTCGGCGAAGCTGTCCTCCCCGGCGGACAGGGCGGAGAGCAGGTCCACCAGAACGACGATGCGGTCCAGGTTGCCGAACATCGGTTCCGCCAGGTCGGCCTGCACCGACTGCACATATGCACCGTAACGGAGCGCCAGCAGGCTGTGTAGGCCGCCGTTGCCCCGGTGCGGGAAGAACGGCATCCAGACCGGCTCCGGCCCCGGCGCCGGCATCAGGAAACGGCCGGGCTGCAGCAGGGACAGCCCGGCCTCATCCCGCATCCGGTGCAGCATTGCGCGATACAGCCGGTGGCCGGTGGCGGCCAACGCCTCGTCGGCCGGGGCGCCCGCGGGCAGGGCGGTGCTGAACGCCAGGAACTCGGCGGCCAGCGGCACGCCCTCCAGCCGCCGCAGCACTGCGTCGGACCAGGCGGGGTAAGGCGTGCGGACCAGCGGCAGGTCCAGCAGCCACTCGCCGGGGTAGTCCAGCAGCTCCAGCCGCACCCGCTGCGGCGGCAGGTCCACGCCCAGCCGCTGCCGCCCCACCATCAAGTCCAGCGCCAGCAGCGACGCCGAGCTGGTCCGCTCCGGCCAGGCTGGCGGATCGGCGGTCAGCGCCGCCAAGTGGCGCGCATGATCGAAGCGCGGCAGCCCCGTGACGCCGGCCGGGGCAACGGACACCTGGAGCCGTCGCCCAGCCAGCCGCTGCGCCAGGGCCGGCAGCACCGGACGCCCCGCGCCCAGGGCCAGCAGGTTCGTCGCCACCGAGGTCAGGAACGCCGTCTTCCCCGCCCGCGCTAGCCCGGTGACGCCGATGCGCAGCGTGCGCCGGGTCAGCCAGGCGAGCGTGGTGTCGCCGGGGTCTCCGAAGATCAGCCGCGCTGCACCAGCTCGACCTTGTAGCCGTCGGGGTCCTCGACGAAGGCGATCACCGTCGTGCCGTGCTGCACCGGCCCGGCCCCACGGGTGATCTTGGCGCCGCCCTTCCGCAGCGTCTCGCAGGCGGCGTAAACGTCCGGCATCGCCACGGCCAGGTGGCCGAATGCGGTGCCGACGTCGTAGGGCTTGTCCTGGTCCCAGTTGTAGGTCAGCTCGATCACGCTGGACGACCCCTCGTCGCCATAGCCGACGAAGCAGAGGGTGTACTTGCCCGCCGGCACCTCGGAGCGGCGCAGCTCCTTCATGCCCATCAGGCCCGTGTAGAAGGCGACGCTGCGGTCCAGGTCCTTGACGCGCAGCATGGTGTGCAGGAAGCGCGGGTCGCTCATGGTGGGATGTCCTTGTCAGGTGAGGCGCCGCCAGCCGGGGCGATGCCGAGCAGGAATAGACCGGCCGCGTCCGCTTCGGCAACGCAGGCGGCGCGGTCGGTGACCAGGGTGCCCCCGGCCTCCACCGCGATGCCGCGCAGCCCGGCGGCGGCGGCGGCGCGCACGGTGCCGGGTCCGATGGTCGGCAGGTCGGTGCGGCGGTCCTGCCCGGGCTTGACCAGCTTCACCAGCACGCCGCCCGGGCCGGGCCGGGCCAGCCCCGCCGCGCGGGCGAGCATGGCGTCGGTGCCCTCGATGGCCTCCACGGCCAGCACGATACCTTGCTGCACTACGCAGCCCTGGCCCACGTCCACCTGGCCCAGGGCGCGCACGACCTCCTCGCCGCGCCGAATGTCGGCCATGGCGGCGGCGTCCGGCGCAGCACGGCCCAGGACGCCGGCCGGGGCGACGGCCTCCGTCAGCACCTCATGCGCTCCCAGAACGCGGAAGCCCTCCTCGCCCAGCACGCGCACGACAGCGGCCAGCAATCCATCGTCCCCGGTGAAGGCAGCCCGGCCGATGCGGGCCAGGATGCGGGCGCCCTCTGCATCTGGGCGCAAGTCCAGCAGATGAGGCCGCCGGACAGGGCCGACCAACACTAGGTCGGTGCAACCATGTCCGCGCAACAAGGCCAGGATACCCGACGCCGCACCGATTCGCACGAAGCTGTGGTCGAACGGCCCGACGACGGACGGCTCGGCATAGCCGCGCAACGCCACGATGAATACCTGCCGCCCCGCCGCCAGCGCCGCTGCTGCGACCCGGCCGGGAAACGGCCCTCCCCCGGCGATGATGCCCAGCATGCCGGCATTAGCCCCAGCCTCGGTCATCAACCTGCTCGGCCATCAAGCTATCCGGCGTCGCCCTCGTCCAGCCCGGCCAGCTCCGCCCGGATCAGGCCGCGCTTGCTCGGTGCGTCCATGAAGGCCAGCAGCTCCGCCACTAGCGCGTCGCCGGCATAGGCCGCCCGCACCTCGGCCAGCCGCGCGCTGAACACCTCGTCCGGCCCGAACAGCCGGCGCACCGCCGAACGCAGCGATAGCAGCCCCGCCCGGTCCACGCCCCGCCGCCGCAGCCCGATCACGTTCAGCCCCAACAGCCGCGCCCGGTTGCCGAGCACGCTGCCGAACGGGATTACGTCCGCTTCCACCCCCGACACGCCGCCGACCATCGCGCCGCGCCCGATCCGCACGAACTGGTGCAGCGCCGCAGCGCCGCCGATCACCGCCCCGGCCCCAATCGTGACATGCCCGCCCATGACGACGTTGTTGGCGATCACCACGCCGTCGCCGATGTCGCAGTCATGCGCGACATGCACCACCGCCATCAGCAGGCAATCCGCGCCGACCCGTGTCAGGCCGGTTCCGGTCACGGTGCCTCGGTTGATCGTGCAGTTCTCCCGGACCTGAGTGCGGTCGCCGACCTCGCACCGGGTTGGCTCGCCTTTGTACTTCAGATCCTGCGGCGCCAGTCCGACGGTGCAGAAGGGATATAGGGTCACCTCCTCCCCGATTCGCGTGTCGCCATCCACCACGACGTGGGAGATCAACCGGGTGCCCGCGCCGATGCTGGCCTGCGATCCAACGTGGCACCAAGGGCCGACATGCACGCCGTCGCCCAGCTCGGCGCCTGGCTCGACGATGGCGGTCGGATGCACATGGGCGGTGTGCGGCCATCCAAGCGTGAGGCCGGCGGGCAAGGGGCGTGAACTCATGCGGCACCTTTCACGATGGTCCGGCAGCCCGGTGGGTCCGGCAGGGATGTGCAGCCTACGCGGCGCGTCAGGAACGGGCCAACACACCTATTGTTTCTGGGATTGTTGCGGACGCCGCTACTTGTCCATGATCATGGCGGCGTAGGTGGCCTCCGCTACCGACACGCCGTCCACGCGGGCAATGGCGCTGAACTTCCAGACGGGACCGCGGTGCCGGTTCTTACGAACCTCGATCCGGAGCTGGTCGCCCGGCACGACCGGGCGGCGGAACTTCGCGTTCTCAATGGTCATGAAGTATACGACCTTGCCTGCCGCATAGGCTCCAAGCGTCTCCACCACCAGCACCGCCGCCGTCTGCGCCATGCTCTCGATGATCAGCACGCCGGGCATCACGGGATGGTCGGGAAAGTGGCCCTGGAAGAAGTTCTCGTTCGCCGTGACGTTCTTGATCCCCGTCGCCGACTGGTCGGGCACCACGTCCACTACCTTGTCGATCATCAGGAATGGATAGCGGTGCGGGATCGCGTACATGATTCGCTTGATGTCAATGACCTCGACCGGCGGCAGCGCGGCCTGCAGCGACGGCTTCGGCTTGACGTCCGCCACCGGCGGCTGTGGGCCGGCCTGCGGAAGGGTTGGATGTGTCGGCGTGCCGTCCATGCTGACCTACTCCTGCCCGGCCGCATCGCCGCCGGTGCGCGGAGAACGCGCCAGCCGGCGCAGCGTCGCCACGCCGCGGAAGAACTCGCGCAACGGCTGCGCCGGGCTGCCCACCACGGCCGCACCGTCCGCCACATCGGCCATCACGCCGGCCTGCGCGCCCACCCGGGCCTTGGCACCGATCCACAGGTGGCCGGTCAAGCCAGCCTGTGCAGCGATCACCACGAAATCCCCGAGCACGGTCGAGCCTGAGATGCCGGCCTGCGACACCACGATGCAGCAGCGGCCCAACTGAACATTGTGCCCAATCTGCACCAGGTTGTCGAGGCGCGACCCGGCGCCGATCACCGTGTCCGGCACCGCGCCGCGGTCGATGGTGCTGTTGGCGCCGACCTCCACGTCGTCGTGCAGCACCACCCGGCCAAGCTGCGGCACCGTGATGAAGCCGGCATCGGTCGCTGCGAAACCGAAGCCTTCCTGCCCAATACGCGCCCCCGCATAGACGTACACGCGATCGCCCAGCAGGGCGTGGCTGATGCTGGCCAGCGGCCCAACCCGGCAGTCCGAGCCCATCATGACGTTGTCGCCGATCACCGCGCCGGCCCCGATCCGGCAACGCGGGCCGACCCGGGCGCCCTCGCCGATCACCGCCAAGGGGCCGACCTCGGCGGAGGCATCAACGCCTGCGCCCGGCGAAACGACCGCTGTGGGATGAACACCGGGACGGACCGGCGGCGGCGGGTGGAACAGCGCCGCCGCCCGCGCCCAGCCGGCGTAAGGATCCGACGTCACGATGGCCGCGGTTCCGGCAGGCACCCGCGGCGCTAGGTCCGGATGCACGATCACCGCGCCAGCCCGGGTCGCCCGCAGCAGGTCCGCGTACTTACGGTTGTCGATGAAGCTGACTTCGCCTGGCCCCGCCGATTGCAGCGGTGCGATGCCGTGCAGCCGGCGCATCGAGTCAGCCTCGTCCGGCCGCACCTGACCAAGCGCCGCGGCGGCCACGGCAGCCAGCGGGTGCGGCCCCGTGCGGCCGAAGAAACGCGGGTCCCCCGCTGCAGCTGGTGCGTCTGCCATCGCTTACCGGCGCGGCGGCGTGGACCCGGGCGGGGCGGTGACAGGAACGGCGGACGGCGCCGCATCGGCCGGGGCGGTGGCGGGCTGCATCGCGGCGACCGCGGACACGCCCTCCGGCGGCAGCATCACGGACGGCATGATCTTGTTGATCTGCGCGATCACCGGCTCGGTGATGTCGAACTCGTTGACGTTCAGCGCCACCTGCGCCCGGTGCAGCACCAGGTTCATGCCGCGGCTTTCGGCCACCTGGCGGATCACCGCGATCAACATGCGCTCGATCTGCGCCAGCCCGACCTGCGCGGCCTCCTGCATGTAGCGGTTGCGGTCGCGGAACTGGCGCTGCGCGTTGGTGATCCGCTCCTGCAGCTCACGCTCCTTGCCGCGGATCTGGTCCGGCGTCATGCCGGCCCGCTGGTTGGCCAGCGCCTGCTGTAGGTCACGCCAGGCCGCCTGCTCCTTTTGGGCATCCTGGTTCAGCTTCTCGCGCCGCTCGCCAATGGTCTTTTCCACCTGCTGCGCCGCGGTCGAGCCGTGCATGATGTCGGGAATGCCCAACACGCCGATGACGGCGGCCGGCGGGGTCGCGCCGCGCGGGATCGGCGGCAGGTCGGGCACGGGCGGCAACTGCACCTGCGGCATCGGCGCGGCGTCCTGCCCGGCGCCGGCGGTGGACATCCCGTTGGCCGGGTCGCCCATGGGCGGCGGCGCGACCTGAACGGCCGGCGGCGCCGAGGGGCGCGGCTGCGGCCGGGGCGCCGGGCGGGTCGCCTGCACCGGCTGGCCCTGTTGCGGCTGACCCTGTTGCGGCTGGCCCTGTTGCGGCTGGCCTGGCCGAGACCCGCCGGCAGCGCCCCCGCCGCCTGGGACGAACCAGCCCGGCGACTGCTGGGCCGACACGGACAGGGGAGACAGGAGGGCAGCCGCCGCCAGGGCGGGGATCAGGATGCGCATGGGCTAGAACCTCGTACCAAAGCCAAACCGGAAAAGCTGCGTCTGGTCGCCACTGCGTTTGACGACGGCCTCAGCCAGATCAATGTTGATCAGGCCGAACGGCGTCTTCCACGACACGCCCACCCCCGCGCCGACCCGTGGAGTCGGGTTATCATAGAACGTGGACGTCGTCCCCGCTGGGCTGCCTGCGAGGCTAAGGCGGTTCACCTGCGTCAGGGCCCCGATGTCCACGAACGTGCGCCCTGACAGGCCCAGGTCGGCCGAGATGGGCAACGGGAACCGCAGCTCGGTCGATTGGGTGTAGATGAACCGGCCGCCGATGCTGTCGTTCGTGCCGACGGACGCCGCCGCGCCATTAACCCCGGGAGTCGTCGTCTGCGCGTGCGGGCCGGCGCCGCCGGACTGGAAGCCGCGCAGGTTGTCGCCACCCAGGAAGAAGCGGTCGATGATCTTCTCCTGCACGCCACCGAATGGCTGCAGGTAGCCCGCCCCTGCCGTGAGCGCGATGCTCCAGTCTGCATCGCCGGTGTAGCGCTCCAGCGGGATGAAATAGGAGCCGTCGATCTTGGACCGGACATACTTCGCCGTGCCGCCCAGCCCCGCCACATCAAGGCCCAGCCGCACCAGGTAGCCGTCATGCGGGTCGGTGCGGCTGTCGCGGTAGTCCAGCGCCAAGGTGGTCCCGAGCTGCGACAGCAGGGACGTTCCGGCCTGGTTCAGGACGTAGATGCTGGCGCCGCTTTGGACGTTGTACACGTTCCGGTCCACCAGCGAGTAGGTGAACGCCTGCCGAAGGTGCTCGTTGAACTCGTAGCCCAGCCGCAGGTCGCCGCCCGTCCGCCGCTCGCTGTAGGCAGCGATGCTCTGGTTGTCGTTGCGGACCAGGAAGGCGTCGAACCCCGCCACCAGGTTGCGGTCCAGGAAGTACGGGTCGGTGACGGACAGGTCGATCTGGCTGCGCTTCTGCGCCAGCACGCCGTTCAGCCCGGCGTCGATGCCGGTGCCGACCAGGTTGCGCTCCCGCAGCCCGGCGTTCAGCAGCGCGCCGGAGTCGGTCGAGAAGCCGCCGCCCAGAGTCAGCTCGCCTGTCGCTTTCTCGTCCACCTGCGCCGTGACGATGGCGCGGTCCGGCGCGCTGCCGGGGCTGGGGCGCACGGTCACGCTGTTAAAGTAGCCCAGGTCCTGCAGCCGCTGGCGCGACCGGCGCACGGTGGCGGCGTTGAACGCGTCGCCTTCCGCCAGGCGGAACTCGCGGCGGATCACCTTGTCCTCGGTGCGGGTGTTGCCGGTGATGTCAATGCGCTCGACGTAAACGCGCGGGCTTTCGACGATGTCGAATGCCAGATCGACGGTCTTCTTCGCCTTATCGCGGGCAATGCGCGGCTTGACATCGACGAAGGCGTAGCCGCGATTCTGCGCCTCGTCCTGCAGCGCCTGCGTCGTGCGCTCCACCAAGTCGCCGTCATAGGTGTCGCCGGGGGCAAGCAGCAGCAGCGGCCTCAAATCGTCGCCATTCAGCTTGGGCAGCTTGCTGTCGATACTGACCTGGCCAACCGTGTACTTCTCGCCCTCGTTGATTGTGAACGTCACGAAGAACGCGCGTCGGTCGGGCGACAGCTCGGCGACGGCGTCGTGCGCCTCGAAGTCGGCGAAGCCGTTCTTCAGGTAGAACCGCCGCAGCAGCTCCTTGTCGAAGTTGATGCGCTCGGGGTCATACTGGTCGCTGCTGGACAGGATACGGTAGAACGCCTGCTCGCGGCTGTTGATGACCTCGCGCAGCCGGTTCTCGCTGAAGGCGTGGTTGCCGATGAAGGCGATGCGGCTCACGAGCGTGGTCTCGCCCTCGTTGACCTCGAACACCACGTCCACGCGGTTCTGGTCCAGGTGGATGATCTTTGGCTCGACAGTCGCGGCGTAGCGACCGCCCTTGGCGTAGCGGTCCAGGATGCGCTGCCGGTCGGCCTGCGCCAACTGCGGCGTGAACACCGCGCGGGCCCGCAATTGCAGCTCGGGCCGTAACTGGTCGTCGTTCAGCTTGCGGTTGCCCTCGAAGGCAATGCGGTTGACGATCGAGTTCTCCACTACCTTCACCAGAAGAAAGTTGCCCTCGCGTCGAATCATCACATCCTGGAACAGGCCAGTGGAATACAGCGTCTTGAGGCTGCGGTCGATGCGGTCGGGATCGAAGCCATCCCCAGGCTGCACCAGCATGTAGGAGCGAATGGTACCTTGCTCGATGCGCTGGTTGCCCTCCACCTTGATGCCCGTGATGGTGTTTCCGGTCGCAGCCGGGCGCGGGGCACGGTCGGAATTGGGCCGCCGCTGGGCCGTGGCCGCCGCCGTTGATGGGCCCCTCGGCACCCGCGACGAGCCTTGCTGCGCCCGCGCATCGAACCCTGCAATCAGTGGGGCTATGCAGGCGGTGGCAAGCAGCACAAGGCGTTTAGGAACCAACAGGCGGACCCTCCCGGGGCATCGGACGTGGCGTGCTTGTAAGCGCCGCAGCGCCCGCCGCCAAGGCCAATGCGTACCGGGAACAGCTCGGAGGGTCCCGCGGCGCTACCCGATCAGGCTGGAAACCCAGCGCATCAGCCCGAGATGGGGCAGGTCGTTCCAGGTTACGACGAGGAACAGGCAGGCCAGCAAAGCCAGCCCAGCCCGCGTGCTGTAGTCCTGTGCCTTGGGCGGAACCGGCCGGCCGCGCACCGCCTCCGCGGCCAGGAACAACAGGTGCCCGCCGTCCAGAACAGGGATGGGGATCAGGTTCATCAAGCCCAGGTTAACCGACAGCACGGCAATCAGGCCGACCAGGCTGGCGATGCCAAGCTGCGCCGCCTGACCCGAGATTTGGGCGATCCGCAGCGGCCCCCCCAGTTCGCTCAGGCCATGCGCGCCGGTGAACAGCCCTGCCACGCCGGCCGCAGTCTGCGCTGTCACGTCCCAAGTCTGCGCCAAGCCGGCGCTAATGGTCTGCCATGGGCTGACGCTGACATACTCGGTCACGCCGCTCCGCACACCCAGCACGCCGACTCGCCGCCCGCCGCCGGCGTCCCTGCCGTCTGGCGTCACCGCCAGTGTCTGCTCCTGCCCGGCCCGCAGGATGCGGACGCTCAGCAGGCGGTCCGGGCTGGCCGAGACGATGCGTTGGATGTCGTCGAACCGGGTTATAGCTGCGCCGTCGATGGCCTCCACCCGGTCCCCGGCCTGCAACCCCGCCCGCGCCGCGGCGCCGTTGGCGATCACCTCGCTGACGACCGGCATGGACACCGGCTGGCCGGCGAAGCCGATCAGGGCGATGAACAGCACCGCCGCCAGCAGGAAGTTCGCCACCGGCCCGGCCGCGATGATGATGGCGCGCGACAGCACGGACTTGCTTTGATAGGTGCGGCCCGGCAGCCAGGTGGCGCGCACCTCCGGCGGCACATCCTCCGGGCGCTCCTGCCCGTGCAGCTTCACGTAGCCGCCCAGGGGCAGCCAGGCCAGCTTCCAGACGGTGCCCGACTTGTCGGTCCAGCGCGCGATGGACTGGCCGAAACCGAGCGAGAACGCCTCGACGTGGACGCCGCGCCAGCGTGCGGCGAGGTAGTGCCCCATCTCGTGCACGAAGATCAGCACGCCGAGCACGACGAGGAAGGCAACGACCTGGCGAAGATGGTCCATGAAGGCTCCGCAGCTTGGGGGAACGGAATGGTCTAGGCGGCTCGGGCGCCCGCAACGGCCTGGGCGGCGCGGCGGGCAACGGCATCCAGGTCGAGCACCGCGCCCAGGCTGTCGGCCGGCTGGTGGCCGATGCGCTCCAGCACCGTCTCGACCAAGGCGGCAATGTCGGTGAAGGCGAGCCGCCGGGCCAGGAAGGCCTCGACCGCGACCTCGTTGGCGGCAGACAAGATGGTGGGAGCGCCGCCCCCCGCGCGCAAGGCGTCCCGCGCCAAGCGCAGCGCCGGGAAGCGGATGGGATCAGGCTCGGCGAACTCCAGCCGGCCCAGCGCCGCCAGGTCGAGGCGGGGGGAACTGGTGGCGATGCGGCCGGGCCAAGCCAGCGCGTGGGCGATCGGGATACGCATATCGGGGGAGCCGAGCTGCGCCAGCACGCTGCCGTCCCGGTAATGCACGAGGCCGTGGATGACGGATTGCGGGTGGACCAGCACGCCGATATCGGCCTCGTCCATTGCGAACAGGCGGGCGGCCTCGATCACCTCCAGGCCCTTGTTCATCATCGTGGCGCTGTCGATGCTAATCTTGGCGCCCATCGACCAGACGGGGTGGCGCAGCGCGGCCTCCGGCGTGGCGTGGGCCATCTCCTCGGGCGTAGAGAGGCGGAACGGGCCGCCTGACGTGGTCAGCACGATGCGCTCCACGCCGTCGCGGTTGCCCTCGGCCATCGCCTGGAAGATCGCGTTATGCTCGGAGTCCACCGGCAGCAGGGTCGCGCCGGCGTCCCGGACGGCCTGCAGCATGACTTCCCCGGCGCAGACCAAGGCCTCCTTGTTAGCCAGCGCCACCGCGCCGCCACGGCGGATGGCCGCCAGGGTGGACGGCAGGCCGGCCGCGCCGGTGATCGCCGCCATGGTCCAGTCCACCGGCAAGGCGGCGGCCTGCACCACCGCATCGTCGCCCCCAGCCGTCTGGATGCCAGTCCCGGCTAGCTCCGCGTCCAGGGCACGCTGCTGTGAGGCGTCGGCGATCACGGCCAGGGTCGCGCGCAGCCGGATGGCCTGCTCCGCCAGCAGCGCGGCATTCCGGCCGCCGACCAGCGCGTGGACCCGGTAGCGGCCGGGGTTGGCGGCCAGCAGGTCGATCGTGCTGGTGCCGACGCTGCCGGTGCTGCCCAGGACCGTGACCGTCCGGACGCCTGCCGAGCCTAGTGCCATAACGTCGTCCCCCGCCCCATCAGCAACGCCAGCCCGGCTGCCACCGGCGCCGCGGCGAGCAATCCATCCAACCGGTCCATCAGTCCGCCATGGCCGGGGATCAGCCGGCCCGAGTCCTTGACGCCAAATCCACGCTTGATTGCACTTTCCAGCAAGTCGCCGCCCTGCGACGCCGCGCCGATCAGCGCCGCAAGCATCGCCGCGCGGAGGGCCGCCCCGGACGCGATCACCTCGCCCGCCACCAGGCCGACCAGCATCGCTGCAACGAGGCCGCCCGCCGCACCGGACCAGGTCTTGCCCGGCGAAATCAGGGGCGCCAGCTTCGGCCCGCCTAACAGGCGCCCGGCGACGTACGCGCCGATGTCGCTGGCCCACACAGCGAGCACGAGGAAAATCACGTTGCCCTGGCCCGCGACCGGGTCCGCCCGCAGCCAGACCAGGGCGACAGCGCCAAGGCCGGCATAGGGGACCCCAGCCGCCAGCCGCCAGTGGCTCGGCATCAGCACCAACCCTGCACCGGCCAGCAGCGCGGCCACGCCCGGTTGCGCCTGGCCGGCCGCTGCGAGCACGATGCCGGCCAGCACCGCCGCCAGCACGCCGAAGCCGGGCCAGATGCCGGGCGGAGTGCGGCACAGTGTCACCCACTCCAGCGCCAGGCCGACACCGGCAATGGCGATCAGGGCGTTCCAGGAAGGTCCGCCATACCAGATGCCAGCTAAGGCAACGGGCGCCAGCACGGCTGCGGACAGCACGCGCAGACGCAGGTCGCCCCACTGCGCCCGCCGGGAAGGACCGGCCGCGAGCGCCGGGTCCCGATCAGCCAGGACGTGCCCCGAACCGGCGTTCCCGGCGGGCATACTCGGCGAGGGCCGCATCCAGCTCGGCGGCATTGAAGTCGGGCCACAGCACGTCGAGGAACACCAGCTCCGCATAGGCGGATTGCCACAGCAGGAAATTGGACAGCCGGTGCTCGCCGGAGGTGCGGATGACCAGGTCGGGGTCGGGCATCCCGGCGGTGTACAGCAAGCGTCCGAACGCGGCCTCGTCCAGCGCCGCAGGGTCCAGGTGGCCGGCGGCCGCCGCCTCTGCCGCGGCACGGGCCGCCGCCACGATCTCGTCGCGTGCGCCGTAGGACAGCGCGACATTCAGGTTCAGCCGGGTGTTGGCCTTGGTGTTGCGCTCGGCATGGGCCAGGTCGGCCTGGGTGTCCGCATCGAAGCGCCCACGATCGCCCAACACGCGGACGCGGACGCCCTGCTGACCCATTTCGGCCAGCTCTTGCCGGATGTAATGGCGCAGCAGGCCTGTCAGCTCCAGCACCTCGTCCGGCGGGCGGCGCCAATTCTCGCTGCTGAACGCATATAGCGTCAGCCAAGATACGCCCGCCTCCACCGCGGCCTCGACGGTGCGGCGTACCGCCTGTGCGCCCGCGCGGTGCCCAGCTAGCCGCGGCAGGCCGCGCGCCTTCGCCCAGCGGCCATTGCCGTCCATGATGATGGCGACGTGCAACGGGGCCGGGACCGTCCCGGAGGCCGCTGGCGCTATGTTCATGCTTGCCGCGCGCATCGCATCACACCTGCCGGATTTCCTTGTCCTTGTCGGTCAGCGAGTCGTCGATGCGCCGGATATAGCCATCCGTCAGCTTCTGCACTTGGTCCGACCAGTCCTTCATTTCATCCTCGCCGATCTCGCCCTTTTTCTCGGATGCCTTGATCTGGTCCATCCCGTCCCGGCGCACGCCGCGTATCGCCACCCGCGACCCCTCGGCGTAGCGCCCGGCGGCCTTCGCCAGCTCGCCCCGGCGTTCGGCCGTCAGTTGCGGGATCGGCACGCGCACCACTTGGCCGTCCGACCCGGGGTTCAGGCCCAGGCCGCTGTCGCGGATCGCCCGTTCCACCGCGCCGACCAGGGTACGGTCCCAGACCTGGACGGTGATCATCCGCGGCTCCGGCACGCCGATGGTGCCGACCTGGGTGATCGGGACCTCCGTGCCATAGGCCTCGACCTTCACCGGCTCCAGCAGGGCCGGGCTGGCGCGGCCGGTCCGCAGGCCGCCGAAGTCGCGGCGCAGGGTTTCCAGCGCGCCGTCCATGCGCCGGGTCAGGTCGGTTTTGAGGGCGGTCAGGTCGGCGGGCAAGGCGGCCTCCGTGGGGGGCTAGTGCGGTTCGATGATGCGGGTGAAGTGGCCCTCGCCGCGCATCACCTTGGCGAAGGCGCCGGGGGCGTGGATGTTGAAGACGATGATCGGTAGGCCGTTCTCCCGCGCCAGGCTGATCCCGGCGGCATCCATTACGCCAAGGTCGCGCGACAGAACTTCAAGATATGTCAGTTCGTCGTAGCGCGAGGCGGTCGGGTCCTTGCGGGGATCGGCGGAATAGACGCCATCGACCTGGGTGCCCTTGAGCAGCAGGTCGCAGTTCATCTCGGCCGCGCGCAACGCCGCGGCGGTGTCGGTGGTGAAGAACGGGTTGCCGGTGCCGGCGGCGAAGATCACCACCCTGCCCTTCTCCATGTGCCGCTCGGCCCGGCGGCGCACGTAAGGTTCGCAGACGCTGCTCATCGGGATCGCCGACTGCACGCGGGTCGGCACGTTGCGCTTCTCCAGCGCATTCTGCATGCCCAGCGCGTTCATCACCGTCGCCAACATGCCCATATAGTCGGCCTGCGCCCGGTCCATGCCACCTGCCGCCGCGGAGACGCCGCGGAAGATATTGCCGCCGCCGATCACCAGGCAGACCTGCACGCCCATCTCGACCACGTCCCGCACGTCCAGCGCGATCTTGCCAAGGGTTTCAGTATCGAGGCCGTACTCCCGCCGGCCCATCAACGCCTCCCCGGACACTTTCAGCAGGACGCGCTTATAGAGAGGGTGTTCTGGCATCGGGTCCTTGACGTGGATGGGGCGGCGGCAACCTAGTGGCTGCCGCCGCCCCCCACAAGTTCCGGCGGTCGTTAGGATGCGTTAGACGCCAATGCCCGCTGCGGCGGCGACATCGCCGGCGAAGTCATCGGTGGGCTTCTCGATGCCCTCGCCGACCTTGAAGCGCTCGAAGCCGCCCAGCTTGGCGCCGGCCTTGCTGACCACGGCGCGCACCCGGCTCTCGCCGTCATGCACCCAGACCTGCTCCAGCAACACGACCTGCTCGTAGAACTTGCGGATCTGGCCGGCGACGATCTTCTCGATCATCTCCTCCTTCTTGCCGTCGGTGCGGGCCTTGTCGGTCAGGATGGCCTTCTCGCGGGCGAGTGCCGCCGGGTCCACGCTGTCGATATCCAGCGCGGTCGGCTGCGTGGCGGCGACGTGCATCCCGACCTGGCGGCCCAGGGTTTCCAGCGCCGTCGCCTCGCTGTCGCTCTCCACGGCCACCAGCACGCCGATCTTGCCCAGGGTGGGCTTCAGGGTGTTGTGGACGTAGGTCGCGACGACGCCGTGCGGCACGTGCATCACCTTGGCCCGGCGCAGCGTCATGTTCTCGCCGATGGTGGCGATGGCCTGGGTGATCTCCTCCGCCACCGTCCGGTCCGTGCCGGGGTAGGGTGCGGCGCGGATTTTTTCCACGTCATCGCCGACGTGCAGGGCGACGTGGGCGATGCCCTCGACCAGCGCCTGGAACGCTTCATTGCGGCCGACGAAGTCGGTCTCGGAGTTGACCTCCACCATCGCCGCCTTGTTGTGGCCGCTGGCGACGCCGATCAGGCCCTCGGCGGCGACGCGGCCACCCTTCTTCACGGCGGCGGACAGGCCCTTCTTGCGCAGCCAGTCGAGCGCGGCCTCGCTGTCGCCGCCGGTCTCGGTCAGCGCGCGCTTGCAGTCCATCATGCCGGCGCCGGTCTTCTCGCGCAGGTCCTTGACCAGCGCGGCGGTTACTTCAGCCATGTCAGGTCCTCCTTACGCCGCCGGCTGCTCGGCCGGGGCGGCGTGATCGGGCATCGGGATGCTCTCCGGGGGCAAATCCTCGGAGGCGCCGGTGTCGCGGCCGCTGGCGACCATCTCGGCGCTGATGCCGTCCAGCACGGCGCCGGCGATCAAGTCGCAGTACATCGTGATGGCGCGGATGGCGTCGTCGTTGCCGGGGATTGGGTAGGTGACGCCCTGCGGGTCGGAGTTGCTGTCCAGCACGGCCACAACGGGGATGCCAAGCTTGTTGGCCTCCTCGACGGCGAGCTTTTCCTTGTTGGTGTCGATGATGAACAGGATGTCGGGCAGGCCGCCCATATCCTTGATGCCGCCCAGCGCGCGCTGCAGCTTCTCCTGGTCGCGGGTGATGTCCAGGACCTCCTTCTTGGTGAGGCCCTGGATGTCGCCGGCCAGCATCTCCTCGATCTGGCGCAGGCGCTTGATGCTGCCGGTGATGGTCTTCCAGTTGGTCAGCATGCCGCCGAGCCAGCGGTGGTTCACGTAGTACTGGCCGCAGCGCTGGGCGCTGTCGGCGACATACTCGGCGGCAGCGCGCTTGGTGCCGACGAACAACACGCGGCCACCAGCGGCCGTCACGTCGCGGACGGCGCGGAGCGCGCGGTCCAGCATGGGGACAGTTTGCTGCAGGTCGATGATGTGGACGGCGTTGCGGATGCCGAAGATGTACGGCCCCATGCGCGGGTTCCAGCGCCTTGTGTGGTGGCCGAAATGGACGCCGGCCTCGAGGAGCTGGCGTAGGGTAAATTCTGGCAGCGCCATGGGGCGTGACCTTTCAGGTATCCGGTTGATCCTCCGCGGGGCCTGGCCCTGCGGCACCGGAACCTGGGATGCGACCCCCGGGAAAGGTGCCCCGCGTGTGAATTTGCCCGCACGGTGCGGGCGACGGGGATATGGCGGATCGGGGGTGGGAAGGCAAGCAGCGCCCTTGTCCAGGGAATCGCATATGGCGTGAGAACCGCACAGGCCCTCTCTCCCTCCGGGAGAGGGTTAGGGTGAGGGAGGCCGCAGGCGCAGAGTCTGGCAGGTTTGGGAGCGGATTTCGCCCCTGAAACGGGCAAGTTAGGACCTTGCCGCTTCCCTTACCCCGGCCCTCTCCCGGAGGGAAAGGGAGAAGAAAGCTAGACCTCCTCCACCCGCTCCACCCCCGGCAGCATCTTCAACGCCTGCGCCAGCCGCGGCGTCACCTGGAACCCGCCGGGGATGGTGATCTCCACCGCCTGGGCATCATCAATGCGCGGCACCAGCGTCACCCGCCCCCGGCCCTTGCCCTCCCGCGCCAGGATGGCCCGGATGTGCGGCACCGCCTCCGTCTGATCCAGCCAGATCCGCATCCCTGCCCCGGCGTCGCTCGCTGCCTGCTCCAAGGAAACGCAGTCCGCCGCCGTCACCCGCAGGCTGTCGCCCTCCATCCGCAGATCGACGCTGACCAGCACCGCCGTGCCCGTCTTGATCAGGTCGCGCGCGCTGCCCAGCACCTCGCTGAACATCGTCACCTCATAGCTGCCGCCCTGATCGGACAGCCGCACCCAGGCCATGCGGCTGCCGGTGCGCGTCGCCCGCTCCTTGGTGGCCACCACGCAGCCGGCCATCTTGATCCGCGTCGCCCCGCCTAACCCGGCCGCCTCCATCTGATGCGACGGCACGACGCCCAGCCGCTTCAGCACGGGTCCGTAGCTGTCCAAGGGGTGCGCGGTCAGGTGGAAGCCCACCGCATCCGCCTCATACCCCAGCCGCTCCATCGCTGGCCAATCCGGCAACGGCGGCAGGCGCAGCGTCTCGGGCCGGGCGCCGCCGCCGAACAGTCCGGTCTGGCCGCTGGCCGCCTCCTCCGCCTGGGCCTGGGCGCGCTTCAGCACCGTGTCGGCCCCGGCGAATAGCTGTGCCCGGTTCGGGGCGATCGCGTCGAAGGCCCCGGCGCGGGCCAGGTTCTCGATCTGCATCTTGTTGAGCTGCCGCGGGTCGATCCGCGCGGCGAAGTCCGCCACGTCCGCAAACGGCCGGTCCCCGCGAGCAGCAACCACGCCCTGCATCGCCGCGAACCCGACCTTCTTCACCGCCGCCAGCGCATACCGGATGCTCCGTGTCCCATCCTCGGCGGCCTCCACCCGGAACTCCGCGCCCGAGCGGTTGATGTCCGGCGGCAGCACGGCGATACTCATGCGCTGCGCCTCCTGCCGCAGGGCGGCGATCTTGTCGGTGTTGCTGATCGCCAGGTTCATGCAGGCGGCCAGGAAGGCAGTGGGGTGGTTCGCCTTCAGCCACGCCGTCTGATAGGACAGCAGCGCATAGGCCGCTGCGTGGCTCTTGTTGAACCCATAATCGGCGAACTTGGCCATCAGGTCGAACACCTCGGTCGCCTTGGCCGCCGGGATGCCGCGGGCGGTCGCGCCGTCGGTGAAGACCTTGCGCTGCTGCTCCATCTCGGCCCGGATTTTCTTGCCCATCGCCCGGCGCAGCAGATCGGCGCCGCCCAGGCTGTAGCTCGCCATGGTCTGGGCGATCTGCATCACCTGCTCCTGATAGACCATGATCCCGTAGGTCTCGCCCAGGATCTCGCGGATTTCCGGGTGCGGCGCCTCCCAGGCCTCGCCGTGCTTGCGGCGGCAGTAGTCGGGGATGTTGGCCATGGGGCCGGGCCGGTAGAGGGCGACGGCGGCGATCAGGTCCTCAAACCGGTCCGGACGCATCTGCCGCAGCACGTCCCGCATCCCTTGCGACTCGAACTGGAACACGCCGCCACCGTCGCCGCGGGACAGCATCTCGTAGGTCTTCGCGTCGTCCAGCGGCAGGCGGTCCAGATCGACCGGCACCCCCAGGCCGTGCAGGATGCCGACCGCCTGCTGCAGGATGGTCAGCGTGGTCAGGCCCAGGAAGTCGAATTTCACTAATCCGGCCTGCTCCACGTACTTCATCGAATACTGGGTCACCAGCGTGTCCGCCTTCGGGTCCCTGTACAGCGGCACCAGGTCGATCAGCGGACGGTCGCCGATCACCAGCCCGGCGGCATGCGTGCTGGCGTGGCGGTATAGCCCCTCCAACTGCAACGCCACCTCCAGCAACCGCCGGATGTTCTCGTCGCCGTCGCGCATCTCCTGCAACCGCTTCTCGCCGTCGATGGCCTGGGACAGCGTGACGGGGTGGGCGGGGTTGTTGGGGATCAGCTCCGCCACCCGGTTCACCTGGCCGAACGGCATCCCCAGCACGCGGCCCACGTCCCGCACCGCCGCCCGCGCCTGCAGCTTCCCGAACGTGATGATCTGCGCCACCCGGTCCGCGCCATACTCGCCGCGGACGTAGCCGATCACCTCGTCCCGCCGGTCCTGGCAGAAGTCGATGTCGAAGTCCGGCATCGACACGCGCTCGGGGTTAAGGAACCGCTCGAACAGCAGGCCCCAGCGCAGCGGGTCCAGGTCGGTGATCGTCAGCGCCCACGCCGCCACCGACCCGGCGCCGGACCCGCGCCCCGGCCCCACCGGGATGCCCTGCGCCTTCGCCCACTGGATGAAGTCGGCGACGATCAGGAAGTAGCCGGGGAAGCCCATGCCGGCGATGACGCCCAGCTCGTAATCCAGCCGCTCGCCATAGACCGCCCGCGTCGCCTCGTCGGCACTCATCGCGTCCATGCGGTGCACCAGGCCCTCGACGGCCATGGCGCGCACGGTCTCGTCCTCGGTCTGGCCGGGGCGCACCTTGGGGCACATCGGCAGCAGCGGCTTGCGCGTCTCCGCCATCACGGCGCAGGTGCGGGCGATGGCGAGCGTGTTGTCGCACGCGTCCGGCAGGTCCTTGAACAGCCGCCGCATGTCGCGCGCCGGCTTGAACCAGTGCTCCGGCGTCACCCGGCGGCGCTCCGCCTCGCTGACCTGGCGGCCCTCGGCGATGCACAGCAGGGCGTCGTGCGCCTCGTGCATCTTCGGCGCCGAGAAGAAGCACTCGTTGGTGGCGACCAGCGGCAGGCCGAGTTCCTCCGCCAAGCCGATCAGGCCGGGCTCGATGGCGCGCTCGATGGCCAGGCCGTGCCGGTGCAGCTCCATCATGCAGCGGTCCGGGAACGCCTCCGCCATGCGGGACAGCAGCGCCAGCGCATCCGGGCGGCGGCCCTCCGCCAGCATCCGCGTGATCGGCCCGCGGGTGCCGCCGGTCAGCAGCACCAGGCCCTCGGCGTGATCCAGCAGGGCGTCCAGCGGCAGTTGCGGGTCGGTCGGCTCGCCCTGCATGAAGCCCTTGCTGGACAGGCGCTGCAGGTTGGCCAGGCCCGCCGCATCCTGCGCCAGCACCACGACCGGGTCGGCCGCCAAGCGAGGGTTCTCGGCCCGCACCAGCGAGATCTGGCAGCCGATGATCGGCTGCACGCCCTTGCCCACGCAGGACTGGCTGAACTCCAGCGCGCCGAACAGGTTGCCGGTGTCGGTGATCGCGACGGCCGGCATCCGCGCGTCCTTTGCCAGGACGGCGATCTTGTCGGCCTTGATCGCGCCCTCGCTCAGCGAATACGCCGAGTGGACGCGCAGGTGGACGAAGTCGGCGTACAGCATCAGGCCTCCACGATCTGGCCGTCGCGCAGGGTCACGCGGCGGTCCATGCGGGCGGCCAGGTCGGGGTTGTGCGTGGCGATCAGCGCCGCGACTCCTTCCTGCCTGACCATCCGCAGCAGTTCCAGGAACACCACATTGCTGGTGCCCACGTCCAGGTTCCCCGTGGGCTCGTCGGCCAGCAGCACCGCCGGGGCGT
>JAABUX010001358.1_pt1 | contig 37408 bp, 30 predicted proteins | sample 5561851 | NCBI WGS metagenome assembly JAABUX01 (sample SAMN10711883, study PRJNA513361) | rock metagenome | isolation source: Antarctica rocks | place: Antarctica: Victoria Land, Richard Nunatak red sandstone | collected 2016-01-03 | reverse complement strand
CGCATCAACCCGTTGAAGAGACTCAAGTTATCATTTCGGCCGCATTCCGGGTCAGGCTCTAAGTCAGTTTCAGGAGCAGAATTGCCTATTTCGGAACCATCTTTGCTACGTGAACCGGATAGTTCCCCGGAGAAGCGCCCGGAGCCCCAGCTATGCAGCCATGGCAGCCCGAGGAAGTACAGCCCGTCCTGCCGCGTGATGCCGCGCTGGTGCTGCGGGATGCCGCGGCCGTCGAACACGGGCGCCTCCACCCAGCTGAAATTCATCCGGAAGCCGATGCACCAGACGATGCTGGTGATGCCGGCCTCGCGGCAGTCCAGTGAGGTGCGCTCGGCCGCGGGCCGCCACGGCGGCGCATAGGGCGCCTCGACCGGCGCCTCGATACCCTTCCTGGCGATCCAGCCGTCGATGCTGCGCTTGATGCTCTCGTTGACCCCGTCGGCGATGTCGAGGTTGTGCGCGAGGTCGGGAGCCAGGCCGACGATGCTGTCCCGGATGTCGAGCAGGCGGCCGTAGAGCTGCATCCCCTCGGTCGCGCGCAGGCGCAGGTCGATGTCGCGCCCGCCGTCACGGCCGGTGACGTAGTGGTTGGTCTTGTCGCGCACGCCTTCCCGCAGCGGATGCTCGTCCACCGGGGTATCGTAGTAGCCCATCATATGCAGCCACTCGACGACGTCGCGGCCGCGGTAGCGGCGTGCCACGCGCGGCGCCTCACCGACGCACAGATGCACCTTCCGTCCGGCCAGGTGCAGGTCCTCGGCGATCTGACAGCCCGACTGCCCGGTGCCGACGACCAGGACCGCACCCTCCGGCATGGACTGCGGATTACGGTATTCAGACGACTGGATCTGCAGGATGCCGGGATCGATCGCGGCGGCGCAGGCCGGGATGATCGGATCGTGGTAGCCGCCGGTGGCGACCACCACCTGTCCGGCGGAGAATTCGCCCGCGGAGGTGCGGATCAGGTAGCCCAGGCCGTCGGGCCGCATCGACAGCACCCTGACGCCGCTGCGCACCGGCGCGTTGAACGATGCGGCATAGCCCTCGACGTAGCGCACGATGTCGTCGCGGACCATGAAGCCGTACGGGTCGGAGCCGGAATAGGCGTGGCCGGGCAGGGTGCATTGCCAGTTCGGCGTCACCAGGCAGAAGCTGTCCCAGCGCTCGCTGCGCCAGGAATACGCGGTGTCGTGCCGTTCGAGCACGGCGTGGTCGATGCCACGCCGGGTCAGGTGCCAGCTCGCCGAGAGGCCGGCCTGCCCGCCGCCGACGATGATGACGTCGTGGTGCGTCACGCTGCTCATTGCAGGAACCCCAGTACCTTGACGACGGCCATCTCGTCGCCGGCGAACGCGGCGGCGCGGCTGTTGATCTGCGCGAGCTGGCCGATCGCACGCGAGCACGGCATGCCGTACTTGCGCTGCACGCGGTCGCTGGCGATATGCAGGGCGTCGTTGATGCGCGAGAGAAAGTCGGGGAGCGCATACTCCGCTCCTTCCGAGACATGTTCTTGCACGACCAGGGATGGCGAGTAGCACAGGCTTTCCGATCCGTCCGGCCAGCGCACGCGGAACTGCATCTCAGGCATCCTCGGTCTCCGGCTGGAAATGGTCGTAATGCAGGGCGTGGCGGGCCGCGACGTGGCGCCAGTCGAACTGCCTGGCGCGTGCGGGACCGTTGGCGCGGGCGTGCCGGACCGCATCCGGCCGCAGCGCGCGCAGCATGGTGTCCGCGATCGACAGCTCGCTCAGCGGGTCCGCCAGGATCGCGTCGCCGGCGTGCAGGTACTCGTCGAAGGGTGCCCCGTGCGGCACGATCACCGGGATGCCGCTGGCCATCGCCTCGATGACGCAGAGGCCGAAGCCTTCCTGCAGCGAGGGGAAGCAGAGCATCGCGGCGTTGCGGTACAGCGACGGCATCGCGGCATCGTCGATCACCCCGGCGAGCCGCACCCGGCCGGCATGGATCGACCCGCGCAGGACCTCGTCGAACGCGCGGCGCGCGCTGGAATGATCGAGCAGCGTGGCGCCGCCGGCGATGACCAGCCGCAGGTCGGGATGCCGGCCCTGCTCCATGATATGCAGGAAGGCGCGCAGCGTGCCGAGCGTGTTCTTGCGCGCCTCGACGCCGCCCAGCGCCAGCACAATGCGACCCGTCGGCGCCACTGCGGCGTCGCGCGCATCGGCCCGCGGCGTGAAGTGCTGCGTGTCGACGCCGTTGCCGACCAGGGTGCTGGCGCGTCCGAAGCGCCGCCGCAGCTCGGACTGCCACAGCCGGCTGACGCAGAACAGCCCGGCGGCGCGGCGCACCGCCTGGTCCTGCCAGGATGACAGCAGCGGACTGCCGAAATCGTCGAGATGATGCACGGTGCGCAGGAAACCGGGAATGCGCGCCTCGTCCACCAGGTCGGACAGGGCGAGCGCGCTGATCGAGTCCTGCGCGTGCAGGATGTCGAATTCCGGCGTGCCCGGCGCGCGCAGGAAGGCCGCGACCTCGCGTCGGCGCGTCGCCACCAGCCGCTCGACGTCACGTACCGCCGCTGACGCGGGAATGCCGATCGCGGCGCAGCGCGTCGCGCGAAAGAAGCCGGTGCCCGCCGTCGCCGGTGCCAGCAGTGTCGCGTCCTCGCCAAGGTCGCAGAGCGCCTCGGCGAGCTGCATCGCATGCACGACGCCGCCGCGCGGGTTGGTCGAGTGGGTCAGGATGCCGATACGCCGCCCGCTCATGCGATCGCCCCGCAGCCGATCAAGGGCATGGTGGCGAGGTCGTGGATCGTCTCGCGCTCGCCGGCCTCGATCAGGTCGACGCGGCTGCCGGCTTCGCAGTGTCCGATCGCGGCGCAGGCGATATCGCGTCCGGCGAACAGCGCGATCACCTGAGCGGCATCGGCCTCCGCGCAGGTCAGCAGGAAACCGAACGACGGGAACGCGGTCAGCCACCGCGCCGGGTCCGCACCCTCCGGGCGAGGGACCAGGGACGGCGTGATCGAGATGCCGATACCGGAACATTCCGCCAGCATGATCGCGGTGCCGATCAGTCCGCCCATGCTGATGTCCTTGGCGGCGCGCAACAGGCCGGCCTCGGCGATGCGCGGCAGCAGCTCCAGGTCGGCGCGCAGGCGGGCGGCATCCGGGCAACCGGAACTCGCATCCCACCACGCGAACGGCTCGTGGTAGCGGCCGCGCAGGTCTATCGCCGCCAGCAGCAGCTCGCCGGGCCTGGCATCGAACGAGGTCAGCAGCGCCTTGGCGCGTCCGAGCACGGCGACGGAAAGCTGCTCGCCGTTGTCGCGGCTGTTGGTGTGGCCGCCGACGATCGGCACGCCGTAGGCTGCGGCGCCGGCACGCAGCCCTTCCAGGATCGGCTGCGCGTGCGCGCCGTCGCGGCTCCAGATCGCGTCCACCAGCGCGACCGGCCTGCCGCCCATCGCGGCGATGTCGCTGAGGTTGACCATGATGCCGCAATAGCCGGCGAAGAACGGCTCGCGCGCGACGAAAGCCGGCAGGAAGCCTTCGATGGCCAGCAGCAGCCAGCCGTCCCCGTCCGGGATCGCGGCGCAGTCGTCGCCGATACGTATGGCGGCGTCGCGCAGCCCGAGGGCGGCGACCGCGGGTGCGATGTCCTGCTTGTGCTGCAGGCCGACACCGCCGCGCAGCGCCGTGGCCAGGGCGGCGAGCGCGGTCAAGCGGCGATGCGCCGGGCGCGCTGCGGGCGCAGGAAGGCGCGCATGTCGTGCCCATGCGGCGCGTAGTGCGCGAGTTCCGCGCGCATCAGGTGATGCGGCCGGCCGTGCAGCAGGACCTCGCCCTGCGAGTTCCAGTGCAGGCGCTCGAAGAACTCCACGTTCTGCGACTGCACGTGGGCGAGGAAGGTGTGGCAGCCGCGTCGCGTCGCGGTGCAGACCGCGAGCCGCACCAGCTCGGCGCCGATGCTGCCGATGCGGCGGAACTCCCGGTGCACGCCGAGGCGCGAGCCCCACCACAGGCCGGGCTCGGGCTCATGGATGCGCACGACGCCGACGACGTCGTCGGCCGCGCCGGCGATGCAGCCGAGTGCCACGATCGGCTGCGCGACAGGGTCGATCGCATCGCCGTCGTCACCGGTGAAGATGCCCTGCTCGTCGCAGAAGATCTCGCGGCGCAGGCGATGGTGGCCCCGCCGCTCCCACGCCTCGTGGGCGAGCTTGACCCGGAACTCGCCGGGGATGAAGGGCGGCATCGCGTCCTCGTAGAGCGCCATCTCAGGCGGCCTCGTAGGCGGACAGCGAGGAACAGGCGCCGCAGCGGCTGCAGCCGGCCTTGACCTCGCTGGAGCGCAGCGCGCCGTCGCGCAGCATGCGTCCGAGCGGTGCCAGCACGGAGCGCATGAACTCTGCCGACGGCGGCGCGTGGCCTTCGAGCGGCGTGCCGGTTATCGGCACGAACGGGACCACGAACGGATGCACGCCGATCCCGATCAACGTCTCGCACAGCGCCAGCATCTCGGCGGCGGTGTCGCCGAGGCCGGCGAGCAGATAGGTGCTGACCTGGCCGCGGCCGAACACCGGCACGGCCTCGCGGAAGGCCTCGAGGTAGCGTTCGACGCTGACGGTGGCCTTGCCCGGCATGATGCGCGCGCGCACCGCCTGGGTGGCGGCCTCGAGATGCATCCCCAGGCTGTCGACGCCGGACTGCTTCAGCCGGCCGTACCAGTGCGGATCGCGCGGCGGCTCGCACTGCGCCTGCACCGGCAGGTCGACCGCGTCCTTGATGGCGCGCGTGCTGTCGCAGAGAATGGCGGCGCCGCGGTCGATCACGTTCGGCGTGCCGGTGGTGAGCACCATGTGCTTCACGCCGTCGAGCAGCACCGCCATCCGCGCCACCTCGGCGAGCTGGGCCGGCGTCTTGTGCGCGATCGTGCGGCCGGCCTGCAGCGACTGGCCGATGGCGCAGAACTGGCAGGCGGTGCGCCGGTCGGTGTAGCGGATGCAGGTCTGCAGCACGGTGGTCGCGAGCACGTCCGAGCCGTGCAGCATGGCGATCTTCCAGTATGGAACACCATCGAGCGTCTGCAACCCGTAGAAGCGCGGCTGCCTGGGAAACGCGATGCGGCCGACCGCGACGCCGTCACGCAGCAGCGTGGTGGCGCCCTCGGAGTCCGGGCTCGACGCGGTAAACGGCGAGTGCCGCGCGACCGCGGTGTGGATCGGCACCATCACCGTCTGCCCGGCGAAGCGGATCGCCTTGTGGTCGGAAGGCCCGGCGCCACCGCGCCTGGAGGATGCTTCCCCGTCCTGGTCAGTCAGCCGCATCCCGAGCGACTGCAGCTCGGTCAGCAGGAACTGGCTGGAGTGGATGCTGGTCGACCTGGTGCTGGGAAGCGGGGCGGTCCTGGTTGGAGACATTGCCTGAAGCATCCTGGTCGCTCCTCCGATCCTGGGTATTAACGTGGCGGTCCTGGGTGTTGGTGTGGCGGTCCTGAGTGTTAGTGTCGTGGAAGGTCGGCGTCTCGCGGCGGTCGTGCAGCAGGGAAAGCAGTTCCGGACGGGCATAGTGGCCGACGGAGTCCATCATCCGCTTGCGCTTGACGATGAGCGACATGTCGAGATCGGCGATGACCATGCCTTCGCCTTCATGGAGCGGCGGCGCGAGATGGCTGCCCTCGGGCGAGATGATCGCCGTGCAGGTGCCGCCGCGCAGCGCCTTGTGCAGCGCCGTGTCCGCGGTGATGGCGTGCAGCTGCTCGTCGGTCAGCCAGCCGGTCGCGTTGATGACGAAGCAGCCGGCCTCCAGCGCGTGATGGCGGATCGTCACCTCCATCTGGTCGGCGAAGATCTGGCCGACCATCGAGCCGGGAAACTGCGCGCAGTGGATCTCCTCGTGCTGCGTCATCAGGGCGTAGCGGGCGAGCGGGTTGTAGTGCTCCCAGCAGGCCAGCGCGCCGACGCGCCCGACCGCGGTGTCGACCACGCGCAGGCCGGCGCCGTCGCCCTGTCCCCAGATCATCCGCTCATGGAAGGTCGGCGTGAGCTTGCGCCGCTTGAGCAGCAGCGTGCCGTCGGCGTCGAACACCAGTTGCGCGTTGTAGAGCGAGCCGTGGTCGCGCTCGTTGATGCCCAGCACGACGACGATGCCGCCGGCGCGCGCGGCGGCGGAGACCGCGTCGGTGAACGGACCGGGCACGCTGGGCGCGTTCTCGTACAGCCGCATATGCTCGCCTCCGATCAGCACCGGCGGCTTCACGAACGAGAAGTACGGGTAGTACGGCACGAAGGTCTCGGGAAACACCGTGATCTGCACGCCGGCGCGGGCGGCCTCGGCGATCGCGGCGAGCACCTTTTCCTCGGTGCCGGTGCCGTTCTCCAGCACCGGCACGAGCTGGATCGCGGCCGCCTTCACGACATGCGTCATGCTGGCCCCCTGACGGCCGCCGTCACGGTCAGACCGTCCAGGTGTCGAGGACGAAGGCGTTGTCGCGCTTGTGCAGCAGCATGCAGTCGAGCACGTCCTGCGGGTTGATCGGGCGGATACCCTCCATCAGCGACGGCTCGCCATGTCCGTAAAGCGCCTGCAGCGAGAACCGGCAGGCATAGACCTTGCCGCCCTCGTCCATGAACTTCTTGATCTGGTTATTGAAGTTCTGGTGGCCCGGGAAGGCCTCGTCGCCGAGCCGCGGGAAACCGCGCAGCACGCCGAGCGTGACGCCGGGACCGTAGAGCAGGATCGTGGTCTCGAACCCCTTGCGCTGCAGGCGGGTCGCCTGGAGCAGGTTGACGAGTCCGATCGAGCCCTCGAAGGCGACCGTATGGAAGGCGACCAGCGCCTTCTGGCCCGGCTCCGCCTTGACGTCCTCGAAGACCTTCTCCTCGTAGTCGACCAGGTTGTCGCCGGCCTTGTGCTTGGGATATTCGACTGCGGGCATCGCCTGCCATCCTTGTGCTGGAACTCGCTTGTATGACCAGCAAGCGACATGCCAAGCTGGAAGTCGGCGCCGATGCGTACGATCATCCGGCAGTGTCCGCAGGCAAGCGCGAACGCGTGCATACAAGTGCAATGAAGATCCATACAATTTTCGATCGACGGATAAACCGTGCCAATAAAGTTGGCAGAACCGGCTGCATGGAGGGCAGTTGCCCTGTAGGTAGGCATCATTCTCATGCCCGGGCGGGTCGAGGGGTCGATCGCAGCCCGCGCGACAGGCACGAGATCGCTGTTTGAGCGTTCGGCGTGAACGGGCATCGAGAGCCATGACGAGAGCAGGGCGACCGGCTCGCGACCGCCCGCTCGTGCCCCGCCTCCTCGTGCTGGGGGGGCTGGCGGCAGCATCCTGCCTGTGCCGGCAGGCCGACGCCTGGGCGCAGCAGACGCCGTTCACGATCGCCGATCCGGCCTCGAGTGGTCAGGCCTTCAGCCTCGACACGAGCGTCTCGCATGCCCCGTCCAGCACGATCGTGCCGCGCCTCAGTGGACAGGAGCCGCCGCCGCCTGCCCTGCATGACAGCCTGACCGGCGCCAGGACCGAGGAGTTCGGCACCGCCTACAGCTATGCCAACCCGCTCTACAGCACCAGCCACACCGGCACCAACGGGGTCGGCGAGCAGGGCGGCGGCGGCGGCGGCCGATCGGCGGTGGTCAGCTTCGTCGTCGCGCGCTTCGGCGGCCCGCGACCGAAGCTGCCGATGATCCCGGGCATCGATCCATCGCCGACGCGGCCGGACGTGGCCCTGATCCGCTACGGGATGGAGGCCGACGCCGCCTCGTTCCCGGACATCGCGTCGGCGGACCTGATCGACCTCGCGATGCACAGCATGGGACGGGCCAGGACCACGCAGATCGACATCACGGCGCGCCATCCGGTCCATGGCGCCGCGCGCGACGCGCTGTTGCGGCAGGTGGCGCTGGCGCTCGTGCACCAGGGCGCGCATCCGGCGGCGATCCTGTCGGACGGCCGCCGCGTGCTGCCGCCCGGACGCGACGAGCGCGGCGGTGCGATGCCGGGGCACGTGTTCTCGCTGGTCCTGGTGGATGGGTTCTGACCGCGACCTGCTGCTCTCGATCGCGAAGCTACGGCAGCGGGGTCGTCCGACCGGATGCGGACCCGAGGCGCCGCCTCAGGAACCGCTGGGTGCGCTTCTTGATCCAGCGCAAGCGTTCGACGGCCAGCTGCAATTTGGGCGTGGCGCTGCACTGCCGTGCATCGCGCGCCGTCCGCTTGGCAGGATCCACGGATGCTGTTCGGCCATCAACTCCTTGTCGGAGCGGACGGCGAACTCCAGGATGTAGGCGCGCCGCGGAACCGCGCTCAGGTTCCGGCCGGCATAGTGCAACGTTCTGGAATGGTGGATCAACGCGTGGCCAGCCCGCAATGGGACGGGCGTGAAGGTGGGGCTGCCGGGGATGATCGCCTCCAGGCCATGGGCGCGGGTGTCGCCGCCGACGCTCCGATGCGGGTGGAGCGGCTCGAGATGGCTACCCTGGACATATTCCATGCAGCCGTTCCGGAGGTCGACGTCCTGTAGCGGTATCCAGACGGATACGGCCCGGCTATAGTCGGCCTCCCTGGTGAAGGACGCCTCATCCTGGTGCGCCGATGCCTCGCCGCCGGTGAAGGCCGGCTTCATCATCGCGAACTCCCAGACCAGTTCCGCCTTGGGGCCGAGCAGCTCGCGGGCGATGGCAAGGGCGTTGCGATGAAAAGACGATGAGCGCAGGCTCGGCTCGTATTTCGACAACCAGTTCATCTGCGGAAGCACCGGCACCGCGTCGCCGAAGTCACCACCGGTCTCGAAGAAGTCGCCCTTCTCCCAGCCGCGCTTCTCGGCGAAGAGCGCGTCATAGACCTCGCGGACACGCAGGACGTCAGTCTGGGTCGCGATCAGCGGGAAAGCCAGGAAACCGTCACGATCATAGTCGGCCTGCTGCGCGGCGGTCAGCGTGATGGAGCCTGTCCCGCCCGCCTCATCGTTACCGGGAAGTATAAGATCATCGGGTTTAATGGCCTATACAAATGAATCTTCCATCTTGGAACAACCCGATGAGTATTTAGAAATCGGCTAACGGAATGTTCCATTGGCGTCCACGGCTACTCGACCAGCGTCGGACGTAATAAAGATATTTTCTGTTATAATGAAATAATAATTTCCGTTCTACTTAATGGTCAATATCACGCCTTGCGCAGTGTCGGCTGCATGAAACTCCGCGAATTGCCGTATGTCTCACATCTTGCTGCTGTAAAATTGAGACGTTCAGGGCAAATTGCCTCAATTTTGCACCAAGGGTGGGATGGAACTGAGTAACCATCACAGCCGCTTAATGCGATATGAATACCGTTGCAGTCTACCCAAAAGGCAGTTTCTAGTAAACACCTGAAAGTATTAGATTAAAGTTTGCAGCGACGACTGCACGCGACAGCGGAATGCCTTGTGCTTGAACAGCATCCCGCATCTCTACCAGACCAGGAACACCGCCAGTCGGCCGACGCATGCCACACGCTCCGTTCGTTCCGATCAGGCAGGTGTTCCGCTGGAGGATGAAGCACGTCCGCCGATGCCTGGCCACTGTCAAAGCTCAAGACCATCTCCAGAGCTACAGCAGCCGGGAAGCCGCGACTTTGACAGCTGTAAGCCGCTACAGTGCTCGGATTGGGAAGGGTTTCAAACGCCGCGGGTTGAACGGCGGGAATGAGTTTCCAGAAGCTTGACGAGCTGCTTCCATATAGCTATGGAATTTACGGTGAAGTTACCTCGTTCAAGGACGGTTATATCCGTCTCGCTGGCGTCGACGACATCCTCGACCGCATCGAGTTCATTGAACCACATCTCGGCAGGGTTTTCATTGTAGGCGGGGCCATGGTAGATATCCAGATCGGTACGGTTCTGAAGGTTCCACCGCCCGGTAAGAACCAGCCCTGGCTTGTTGCAGATCCAGCGATATTTAGCCAGCGCTGCGCCCCAGGGCGCCACGAAGAAATCTGCAGCATCGCACAAAAGCACGCTTTCCATCACTGGCCGGCCAACATTGTTGATTAGCCTGACGCCTCGTGTACTCGCGTAGCTGCTCAAGACCTGCGCAATCTCGAGTTCCTGGCGGAGAAAGCTGTCCGGCTCCGTCTGCTTATCACCGAAGCAATCATACACGAAATCCCCGCTTGCATTCTGCCCGTCAATGACGATGGCCGCTCGTGGGAAGACATCGCAGATCGCCCCAAGTATCAGCGTTGCAAAGGACGAGATGTCGACAATCGTCCGATTACCGGTACGCAGGCCAATCAGAATGACGATCTCGGAATATTCGCGTATATCGCAACAAAGATCGAATTGTTCTCGGGTCGCCGGTGACGTCTTATATCCTGACAGGACAGCCGATTCGATCGCACGGCGCACGTACATGCTCGTCGCCTTGATGACCCTTGCGTTCTCCTCGTAAAGCGCAGGTGTGATCGCATCAAGCGTCTGATCCGTGCAAACGACCTGTCCCTCCTCCGCGAATTGCCGGACGTCCCTCATTCCGCTGTCTTAAATTTGGGACGTTCAGGTCAGACCACCTCAGTCTTGCAACAAGAGCAGGATGAAATCTAGTAACCTTCACAGCCACCTAATGCAGTCTGGGCATCGAAATCCGACATCAACCTGCCCGCAACGTTGCACGTAACTTTGTTACGCGTTTGGTGCCATTGAGCAAGTGCTTGTCGCATGTATGCTGCAGTTTTTCTAAAATGCAAATTGAGTAAGCATCTAAGAACAATAGATTAAGGTTCGCAGCAACAACTGCAGCGCGACACTCATTCGCTGAGCTGCCCGTGAACGAAGCCGGACATTAGCCGGAGGCGATCACGCTTCGCCAGCCGGGAGCGTGCCAGCCGCGAGCGGCGGCAGTCCGGCCAGGCTGCGCCAGCCGGCCTCGTCCAGCGTGGTCAGGCCTAGCTCCACGGCCTTCTTCGCCTTCGAGCCGGCGTCGGCGCCGAGCACCACGATATCGGTTTTTTTCGAGACGCTGTCGGTGACCTTGGCGCCCAAGCGTTCGGCCAGCGCCTTGGCTTCCGGGCGCGACATGCTCGACAAGCCGCCGGTGAACACGATCGTCTTTCCGGACAGGGCGCCGCCCGCTTGGGAGCGCTCGTCCTCGATGCGGAGCTCGGCCGCGAGCGTGTCGACCGCGTCCAGGTTGTGCGGCTCGGAGAAGAACTGCACGAGTTCCTCGGCGATGCCGCCGCCGACGCCGGTGATCGAGCCCAGTGCCAGCCGCTCGTCCGAGCCGATGATGACGGCCGCCTGCATCTGCTCCCGCCAGGACCGGAAGCTCCCGTAATGACGCGCCAGCAGGCGGGCGTTGGTCTCGCCGATGCGGCGGATGCCGAGTGCCAAGATGAAGCGCGCCAGCGGGATCGTGCGTCGTGCCTCGATGGCGCGGATCAGGTTGGCCGCCGAGACCGGACCCCAGCCCTCCCGCGCCGCCAGCGCATGTTCGTGCGCCGCGAGGTGGAAGATGTCGACCGGCGCGCGTACCAGGCCCTCGTCATGGAACTCCGCGATGGTCTTCTCGCCGAGCCCCTCGATGTCGAAGGCGTTGCGCGAGACCATGTGGATCAGGCGCTCGACCGTCTGCGCCGGGCAGATCAGGCCGCCGGTGCAGCGCCTGACCACCTCGCCGGGCGGACGCTCGGCCCGGCTGCCGCAGGCCGGGCAGATATCGGGAAAACGATACCGCGGTCCGCGCGGCGGATCGTCGTCCAGGGGCGGGATGACGGCGAGGATCTGCGGGATCACGTCGCCGGCGCGCTGCAGCTGCACGCGGTCGCCGGGGCGCACGTCCTTGCGCGCGATCTCGTCCTCGTTGTGCAGCGTCGCCCGCGTGACCAGCACACCGCCTATATTGACCGGCTCCAGGATGGCGACCGGGGTGAGCGCCCCGGTGCGTCCGACCTGGATGCGTATCTCGACCAGGCGCGTGATCGCCTGCTCGGCGGGAAACTTCCAGGCGGTCGCCCAGCGCGGCGCACGGCCGACGAAACCCAGCCGCTCCTGCAGGGCTAGGTCGTCGATCTTGTAGACCACGCCGTCAATGTCGTAATCCAGCGCGGAGCGGTCGAGCGCCATGCGCGACTGGAACGCTTCCGCATCGTCGGCGCCTTCGAGGCGCGCGGAAAGCGGGTTGACGGCGAAGCCCCAGTCGCGGAGGCGCTGCAGGTATTCCCAGTGCGAGGTGGCGACCGGTGTGCTGGAGCGGCCTTGCGCGTAGGCGAACAGCGAGAGCGGACGGCCCGCGGTGACGGCGACATCGAGCTGTCGCAGCGAGCCGGCGGCCGCGTTGCGCGGGTTGGCGAACAGCCGCTGTCCGGCAGCGGCCTGCGCCTCGTTCAGGGCCAGGAAGGCCTTCTTGGCGAGGAACACCTCGCCGCGGACCTCGATCAGGGCCGGCGCGTCGCCGTGCAGGTGCTTCGGCACCGCCGCCATCGTGCGTATGTTGGCGGTGACGTCCTCGCCGGTGGTGCCGTCGCCGCGCGTGGAAGCGCGCACCAGCACGCCGTCCTGGTAGGTGAGGCTGATGGAGAGGCCGTCGATCTTCGGCTCCGCGACGATGGCCGGCATCTCGTCCCTGAAGCCCAGGAAGCGGCGCGCGCGCGTGATGAAGCTCTCGAAGTCGGCGCGGTCGAACACGTTGTCGAGCGACAGCATCGGCACCAGGTGGCGATGCTTGGCGAAGCCGGCCTCCGGTGCGGCGCCGACCTGCGCCGAAGGGCCGTCGGCGCGCACCAGGGCGGGGAAGGCCTGCTCGATCTCGCGGTTGCGCCGGCGCAGCGCATCGTAGCCGGCATCGTCGATGGTGGGCGCATCGTCGGTGTGATAGGCGCGATCATGCTCGGCGATCTCGTGCGCGAGGCGCGCCAGTTCGGCGGCGGCCTCGGCCTCGTCCAGCGCGCCGGGGGCAAGTTCGTGCGCCGCCCGCCCGGTCATGGCCCCTTCGGACGCGGGCGGGGTCAAACAGCGCTCCTCGCCGCGAGCGGCGCCAGCAGGCTGTCGGCGGCGGCGCGCGCGGCCTCGGTGACGGTTTCGCCGGCGAGCATCCGGGCGATCTCCTCGCGCCGCGCGCGGCCGTCGAGCGGTTCGGCGCGGGTCTCGGTGCGTTCCCGCGCCACATGCTTGCTGATGCGCAGATGCGCGTCGCCGCGCGCGGCGACCTGCGGGCTGTGGGTGACCACCAGCACCTGCACGTCGCGGGCGATCGCGGCCAGCCGTTCGCCGACAGAGGCCGCGGTGGCGCCGCCGACGCCGGCATCGACCTCGTCGAACACCAGGGTGGGGACCGCGGAGCGTCCGGCCAGCACCACCTTGAGGGCCAGCATCAGCCGCGACAGCTCGCCGCCGGAGGCGACGCGGGCAAGCGGGCCGGGCTCCTGTCCGGCGTTGGCGGCGATCAGGAAGCTGGCTTGCTCGGCGCCGCGCGCGTTCCAGGCCTCGGGCGCCAGCTTCGGCAGGCTGACCCGGAAGCGCGCGCGTTCCAGCCGCAACGGACGCAGCTCGGCGGTGACGGCGGCCTCGAGCCGCTTCGCCGCGGCGGTGCGGGCGGTGGACAGCGCGGCGCAGGTCGTCTCGTAGGTCTTGCGGGCGGCGTGGGTGGCCTGCTCGAGCGCGCCGATCTGCGCGTTGCCGTTCTCCAGCGCGCCGAGGCGGGACTGCAGCTCGGCGAGCAGGGCGGGCAGCTCGACCACCGCGACACCGTGCTTGCGCGCGCTGGCGCGCAGCGCGAACAGCCGCTCCTCGGTCTGCTCCAGCAGGCGCGGATCGGCGTCGCTCTCGCTGGCCAGCCGATCCAGCAGGGTCGCGGCCTCCGCCATCGCCTCCTCGGCGTGATCGAGTGCCGCGAGTGCCGCGTGCGCGCGCGTGTTGGCGTCGGCGGCGGGCGAGCCAGGCTCCTGCGGCATCCCGGCCGCCGCTGCCGGAAGCAGGCGTTGCAGGGCGCGGCTGGCGGCGCGCAGGGCCGCCGCCGGTCCGGGGTTGCGTCGGTCCTTCGGCGCGATCTCGGCCAGGGCGGCGGCGATCGCCTCGGCCCGGCGCTCGCCCTGCTGCAGCGCCTGGCGGGCGCCGGCGAGGGCGGCTTCCTCGTCGGGCTGCGGCGACAGGCTGGAGAGGTCGTCCACCGACTGCCGCAACCAATCCTCCTCGCGCGCCGCCTCGTCCAGGCGGGCGCGCGCGGCGGCCAGCGTGGCGGTGGCCTCGATCCAGGTGCGGTAGCTGGATGCGGCCGCCTCGCGCGCGCCGGGCGGGGTGCCGAACTGATCCAGCAGGTCGAGATGGGTCGACGGGTCGGCGAGGCCCATCTGCTCGTGCTGGCCCTGGATCTCGACCAGCAGGCCGGCCGCGCGCCGTAGCAGGCCGACGCCGATCGGCTGGTCGTTGAGGTAGGCGCGCGAGCGGCCGTCGGGGGTGACGATACGGCGCAGCACGATCGGCTCGCCGGCCTCGTCGTCGGACAGGATGATGCCCTGCTCGCCGAGCAGCGTGTGCAACGGATGGTTGCGGGCGATATCGAAGCAGGCGGTGACGCTGGCCTGGCTGGAGCCGTTTCGCACCAGCGATGCCGCGGCGCGCTCGCCGAGTGCGAGGCCCAGGCTGTCGAGCAGGATCGACTTGCCGGCGCCGGTCTCGCCGGTGAGCACGGTCAGGCCGGGATGCAGCACGAGATCGAGCTTCTCGATCAGCACCACGTCGCGGATCGAGAGCAGGGTCAGCATGGCTGCATGGTCGGGCTGCGCGGCGCCCGGATCCGAAGGTCAGAAGACGGAATGCCAGGCGCGGCTGAGGAAGCCCGACTGCTTGCCGCGATCCGTTGTCTGCGTCGTCGCGTTCCCCGCGACCGGCATGTCGCCGGCGGTTCCTGGGGTCGGCATGTTGGCAGCGAGCGCATGGGCGGACCGCAGATCGGCATAGCTGTTCTGGTACCACGGACTGCCGGGGTAGTTGTAGCCCAGCACCGAGGCGGTGCGGCGGGCCTGATCGGTCAGGCCGAGCTTGAGATAGACCTCGACCAGGCGCGACAGCGCCTCCGCGGTATGGTTGGTGGTCTGGAAGTCCTGCACCACGCGCTGGTAGCGGTTGATCGCCGCCTCGTAGTAATGCTGCTGCTCGTAATAGCGGCCGACCAGCATCTCCTTGCCGGCGATATGGTCGCGGCAGAGATCGACCTTCAGCCGCGCATCGCGGGCGTAGGCGCTGTCGGGGAAGCGGGTGACCACGTCCTGGAGTGCCGCCATCGCCTCGACGGTGCCCTGCTGGTCGCGCTGGATGTCGGCGATCTGCTCGTAGTACGACAGCGCGCGCAGGTAGTAGGCGTAGGCGGCGTCCTTGCTGGTCGGATGCAGCTGCAGGAAGCGGTCGAGCTGCGAGATGGCGTCGCCGTAGGAGTTCTGCAGGTAGAAGGCGTAGCCGCCCATCAGCTGCGCGTTCGAGGTCCAGGGCGAGTACGGGTAGTTCTGCTGGATGGCGTCGAACTGCTGGGCGGCCAGCTTGTAGCGTCCGGTATGCAGGGCATCGACGCCGTTGTTGTAGAGCGTCTCCGGAGTCATGTTCGCCTGGATCGGCTTGATCTCGTCCGTGTGCGAACTCGCGAACGGATTGATCGAGTCCAGGGTCGAACAGCCCGACAGCATCAGCGCCAAGGCGGCTACTGGCGCGATGGTGATCGGACGAATACTGCGCAACGACATGCCGGGTCATCCAAGGAAGCCCGCCTTATATCATGTGGCGGTCCAGGGTGAAGGGGCTGCCCCGTCCAGAGTTGAGACCCAGGCTGCTTCAGGCGGCGAGGCGGCTCTTCTCGTCGATCACGCCGCGGCCGGTGATGCGCCAGGCGCCGGGGTCGGCGAGCAGGCTGCGCAGCAGGCGGTTGTTAAGGCCATGCCCGGAGCGGTGGCCGATGAAGGCGCCTCGGATCGGCAGGCCCGCGAGTGCGAGATCGCCGACCGCGTCCAGCATCTTGTGGCGCACGAACTCGTCGCGGCGGCGCAGCCCGGCCGGGTTCAGCACGCGGTCATCATCGACGACGATGGCGTTGTCGAGCGAACCGCCCCGCGCCAGGCCGGCTTCATGCAGCGCCTTGATCTCGCCGAGCAGGGCGAAGGTACGGCACGGCGCGATCTCGCACCTGAAACCATGGTCGGTCAGTATCATGCTGTAGGCCTGGCGGCCGATGGCGCGGGCGGGAAAGGCTATCGAGAGCGACAGGCTCAGGCTGGCCGCCGGCGCCGGACGCAGCTCGGCGAACGCCTCGCCGGTCTCGACCCGGACACGCCTGAGCACTTCGATCATGCATCGCGGCGCTTCCTGCGGCTCGCGGCCCGCACAGTCGATCAGGAACACGAAGGGTGCCGCGGAACCGTCCAGGACAGGGATCTCCGGACCATCGACGTCGATGCGCGCGTTGTCGATGCCGCAGCCGGCCAGCGCCGCCATGACATGCTCGATCGTCCCGAGGCGTGAATGCGGATGCCCGGGTGCCGCGATGACGGTGGAGAGCCGCGTGTCCACGACGTTGTCGAAGCGTGCCGGGATGTCGATGCCGAGGTCGCTGCGCCGGAAAACGATGCCGCTGCCGGCCTCGGCCGGATGCAGGCTCAACGTCACCTTGCGGCCGCTATGCAGGCCGACGCCGGCGCAGGAGATCGAGTTGAGCAGGGTGTGCTGGACCGACCAGCCGACCTGGAGCTGCTGCCTGTCGCCGCGGGTGCCATGATGGATGTCCAGGCTCTCGCTGCGGCGTGTATCAAGTGTGCCGTCGAGATCGGGCAGGCCATCCATTGTCGAACCTCTTGCGGCGAGACGGCCACCTTCAAAGTGCAGGCAGCCCAGTGACTATAGCTCTAGACGAAACTGTCCGAACCGCACCAGTCAAGCTTTATTGCCAAGTATTTCCATGCAAGTCCTTCTCTCGGCTGCGAATTTCATGTCGTAACCGTATCGGCCGGGTAGCTGCGCGCACGGTCCTGCGGAAGCCTGGCCCTCAGGACTGCTGACGGCGCAGGAAGGCGGGGATATCGAGCCCGGCTTCCTCGTTGCCGGCCGGACGGACCGAGGCCGACGGCTCCGGAGCCGGCTCGTTAAGCTGCGGTTCCGCGCGGCGCGGGTCCTGCGGCGTCGGCGCCGCCGGCGGGGCGCCGGCACCGCGGCGCAGCGCACCGGTCACGATGCCGAACAGGCTGCGTGTCGGCAACGGCTCGGCCTGGGCACGCGGCGGCTCGGAGAACAGCCCGGCCCGGGGCGAGGCGGTGCGGGGTCCGCCCGGAACCTGGTGCGGCAGCGCATTTGCCGGCGGCGCTTGCACCGGGGCGTGCTCGGCCGCCACGTTGCGGCCGCTGCCCTCCGATGCCGGCCACCCATTGCTGTAGCCCGGCGCCGCACTGGCGCCCGGCAGCGCGGCGGACGGCTGGTATTGCCCCCAGCCCTCCGGCTGCGCCGCCGGTGCGGACGGTCCGCCCTGCGGCGTGAGCACCGGGGCGCCGATCGGACCGGTCGCCGGCACGCCCTTGCGGGCACCGGGCCGGCCGCCGAAGCCGAGTGGTCCGGAGACCGCTCCATACGGCGGGTTATGCGGCGCGCCGGGGTGACCGCCGCCGGGATGCGGCAGCGGCTGGGAAGCCTGCGTTGGCGCCTTCTCGTGCAGGCGCGCGTCGGTCTGCGGGATCGGGGTGTCGATGCCGGTGGCGACCACCGAGACGCGGATGCGCCCGGTCAGGCCCTCATCGATCGCGGAACCGAAGATGATGTTGGCGTCCTCGGCGACCTCCTCGCGTATGCGGTTGGCGGCCTGGTCGACCTCGAACAGCGTCATGTCGTCGCCGCCGGTGATGTTGATCAGCAGGCCGCGCGCGCCGGCCATCGAGGTGTCTTCCAGCAACGGATTGGAGATCGCGGCCTCGGCGGCGCGAATGGCGCGGTTCTCGCCGTCGCTCTCGCCGGTGCCCATCATCGCCTTGCCCATCTCGGCCATGACGGTGCGGATGTCGGCGAAGTCGAGGTTGACCAGTCCAGGGGCGACCATCAGGTCGGTGACGCCGCGCACGCCCATGTAGAGCACGTGGTCCGCCATCTTGAACGCCTCCTTCCAGCCGGTGCGCTCGTTGGCCAGGCGGAACAGGTTCTGGTTCGGGATCACGATCAGCGTGTCGACGAACTGCTGCAGCTCGGCGATGCCGGTGTCGGCGGCCTTGGCACGGCGCATGCCCTCGAAGGTGAACGGCTTGGTCACCACGCCGACGGTCAGGATGCCGCGTTCGCGGGCCATGCGCGCGATCACCGGGGCGGCTCCGGTGCCGGTGCCGCCGCCCATGCCGGCGGTGATGAACACCATGTGCGCGCCGTCGAGGTGACGCGCCAGCTCGTCGGCGGCCTCCTCGGCGGCGGCGCGGCCGATCTCCGGCTTGGCGCCCGCCCCGAGGCCCTGCGTCAGATGCGGGCCGAGCTGGATGCGGCGGTCGGCGCGGCTGTGGGTGAGCTGCTGGGCATCGGTGTTGGCAACGACAAACTCAACCCCCTGCAGTTGCAACTGGATCATGTTGTCGACGGCGTTGGTGCCGCCGCCGCCGACGCCGATCACGGTGATGCGCGGCGTGAAGTCGGAATAGGTCTGCTGCGGCAGCGTGAGGTTGAGGGTCATGGAAGGCATTTCCTCGTCTTGAGGCCCCCTGGGAGGGGCAGTGTATGAAGATGGCCGCGTCCGGTCATCCGATTCTGGCACGATTGTTGTAACAATGCTTCCGGCCGCGGCCGTCGTGTTTGACATCGGCCATCCGGCCGTCGTGTTTGACATCGGCCATCCGGCCGTCGCATCCGACATCGGCCATCCGGCCGTGGCATCGGATGTCGGCCATCCGGCCGTCGCATCAAATGTCGGCCCTCCGGCCGAGGCGGCTGCGGGCGGTGCATCACATGTGCTCGCGCAGGATATCGATCAGGCGCCGGATCAGGCCGGATGGCCTGGGCTCGGTCAGATCGATGTCGTGCAGGCTGCGTCCGGCGCCCGCCGCCCAGGCGAGCAGGCCGGTCGCGGTGGCGAAGCCCGGTCCGGCGGCGTCGGCCGGCAGGCCGCGCATGCCGGTGGGACGGCCGAGGCGGACCCGCCGGTCGAGCACGCGCGCTGCCAGGCGCTGCACCCCATCGAGCTGGCTGGCGCCGCCGGTCAGCACGACGCGCCCGCCCGGACGTCCGTCGCCGGCATTGCCGAGACCCGCATTGTCCAGCCGGTCGCGCACCAGTTCGAAGGTCTCCTCCAGCCGCGGGCGGATGATCGCGACCACCTTCGAGCGCTGCATGCGGGTGAAGCGATGCTCGTCCTCGCCGATTTGCTGCACCTGCAGCATCTCGCGCTCGTCCGCGGAGGTGATCTCGGTGTTGCCGTGCATCACCTTGATCCACTCGGCGCTGCTCAACGGGGTCGACAGGCCGCCGGCGATGTCCTTGGTGACGTGCAGGCCGCCGACCGGGACTTGGGCGGTGTGGAGCAGCTGGTTCTCGGCGAACACCGCGATCTGGGTGGTGCCGCCGCCCATGTCGATCACCGTGCAGCCGAGCTCGCGTTCGTCGTCGACCAGCACCGAGAGGCCGGACGCGAAGGGAGCGGCGACCAGCTCGGCGACGCTGAGGTCGCAGCGCGCGATCACCGAGGTGAGGTTGCGCAGCGCCATCGCGGTGGCGTCGATCACGTGCAGCCGCGCCGCGAGCTGGTCGCAGTGATGCCCGCGCGGATCCTCGACGCCGGCGACGTCGTCGACGGAGAAGTTCAGCGGCAGGGCGTGGATCACGTCGCGCCCCTCTGTCGCCGCCCTGGCGCGGCCCTCGTTGACGATGCGACGGATGTCGGAGTCGCCGACCACGCGGCCGCTGACCGGCCAGCGCACGTTGAACAGCCGGCTCTCCGGCTGGCCACAGGTCAGGCTGACGGTCACCGACCGCAGATGGTGGTCGGCGGCCTCCTCGGCCTGTCCGACCGCGGCCCGTATGGCGCGCTCGGCCTCGCGCAGGTCGGTGATGCCGCCGAGACGCACGCCGCGGCTGCGCTGCCAGCCGCACCCCATCACGCGCAGCGTGCCGTCCGATTCGCCGCGGCCGATCAGGCAGGTGATCTTGCTGGTGCCGATGTCGAGCACGCCGAACACCCCGGGCAGCCAGCCGCGCCGTTGCGACAGCTCCGGCGGCGGCAGCACCAGCGCTTGCTGGCCCGAGCCGGAGAGCGCCAGGGCACGGCCTTCGGAGCGGCCGGTGGTCTCGTCGGCCAGCAGCGCCACCGGGACGGTGCTCTTGCGCCGCCGGATGCCGCGCTTGCGGACCGGCTGGGCCGCCGGCGCCTCCTGCGCCTTGGCGGCGGGCGGCGGCAGGCGGCCGAAAAGCTCGTTCATGCCGGCCTCCGCATGGCGGCCGGCCGGTGCGACATCTCCGACGGCACCGCCGCCGGGTCCTCGCCGGGATTACTGGTCGGACCGGCGGCGGGCGTATCGGCTGCGGCGGGCGGCACCGGCGGACGTGGGCGCACCACCAGCCGATCCGGCAGGCGCATGTCGATATCGATGAGCGGACGTTCGAGCAGGTGCATGTCGCGTTCGAGCTGGGCCAGCCGGTGCAGCGCCTGCGGCTCGGCGCCTTCGGGCAGCAGCACGTCGGCGCCGCTGCGCAGGGTCAGGTTCCAGCGGCGCTGGCCGATGCGCACGCCCGCGGCGACCTGGCGGCGGACGACCGGCTCGGCCGCCAGCGCATCGATCAGGGCGCTCGCCTGGCCGGGCGCGCCGGCGCCGACCACCAGCGGCAGCTCCGCGAAGGCCTCGGCATCCTTGCGCATGCCCTCGGGATCCTTGTTCCTGCTGTTCGGGCCGGGACCGCCCAGGCCCGGGGTGACGACGACCTTGCCGTCATGGTCGATCAGGACGAAATGACCCCGGTTCTGCCAGACCGCGAACGGGCGCCGCTCGGTGATCCGCACCAGCACGGTGCCCGGCAGGCGGCGCTCGACGGTGGAGTGCTCGACGAAGGCGAGCCGGTCGATCCTGCGCCGGGCGGCCTCGACCGAGAAGCCGAGCAGCGGGTCGCCCCGGCTGACCCCGAGCGCCTCCAGCACCTGGCTTTCCGGCGTCATGTTGCGGCCCTCGATGGTGATGGCGGTGACCTGCAGCCCGGCGGCCCGCGCGATCCGCGCCCGGATCGGTGCGAACGCAGCCTCGGTCCGCATCGCCCGGCCCACGTGCAGCCCCGCGCCGGCAAGCCCCAGCAGCAGTGCTACGAGCAGCACCGGCCGCACCAGGCGCCGCTGGCGGCGCACCAGGATGAGCAGCCGCGACGGGCGATCGATCGGCGCGGCCGGACGCAGCGGGCGCTTCATACGCGGCATGCGGCGTTCTCCACCATCCAGGCGCAGAGCGACGGGAAGTCGATGCCGAGGTGTGCTGCCTGCTCGGGAAGCAGCGAGGTCGGGGTCAGGCCGGGCTGGGTGTTGACCTCGAGGATCACCAGCCGGCCTGCCATCGTGCCGCAGGCGGTGTCGTCGTAGCGGAAGTCGGTGCGCGTGGCGCCGCGGCAGCCGAGCGCCCGATGCGCCGCCAGGGCGATGCCGAGCGCCTGCGCGAACGCGTCGGGGTGGATGTCGGCCGGCAGCACGTGGCGCGAACCGCCGGAGGCGTACTTCGCCTCGTAGTCGTAGAAGCCGTGGCTGAGCGCCGGGTTCGGGGTGATCTCGGTGACGGTCAGGGCATGGTCGCCCATCACGCCCACGGTCAGCTCGCGCCCGGGGATGAACTCCTCGACCAGCGCCCGCGGGCCGAAGCGCCAGCCGGCGGCGATGGCGGCGCGTCCGATGGAGCCTTCGTGGATGATCTCGACGCCGACCGAGGAGCCCTCGTTCACCGGCTTGACGACGTAGGGCGGCGGCAGCGGGTCGCGTTCCGCGAGTGCCGCGATCTCGACCAGCCCGCCCCTGGCTACCGGCAGCCCGGCGTTGAGGAACACGCCGCGCGCCGCCTCCTTGTCCATCGCCACCGCGGAGGCCCGGATGCCGGAGTGGGTGTACGGGATGCCGAGCCAGTCCAGCACGCCCTGGATCGCGCCGTCCTCGCCGAAGCGTCCGTGCAGGGCGTTGAACACCACGTCCGGCGGGTCGGCCTGCAGCGCGTCGAGGAGCGCGCGCAGGTCGGGCCCCGCATCGAGCGCATCGACCTCGTAGCCGGCGGTCCGCAAAGCACCCAGCACCTGGGCGCCGCTCGACAGGCTGACCTCGCGCTCCGCCGAGATACCGCCCATCAGCACCGTGACCCTGCCGCGTCCTGCACTCATGCGAGTAGTGCCTCCCGCACGCCGATGCGCTTGATCTCCCAGGCGAGGCTGATCCCGCAGGCGGCCTGCACCCGCGCCCGCACGCTGTCGCCGAGCGTCTCCAGGTCGGCGGCGGTGGCATCCCCGGTGTTGAGCAGGAAATTGCAGTGCTTCTCGCTGACCTGGGCGCCGCCGAGGCGCAGGCCACGGCAGCCGGCGGCCTCGATCAGCTCCCAGGCCTTGCGGTCGGTCTCCGCGCGATCGGGATTGCGGAAGGTCGAGCCTCCGGTGCGGGCACGGGTCGGCTGCGACGCCTCGCGCGCGGAGCGGATCTCGGCGATGCGCGCGGCCGCCAGGCCGGGGTCGCCCGGCTCGCCACGCAGGCGCGCGCGCACCACGACCGCACCGTCGGGCAGGGCGGAGCGGCGATAGCCGAAGCCGAGCGCGTGGCCCGGCAGCCGCAGCAGCTCGCCGGAGCGGGTGACGATCTCGGCCCAGTCCAGCACGTCGGCGATCTCAGCGCCGTAGGCACCGGCGTTCATCGCCACCGCGCCGCCGATCGAGCCGGGGATGCCGGCCAGGAACTCCAGGCCGCGCAGTCCGGCGGCGGCGGCGTGTTCGGCGATGGTCATGTCCAGGCAGGCGGCGCCGGCGACGATGCCGCCGGCTTCGATGTCCACCATCCCGAAGCCGCGCGACAGCCGGACGACGATGCCGGGCACGCCGCCGTCGCGTATGATCAGGTTGGAGGCGGCCCCGATCGTGGTCACCGGCAGCTCGGGCGGCAGGGCGGCGAGGAAGCCGGCGAGGTCCTCGGCATCCTCCGGACGCACCAGCAATTCGGCCGGGCCGCCGACCCGGAACCAGCTTTGCGCCCCCAGCGGTGCTCGCCGCGCCACGCGCCCGCGCAGCGCCGGCAGCATCGCGGCCAGGCCATCGCCGTCCCGCCCGGCCGCGTCCGCTCCGTGCCTGACCATGGCTGCATTCATGCGGCGTGCCCGCCGCGCTGCTTCTGCAGGGTGCCGAGCTGCTCGGGCAGCGCCTGCGCCCAGCTCGTGATGTTGCCGGCCCCAAGGCAGATCACGAAGTCGCCGGGACGCGCGATGGCGTGCACCATCTCCGCCAGATGCTCGGGACCGGGCAGCGGCACCACGCTGCGATGGCCGCGCGCGCGCAGGCCGTCCACCAGCGCGTCGCGGTCGAAACCCTCGATCGGCGCCTCGCCGGCGGCGTAGACGTCGGCGATGATGACGGTGCCGGCGTCGTTCATGCAGGTGCAGAACTCCTCGAACAGGGCAGCCAGGCGCGAGTAGCGGTGCGGCTGCACCACGGCTACGACGTCGCGCGCGCCGGCCTGGCGTGCCGCCTTCAGCACGGCGGCGATCTCGACCGGGTGGTGGCCATAGTCGTCGACGACGCTGATCCCGCCCGCCTCGCCGATGCGGGTGAAGCGGCGCTTGACCCCCCGGAAGCCGGCGAAGGCGGAGCGCAGCGTGATGTCGTCGATCTCCATCTCGACGGCGACGGCGATCGCCGCCAGTGCGTTCGACACGTTGTGGCTGCCCAGCATCGGCAGGCGGAACGGTCCCAGCCGGCGGCTGCGGTTGCGGGCGCGGTCGGTAAACGCCACCTCGAAGGTCGCGCCGCGCTTGTCGGTGATCATCCGCTCCGCGCGCACGTCGGCCTGCGGCGAGAAGCCGTAGGTGATGATGCGGTGGTCGGACAGCCGCGGGATCATCTGCTGCACCGCCGGATGGTCCACGCACAGCACCGCGAAGCCGTAGAACGGCACGTTGGCGACGAACTGGTCGTATCCCGCGAGCATCGCCTCGGCGGTGCCCCAGTGGTCGAGATGCTCGGGGTCCATGTTGGTGACCACGGCGATGGTCGAGGGCAGCCGCAGGAACGACCCGTCGCTCTCGTCCGCCTCGACCACCATCCAGTCGCCGGAACCCATGCGCGTGTTGGTGCCGTAGGCCTCGATGATGCCGCCGTTGATGACGGTGGGGTCGAGCCTTGCTGCTTCCAGCACGGCCGCGATCAGGCTGGTGGTGGTGGTCTTGCCGTGGGTGCCGCCGACCGCGATCGACCAGCGCAGGCGCATCAGCTCGGCCAGCATCTCGGCACGGCGCACCACCGGGATCAGGCGCGCCCGCGCGGCGGCGACCTCGGGATTGTCGCGCCTCACCGCCGTCGAGATCACCACCACCTGGGCGCCGCCGAGGTTGGCGGCGTCGTGGCCGATCATCACCGGGATGCCGGATCGGCGCAGGCGCAGCACGTTGGCGCCCTCGGCGATGTCGCTGCCCTGCACCGAGTAGCCGAGCGTGTGCAGCACCTCGGCGATGCCCGACATGCCGATCCCGCCGATGCCGACGAAGTGGATGGTGCCGATGGTCAGCGGCAGCGCTCTCATGACGCGATCTCTTGAAGCGGGTCTCTCATGCGGGCCTCTCCGTGTTCGACTGCTCCCGGGTGCTCCCGGGGCGCCCGGATGCCCGAAGCGCCCGGATGGCGGGCCGCGCGCAAGCGGGCTTCGACCAGGTCGGCCAGACGCACGGCGGCGTCGCCGCGTCCGAGCGAGGCGGCGGCGGCGGCAGCCTGGGCCAGGCGTCCGGGCGAGGCGAGCAGGGCGGCGAGCAGGGTGGCCAGGGCATCCCCGGTGAAGTCGGGCTGCCGGAACATCCAGGCGCCGCCGGCCGCGACCAGCGCGCGCGCGTTGGCGGACTGCTCGTCGCTGGCGGCGATCGGCAGCGGCACCAGGATCGACGGCCGGCCGATGCAGGTCAGCTCGGCGATGCTGGAGCCCCCCGCACGCCCGATGACCAGGTGCACGCGCCCCAGGTGCTGCGCCACCGCGTCCAGGAACGGCGCCACCTCGGCCTGGATGCCGGCAGCCGCGTAGGCGTCGCGGACGCGCCCGACATCCTCGGCGCGTGCCTGCTGCGTCACCCGCAGGCGGCCGCGCAATCCGGGCGCCAGGCTGGCGAGCACCGCCGGCACGATATCGCTGAACACGCGCGCCCCAAGCGATCCGCCCCAGACCAGCAGCTCGATGGTCGTCGCGGGCGGCGCGTACGGGCTCCCTGCCAGGGCGGCGATCTCCGGCCGCACCGGCATCCCGGTCAGGCTGGAGCGGTTGCGTCCGGGCGGATCGGCCGGCAGCCTGGCGGTGTTGGGAAAGCTGGTGGCGATCGCATCGGCGAAGCGGGCGAGCCTGGCGTTGGCCTGGCCAAGCACGGCGTTGCCCTCGTGCAGCAGGATCACCGGGCGGCGGCGGCCGAGCAGGCGGGCACCGAGCAGCGGCGGCACCGACGGGTAGCCGCCGAAGCCGACCACGGCCGCGGCATCGAGGCCGGACAGGATGCGCCGGGCGCTGCGGGTGCCGGCCGCCACCGCCGCGAGGCCGCGCAGCTTGGCCGGAACGCCGCGTCCGGCCACGCCGGCGCCGGCCAGTACGTGCTGCGGACCGCGCGCGAACACGCCGCGCTCGCGACGGCCGGAGCGCTGGTCGGTCATCAGCACCAGCGGGTGGCCGCGCGCGGCGAGCTGCTCGCCCAGCGCCTCGGCCGGGAAGAAGTGCCCACCGGTACCGCCGGCGGCGATCACGATCGGGCGTGCCGTGCCGGTCGGAGGGCCGCTCATGAGGCCACCTGGCGTCGCCTGGCGCCGGGCTGACCCGGCGGACCCTGGTCGCGCACCCTGGCGCGCCTGCGGGTCAGCGCCAGGATCATGCCGATGGTCAGCGCGACCGACATCGCCGAGGAGCCGCCGTAGGAGATGAACGGCAGCGTCATTCCCTTGGTCGGGATCAGGTGCAGGGTCGATCCCATGTTGACGAAGGCCTGCAGGCCGAAGCCCGTCGCCAGACCGCAACTGGCGAGCACCACGAACGGATCGTCCTCGGCCAGCAGCTTGAGCAGCGTGCGCACCACGATGAAGCAGAACACGCCGACGATGAACAGGCAGACCAGCAGGCCGAACTCCTCCCCGGCGACGGCGAAGACGAAGTCGGCGTGCGCGTCGGGGAGCAGGTCCTTGACCCGGCCCTCGCCGGGGCCGCGTCCGAGCAGGCCGCCATTGCCGAAGGCCTGCAACGCGGTGTCGACCTGGTAGTGGTCGCCGGTGCTCGGATGCAGGAAGCGCTCGACCCGGCTGCGCACGTGCGAGAAGGCCAGGAAGGCGCCGACGAAGGCGGCACCCATCGAGCCGATCCCGATCCCGACCAGGAACAGGTTCATGCCGTCGAGGAAGAGCTGCGACATGAACACGATGGTGATCACGATGAGCATGCCGATGTCGGGCTGCGACTTGAGCAGCAGCAGGATTACGCCGAACACGCCGAACGCCAGCAGCATGCCCGGGAAGTGCCGTGTCCGCCGCCGTTCGGTCAGCAGCCACGCGGTCACCACGGCGAAGCAGGGCTTGAGGAACTCGCTCGGCTGCAGCGACATCATCGGCAGCGCGATCCAGCGTCGCGCCCCCTTGATCTCGATGCCGTGCACCAGCGTCAGCGCGGTCGCGCCGAGGGCCAGCAGGCAGCCGACCAGCGCCAGCCGCCGCACGCCCCTGGGCGGCAGCAGCGAGACGCAGACGACGATGGCCCCGGCCATGGCCAGGAACACCACCTGCTTGAGGATGAACATGTCGCGCGAGGCGCCGATGCGCGCGGCCACCGCCGGGCTCGCCGCCAGCATCAGCACGTAGCCGAAGCCGATCAGCAGGCCGACGCCGCCGAGCGTCCAGCGGTCCACCGTCCACCACCAGCGGCCGAGGACGGAGTTGTCGATGCGTGACAGGTTGCGCATCAGCCGGCCCGCCGTCCGGACGTCTGCAGGCCGTGCACGAGCCTCGCGAACTCGACGCCTCTCGCCTCGAAGTCGGCGAACTGGTCGAAGCTCGCGCAGGCCGGCGAAAGTAGCACGACCTCGGCCGCGTGCACGCGGGCGGCGGCGAGTGCCGCCGGCACCGCGTGATGCAGGTCGCGCAGGACGCGGTGCCGCACGTCGTGGCGCGCCAGGGTGTCGGCCAGCAGCGGCGCGTCGCGGCCGATCAGCAGCGCCTCGGCGATGCGCGGGAACAGCGGGGCGAGCGCCTCGATGCCGCCGGCCTTGGCCAGGCCGCCGGCGATCCAGATCAGCCGCTCGTAGCAGCCGAGGGCGCGCGCCGCGGCGTCGGCGTTGGTGGCCTTGCTGTCGTCGACGAAGGCGATCCCGTCGATGCTGGCGATGCGGCGCTGGCGGTGGGCGAGGCCGGTGAAGCTGGCCAGGCCGGCCGCGACGGCATCGGGAGCGGCACCCAGATGCAGCGCCATCGCCGCCGCCGCGGCGGCATTCTGCGCGTTGTGCGGGCCGGGCAGGGCGGGTGCCGCGCCGGGCAGGCCATCGCCGCCGGAGATCGTCACCAGGCGCGCCGGCGCCTGGCCCAGGCGCGCCGCCTGCGCCCGCGACCAGGCGTCGTCGAGGCCGAGCACGGCGAGGTCGGCGGCGGTCTGGCGCGCGAAGATCGCGAGCTTGGCGGCGCCGTAGCCGGCGAGGTCGCCATGCCGGTCGAGATGGTCGGGCGAGAGGTTGAGCAGGCAGGCGGCATCAAACCGTAAGGTTTGCATGCGCTCCAGCATGTAGGACGACATCTCGAGCACGTAGACGCCGCCGTCGGGCAGCAGCGGCAGCGACAGCGCCGCCGGACCGAGGTTGCCGCCGGCCGCGTGGGCGACCCCGGCGGTGTCGAGCAGGTGCGCCAGCAGGGCGGTGGTGGTGGACTTGCCGTTGGTGCCGGTGATGCCGGCGAAACGGGCGCCGGAGCCGGAACCGCGCACCGCCTCGAACAGCAGCTCGGCGTCGGACAGCATCGGGATGCCGGCCGCGATCGCGCGCGCCGCGAACGGATGCGGCACCGGAAGCCGGTGCGGGATGCCGGGCGACAGCACCAGCGCGTCGAAGCGGCCCGGGTCGTCGAGCGGCGACAGGGTGAGCCCGCCGGATGCGCCCGCTCCTGCATTAGCCAGGCTGGCATTATTCAGGCTGGCATTATCCAGGCTGGCGCGTGCGGCCTCGCTGTCGTCCCAGGCGGTGACATCCGCCCCCATCGCGGCCAGGGCGCGGGCCGCGGCCACGCCGTTGCGGCCGAGCCCGAGCACGGCGTAGCGCCGGCCGCGGAACAAGGTGGGAGGGAAACGCCCGCTCATCGTATCTTCAGCGTCGCCAGGCCGACCAGGCCGAGCACGATGGAGACGATCCAGAAGCGGATGACGATCTTGGGCTCCTGCCAGCCCATCTTCTCGAAATGATGGTGCAGCGGCGCCATCAGGAACACGCGCTTCTTGGTGCGCTTGTACCAGAACACCTGGATGACGACCGACAGCGTCTCCACCACGAACAGCCCGCCGACGATGCACAGCACCAGCTCGTGTTTGACCGCCACCGCGACCGCGCCGAGGGCGGCACCCAGCGCCAGGCTGCCGGTGTCGCCCATGAACACCGCCGCCGGCGGGGCGTTGAACCAGAGGAAGCCCAGCCCGGCGCCGATCAGGGCGGCGCAGAACACGCCCAGCTCGCCCGCGCCGGGGACCGGATGCAGCTGCAGGTAGTCGGCGAAGATGCGGTTGCCGACGAGATAGGAGATCAGCGCGAACACCAGGGCGGCGATGATCACCGGGACGATCGCCAGGCCGTCCAGCCCGTCGGTGAAGTTGACCGCGTTGCCGAAGCCGGTGATCACCAGCATGGCGAAGATCGGGAAGGCGTAGCCGAGCGGCAGCAGCGCCTCCTTCACGAACGGGAACGCCACCGTGCCGACCAGCGGCGACGGCATCAGGTGATCCAGACAATAGCCGCCGACCAGCGACGCGGCGAACTCGCAAGCCAGCCGCGTGCGCTTGGAGACGCCGGCGGTGTTGCGACGGGACAGCTTGAGATAGTCGTCGGCGAAGCCGATCGCGCCGAACGCGGTCGTGATCGCCAGCACCGTCCAGACGAAGCGGTTCGACAGGTCCGCCCACAGCAGCGTGGAGACGAACCACGACAGCAGGATCAGCACGCCGCCCATCGTCGGCGTGCCGGCCTTCTCGATCAGGTGCCGCTCCGGACCCAGCACGCGGATCGGCTGGCCCTCGCGCTGGATCCTGCGCAGGGCGGCGATCACGCGTGGTCCAGCCAGCAGGCTGACGAACAAGGCGGTCAGGCAGGCGGCGCCGGAGCGGAACGTGATGTAGCGGAACAGGTTGAACAGCGCGAACTGTTCGGCGAAGGGATGCGCCAGGATGTAGAGCATTCACGGTATCCCGGCAGTGAGGGCTGAAACCACATCGCGCATGCGGCTGCCGTAGCTGCCTTTGACGAGAACCACGTCGCCCGGACGCAGGGTCGCGGCCACGATCGGTGCGATCGCACCGGAAACCGATTCGCATGCGCCCTGCAGCTGTCTTGGCAACGAATGATACAACATCGTCATCATGTCGCCACAGCAATAAACCACGTCCGCCGCGGTCTCGACGAACGGCGCCAGCGACAGGTGCTCGTGGCGCGCGAACTCGCCCAGCTCCAGCATGTCGCCCAGCACCACGACGTGCCGGCCCGGCATCAGCCGCAGCACGTCGAGTGCCGCGCGCACGGATGCGCCGGACGCGTTGTAGCTCTCGTCGAGCAGCGATGCCGTGCCGCCGAGCAGCGGACGCAGCGCGCCGCGCCCGTCTCCCGGCAGGAAGCCCGACAACGCCGCCGCCGCGACCGCAACATCGCCGTCGAGCGCGTGCACCGCCGCGAGGCAGGCGAGCGCGTTCATCGCCATGTGCCTGCCGGGTGCCGCGAGCCGCACCGTGACCGGCCGGCCGCCGACCACCGCCTCGAAGCTGCTGCCGGCGGCGTCCAGCGACAGCGCGGTGATGCGGGCTTCCGCATCGGGGCCGACGCCGAAGCGGATCAGCGCAGCACCCGCGTCGCACGCGCGGGCGGCGATCTCAGCACTTCCGACGGCGTCGTCCGGGACCACCGCGACGCCGCCGGGACGCAGGCTGCGGACCAGCTCGGCCTTCTCCCGGGCGATCGCCTCCAGGCTGCCCATGTGGCCGATATGGCTGGCGGCGATGCTGGTGATGACCGCGACGTCGGGCCGCGCCAGCCCGGCCAGCGGCGCGATCTCGCCCGGGTGGTTCATGCCGATCTCGACGATGCAGAACGCCGCCGCCGGGTGCAGCCGCGACAGGGTCAGCGGCACGCCCCAGTGGTTGTTGTGCGAGGCGCTGGCGGCGTGGGTCGGGCCGAGTGCGCAGAGGGCGACGCGCAGCATCTCCTTGGTGGTGGTCTTGCCGACGCTGCCGGTGACGGCGACCACCCTGCCGGTGAAGCGGCCGCGCGCGAAGCGGCCGAGGTTGGTCAGGCCCGCGCGCGTGTCGGCGACCCGCAGCAGACGCCCCTCATGCTCCAGGCCGGCATGCTCCAGGCCGGCGGCGCCATGAACCATCGCCCCGGCCGCCCCGTGCTCCAGGGCGGTCGCGACGTGGGCGTGGCCGTCGCCATGCTCGCCCACCAGGGCCACGAACAGGTCGCCGGGACGCAGGCTGCGGGTGTCGATCGATACGCCGCCGGCCGGAATCGGACCATCGGCGCGACCGCCGGTCGCCTCCTGCAGCGTGTCGTGGGTCCACAGCGCGCTCATGCCGCCGCATCCGTCACGCCGGCGAGGCGGCGTATCACCGCGCGGTCGTCGAAGGGCAGGGTCCGGCCGGCGATGGTCTGACCCTGCTCGTGGCCCTTGCCGGCGACGACCAGCACGTCGCCCGAGCGCAGCATGTCGAGGCCGGCGGCGATCGCCTCGGCGCGGTCGCCGATCTCGATCGCGTCGGGACAGGCGGCGAGGATCTCGGCGCGGATCGAGGCGGGCGGCTCGGAACGCGGGTTGTCGTCGGTGACGATGGCGAGGTCGGCGAGCCGCGCCACCGCCTCGCCCATCAGCGGGCGCTTGCCGCGATCGCGGTCGCCGCCGGCGCCGAACACCAGCACCAGCCGCCCGAGGGCGTGCGGGCGCAGGCCGGTCAGCAGCCGGGCGAGCGCGTCCGGCGTGTGGGCGTAATCGACGTAGGCACTGGCGCCGTCGGGGAAGCGCACCGCCCGCTCCATGCGCCCGCGGACCCCGGTCAGGTGCTGCGCGTCGGCCAGCGTGCGGTCCAGCGCCTCGGGCTCCGGTCCGGCGAGTGCCGCCGCGAGCAGGACGTTGTCGACCTGGAAGCGTCCCGGCAGGGCGAGCGTGATCTCGTGCCTGCGGCCGAGCGCCTCGACCTCCAGCACCTGTCCGTCCGGCAGCGGGCGCGTGCGCAGCAGGCGGATCGTGTCGCCGCGCTCGCCCACCAGCCGCAACGTCTGGCGGCGTTTCGCCGTGATCGCGGCGAGTGCCGCGAGCGTATCCACATCCATGTCCGCGTTGGCGGCGGCGATGCCGCCCTCGGGCAGCAGCGCCTCGAACAGGCGCAGCTTGGCGCCGCGATATCCAGCCAGCGTGCCGTGATAGTCGAGATGGTCACGCGTCAGGTTGGAGAAGCCCGCCGCCTGCAGGCGCACGCCGTCCAGCCGGTGCTGCGACAGGCCGTGCGAGGAGGCCTCGATCGCCGCCGCGCGCACGCCTTCGCGCGCCAGTCCGGCCAGCATGCGGGCGAGGGCGATGCAGTCGGGCGTGGTCAGCGCCGGGCCCTGCGGACGCGTCGCCGCGCCGACCACGCCGAGGGTGCCGAGGCTGGCCGCGGGGATGCCGGCCAGCTGCCAGAACTGGCGCAGGAACTCGACCGTGCTGGTCTTGCCGTTGGTGCCGGTGATGGCGACGATCCGCTCCGGCTGCGCGCCTGCCTGCAGGGTGGCCATGACGGCCAGCGCGCGGCCCGGCTCATCGTGCAGCAGCAACGGACGCGGCGGCACGCCGGACGGCCAGACGGTGCCCCTCGGCGCCAGCACCGCCGACGCGCCCGCCGCCACCGCCTCGGCGATGAAGCGGCGGCCATCCGAGCGCTCGCCCGGCAGGGCGGCGAACAGGGTGCCGCGCCGCACCGCGCGGCTGTCGAGCGCCAGATCCTCGACAGGGGTCGGTGCGGCGTCGCCGGGGATCGTCAGCCCGATCGCCGCCGCGAGCTCATCGAGACGCATCTCGTCTCTCCAAGGCGGGGGTCTCCAAGGCGGGGCTCGCCGATGGAAGCGGCTTCGCATCGGGACCATCGTAGCTCACATTCTGACGCAACCGCTCCGCGTCGGTCTGACGGAGCCGCTCCGCGTCGGGCCGGTTCGAGCCGGGCCTGTTCGCCAGGCGCATCGGCGGATGGTGCGGCGGCCTGGACAGGCGTGGATCGCCCGGATCCGAGCCCGGACCGAGGGCGTGCGCGCCGGCCGGCACGGCGGGCTGCATCGGGATGTCGAGCGCCGCATCGACCGCCGGCGCGGTGGTGGTGTTGGGGAACAGGCCGAGCATCGGTCCGATCCGCGCCACGACCTTCGCGACCGTCGGGGCGGCATTCCAGGCGGACGTGGTCCAGCCGTGGGTTTCCCTGGTCGCCTGCGGGCTGTCGAGCATGACGTAGACCGCGTAGCGCGGCGCATTCATCGGGAAGATGCCGGTGAAGGCGGTGACGTTGACGTGCTTGAGGTAGCCGCCGCGCGGCCCGACCTTCTCGGCGGTCCCGGTCTTGCCGCCGACGAAGTATCCCGGGACCTCGGCGGTCTTGCCGATCCCCTTCGTCACCACCAGCCGCAACATCTGGCGCAGCAGCAGCGAGTTGTGGTCGGAGAGCAGCTTCGGCCCCTGCGGTACGACCGCCGCTTCGTCGTCCGCCTCGCCGGCGCCGACCGGCATGCTGGCCGAGACCCGCTGGATGTCGTCGCCATCGGACGCCGCATCCGACGGTACCCGCGCCAGCAGCGTCGGCTTGACCAGCACGCCGCCGTTCGCGGCCGCGGCGGTGCCGCGCACGATGGCCAGCGGCGCCTCGGCGACGCCGTGCCCGAACGCCACCGTCATCACCGTGGACAGGCCCCAGTTGCGCAGGGAGGGGATGATCGGATGCCCGGATTCCGGCAGCTCGATCGGCACCTTGGAGAAGAACCCCATGCTGCGCAGCCAGTCCTGCTGCCGCCTGGCGCCGACATCCATCGCGATGTGCGCGGCGGCCGGATTGGAGGACAACGCCATCACCGCAGGCATCGACAGCCAGGGCGCGAAGTGGTCGGTCTTCATGTCGGAGATGGTGAACCGGCCGACGTGGATCGGGACCGTGGAGAAGCGGTCCCAGACGTGGGCCACGTCGTCCTGCAACGCCATCGCGGCGGTCTGCAGCTTGAAGGTCGAGCCGGGCTCGTACATCCCGGTGACGGCACGGTTGAAGCGCTGATCGTCGGTGGCGTGGTTGAACAGGTTCGAATCGTAGTCCGGCAGGCTGACCATGGCGACGACCTCGCCGCTACGCACGTCCATCACGATGGCGCACGCGCCGATCGCCCTGAACTCGTTCTTGGCGGCGGCGAGCTCGTCGCGCACCACCGTCTGCACCCGTACGTCGAGCGACAGCCGCAGCGGCTGCGGGTCGGTGTTCAGGCGCCTGTCGAAATAGCGCTCCACGCCGGCGACGCCGTGGTCGTCGATGTCGACCGCGCCCATGATCTGCGACGCGACGCGGCCGAGCGGATAGCGCCGCTTCTCGCCGGGCTCGAAGTAGACCCCCGGAATGCCGAGGTTGTTGATCGCGAGCTCCTGGTCCGGCGGGATATCGCGCGCGATGTAGACGAACTGCTTCTTCGACGACAGCAGCGCCTCGATCGCGTGGGCGTCGAGGTGGGGAAGCACGCCCTTCAGCTTCCACGCCACGTCATGCGGGTCGATCAGCTCCAGCGGGTTCGCATATACCGCCGACAGCGGCAGCGAGATCGCCAGGATCTGGCCGTTGCGGTCGGTGATGCTGGCGCGATGCACGTGCGCCAGGCCGAGGTCGTCGGCCAGCAGCCCTTTCGGATCGGCGTTCGTGGCCGGCATCCGCGGCACCTGCGGTCCGATCTGGCGCGCGACCGGAGCCATCGGCAGGAACACCGTCGCCAGCGCCAGCTTGACCGACACCGCCGTGAACAGGGCCGCGAAGCCGCCGGCCACGCACAGCAGCCTGACGCGCATGCGCTCCATGCCCGCGCGCCGCATCAGGTCGTGGTTGGTCACGCGGACCACGGTCTCGCCGGCGAGCAGGCCACCTGTCCGGTCGACACCGGCGGAGGCGCCGGAACCCGGGCTGGAGTTCACGCCACGGGTCACGTCCGCGGACCGCCGATCATGCTATCGGCCATCCTGCACCGGGACCGGCGCCGACAATGCCACATGCGAGAAGCCGAGCGACGAGCGGTTGACGCCCGGGGCATCGCTCGTCATGGCAGGCAGCATCGAGGGGCGTCTCGGCAGCTGCCATGACGTGGCGATCGGCGCCGGACGCGAATATCCCGCGGTGGAGAGCAGGCTGCGTACCGCACCGCCCTCGTACGACGCCACGCGGCTTGCCGGCGCGGTGTGCATAGTGACGGGCGTCCTGAGCGGTGCCTGCGGCCGCGTGGCCGGATGGCGTACCGCCACGTTGCTGGCGAGCTGCACGGGATGCGGCAGCCCGCGCACGCGCCGTGCGCGCTGTTCGGTGTCGGCCGCGGGGGATGCGCCACGCGACGCCGCTCGGACCTCGGGAGCCGGTGGAGCCTCGCCCGCTCTCCCGGCAGCACGCGCGTCTGTGGTCGCGAGGCTGCTGGCCATCACCTGCTGCGGTGCCAGGAGCAGGGTCGGCGCCGGTGCAGGGGCTGCTGCCGGCGGCGCGATCTCGGGCAGACGCTGCGACAGCGCCGCCATCTGCACGAACTGCGTCGGCGCCATCGGGTGCAGCTCCGGCAGGAAGCGGCCGGCGAGCGACTGCAGCCGGTCCGGCTGGTTCAGCAACGCCCACTCCGCACGCAGCGTGGCGGTGTGCTCGCGGACATGCCGCGTGTTCTGGATGATCTGCGAGATCTGCTGGTCGAGCACCGTGGTGCGATGCTTCTCGGTGTAGAGGTAGAGTCCCGATCCAGCGGCGAGCAGGACGCAGACGGCGGTGAACGGACGGATCATGCGGGGCTTCCTGCCGGCGGGATCGTTTCGTGCTGATCGGGAAGGCGTTCAAGAGCACGCAGCCTGGCGCTGCGTGCACGTGAATTGGCGCCGCTCTCCGCCGGCGTCGGACGCAGCGCCTTGTTGTCGAGCAGCCGGAAGCGCGCGCGTGCCGAGCGGCTGGCATCGAGGCCGCGCGGATCGTGCCGCGACGGCGAAGGCAGTCGTCCGGCGGCCTCGATCATGAAGCGCTTGACGATACGGTCCTCGAGCGAGTGGAACGACACCACCACGAGCCGGCCACCCGGCGCGAGCAGCGTGGCCGCAGCCGCGAGACCGCGCTCGATCTCGCCCAGTTCGTCGTTCACGCGGATGCGCAGCGCCTGGAACGAACGCGTCGCGGGGTCCATGCGGCCGGAGCGATCGGGCGGCACCACGGAGCGGATGATGCCGGCGAGCTGCAGCGTGGTCTCGATGCGCCGCTCGGCACGTGCGGCGACGATCGCGCGCGCGATCCGCCGCGACAGCCGCTCCTCGCCGAACTGATAGATGGTGTCGGCAAGTTCCGCTTCCGGCAGCAGGTTGACGAGGTCCGCCGCGTCCTGCCCGTGCCGGCCCATGCGCATGTCGAGCGGACCGTCCTGGCGGAACGAGAAGCCGCGCTCGGGCTCGTCGAGCTGGAACGAGGAGACGCCGAGATCCAGCACGATGCCGTCCAGGCGCTCGACGCCGCGCGCCGCGAGCAGCGCCACCATGTCGCCGAAGCCGCCCTCGATCAGGTGCAGGCGGCGGCACTCGGACGCCGCACTCATCTCGCGGGCCAGCGCCTCGCCGCGGGCGATCGCCTGCGGATCGCGGTCGATGGCCCATAGGGTGCAGTCCGCGTGCCGGAGGATGGCGCGCGCGTAACCACCGCCGCCGAAGGTGCCGTCGAGATAGATCCCGGCCGCGCGCGGCTCCAGCTTGTCCAGAACTTCATCGAGCATGACGGGAAGATGTCGGCCCTGCTGCCCGCTGGCCTCGTTCGCGGACTCCTCTCGCTTGTCCGATCGGGTCGGGATGGAGTGCGCGTTCATGACGCCGCCCGCGTGCCGGGAAGGCTCACGTTCCGTGCGCGGTCACGCGCCTCGATACGGCGGCGGTCCGCCGCCTTCGGCTCCCAGATCTGGAAAATATGCCCAAGTCCCATAAATGCCACCGAATCGGAGAGTCCGGCATGGCTGGTCAGGACATCAGGAAGCATGATGCGGCCCTCCTTGTCCGCATCGACAGGATAGGCATCGGCATAAAGTGCGGCGGAAAGATCGTCGTGATCCTCCGAGAACATGTCGAGGCGGTCGAGGGGACTGGCGAGGGCTGCGAACGCGTCGACCGGCCAGGCCTCGATGCACGGATGCTTGTGCGACGGGCGCAACACGATCTGCACCGTTCCGGGTGCGTCGGCTGCAGCTTCCGCCATCTGCGGCCGGCCGCGCAGTGCCGCGCGGAATGCTGCGGGGATCGATACCCGTCCTTTGGCGTCGAGGCGGTTCTGGTGTGTGCCGAGGAACACGCTCATCCGCGGCGATGCTCCCTGAACTGATACGCGCGCGAGGTACGCATGGCTTGTGCCGAACTGTCCGATCGTCGGTATCGTGGGCATATCTGGGATATCATGGGCAAACGTGGGCGGTCAAACCGGAAAGCAAGATCTGACCGGCACGTTGCGTGAATTGACGCAGTTTTCGCGGTGTCGTCGGGAGCACAATCCAAGTGTTGTAAAAAGCCTCTAAATAAAGACGGATGCGAAATATAAGTTCATGCTTCGTTCTAGGTCTTGGCTGACTGATGCCGGGCTCTGCCGGGCTCTGCCGGGCTCTGCCGGGCTCTGCCGGGACTCTGGCGGGACTCGAGCCGGACTCGGGCGTCACGTAGTCTGCAGCTTCGCACGATGTCCAGCGATTCTAACTGAGCCATGGCTGACGGCTCACATTGCGATTTGGTCTGCGATTTCGGGAGGCGGTTTTGAGGTGATGAGGGTCTGCATGAGGGTATTCCAGTTGGGGAAGACCAGGTAGGCCG
>JAABUX010001357.1_pt1 | contig 37411 bp, 38 predicted proteins | sample 5561851 | NCBI WGS metagenome assembly JAABUX01 (sample SAMN10711883, study PRJNA513361) | rock metagenome | isolation source: Antarctica rocks | place: Antarctica: Victoria Land, Richard Nunatak red sandstone | collected 2016-01-03 | reverse complement strand
GAATCGTGCGCGCGATCGACGACGCGACGCTGCACATCAAACGCCGGGACGGTGCGATCGTGCCGGTCGACACCCGCGAGCACGCGGGCGTCCAGCACGGCTATTGTTCGACGGAGTATCGCGAGCAGGGCGCAACACGCTACGCCGAGCTTCAGCTCGTGACCCAGCACGTCAACCAGCGGTCGCTCACGGTCGGCATGACGCGGCACACCCACGAGTACGGGATGTTTTATTCACGCGAAACGGTCGGCTCGTACGATGACCTCGTAAGCCGCGGCCTGCGCACGAAATCCAAAGAACTTGCAAGCGATTATCGCGTGCTCGAACGGGGCATCCCCGAACGCGATGCCGGCCGCGATCGTGGAACGAGCGAGTTGAGCGTGCCGGCGCTGCGTTGGAAACTCGAGCCCATCGCGCACGGAAACGAGACCGGCTACACGCGCGACGAGCGCAAAGCGGCGTTCGCCATCCTCAACGAGCTCGAACGGCTCGAACGCGATGCGCCGAACGAACGTCTGGGCGTTTCGAAGGACTTGCATCAGACGCTGCGGAGCCCGGGCGAGCTCAAGGCGCAGATCGCCGAGAAGACGCGCGAGCGTAGCGTCGAGCGCGAAGTTGAAGTCGCGCAAACGCTCGAACACGAGCACAAACGCAGTCGTGGACTTGGCCGGTAGCGACCGGTGCCGACCGTTCGATGTCCCGAGCACGGCGTATTCGCCTATAAGACGGCGGCGTGTCCGGGCTGCGCCGCGAAGGCGGCGGCCGCGCGGCGCAAGCTTGCACAAGACGCACGATCGCATTGGGAAAAAAAAATCGCGCGCGTCGAGCGCGAGATCGAAAAGAAGCGTCAGGAGCTTGTCGAGCAGGTACGTGACGCCGAATCGCACCTCGCCGCCCACGACCGCAACGTTCCGGAGGCGCCGACCGGAATCGGCGCGCTTTTCAAACAGGCCGCCTACGACCGCGAATACAGCGACTTCCTCGATCGACGGAACACACTCGCCGCACGCATCGCCGACGCAAAGACGCAATCCGCGCAATACGACGAGCGGATCAAGGCGGGTAACATCGCCGCGGACGTGATGACGGGGATGATACGAGACATGCCGGAGGCGACGGATCTCTTCATCGCCGACGAGGAACGCGTACGACGCGACCGAGATGAAGCCGAGCACGCGAAGGCAGCCGTCGCCTCGGCGCTGGCTGCACTCGATGAACACTATGGAGTTACGCACGCAATGGGCTCCGTCGACACGGACTACTCGCGTTCGCTGTTGCTTGGAGCGGTCGATATGAACGGCAAGCGTTACGCGCGGCTTGGAATCGCGCTCGGGCACGTCGTTTGCGTGCCGTGGATTGATGCGTTCGCGGAGCTCGTCGGTCGCAAGGTTTCGGTGTATTGGGGCGACCGCTCGCAGGACCGCGTTTTTCACGTTAGCGACGCCGACGGCAACGTCGACGAATGACGCACTTCGAATCGAGTCGGTTTTACCGTTTGAGATGTCACATGCCGTCCATTACCCGGACACGCGCGCCGTTCACACTTGCACAATGGCGCAGCACGATGACTCCGATCGCCAAGCGTGGCGCGACGCGTAGAACGCACTCGTGAAAATGGGCCTCGTCGAGGTAGTCTTGATCGCGGAGTATGGCGAACCATCGTACTGCCTTGCGTCGCCGATCCGCGACGTGCGAATCTGATCTTGATGACACCGTGAGCATCTAAGGAATCGGCAGCGCGCAAAGGATCGACGCCGCGCCGACCTTAACCGCGCCATTGCAGGAGGATAATTATGTCGGCAACGCCCAGTGGGCAACGAGTATTTGGACCGGAATACGGTCCCGAAGCGATTCGCCAATTAACGAACGGGTTCTCGATCGCTTATTATGAAGATGGCGTCTTACTCGAGGAACGTCCCAACGGCCAGCGATTTGCGATCCGCTCCGACGCGGATGGCTCTGCGACAATTCTTTACGAACTTGAACGACGTTGGGATCCGTCTCTGGACGATATAAGAGGCAAAGACTAACGATCCGCCAGCGGCGTTTCTCAACGCGATTTACCTTCAACGGCCGCCAACGAAATTATGCAACGAGAACGAACCATACTTTTCGCTTGACTGAAGCAGCTCAATCCAAGTACGGTGGATCCGCGTTATGAAGGAATGGCTCCGTTCGTCAAGCTCTTAGCTTAGAGAGGCCGCGATGTACACGCCTCATATTCGTGTAGCGACAATGGCCAATGTGCCAGCAATAGAGCGAATTATGCATGATGCCTACCAGCCCTACGTCTCCCCCAGTCGTCGAACGGCGATGCCAAAAATCGATAGTCCGAAAAGGAGTCGGGAGACGGGCGTCGCTTGTTGCTACACTACGACTGCGCACTGCTTAAGGTGGTGGCCGGGTCAACGCTGCCGTCGGGGCTTGAGATCATTCTACCCCTCAACTATAAGTGCCCTGAAGAGAGCGATTCGTCGCTGCTGATTGCAGTGTAGCTACATGTGCGGAAATCGGGACAAGCTCATGTTCGATTATCCGGTTTAAATTAAAAAGCGTCCAAAAGTCGTCACTTTTCATAATGCGCTCTTCGAATCAATCTCCGACTCGGCCACAAGCCCCCCATTAGTTCGCGCCGAGAGGTGAGTTAAGCTGATGCCGCCGAACGCGGCAGCTGCGGACGTTGAATACAGCCGGCGCAGATATCTTAACATTCAGGAGGACGAGTTTATGAGAAACTTCGGTTCGCGAATTGTATTTGCTATCGGTACCTCGCTCTTCGTCGCGGGATGTTCAAGTGGCTCGGTGTCGCCCCTTGCCGTCCCTCCGGCGCAAGGCCTTTCGGCTTCCGGGAGAGCGCGATACGTGCCGCCTGCGAAGCCCGCGCCGGTAGCTAACGTGGACATTGATAAACACATCGACGCCTCGCTTCCGAAACACGACCGTAAGATCGTGCACCAGTTGATGCAGGACCTTAGGCCGGAAGACCGCTATAACGTAGGCTTTTTTGCGAAAGACGGCACCAACTACGCAAGCACGAAAGCCGTTTATGCGACGATGCGGCGGTGGAAATCGACCGATGGTCTGCACTTTATCGGCGACGGTGGAAAACCGTTCATCGGCCCCCTTCTCGATACGCCGCAGAGTGTCAAGGCGCTAAGCAGCGGAGCGGCTAGTAAAACGTCGGCCGGAATGCAAAGGCCGCTTGGTTACGAAGTTCCGACTCCATCAGACGCCAACGGGCCGTTTCGTCGCGTCTATTCTGACGCCGGATACTCGCGTGAGACCGGGAATATCTACCTTCCTTGCGGCGCAACGAATTTTCAAGAACTCACCGGCCAGACCGGTTACATTTATGCTGGCGGTTTCGGACAAAATAACGATGGATTGGACGCCGGGTTCCAGTACAGCATCGCCAACGACTGGTACACGCTATTCAGCCGCGACTCCGGAACAGACGGCCCGAACCAGATGAACGCGCAGGGAGGCCACTTCGCGTGCGGCCAGACCGTATCGTACGACCTGTATTCGACACCCGACCCCACGTACGGCTTGATAACGGTCATTGTCGGAAATGGGAATGACACTAACGGAACCCCAATTACAGAATCTGTGATGGATCCATCAAATCCCGACGGCTTTCCCCAGAACGGCAACGGTGTGCGGCTTAAACGTATGACCACCATCGCGCAGGGAGCTAACGATTTTTCCAACGGTTCGACGTTCGGTATAAGTGCGCTGGATGGGACCCCTCAGGTCGTCTGGACTTACTGTAACATCGGCGTATACGATCCGAGCAATAACATGAATTCTATCTTCGTCTGGGCGAATGGCAATGGCAACACCCAAAACTACCCAGACGACGCTACGAAGATCGTTGTTACATACTCCGATATGGCTGACGAAACCGACGGGATCAACCTGCATCCGTAAGACGATATGCGATCGGTAATCGCCGTGTTCTTTGTAGCTGCTTTGTTCGGCACTGCGGTTGCGCCCGTTCGATCTGCGCCCAAGACTGCACAAATCGCGCAAGGCGATGCCAGCGCCGTTCGCGACCGCGCGCGATCGTCATACGCGTCCGGGAATTCGAAGCTGCTACTCAGAAGCGACATTGCAGGCGCGCGCCTTGATATCGAAACCGCCATCGCCGCGGAGGCCCGGTACTTCGCAACGCTCGGCAGCATCCCTCGCCAGGGAGAATCATCCTATTTCATCGAGTATCTCACGGTCGGCGGCGTTACGGAGTATAAGAGCACATCCTATGCAGCCGCGTCGCAACATTGGAAGACCGCACGCGACCTGTACCGTACGTATCGCCCGCGCCTGAACCAGCCATTGCTGTCCGGGGACGCGCTCTTGGCGAACGGGCGCTGTGCGAGAGCGTTCGATAGTTATTCCGGGACGCTGGGGATAACTGCGCCCGATATCCTGCCGACGCTTCGCGCAGCGGCCGACGGGCTTTGGTCGGACGCGCAACGCCGCGTTGAAATCGAGCGCGGCTCGACGGCAGGCGATCTGGTGCGCGGAATGCTGGCCCTCTGTCACCACCCGCGAAACCGCGTCACGGCTCGAGACTCTCTCGTCGCCGCTCTCACCGACTACGAGGTGACGACCAGCGAGACGCCCCACACGGGTTCACTTCAAGCATCCTCGATTCGGCTCGTGCTTCTTGCCATGCGGTCGGGCCCTTAACCCGCCTTATCCGTAGATTCGGGATCGCCATAAACATCGTTCCGAAACGGGTCCGTTTAGGGCGCGCAGCTGACGGTAGCCGCTATCGGCGTTGGCGCGTCCCGAAAGGCTGTCTCAAAGAGAACGCGCCGTGCGGATTGGGAAGCGACGTCGTAGAAAAATGGCGCCTCATTCGATATCCTACACGCCTATGCAAAGCTGGACCGCGAGCGCACGAGCTCGTTTCTACCGACCGATTCCTACAGCGACCCCCGTTGCGCTGCAAGCAATCCAACATTGCCGTCATTTTAGAGCCCTCGCGGTATAACAATCGGGGGAAGACCCAAGCCTCAGGATTCCACACCGATTTTTGGAGCCTTATTGGGCTACCCCTCATACGATGCACGCGTTCTCGAGCGGTTAATTGTAGCTTCAGGATAAGTCGGCGTTACGTGCCGGCGGCGCTGCCCAGACGCAAGACGTATTTCACGATCAGGCGCTGCACCGTCGCGGTCGCGGCCGGCGTTCCGTAATTGACGAAGACCTCGCTATTGTTCGCGAAGCGCCGGTGATAGTTTGCCGCCAAGTTCACGCCGGGGCTGCCGAAACCGCCGCGGCCGGAAATCGAGCGCAGGGAGACCGCGAAATTCGATTCGTTGCCGAGCGCTTGGCCGATGGAAATGCGCCGCAGTTCCTGGCCGTCGTGCGTCGTCACGCGCGGGTTCGCCGTCGCGAATTCTTCGAGGATGCCGTCGAATTCGGCACCGACCGTCAAGCGTTTTCCGATCGGCCGCGACGTCGACAGCGAATATTGGCGCAGATACGTGTTGCGAATGGTGCCGTCGCTTGCGAACGTCGTAAACGGTCCCCACGAAGTGCTCGCATTGTACGGCGTCGGCGTGCCCTCTTTGTAGCCGAGGTTCACGTTGTGTTGGTTGAAGGGCACGGTGACGCCGCCCCGATATCCGCCGTCGAAGCCGACGAGCGACGCCCCGCCGTCGTAAAAACGTAAGGCACTGAACGATGGACCGGCTTGCACGTGCACGAGATTCTTGAACAACGCATCCACCTGGAAGAAGAAGTCCGCTTGATGCGCGGCACCGGAGCGATCGAGGAGGCGATCAGCGGACACGAAGAAATCGATGCGTTTGAGCGGGCTCTTCGCCCCCGGATTGCCGTTGAGATCGAAGAACGCCTCGGGGCCACGGATGTCCGCAACGTTGGTGAAACCGTCGATGGGATTCCATTTCGGTCCGACATCTCGATATTCGAGGTACACTTCGTAATTCTGCTTGTGGACGTCGATGAAGTTTTCGCTCTTGTACGCGAGGCGCGGCGACGTGCCCGCGACGCTGCCGCGTTCGGCGCCGTAGTCGAACGTATAGACGAAGCCGTTGTGCAGGTTGCGCCCGGTTACGGTGGCATCGTAGCTGACGTCGCTTGCGGCCGCGCCGTACGCGGTCGCGTTGCCGTCGCGATGGTGCGCCGACACGGCGTCGATGGAATACGCGAAGGTGCGATCCGGGAGGGCGTGCTTGTAAGCGAGGACCGTATCGTTGAACCCGGCTCCCGCGACGTTGAGCAGCCCGAACTGTTGTAATCCCGCCGTCCCTTCGATCTTCGCTCCGCGATCGAACGGTCCGATGCCGGGCGAATAGAAGATTTCGTTCGGCGCTTGGTTGATTCCGGCCACCGAGACCGCGCGAAAGAAATTCGCACCCTGTGCGAAGAACGGGCGATACTCCGCGAGCCCGCGCCGGAACTCTTGCGGCGAGATCGTCTGCTGATCGATCTCGACGTTCGAGAAATCGGGCGCGACCGCACCGACGAACGCGATCGTCCCGGTGAGCGGAACGTTGACGTCGAGCCCGACATGGCGCGTGCCCTCGGGCGCGAAGACGCCGGTGGCTCGTTGATAGACGTTGCGATCGCGCCCGGCGCTCGCGAGCGCGTACAGCTCCGCGCGCGGTCGCGGTTTGTTCGTCCGCCCGGCCACGTGCACGCCGTCCAAATAGGGCCAATAACGTGCATCGCTCAGTTGAGGAAACGCACCGTTCGCGTCGCTCATGAGCGGGTTGTACGCCCACGTTTGATTCTCGTTGTCGGCCGCGATGTGCCGGATGAGATTGAAGCGCCAACGCTGCACCGGCGAGCTCTGCGTACGCAACACGTTGAGCGGAATGACGAGCAACGCGTTCCAGCCGTCGCCGTCCGGGTCGGCGAGCGCGGTCCATTGCGGATTGAACTTCGACGATTCGGCGCTCTGTTGATAGCGCACGCCCCGCGGCGTCGTTTCGAAGAAATACGATTGGCCGTTGCCCGTCGTGTCGAGGCCGATGCCGACGAAGTCGTCTAGGCCGAAACCGATGTTGTTGGTCGTCTGCGTTGCGGTCAGCGGCGCGCCTTTCTGCGCGCAATGGATGCCAACGTAGAGATTGTCTTTGTCGAAGAGCAGGCGCGCGGTCGTGGGAAAGCGCGTCGCGGGCGTGCGCGTCGTCAGCGTCTCGAAGCGTTCGACCGGCACCGCGCGCGGCCAGGGTTCGGCGATGAAATCCAGCGCCAGCGCCGGAGCCGTCTCGACCGTCGTCACAGGGAACGTCTTGGATGCGTCCACGGCGGCATACGCCGTTTCCGGCCGTAGCGCGACCGATGCGAGCGTCGCTACGAGGATGGCTAGAAAGGGCCACGATCGGGAAATCATAACGGATCATCTCCGGCCCGGCCGGCCTCGAGAAGGCAGCACATTCGACGCACGCTGTGTTGCGTTCTTTGCTCCTCGATGAACGCGTACTTCATCGAGATTCCTTGGCAAAGAACGCGGCGGTTTTTTTTAAGATGTCGCGATCTTCGCGTAGCGCCGCATTTTCGCGCTTGAGGCTCCGGATTTCGTCCTCAGGTGAGCTAGATGATGCAATACTCTTGTCCTTGCCAACTTGTGCGGGAGCGTGCTTGCGCCGCCGCGTCTGCAATAGTGATGGATGGATGCCTAGCTCGCGAGCGATGTGCGTGAACGAATGTCCACCCGCCTCGCTCGACGAACAGCATCACGCTTGAATTCCTCGCTGAAGGATCGACGTTCTTTTGTTCCCATGACACCTCGTAGCCGGATCTTCGCCGGCTCTATGTATGTGTCCGGGAAAACGGGGCAGGCTCATACTTCGATCGCCAGAGGCGAATCGTGTTGGCATGCACGCCGTTACGCGCGCGAGCTCTTCCATCGATGCTCCGGCATCGTACTGGCAAGGATCTGGACGATCTGCGATTCGGTGAATCGACTCTTTCGCATGGGTGAATCTCCCGTCTGCCTTCATCGGTGGAAATCCACAGTAATTCCTGGCTCCGATTTCAGGGCCGATCCCATGATGACTACGCTCCTGCACGCGTTGCAACGCCGTGGTGAACGCTACGACCTGCAGACGATGTGCGAAGGCGGCGGGCTCGCGAACGAAACGATCGTCGAGCGGCTCTGACGTCGCTAGCCGATCACCGTACCCGCCATGGCCACCGGTGAAGTGGCAGGCAAACCCACCCGCCGGTTCTGCGGGTCCCGTTCGACCCGGATCAAAGCCGGGCCGCAGCGATCTCCGAACACGTATGGGCTGTAGAGATATCGCTGGCTCTCGACGCGCGTGTTTCCGCTCTCGTCCATGTAGCAGAAGTCGACCGGGCTCGAGCGCACGTTGCGCTGAACGACCCAAGGGATCGAATCGGTCAGGGCTGCTTCGACGCGAGCCTGCCACTCCGTGACCGGCTGCTCCGCGCCGGAGAAGAAATGCTGACCGGATTTCGACTGGGTCCGCTTAAGCACGAGCTCGTGCTGCCGCTCGCGCAAGAGCGTCGGCAAATCGTACGCCGTGCCGACGTAGACGACGCTGCGCGCGCCGACGACTCTTGTCCACGGTACGTGCTTGCGCACCAGCGCGGCCTCGGCCTCGGACAAACCCACGCCGCCCGATTCCTCCGCTTCGCTCAAGGCTGCGAGGGCCATCTTCCCGTCGACGCCCAGATCGGCGGGATCCGACATCACGACCGTTTCGGTGTCGCACGCTCCGAATAGCGCTCGGACCATCGGGCGAGACTTCGGCTCGGGGTGCGTCGTCGCGCCGTCGCGCCATAGAATCTGATACGAGCGCGCGTCGTCGGAGACCCACCTTCCGCGGCCGGCTAGCGCGTCGGGAAACACGACGTGACCGGTCGCGCCGCGCACCTCGCGCGTGATCGCATCCGCGAGCTGATGTGATTGCTCGAGATAGCGCGGAGGAAAGTCAGGGTACGCGACGATCGCGACGTCGCACTGCTCGAGCGCGATCGTCTCGCGCAGCGCCCGGATCACACCCAGCATCGACTGCAGGCCGGTGGGGATGCTCTCGTCGTCGAGCGCGGCCAGCGCCGGCAGTAGGCGCAAATGGTGCTGGACGAAATCGGTTTCAAAGATACCGCCCAGACCCGAGTCTATGTTCAGCTCGAGCAGCTGCAGCGTCTCGCCGACGAAGATGCCGTCGGGGCGCGCGATCGGCGGCCGGCGCGGCTTGTCGGCATAGGCGAGGATCAGCGCTCGGACGTCGTCTCTGGTCCAGCGCAAATAGTCGGGCGACGACGCAACGACGCGCCGGGCGGCTTGGATCAATCGCGGGACGTTGTCGCTTATCTCGCGCCAAATCCGGCGCGGAACGACCAGCGGGTTCACCGCGTATTCCCCGGTCCGGTCGAAAACGCCGAGCGTCGCGAGATCGCGCCGCGTCTGCGCCCACCAGGCTTGCTGCTCGGCGGCCGCCGTATCGACGTCGAACGTGGTGAACGGCGGCACGCCGTTGTCCATTTCTCGAGGCTTTTGAAATTGCATGTGCACCCTTCCCGCGGCGTATCGTTCGCTAGGCCAGAAAATCGCCGCGCACGGTCGTCCCGGCGCCAGCGAGCGCCTCGGCCGCATCGTTTCCGACGTGAACGACGCGATTGCGGGCGTCAACGTGAACGATGCGCAGTGCGAACGTCCGCGCCTCGACCGGGTCCATGGCGGCGTAGGTGATCAGGATGACGACGTCGCCCTCGTGCACGAGATGGGCCGCCGCCCCGTTGATGCCGATGACGCCGCTGCCCCGCGCGCCCTCGATCACGTAGGTCTCCAGGCGCGCGCCGTTCGTGACGTCGACAATCGCGATCTGCTCGCCCGGCAGAATGTCGGCGGCGTCCAGCAACTCGGCGTCGATCGTCACCGAGCCGACATAGTGCAAGTTGGTTTGGGTGACGGTCGCGCGGTGGATCTTCGAGTGGAGCATCATTCGTCTCATCCGCGTCCCTCCTCGCGAATCCGGCCCGTCACCGGACGACACACACCGGCCGGCGCATCCCGCCGGACCCGACGTTGATGACGCCGTTGGCGTTGCTGCGCGACGTCAGGCCGATCGCTTCGCCGGCGACGACGAAGATGTCCAGGCTGTAGGACCAGTCCTCGACCGCGGGCTCGGGACCGTGCTGAGCGATACCCGGCGCGATGGGCAGGGCGCAATATTCCTGGACGATCCATTCGCCGCCGACCGCTGCAACGAGCCCCGCGTCCCACTCCGCCGCGCTGACGTCGCGGCCGATGACGATGCCGGATCCGCGCGTCTGATTCGTCGGCTTGAGCACCAAGTCGCCTTGGAGCCCACGCGCCAGCCGCAACAGGTTCGCAACGCCGTCTGGATGCGTCACGTCCTCGTCGCGCACGTACCGGGTCCACGGGATGTGGTCGGTGATCAAGGCGCGTTCGGCCGCGGTGAAATACTGGCCGAACCGCTCGTCCGAAAGGAGCGCCAGCACAGCCTTGTCCTCCAAAATGATCTGCGACCGGAACGAGTTCACCGCGATGAACGTCTGCCGCCGGTACGCGTCGAAATACGGCAGATGGTCGTATCGCTCGCGGAGCATGAGCTGATCGAGCTTGTTGTAGACCAGATCGACTACCTCGTCGCCCAGCATCAACTTCCCGTTCGCGAAGCGAAAGTCGGCAAGGTCCGCAATCGCCGACCGGCATCCCAAGTCTCGGAGGATGTCGCGCAGCCAATCTAGCTCGAACGTGAACGACCCGCGATAGTTCGCCAGCGCGACGAAGGGCGCATCCGCAGTCCACGACCTCGCCAACTGAGCCAGCGAAGACGCAAAGCTCGTTTCGTCGTCGATCGGGTATTCGACGACGCTCAGCGGTGCCACCAGGCGCGCGAACTCCGGCACCGAGCGCCACGCGCGGCGCGTCATCGCGTTCGACGTGACGCCGGCGGGGCAACAGCAGTTCGGCTCCAACACCTTAAAGTTGCCGCCGCCCTGCCACACGGTGTCGAAGCGATTCAAGTGGAGCTGCGATGCGAGCGGATAGCCGGCGAGGGTGAGCCCTTCGAGCGACGCGTATGAGCGGAAGAACAGCCGGACCGCATCTTCCTCGGCGTAGAGCCGGCCCACGTGCTCCAAGATCGCGGCGAGGCCTTCGGCTTTGCGGCACAACTGCACCGCGTCGTGCTCGCTGATGAGAAGCGGCGCGGGATTGTAGTAGTAAGCACGGCCTTCGAACGACATCCCGGCCGCTTGCAAGGCCGTTCCCAATCGTTCCAGCGCCTGCGGCAGTCCGCCGGAGGCCGCCAACGCCTGCAGCTCGTCGCGACAGATCGCATTCAGCCTCGGCGTGGTCGCGATGGGCTCGTCATGAATCATTCCGTCACACTTTCTCCGGAGATGCGGTGAGAGCGAGGACTTGGGCGGCGTCGTCGCCGGGCCGAAGAGCCGAAAGCAAGTAGAGCAGCGCCGGGACGGTCATAATCGCGCCGAGCATCAGCGCGGCTCCGACGCCCAGATATTGCGCGAGCAGTCCGGACTGCATCGCGCCAAGCGGCGTCAGGCCGATGACGCACAGCGAGACGAGGCCCGTCGCAGCCCCGCGGCTGCGCGAGTCGACCAGCGATTGGATGAGCGACGACATGCGAACCATGAGCTGTACGATCGCCGCGCCGAGGAAGAATACCGTCACGTACGTCGCCGCGGGCGTGTTGACGACGCCCAGCACGAAGACCAGCGCCGTCAACGCGATGCTCGAGCCGAGCAGCAGCCGCGGACTCGTGCGGTCCATCCACATCAAGCATACTGAGCTGACCAGCGCGCCCGCTCCGAGCGTGCCGACGACGTACCCCAATAACTCGGAATTTCCGTGCAGCCGAAAGAGCACGACCGACGGCAGCAGTTGGGCGTGATTCAACGCAAAGACGTTGAAGATCGAGAAGCTGATGAAGAGCCGTCTCAGCTTGCGATCGGCCAGCAGCCGCGCGATTCCGGCCCGGTCCGCGCGCCCGGCGCGAGCGCCCGGCTCCGGCTCTGCACCGGGTTCGCGGATCGCGAGGACCGCGCCGAGCACGAACAGATATGAGCACGCATTGAAGAGAAAGCAGAGCGCCGCGCCCTGCCAGGCCAGCAGAATTCCCGCCAGCGGGCCGGCCACGACGCGCGCGACGTTGAATGTCAGGCTGTTCAGCGCCGAGGTGTCGGCGACGCGCTCTCTGCCTACCAGCTCGTAGAGCAGCGCCTGCCGCACGGGTCCGTCAATCGCACCTATGACGCCGGCTGTGGTCGCCAGCAGCAAGAACACCGGAAATTTCGCCGCGTTGAACGCCGCGAACGCGAACCCGAGCGCGACCGCGAAGCTCGCCAGCTGCGTGAACACCATGATCCGTCGCTTGGAGAAGCGGTCGGCGAACGAACCCGCGAACGGCGAGAGAACCAGCGAGGGGAGCGTCTCCGCCGCCGTGACGGCGGCGACGGCGAGCGGCGAGCGAGTCGCTTCGAGCGTGAGCCAGCCGAGTGCGACGACCTGCGTCCACGTCCCGCTGAACGAGACGAACTGCGCGCCGAGGTACACGGCTAGGTCTCGTCTCCGCAGCAAGTTCAGCGGAGTTCCGTGGCTAAAAACGCGCATGGTACGGCTTTCGCGAACCGGGGCCGTCAGCGCGCCGCGGGAACCATGTCAAGCCTCGCCGGCCGGCTGTTTCATCGCGCCGAGCGGACAGCTTCCGGTCACCGGCTCGACGTTGTCGGGCAAGAAGTAGGATTTCCACTCGCGGTTCGTCTCCGACCCGTAGATCCCCAGGTCCGGGTGCGTCGCCATCCCGTCCCATTCCACCGAACGCCGCCGAATCTCGCGCCTGGGGGTAGCGACGACGCTGCCGTCGGCATCGCCCAGAACGCCGAAGACGACCCGCGGCTGAAACAGCACGACGAAGCTTGGGCCCATGTTTCTGCTTCGTCTGCGCTCGTACGCCGGGCAGACGGCGAAAACGAACATCGGCTCACCGTGGAAGACAAACTCCCACTCTTTGCTGTCGGGTTCGCCTGCGGCTGCCGGATGATCGTCATGCACTCCGAGCTCGGCCAAGAGCCGCCAGAACTTGCGTTGGTAGTGCGCCAGATCGTGTGACTCTTCAGGCACAAAGAACAAGGCGAAGATACTGCGCGACAATCGGCGCTGCGTGACGACGTCGAGAAACGTGCTCAGCAGCTCCGCGGAACGCGCGACGTCGTCCTCACCGCCGGCATATCCGACGAACAGGTCGCCGTTCTTCTCCGCCACGGTTCCGTAGAAGCAAGGATAGCGCGACTCGGCGAGCCGCGACCGGAACTGGCCGTACGACTCGGGAAACCATACGGGAATTCCGGGATCCCGCTGTTCCGTACGGACGAGGAAACCGCTGAAGTCGCGGCCGAACGCGGAGCGAAGCCGCGTGATCGTGCCGACTCCTTCGTCCGCTTCATCGAAGCTGAAGCATGCCGCGAGGTTCATAGTAAGCGAGCCATCTCTTCGGCCGCGGCGCTACACGCATCCACCGACGTCTTCATCAGCCACTTGGGGATGATCGGCTGATGGTACGTGCACGAGCCGGAGCGCACCACGGAGCCATGCAGGCGGTGGCGAGGGATCAAGAAGCAGTCACCGGCACGAAAGCGGTGCTCGGTGTTGACGGCGTTCCAGAAGTCCATCTCGCCGGTCTCGATCACGAGCAGCCGGTCGGTGTCGTGAACATGCGTCGTCGAGCACTCGGCCGAGGACTCGACGTACGTCTCGAGGTCGACCTCGATCTTGTCGTTCAGAATCGTGCCGTAGATCTCCGCCCCGAGCTCCCGGTACGTCTTGAAGCGTGATACCCAGGCGATCTGCCTGAGATAGTCCACGTCGGCGGAGGTGCGCAGAATCTGGCGCTCGACGACGCCGCGCGCGGCCTCCGTTCCGGCCGCCGCGCCGTGCGTCGCATTGACCGCCGCCACGAACGCGACGACGTCGTCGGCGAGCCGCTCAGGCTCCGAGGGCTCGACGTGCTCACTGTGGAGATCCAAAAGCACCCGGCCGAAGAGCCGCATCTCGAAACGCTCGCCGGCGCGAGCTCCGTCCGCGCGAAATGAAGACGCCGCGGGGCGACCGACCAGACCCTCGTAGCACCGCAAGCGCAACGACGACGGCAGGTAGAACTGATAGTGCGAGTGCGGCTCGATACCCAGGCCGGTCGCCCGGATGAAGGCGGCGACCGCGTCCGAGTCCGCCGAGTCGGGGACGACCGCGCCGTAGTAGACTAGTGCGAGCTGGATCGCGAGCGTCTCTCTCGCGAGCGTCGGATCCTCAGCTCGCAAGGCCGACGACGCGACGGTCGTGACGCTGCGGCTACAACGTGCGAGCGCGTCGGAGACCGCGCCGTCCTCACCGAGCTCCTCGAATCGTCGGGCCGCTTCCCGCTCGACCTCGGCGAACAGATGCGTCGCCAAGTAACCGTCGACGCGGCGCGCGCGCGCGGTTCTCGGGTCCGAGAAACTCCGCGGCGTCGTCGGGAACCAGCGCGGACGCGCCATAAACGACGTCGGTCTCGAGCGCGTTGAGCAGAGCTCGTCCGGAGATGAGCGAGGTGAGCGACGACGCATTCCGCGACGTCACCGGCTTGGCAAGCTTGATGAACTCGACGTCTTCCGGCCGCACCGGACGGCGGAACGGATTACCGCGTACGACCAGCTCGTGATCCGCCGCGCTGCGAAACATCGAAGCGCTGCAGAACGCACGAAGGGCATCGCGAAAACCGTCTACGTCGAGCGGAGGCTCGCCCACCGGGGCGCCCGCAACTTCGTGGTGAATCAAAATATATTCCGATCGAGACCGAACGCAGTTGCCACGGTTTGCAAAATCGCAGACGATGTTGGGCGGCGAGCTACGTGCTCGTCTTCAATGCCCTATGCTCGATGCGTTTCCACGCTGGTCGTGCTCCCCGAAGCAGGCGTCTGCGATAATACGCGCGTTCAAGCCGAGATTCGCTTCAACATTATGAGCACACGAAGCAAAAATGACATCAGCCAAATGGGTCGTGAGCCAGACTTTAGTCGCGAACGCGTCGCACGTCAAGGGGCACTCGCACACGACTGCGGATAGGCCAGCGAGCAATTCATTGCTGGCTTCCTAATCGAAACCCGGATGGCGAACGAGGTCGTTACCGGCCGGAAGATGGGAATCGCGGTAGCGGTTACCTATCGCGGCGAGTTGGTGTTTGCTGGGGCCGGCGCCTTGGCTAGTCATGTCGCTTGCCGACCAGTGAAGCTGGCCCGGTTCCGCAGAGAGTGGTTGATTAGACATTCAGGCAGCGTGAGTCCGGCGCTCGTACTCCATCGGCAAGATCGAACCGACCGACGTATGGCGGCGACGCGAGTTAGAGAAGTCTTCGATGAAATCGAATACAGCAAGACTCGCGTCGCGCGGCGTCTTGAAGCGATGCTTAACGAGCAACTCGCATTCAAATGAGGCGTTGAAGCTCTCGCACATTGCGGTGACGTAGCAATCGCCAACCGAGCCGATCGACGGACGAACGCTGGCTTCTTTGCAGCGAATGCTAACGCGATCAACGTGTATTGCGTCCCCTTGATCGGAGTGGTGGATCACGTTGGTCGGATTGCGGCGATAGATCGCCATGTTGAGCGCATCGAGGACAAGCTCGGTACGCAAATGCGTCGCCATCGCCCAACCAACAACGCGTCTGCTGTAGACGTCGAGCACGATCGCGACAAACAAGAAGCCGCTCCACGTCGGAACGTAGGGGATATCGGCAACCCAGAGTTGATTGGCTGCCGTCGCGGTAAACCTGCGGTCCACCAAGTCCGGCGCCGGTCGAGCATCGCGATCACGGACGGTTGTTTTGAAACCCTTGCGCCGCGAAGCCGGCAGAGTCCGTGGACGGGTGTAAACTCCGGAACGCTTAACAGGTACGAGCACTATGATTATCGCGCTGCTGGGTATCAGCCGAACGGCGAAACGGAGACGTTCGACGAGGTGACATTCGAGTGGCGCAACCAGCGAGCGAATCGACCACAATGGCACCGGCGTTCGCATGCGAGTCCCGTGGTGTTACTGGCGCTGGAAGACTTCGATACGATTTTGGCGACGACCCCACATCCAACGCCTCGGGAGCACAGGCATTAACAGGTTTACTCGGACACGCGTTGCACGGTCAGAGTTCCGACGTGTATGCAGTTAATGACTCGTCGCTCAAATCAATTAAATAGCTGCTCCTGCAACGATGCGGTAGCGCTACCAAACGTAATGCGTTCGCGCTGTAAGAGGCGGTCGTGCGTCGTCTTGAGGTCGGCTTGTGTTGAACCACCTGGCAAAAAGCGAAACGCAGAGGTCGCGAGGTAGCTTAGCTGTTCTTCGAAGGCTAGCCACCGGCGTCTCTCAACTTGGGCTACTTGCCCAGTCGTGTTAGAGCCGGCGAAAATGTCGAGTACGAGGTCACCGGGCTCGGTAAGGAAGCGAATAAAAAACTCGGGTAGCTTTGCCGGGAAACGCGCGGGGTGTCCGGTCGCTCCGACAACCTTGCACCCGCTTAAATACACGCCATTCGATTCCGTATTCGCGAATTGCAGAAGATTCGGCGGAATGGCCCCTCCATTGTCTGTCGCAAAGGCGCGCCCGATATCATGCCCCGACGGCCGCGACTTTGGCGTGTAGAATTTATCGGGGTCGGCCAAGAGCTTTTTCATCCGATCGCCGTACGGAACGAGCACTTTCGAAATATCGGCCTTCGGCCACTCTGTCTTTGAAAACCACCAGACCGTATTTATCGCATCCTTTGCACGAAGCTTACGCTTATTCACCCATTCGATGGGACTAGGCAAACGTGAGGGGTTGTACCAATAGAAATCCTCGGCAAGGTGGAACCCGAGCTCGTCGCACATTCGCAGCAGCACACGGAAGTTATAGAGGCTGCGCGTAGGTACCCCGCGCTGATATGCGCCGCCAAGATCGAGAACAAAGCTACCATCAAGCCGCAACTTCCGGTGGACTAGGCGCGCGAACTCAAGCAGCCAGTCGACGTACTCGGCCTGATCTTTATTTCCATACGCTTTTTGGCGCTGCAAGGCGAAGGGAGGGCTCGTTATGACGAGGTTGACGCTCTCGTCGTCGAGCTTGCGGAGGAGCCCGCGAGAGTCCCCGCAGTGCGCTGAACCAAGATCGGTCCCATAAGCGAAGCTTTCCCCAAGAAGTTCCACAATGCTACTTATAGTCTGTCGACTCATAGTCGTCAATAGGCCAAACTCGTAGCGTGCAACGCAAGGGCTCTAAACTGCGTGCGCGGGCAACGCTCGCTCGTAACTTACGAAATGCGCGTGGGCGCTTCGGGATATCGCAAGAGCATTTGGCCGATCTGGCGGGCTTGCACCGTACGTACGTCGGATCGGTGGAGCGCGGCGAGCGTAACGTCAGCGTTGATAACATAGAACGTCTCGCGCTTGCCCTCGGCCTAGAGATCCACGAGCTCTTTGTCTCGGCGCGCGGATGAGTGACTCTCACCCCGATTTCCAGGAACTGCAGTCCTTGTGGCCGGCGATCGTAGAGTATCAAGTCCTCGCGACTAAACATGGCGTTGGCGATATCTTTCAGGATAATGGTGGCAAGCTGCTGCAAGTGCTCCTCATTCTGAATCTGAAGATTCTTGCAGGACGCGAGGGCAACGACGCAGTCGATGCCCTTGGCCAAGAATACGAGTTGAAGTCCGTCAACATTGAGCTGACCAAGAGCTTCTCTACGCATCACCATATGAACCCCGTGATCATCGCGAAATACCGGAAAGTACCGTGGGTATTCGCTATCTACCGCCATATCGAAATCCAAGAGATCTATCGCGTGACGGCGGCACAGCTCGAACCGTATTTCTCGCGTTGGGAGAGCAAGTGGCATGACAGCGGTGGCCGCGACATCAACAACCCGAAGATCCCCGTTAAGTTCGTTATGATGCAAGGCGTCCTTGCGTATTCGAAGCCGACATCCCACCAAGAAATCGTCCGCGAGGTGAAAGCAGCGGGGGCAATTGATGATATCGTACTAGACGAAGACGACTGATTCGGGTCCCCCTGTACAGCGCGTATTGTCCAGAATCGAGCAGCCGCTGCATCTGTTCGATGAAACGCATCGTGCGCGCTTTGAAACCGTCTCATTGTCCCTGCGTGTCTTTTTTGGGCGGCGGCTGCGGCCGCGCCGACCAACGCGACCACGGCATGAATGGGAGCTGCGCCCATGGGTCCGCACTAAGACGACGGCTTAGTACGACTTTGCGCAAGTGCCAGCGCTTGAGCGGTAGAAATCGTCGCTCCCCGATTGTCGGCAGTCCACGAACATCTAGGTACTTCTCCTCCACCATTGTTGCGTTTCGCACGTCGATATCAGGTTGCTCTAAGAGGCGCCGAACGTCAAATTTAGCATTCGTGTAGTGATTGACCGCACGAGCATGTGCGGCCGATAAAGAATCGGGCTTCCAAACCAATTGCACTAGAACCGCGACAAAGGCCATAAGCGCCACACCGGCATTTACAAGCTTAAAACCATCAGGCGAAGCGTGCAGTGCACGTTGAATAAAGTCGTCCTGAACAAGTGGAAATAACAACAGCGCCGCAGTTGGAATAAGCGCGCCGATCGTCAGCCAGAAAGTCCAGAACCGGTAGTGATCGCGAAGCCATGCGTGTGCAGTAGCTTGCATGTTCGAACTTTCACGCAGCGTCTCAAGACGCTTTCGGATCGGCGCCTGCTCTTCAGTCATGACGTAGACCGTTGCACGGCGCGCATCTTGCTAAACATTGCGGCCTGTTCAATCGCGTCTTCGAGAGGGTCATGCGTATGCCGAGAGATCGGCCTGTAACGCTCGGGAATATTGCTTGACCGCGTATCCTTCCAGTCTACTCCGCTCAAGCCAGCGTAATACGCCTTGATGTCGAGCGGAGCGATCCCAAACGGGTTCTCGCCGAGATATGTTAGGAAGTACCAGTTGACGAAGCCCCAATCGAATGCCGCATTAAAACCGACGAAGACTGGCTCAAAAGATGTACTGACCTGTTTCACCCACTCCGCGAACTCTCGCATCCCGCGCACTGGATCCATGCCCGTCGTTTGAAAAAATTCAAGAGGGTGTCCAATGATGTGCATCGCTGCCGGCTCGGCTTCGGCCGAGATTGGTTGGAGCACGCGCGCAAATGTAGCCGTAGGATCATTTACTACACAGGCGCCGATAGAGAGCATGCTATGGCGTCCAATGACGGGGCCTGATGTTTCAATGTCGACGGAGATGAGCAGCTCGGTCATTTGACGACGGGCGAAGGCACGAGCTCGCGCGCCACGACCAACGCATCGTCATCCGTAATTTTCCGTCCTGTTGGAAGCGCCTGCGCAATGACCCGTGGCAGAAAACGCGTCCGCAAGTCGGAAAACGTAAACGCCGGTGTCCCGTTCTTCGCCCCCGTCAGTTGAACCAGCTCCGTTAGCGTAGAACTCCGCAGGTTAAGACCTTCGAGGTCATGCGTGAGCAGCGCGAGACGCTCCGTATCATTAGGGCGCTCGAACCGTTCAATGGCAGCGGCTCTCCGCATGACGCCGGCGTCGATCGTGTCAAGACGGTTTGTTGCGAGGAATGCGACGAGGCGTCCGCCATGCCGACGCAAGTCGTCAACCTTCTGGATTATGGTATTGACCGCTACCTTGTCCTCGAGATGGCTATGTTCTTCGCCGCGTGACGTGACAAGGGAGTCGGCTTCGTCGATCAGCAGAAAGCCCAGTTTCGCTTTGCCCAGGGACTCTCGCACGTGGTCAAACGCGGCGTTGATTTGTGAGCTTGCTTGGCCAACGCGTCCTTCGCCTCGTACGCGCGTGCTCAGCGCGAAGAGGTTTCCTTCCTTACGGCGTTCTCGAACGGCTCGTGCCGCCGAGGCTTTCGCAAAAGCGGTCTTCCCGGTTCCGACGTCGCCGGCGAAGATAAAAAGCGGATAGCGCTGATCGACAAGCGTGCAAATGGGCGGCGCTGCGCCGTACATTTGGCGCCCCCAGTTTGTTACGGCGTCGGGATCGGAGAGGAGCAGCAGATCCGTGCGTAGCCGCTCAAAACGTTGATCGAACCCAATCAGCGTTTTTGCTTCCGCCTCAAGCTGATCGTCAGGCAGCCGGATGACATACTCGAAAAACTCGTCCCCGCTCACGAGAAACTCCGCGACTGAACACCGTATGCATTGCTCGCATAGCTTCGACCGCTTGCGCCCGACAGTCCGGAAAACGACGTGTCGATATTACTCCTCGACCACGTTGACTCTAACTTGCTTTGAAATGCAAGGCGCTGTGCGTCTGAGAGATCCCACCATGCTTGAGAATACGTAACGACTAGCCCCAAGGTGCCGCCCGTGGTCTTCGGCCACAACATACTGCCGGAGCGGTCGGCGGTCCAGCCAGCGGCGTCTTCCGAGACAGTGTACGTGCGCCCACGCACCGGCGCGCCGTTAACCGTGTTAAGGTAAATATGGACTTGAGAAACGTAACGCTTCTCAGCGAGCTTGACTACGTCGCGCATCGTTATATCGACGAACGCGGTTGTAAGAAGGGTCGTCGATTGCGCAGCCATGCGAAAGTCGGCTCGGACTTGGTCCCACACCTTGTGAACGTCGGCAACGCTGTAGGTGCTGCTATACGTGCTGCTATATGACATCGTTGTTACTCGTAATCGAAGTCGCTGCCGAAGACATCGCGCAGGAGGCCCAGCGTTGCACCCTTCGTAGAAGTTGTTTGAGCCTCAATAAGCCGCTCCCACGCGACTTGCGCCGCATCCAGAAGTTCACGCGCTTCAGTCTTCGTGATACGCTGGGTTACATTATTATCGGGGTTAACCGGATCGATCACGACAATAGGTGCCGGCCCGACCGTCCCGACGCCCTGACCGCCGTGTTGTTTGCCGAACGAAACCGTGGTGGTTTCAAGCTCTTGCGCAACGAACAACCAAAAACGGGAGAGTCCAGCTTCGAGCGATGTCGGTTTCCCGTCACGATCTTGCAAATAGCAGACGATTAACTCGACAGCGAATGAGCTGAACTGCGATAGCTCTTGCTCGTTCCGCCAACGTTTAAGGAGCCGCACGAGCGCCGAGAAAGTGGCATAACCATCACGGTGCGATCGAATGAATTCGAGCTGCCCCGGAACACTGGTCAAGGTTAGTGGTTTGCCGCTCGACGACGGCTGCCAGCCATAGCCGTCGAGCTTCGCGTCTGGGATGATCGGGACCAAGTCGACTGCGAGACCGCTGTCGATGAATTCAATGCCGAGCGTACGGCTTTGGACTTCAAAGTCCGCGTCGCTCTTCGTGGGATAGGCCTTCTTCAGCAGCACCTTGATTCGCCGGTGCAGATCATCAAGGACATCAGACATCAGCGGAATGTCGATGTAGACAGCGACGTCAGCGTCGACTCGATCCCGAATGACGGTGCCCTTACGCATTGAGCCGGTCTTTAAAAATTTCTGAATCTTGAGGTCCGGGTCGTCCGCCGCTGCTCGCCGGAAGCGTTCGATGAGCGTGTCAACTTGCGCCAAATATTCCTTACGCTTTCCGGGCGCGAGCTTCAGCCGGTCCTGGACGAACTTCAGATACTGACTATTGGACAGTTCCACCGGCCTTAACCTCAAAGCGCCAGGCCAAGAAAGGCCCGGGCGGTTAGTATACCTCAAACCGACGCTAACTACCACATGTTGGGCCAAACATAGGTTCGCGCCCATGATGTCGACCCAAAAGCATCCGTGCCTGCTCTTAGCGAAAGTCGAGCGGTACGCGAAGCGCGCTGTTGTTCTCGCGGCGACGTGCACGATCGAGGTATTTGCGGGTCGTGCGCAGATCCGCGTGCCCGACATCGTCGGCGATGTGCTCGAGCTCGGCCCCGCCGGCGCGCGCGAGGGTGATGTTCGTGGCGCGCAAGCCGTGGGCGCTAGGCATCCGTACGCCCGCGGCATTGGTAGCGCGCTTTCCGATCGCGGCTCGGCGGAGCGGTCGCGTACCGCCGTCATTGCGTGGACGCGATATCGCCGTAGGTACGAGCCCGGCGAGCGCAAAGGCGCGATCGAGTGCGAAGCGGATCCCCCGGCGCGAGAGCCGGGCGCCAGCGCTCACGCGACCGGCATTCACGAAGAGCGGGGTGTCAGGTGAGAGGGCGCCGGGCGCGAGCCGGAGCGCGATGAGCTGCCGCACCACGGCGAGGACGTCCGTGCGCAAGAAGATCGTGCGATCGCGCACCTTTCCCCGCAACTTCATGTCGCCAGCGGCGAGGTCGACGTCGCCGAGGTTCGCGCGGTAGAGTTCGACCGTACGGGGGCCGTGGCCAAGGAACAGCGCGATCAAGGCGCGATCGCGAACCGCGAGCGGCGCGGTACCGGTGACCGCCGCGACGAGCGCTTGGGCTTCGGGAAGCTGCAAGGCCCGCGCGGCTGCCCCGCCCGGATCGCGCCGATCGCGCGGCGCGCCGACATGCGCGGCCGGGTTGGCGGCCAGGGTCCCGGCGCGGACCGCCGCTGCGAGCAGCCGCCGCAGAGCCGAGAGCTTGGTCGCGATCGTCGTGCAGGCGTATCCGGCGTCGACAAGCTCACGGCGATATGCGACGACGTCGTCTTCGGTCAGTGCCGCGATCGCGCGTCCTCGCGGCGCCAGGAAGCGGTCGCGGAACAGCCGGGCCTCACGCAAATAGCCGACGACCGTGTCGTCGGCTGCGGCGCCGCCAGCCACATACAGCCGGACGAACTCCGCGAAGCTGCTAGTCGTGGAATCCTGGCCAACCATCGTCCGGAGATCCGGCAACGCTGGCGCTTCCCCGTCGACGATCATCGCCCGGGATCCACGCTGCGAATGCCGGGGAAGAGCTCGGGCCCGGGAAACTCGTTTAGCGCCTCGATGGCGAAGCCGGACAGATCGCCGACTTCTCCGACCCCGCCGGGCAGCTCGACGTCGGTGTGGGGATCGTAGCGCAGTTGAAGCGTGTGACCGTCGAAGCCGACGATCGATAGGCCGCGGGTGGCGAGCCGGGCGGTGTAGGCGGTGAGGCGCGGATTGGCCATCGGGCGCTTCTCCAGCCCGGAGAATAAACAACTTCCGCCTAGCGGCATAGTGGGAAGTTGTTTAGGCGTGACGCCGTCCGTGCGTCAATTCCCGTAAGCTGTTCGGCCATCGACGAGCCGATCGTCGTCGATTTGTGTGGCGATGGTCGCGACTCGGGGCCGGTTCTTTTGCGGACGGCCTCATCGGAGCTTTGGAATCGCGGTCGGATGCTCGACAAACCTCGCCTTCAATAGACATGGCGCGCGGATGCTGCGTTTGACCCACCCTGCCCGCGGCAACGCTCCAGGCAGGCCCCGGCTCGTAAGCGGGCTCTTCGGTTGCCGCGTAGTACGACCGGCGTACAATGGCGAGAACCGTCTATGCGAGTGCGGACCCTGCGGTGGTACGGAATTACGCCGTGCTCTTTATCGTTGCGCTGCCCCCCGAGCGAACGGGTCCGGATCGCTTACAACCATGTTAACGGCATGAAGGAGCCGCTTACGCTGTCGCTCGTCGTGCTCAATGATAGCAAGCAGCCAGCTCCGATCGATTTCCTCGGCGGGTACGCCGGCCCCGATCTCGATACCGCGGCGGTCGGACACACCGCGACGGCATCGTTTTTTCGTGAGCGCTTGGCCGCGACGTCACGCAGCGAAGTACTGCCGGCACTAGCCCGCATCGCGCTTATCGCGCGAGGCTTCGCCCCCCAAGAATGCTTGTGTGGTATCTTCGAAGTCGAGAACCGGTCGGCGCAGCCGATGCGCATAGCGGTCGTGGCCTGCGGCATCGGCATCGCACCCTCCGACGCCGTTGGCATGTTCCGCGCGCCACCGGTTACGGAGACCCACGCGTCGGATGACGAACGGGGTTTCGAATTTAATGTCCTGGTTCCGTTTAGCCTACCGGAAAGTCCCGCGAGTGCGGGCGCGCTGTCGACCTTCGATGTCGCACTTGCAAACGATTCCGGCGGCGACGTGCCCATCGACATCGTCGTTGATAGCAAAGGGTTTTCGAGCGCAACGCTGTGCGTCGACGGGAATCTGTTCGAAGTGGCGCGGACGCCGCCGCACACCCCCGCCGTCGTGCAAACGGTCGCAGTGCCGGCAGGCGGCCGCACCTTTTCGATCGTCATCGCAACGGATTTGAACGCTCCAGGCTCGGCCGTCATTCGTTTCGTACCGAAGACGCCGAGAACCGGCCGGCCTGCCGTGCCTCCGCTGCCGGCGGTCGCGGTGACGATCGATTCTTCCGGTCCTTCAGCGCGCGGCGTTGCCGCCGAAATCGCCGCGCGTCCGCCGGCTGCGGTCACCTCGCGGCTCGCCGAGCCGCTGGCGTCTGCGGTCATCGCCGAGGCGCCGTCCCTGACGCCGCATCATTACGGCGTCATCGTCGAGATCAGTCAGCGCTCGCGGCCAATTCCGGCTCTCTCGCGTGCTGCCGTCCAATGGCTGTTCTGGAAAGTCGGCGTCAACGACGCGACGAGCGGCGGGAACGATGCGACGCATCCGTTCTTCTTCGCGTCGATGACGGCGTCGCAGATTGTCGAGCTGCTGGCGGCCGACGACGAACTCGTGCGCCGCTCGCGCATGCTTCCGCTGATCGCACGGATTTGGCAAGATCACGTCATCACCGCCTCTATCGTTGATTCCATTTCAACCGTTAAGGCTGACGCGGTGCACACGTCGTTCTCAGCGCTTGGTGACGGCATTGTCTGGGCGGTCATCGATTCGGGTGTAGAACACCACCCGCATTTCGAAAAATATCACAACCTCTTACTTCCCGACGGTCTCTCGCACCGAGATTATCTCGGCACGGCGGCGTTGGATGTCGCGGCTAATAATCTCGTCGACGAGTTCGGCCACGGTACACACGTCGCGGGCATCATTGCTGGAGAATGGAATAGCAGCGTTGCACCGATCGGTGCGACCCGCGTACGCGACGAAGGGACGCATCGCATTTCCTACGTCGGTTCGCCGCTCGTGGGAAGGGTCGGCGGCGTTGCACCGAAGTGCAAGATTGTCTCGATGCGCGTGCTTGATGCCATGGGCACGGGTTACGCGAGCAGGATCATTTCGGCGCTCGAAGACGTGCTTGCGATCAACAACTACGGGCGCAACGTCCGCATTCACGGCGTCAATCTCAGCGTAGGATACACCTATTATCCCGATTGGGAAGCGTGTGGTGCGACGCCGGTATGCACGGCCGTCGACCGGCTCGTTGCAAGCGGCGTGATCGTGGTCGTTGCCGCGGGAAACTCAGGCGACGTGTTATTAAACAGCGCGCACGGCGCCCAGCGGCAGACGGGAACCGGAATCAGCATCAACGATCCCGGCAACGCAGAACGCGCGATCACCGTCGGATCGTGTTACAAGAAAGCGCCGCACACTCTGGGTATCGCGGCGTCATCGTCAAAAGGTCCAACCGGCGACGGTCGCCCTAAACCCGACCTCGTCGCTCCTGGCGAGCGCGTGTTATCGTGTGCGGCCGCCGTGCGCGTCGCGGCCGCCGGGTGCGCGCCGCCGATCAGTTATGTGAAGATAGCGGCACGAGCATGGCAGCGCCTCACGTGTCCGGGGCTGCGGCGGCTTACCTCTCTGCACGCACCGAATTCATCGGACGTCCCGAGGATGTCAAGTCGCTCATGATGGGCTGCGCGACCGATCTGCGGCGTGATCGCTCGTTTCAAGGGGCGGGGCTCATCGACGTCTTCCGAATGTTCGTCAACAGCTAGGAGTACAGCATGCCATACGGCCCTTTCCCCGGTGTAGAACTCGAATTTGATCTCCATGCGAACGCGGTCGACGATGCGAACCACTCATTGACGCTCGATGCGGCTGTCGCGCCGATCTTGAACGGGATCGCGGCTGCCAGCGCGACCGATCTCTTCGTCATTTCTCACGGTTGGAACAACGATAAGCAAGAGGCGCGCGATCTGTATTCGGCTTTTTTCACAACTTCGCAGGCACTCGTGAGTGCGGGAACAGTCACCGTTCCGGCGGCCCGTAAGATGTTCGTCGTTGCCGTGCTATGGCCGTCGGCTCGGTTCGTCGATTCCAGCGAAATTCCGGGCGGCGCCGCAGCAGCGATCGATCCGGCCATTCTGGTCGTGCAACAACAGCTGCGCGTCTTGCGCGCCGCATTCGAAGGTAATCCCGCCGCGCAAGCGTCGATCGATGCAGCGCTCGCAGCGGCGGCGAATCTCGATTTCGATCTCAACGCAGCAGACGCGTTTGTCAACGCGCTTAACGCACTGCCGACTACGGATGACGAAGAGCACGATACGATTACTACAGCGGTCTCGTCGGCGGTCGAAGCCACACAACACGGGAGCAGCAGCGCTCCGTCCAACGTGCTCACCTCGCTTGCAACGCTGCCGCCGCCGAACGCCCCATCGATTGCTACAGGGGACGATACTGGCGGCGCAACCGGAATCTTCGATAACATCAAGGCAGGTGCGCTTTCGCTCGCGAGCCTCTTCGCCTATAAGACGATGAAAGAACGCGCGGGCGTCGTCGGGCGCGCCGGACTGGCGCCCGTTCTCGGCAAGATCCGCACGGCGTATCCGTCCCTGCGCATCCATCTTGCTGGTCACAGTTTCGGGGCGCGTCTCGTGACGTCGGCCGCGAACAAGCCGTGGGACGGGAACGATCCGACGAATCAGGCTGTGACCCTGTCGCTCTTACAGGGCGCCTTCTCGCATTTCGGTTTCGCGGTGAATTTTCTCTCGCTGGGCCATAACGGCGCATTTCGCGACGTCGTCGGCAAGCCTGCGGTATCGGGTTCCATTAACATCACGCACTCGGTCCACGATATGGCCGTCGGCTGGGCTTATCCGGCGGCGTCGCTCGTCTTCGGGCAGGTTGCAAGCGGCCTTGCGGACGCCAATCCGTTCGGCGGCATGGGTGCCGATGGCGCTGTTTCGACGCCCGAAGCGATATTCGACGATCTGCACGAAGCGGGCCAACCGTATACGGCGCTGCCGGATCGCCTACGCGTGCGGAACCTATGCGGCGATCATTACATCAGCGGTCACGGCGACATTACTGGCAATGAAGTCGTCTACGCCGTGCTCGCAGACGTGTTCTCAACGTAGGGCGGCCGACGTCCGCGCGCGTTCACGTGGGCCCGCACAATTCGCCCGCATTGATCGCGACGCCCTCTCGTTCCAACCTGAGTCCGCGCATAGCGGTTCGAAGGACGGGAAGCCAATGCTCACAAACCAGTGCATCGGGTTGGTCATCCGTGCTGGATGAGCAATTCGTAGCATTCAACTTTCTCGAGCGCGAGCGTCGCGAGATGGTCAGGCGATGAGCGGCGTTCGATCGCCGTCAGCCATGGGTCGCAAGCGCGCAACGGCTCGGTGATGCGGCTAAGAGTCTGATCGTTCATGTGCGCCTCAGAACGCCCGCGCGAATGCCTGCGCGTCGTGCTCGAATCGCTTGCGCGCGGCCCTCGCTCGTTCGGCGTCGCCATCATTCCCCCGTTCGCCGAGCAACTGCATTTCTGCGTCGTCCAATGAGGCCATGGCGCTCAGCACGGAAACCGGATCCGCGCTCCGGGCGGTATTCATCGCGGACCAAAGGCGTGCGCCGTGAGCATCCGTAGGCCGGACAGCGTCCGCAACCGCGCCCACGGAATCCGGTTGCGCAAAGATAACCGGCTCGGAACAAAACGGCGGTTCCGTGTCGCGTGAATCGCCCCGACGTGCGCCGGCATGCTGCCCTGAGCGCCAAACGGTGTAGGCCAAGGTCGTGGCGGCCGTCGTAGCCCTGCGTTGCTGCGCCGCATCCGCTTTGACGACGGCCATCAAGCGCCGTACGGGTGCATCGACCATCTGGAGTCGTCGCACCTTCTGAAGCCGTTCAGAGGTTTCGCTCAAGCTCTCGACGCCCGTGTCGAACGCGGATGCGATGTCCTCGATGAATAGATCGCCTTGGTCGTGGCGACGTGCAGCCTGCTGCAGATCAGTCGCCCGCGCTTTCAAATCGGCGATGGCAGCGGCGATTTTGTCCGCGCTTGCACCGTCGGCGACGGCCGTAACCGCAATAATATAGGCCCCTACCGCGGCAACGGCAGCTTCCCGCTGCCGGATCGCGACAGTCGCGAACGGCGGGTTCGCGAGAGCCGACGGACGACGGCTGAGCGCGCCCGTGGGCAAACGGCACGTCTGCGCCCCGCCAGTCGGCAAACCGTTGGCGCGCATTCGCTCAACATACGCATCCGCCGCTGCGGTATTTTCGACCAGATAGTAGCGCGCGAAGGCTTGAGATGCGGTTACTGAGCTCGACTTGAGCGCGAAGACGTCGACGGTATCGTATGGAGCGGAGTTAACGTCGGCGGCGCAGGCGACAAGTAAGACAAGTGCAACAAAAACGGTGCCGCCAAATGCGCACCTCAACCGATGGGCCAGCCCATCTGTTGGCAGACGAAGACCGCGGCTTCGGCGCGCGTCATCGCCGTGTCGGGCCACGGAAGTTCGCGTCCGACATTGTCGTCGATCGCCTTCCGCGTCGTTGCGGTCGCCGGCTCGTTTGGGTTGAAGGCGAACTTCGGGTCGCCTCCAGAGAATACGCCGTTCACCGCGCACAAGTGCGCGGCCACGAAGGTCTTGGGGTCGTCCTCGAATTGAACGTCGCTCCACCAATAGATCGGAACGCCGCGCGCGAGCAGTCGATACTGGTACGTCGTGCGTCGGTCGGTCTGTTGGAAGACCTGCTTTGGCGTCACGCCTTGCCGCGCCGCGAACGCCCCGAGGATGCCAGCGGCTTCGCCGATCGCCCATTCAACAGGGTGCACCCGGTAGGCGCCCGACGTCAGATGGGTCGCGCCGATGTTCTTGCAGGCGGCGATGAAATTGTCAAGTTGCTTCGGCAGCAAGGACCCAAGCGGAATTTGAAAGTGTAACGTTTCGAAGGCGAGCCACGGCGTTCCGGGACCCGTTGCCGCGTGGATGTCGATCCCGTACGTCCCGATCCCGCACGACGTCTGGAAAAGTGCGGCCCGTTGCGTTCCCGCGGGGAAACTCTGCTTTGCAATGTGCTGCTGAAGGATTCGTTCCTCGGCGTCAATGCGGCGCGACTCGCGGATGTAGGCCGCGGGCGCACAGCCGTCGGCGGTCCCGAACGCGTCGGTCCTTACCTTGAGCTCCGGAAAGCCGCTACCGATGCCATTGTCGCGCTTAGCTTCTGTCTGCAGCCAGTAAAGGAACGCGATCGATGCGTCCCGAGCGCCGTTGTAGATCGTGCGGTCGCGCGCGGGATCGCCACTCGGTAAGGTCGCGTCCATATAATCGTTACTGCCGACGTTGAGCGTCGTGCGGTCGTGCGCGTAGTTCGGGTCGTTGAAATTCCGCGCGTCGATATATTGCCGATAGCCGAAGACCGACTCGGAGCCGCCGAGTTTTGGCTGCAGCACGCCGTTGATGTCGCCGTCGATGATGTGGAAGTTCTGCTTGCGGGCGATGTCGTCGAAGTTCGCGGGCTTCGGGATCGTGTGATTCTCGCCATCGCGTCGCTCGATCGCGATCGGCACAGTGATCGGCTGGACCCATTCTGGGTGGGCGACCGCGGGCGCATTCGGTTCCTGCGTATCGGAATGTGCTTCCGCGCCGATCTTCCATGGAATCTTTGCGAGCGGCAACAGGTCGCCGAGATCGGTGGCGTCTAGGTAAGCTTTCGCCGTGTAGGTGTCCCCGCCGGCCGTCGTCAGCCCTTGAACCGATCCGTTCTGCACGCGCACCGATACGACGGCGGTGTTCAACCGCAGATCAAGCCGCGGCGCCGCCGCAGCAACGAGGTCACGCAGCACCCGCTGCGTGACGCTCGGGTCGACGGAAAACGGATAATTCGTCGCCGCAAATCCGGGATTGAAGTGGCTCTGACTCTCACCGGATGCAGAAAGCGTTGCGTTATTGTGATAGTACGCCGAAATGGCATGCCGTAAGTCGCGATACGACTTATTCCCGCACGTCGTTTGCAGCAAGTCGACGCTGGCTTCGTCCCAGCGAGAGACGCCTTGCGAGGTCGCTTGCCCGCCGATCCAGTCGGTTGCTTCGAGAAGCGCAACATGAACATTGGGGTCCGACGCGGCTGCAAGCGCAGCGGCAACGCCGCCGAAGCTCGCGCCAACAACGACCACGTCATAACTGTGATTTGCCATTCAGTCATTCTCGACGCATCGCTAAAAAAGTCCCCGCTACGCCGCGTGGTCTGCGCAGTGACTCGCCGGCTGTGCGCAAATAGTCACGCTTATGAGGTCGAAGACAACAGGGGCACAACAGGTGAGCCGGGTTGAAAGACTGCTTCAGGCCAGCCTAGTGCTTCTCGCGCTAGTCGGGGCTGTCGCTCGCGCCTTCGCGCCGGTCCGGGCGAAAGATGCAGCGTGGCCCGTGTTCGACGCGACGACGCTCGCCTGGCTGGGTCTGATCGTCGTAGCGTATTTATTGCCGCGAATTTCCGAGATCACGCTCGGCGACACGAGCCTCAAACTTCGGGAAAAAGCCGACGAAGCCACCAGCGGCCTTGAAAAGACGATCGATGCACTGGCTGACCTTCTCCAGAACTGGGCGAACAGCACACTCATTTACATGCACTTACTCGCGGACGCCGACAGCGACCGAGCGTCACTGCTGCTCATGAACTATCTGCGCGACCGCATGGGGGAAGCGCGAAAATGGTTGAGCGACGACCCGTCCGCCAACGTTCGGATTTCGCTCTGGCTGTTCAACAAAGAGATGGACCGGCTCGAGTTCTTCTTCAGCAACGAAATCGATGACGTCGCTACAGTCGAAGCGGTGTTCCGCCCCGGCGAGGGTCTCATGGGGCAAGCTTTTTTGGAGAGGCGGCGGTGGAACGAACCGGATGCCCGGCAGATCCCTGGATTCAAATCGATTCGGTCAGGCGGAACCGAGGGTTACGATGCGGTCATGTGCGTGCCGGTCGTCAACGCCCCGGGTGACGCGCCCCTGGGAATGCTGAACGTCGATAAGCGTGGCGACGAATTCAGCGCTACGGCAGAGAGCATCGCAGCCGCACTTGCCGCGCAGTGCGCGTTCGCATTCGATCAGTACTGGAAAGCGCCGACGTCTTAGCTGGCGCGGCGGACCTCGGCGGCACGCTCTTGCGCTTGCTTGAGAACAACACCCGGGCTCCGGTCAGTGATCTGCGGTGAGGTCACGGTGCCGTTCTTTTTCTGATCTTCGGTGTATCGCCGAGCGACCGTCTTGAGGTCGGCCAATGGTAAGCGGTCTTTCATGCTATCTCCGACAATCGTTTGTGTGCCCTGTGCGGTTGCGCTCTCTCCCAGACTCGTTCTTCAGAGGAAACGCCTTTTACCCTGACCCGATGATCTCCAACAGCGGGGGGTCGTCGTCGAGGGTCGCCGCGGCGACGTAGTCGAGCACAATCCCGCTCGAGCGCTGCCCCGTCACCCGCTTGATACTCTCGATCGGGATCTTCTTCTTCGCCGCGTTCGTGATGAACCCGCGCCGCAGCGAGTGCCCGGCGAAATCGCCGTCGACGCCGGCCGCGGCTGCCCGCCGCCGCAGGATGCGCGCGACGTCACCGGGATCTAGCCGTGTCTCCGTCAACCGCCCGCGCAAGTCGAAGGTCCGGAAGACCGGGCCCGTCGCGCCGACGACTTGCAACCAGCGTTCGAGCGCCGCAACCGCACACAGCGTAGCGCTGTGCGATCCCACCGGCAGTCGCGGGACGTAGAGCTCGCGGCCCTTCTTGCGCGGGTCGTTCTTGGCCGCCGCGATCCACACGTACAGCCCCGCCTTCGAGAACCGCAAATGTTCGACGTCCAGTGCGACGAGCTCACTGCGTCGGAACGCCCCCGCGTACCCGAGCAAAAGCAGCGCCCGATCGCGCGCTGCCGCCAGGTCGTCGGGCATCGCCAAGAGGAGCGCTGGGAGCCGCTCGACGAGCAGCGGCTCCTTCTTCTGCACGGCGGTCCCGCGGCTGCGGCTGTACCGCCGCAGCATCTTGCGGACCAGCGGGTGATCCGTCGGCGTCTCGAGCCCCGCGGTCGCATGGCGACTCGCGATCGCGGCCAGCCGCCGGCGCAAGGTCGGGAGGGAGAGGCCTACGGTCCCGGCGCGGATGCCCGCGGGCGAGTGGCTGCGACGGGTTTCGAGCGCTTTGAGGTAGAGCGCGAGCGTCTGGGGCGCCGCCGGCAGCGGTTCGAGGGCGTGCCGGCCGCAGAACGTCGTGAAATCTGCCCAGTCATGCGCGTAGGCGCGCTCCGTGGCCGGCGCGTGATCGGGCGTGGAAAGATCGCGATCGACGGCCCGTGCGAGCTCGGCGAGAAATGCTGAGGTAGCGACGTCCGGCGTCGCAGTTTCCGCCTCTCGTGTTTGGCTCTGCCCTACCAGGACGACCTGCGACCCATCCGAGCGTGCTTCCACGTGCTCTTCTTCTTCGCGAAATGGCAAATACTTCCGTGCCTGAGAAGGGGCTCTTCTCAGGCACGCCCGCGATGTTAACGTGTGAGACAGGAGCGTTGCTCAGGCGATGCTAAGCACAAGTCGTGCGCATCGGACCGCTCGATGAACTTGACGAGCTTCCTCTGCCAGCGCCGCTCCCGCTAGTCTGTTTCTGCGGCGCGACGGGCTGCCGTCGCCGCGCGCGTCCCGGCGGCCGGCACTGCTCGTTCTGCCATGCCCAGGCGGTCCGACGCTGGCGCGAGGACCATCGGCACGCTCTTGCGGCCCGGCGGCGCGATGCTGCGACGCTTCGCGCGGCCGACGCTCGGGCGCGCGACTCGGCGCGCGCGAAGCTTGCTATGGCGCTGCGTCGCGGGACGATCGCCCGAGGGCTCTGCATCGACTGCGACGACGCGCAGGTGATCGGGCTGATTGCCGACCCGGCCAAGTGGCGGGAGGTCGTGTGGGTCTGCCGGCATCACCGCGAGAGCGAGCTCGAGCGGCGCCGAGGCGCCGACGAGCGGCGGATGTACGAAGTAAAACAGGCGGACTGGTATGACGAGCGCGCCCAGGTCCTCGCCGCGATCGAGCTTCTTCCGGCGGCCAAGCGGGCCGAACTTCATGCGCTCGCCGCCCGCGGTCCGGCCGGCATGCGACTCTCGCGGGGAGCGCCTCTCTACGTGATGAATTTGGTTCGCGTCTACAATGGGCGGTTTACGACCGCAAAAGAGCCTACGGGGCCGGCGGTGCCGTAACGGTGCCGAAGGCGCCTGTTCGGATTGGCGTGCTCCATGGCGCCGTGGGCGGCGCGGTAGCGGCCACTGGGACAGGCACGCCGGCCCCGGGATCAACGATTCCGGCGCTAACAAATTGCTGCGCCGACCAGGCGGTGAACGGGATCCGGGCTTGGCCGAGGGCGTAAAGGCGCTGCCCGGGGCAAGGTGGACTCGCAAGCGGCCGCCGATTTTCTCGTGAGCAAGTTTGATCGGGTAAAGGTGATCGCCGTCGCCGCCTACGATGTCGACGCGATCGAAGCGGTTCTCGGCGATCCCGGCGATCAGATCGACACCGAGCGCGACGTCGATGACCTTCTCCTCGCGGTCCGGGGTTCGATAGCCCTGGAAAAACTCGAGGCCGACGACATGGCGGTTCGCGCGTTGCATTGCCAGAAACCGCCCTTTCCAGGGCTCCTCGGGCGGCGGTGCCGCGTAGAATCGAGCCGACACGAGCTGGTCAGCGCCGCACAGCGTCGCAATAAGCGGCCCTAGCGCGGGATAGCCGAGTCCGGCGCGGCCGAGCGCCCCGATCAGATTACTGCCGTCGATGAGGATCGCGACGCGGATCGAGAGGCCTCCGGAAATGAAGAAACCCGGCGACGTTTTGGCGGCGCCGGGGTTGGTGTCGTTAGTATAGCATTCTCGCGCGTGTTCGTCGAGCGGCCAGCCTGCTTCGCATTAAGCAGTCTAAAGCGTAAAGTACACAGCGTAAGTTTGCGCGGCGCTTAAGCGGGACGACTTTGAAGCAGTGTAGCGTAGAAGGTCTAAAGTATAAAGTAAACGGTACACTGCTTAGCAGCCGTCCCTTTGGTTTCCTCGCTATGCCATACGCTTTACACTGCTTACTGTCTAACGTAGACTTTAGAATGTAGACAGGTTGGGTGTAAAATGCCGCTTATTGTCGTTGCCTCTGGAAAAGGCGGCGTGACTAAAACGACTACTGCATATGCTCTCGGCAGCGCGTTGCGTGAGTTAGACGCGATGCCCATTCTGGTCGATTTGGACCCGGGCGCTTCGTTGACCGAGAACGCAGGCCTAATTGCCGACGGCACGCATGCGCGCGATCTCCTAGAGGGCCGTGAAAACGTCGAAGCGTTATCGGGCGCGACCGTTGACGGTTTACCGATCGTCCCCGGCACAGTCGATCTCTTGAACCTGTCAAACGATCGCGCCGACTTGCTCGGGTATGCCCAGCGACTCTACGATGTCTCTCGTGAGCGCTTGCTCGTGATCGACACCGCCCAAGGCCTTGCGCTGGCCGCGACGCGGGCAGCTTTGCTCGCCGCGGACTACATTGTCGTTCCCATGCAAGCGGAGCCCGCCGTCATAAAACGCTCATATCCAGACGTTCTCGCCCTATTGCGGGTATTTCTCGCCGATCCTGAACTGCGGGCACGGTTTCCGATCAACCCCGAGTTGCTCTTCGTACTGACGAAGTGCAACACGCGCTTGGGCTTAACGCGCCATGAATTAGAGCGCCTCGCGAAAGACGGAGTTCAAGTCGCGGCATACGTGCCGGCCGGCGTGGCGGCGGCTGAATGCTGCTTAACGGGCCAGTCCGTTGTCGATTATGCTCCTCGCAGCCCCGTTTCGGCAGGATACCGCGATTTAGCGCGCACGATCGTTGCCAGCTTGAATCGCGCGAAGCTCAGCCTCGCGGCTTCATAGACGCCGCCTTAGACTGTTTACTGCTTACGATGAAGAAGCTGAACGAACGTCCGCCAGTAAGCGCTCGCGAAGCTGTGCCTCCGCCGCCTGCGCCAGCAGGCGGAATGCGCTTGGCAGATTTCGCGGAGGATGCGGGCCGGCGCGAACACATCGACGATGCGCTTACATCGGCGTTAACGCAACGCTCAGCGCCGCCCGCGATTGAGCCGACGTCGGCGCCGGAGCCGCAGATGCAGCCGAAGCCGGCGATGCGTCCAACAAAAATGATCGCGACGCCGATCGACAGCACTTTGCGCAAGATGATTCGAAGTCTGCGTAACGAGCACGACGTGTCGGAAGCGTTTACGATCGAGACCGCGCTACGCGAATATTTCTCGGACCGTCCGCTCGAGGAAATAGCCGCTGATCTCCGCCATCGCGGTGGCCGCCTCCGGCGCACACGATAATATGGCCACACAGCGGTCAGGACGCGCAAAGAGCAGCGCAAAGGTGAAGAAGAAGAAGACCCGCGGTTCTGCGCCATCTTCATTCGACGTGACGGCCCGGAATGGATCGACGCTGCCGCGCCTGCTTCGTATTGCACGGCCTTACGGCGGCGTGATCGTTTTCGAAACGCATTCGCCGAATACGGGCGCCATCGATAGCTACTTTGCGTTCGTTCAATCGTGGTTTGACACGCGCGGCACGCAATTGTCGCTTATTGATGACGGTCAAGAAGGGCTGCGTGAACTCGCTGACGCGAACGCGGCCGCCACGTCCGCGGAATGGCCGAGCCCGCCCGGACACGTCACGATGCGCTATGAAGCGATCGCGCCGAAACAGGTCAGGCCCAGTCTTCCCCCGCCGATCGCGGGGGACACCTATCCGACTACTCCGGGATTGGAGCGCCGTAGCGTGAGCACGTACGTCATTGCAAAGGCGGAAGAACGGTACGCTACCTCGACCGGCCTCGCGGTCCGCCACACCGAGGATGGAATTATCGCAGAAGTCGAGATGCGACCGGCGAGCGGACAACTTACGGAAGAAGCCCTTGCGGAGATTCGAACCGTTGCAGCGCAACTGAGCGCAGTAGACGATGACGTCCTCGACGTCTTGCTGGCTAACGCCATTGCAAACGGCGCCGATGTCGACGGTTTGCATACTATCGAGATCGACGCAATTCTCGATACCCGTCAACGTGGCGTGCGCCACAAAACCGAGGGCGCCAAGACGTATCTTGCCGGGCGCCGCCAAGAAACGCGAGATGATGCCGTCGAACGCTTACGACGGCTCGAGACGTTGTACGTTTCGATCGGCGAACGCAAGATGCGCGGCAAGACCGTACGCGAATACGATCGTGTCGTCGGCATTCAGCGCCTCATAACGGATCCGAACAATCAAGAGCGCGTTATCGCGGTACGGTATCGATTCGGCAAGTGGTTCGGCGCGTGGCGTGACGGGCATGAAGTCGCGCCACGCCGTCTACTTGAGCTTGACGGGCGCAACGGAGCGCCGACAAAAACGCTTGGGCGATACTTCGTGCAGCGCGCGCGAGAAAGCGACGAGCACGGGCGGATCGCGCGCCGCGTTCGCGACGTTCTTACCGATCTACGGCGGCCGCTGCACGACACGACCGGAAAAAATGCGGGGCGACCGCGCCTGAAGTTCGAGGAGAATCTTGCCGAACTAGAGGCTGAAGGAATCTTCGCCGGATGGGGCTACGTCGAAGCTGGAGATAGCAAGAACGCGGATGCGGCGATTGGCGCCGGCTACAAGAAAGCCGATGCGTGGTTGGACCTTACGTTATTCGTCCTGCTTAGCCCGAAAGCGCTGGAACGGGCATGACGCCCGCGCCGCCCGTGGTGGAGTGGCAGACTTTCGCGCACCCACATTATCAGCAGCTTTCAAAAAAGCATGCGTTCGACAGCCACCTGAGTATCTTAGATCTGATTGCAAACCAGGGTGCAACCGAATCCATGGCCATACTCCGCCGGGGTCGCGGCGATAGCCAATTTCGCCGCCTTGCGTCGGATAAAACTTGATTTATGCATGCGTTTTACTTCGACGTCGGCGGCGTCCTAATCGGTGACAATCTTGCGTACGGAGAACTCGGATTACGAACGTTTGCTCGTCTCGTGGAGCGCGCTCCATGCGATTCCGTCGATCTCTATAACAGCTTCTTAACTCTGGTTCCATTACTAGACATCGGGGAGCTATCACTCCGCGAGCTGTGCTTGACACTCGGCCTAGACTTAACGACCTTTAAGTACAAGTGGTTGTTGTTGCACCCCTCCAGGGTGCCAATGAGCTCGTGACGACTTTCGGGGAAATTCAAAAAGAAGCGGCGTAGCCTTCGGTTGCTAAGACCTGAAGGAGCTACGCCTTGAAGAGAGTCTACCGTAAACCTGATCCCGTTGCCAAGCCCGATCGCGATTTTGCGGGCGAATTGGACGAGCTGTGCCGTGCGAAAGTCGCCGAACTCGTCCAATCGTATCTCGAAGCGGAGGTCGATGAATTGCTCGGCC